>VAPH01035753.1_pt1 | contig 126590 bp, 141 predicted proteins | sample 3393861 | NCBI WGS metagenome assembly VAPH01 (sample SAMN08290439, study PRJNA428436) | hydrothermal vent metagenome | isolation source: Deep-sea hydrothermal vent chimney | place: Atlantic Ocean: South-mid Altantic Ridge | reverse complement strand
TTGGTGAATGTGGAATGGTTATCGGTCTTAACTGCTTGTATTTTGTATGGAAACTTATCTTTCACTATCTCCATCATTCTAATAGAGTGATGAGTAGTTTGCTCATCAAACACTTCTATATGTCTCCACCTAGTTGCAGTGTCTATCACAGTGTATTGATAGTATTTCAAGCCCTGCACTGCTTCTGGAACGTACTTCACGTCCATTTCTAAGAGCTCACCAGGTTTTCGTTCTGCACGAAGATATTTATACTTCATCTTCTTCACTCGATACTTTCGTACGAGTCTTTCCTTCTTCAGTATCTTTCCGATAGTTCTTTCGTGAATGTGTATTCCTTTCTTTGCAAGTTTCCAATGCAGTTTTAATGCACAGAGTCCTGTTTGTTTTCTTAGCAACTTCACTTCTTGCTTGATTCGTATTGGAGTTTCATTTGGTTGCGTTTTCGGTTGAGTGCTCTTGGGTATCAGCCCAACAGCTCCGAACTTCTTATGTGCTGCTACCCATCTTTCTAAGCTTCGCTTGCTGTGTGGGCAGACTTTGAGTGTCTCATCATAGGTGAGTCTCTTCTCTATGATTGGCAGTATCCATTGATACCTCTCCATTTGTATAGATGTGTTCATTTTAACGGTCATTTAGTTACTCTACTAAATCCGCCATATGTGTGTGCACATTACCGATTTATCTTGACAAAAGTCCCTATTCATGCTATTGTCGTCGACAGGTTTTACTTTATTTAATTAAAGTATCTTTTACACAAAATTGCAACAGGAGATTTATTGATGAAAAAACTTAAGGGTTTTACCTTGATTGAATTGATGATTATTCTTGCAATACTCGGTATTTTGGCTGCCATTGCGTTGCCTGCGTATCAGGGTTATAAGGAGAAACAACAGCAAGAAAATCCTGTCATTATTAAACCAAACACTAAACCTTCGGTGTATTAGTTTTTGGTCAATATGTTGGTTTTTGTTTGATCTTTGAAATTTTAAAATAGGAGTTAAATTATGTTTACGATAGCATTATTAGTAATACTTGCAGTAGTTGTCATTGTTTCATTAATTATGTTCTTTGTCTTTCTGATTAAAGATAAAGACAAAGAATACAGGGCTTCTGAAACATCTCGGTTAAAAATTTCTGGTTATGTTGGGATGATTGCATTTCTGGTAATGGCTGCATTTGCACTTTTTTCTAGTTATAAACAAGTCGAAGCAGGCAATGGTGGTGTAGTTCTAACCCTTGGAAAGGTTGAGTTGTCACAACCTGCTCTTGTAGAAGGTCCTCACTGGCTGAAACCGTGGCAATCCATGGTTCAGATGTCAGCACAACAAATTTCTTATGATAGGAATAAGGCTGGTGATAATGCTGTAGAAGCACTTGCTGGTGATGATGTCACTCTTAATATGGACGCTAGTTTTTTCTGGCTTCTTTCTTATGATGCAATGCCTTATATTTACCAGAAGTATGGTGCCAGTTATTGGGATAAACTTCAGATTCCAAGTATCGCATCAACATTTCGTGATGTGATTAAGTCTAAGGAAGAGTGGGAAGATGTAAACAAAGAAAAGCAAGAGGTAGAGATTTCTGTTACCAAACTGCTCAAGGTTGCTGTTAATGAAAAGTTGGCTGCTGCAAATCTTCCTGAAAATATTATTAAGGGAGCATTTACTTATCCAAAGATGGAGTTAAGGAGAATTACTCCACCTCCAGCCATTACTGATGAGATTGGTCTAAAAAAAGCAGCTGTACAAAAGAATGCTCGTAAAGAGACTGAAATTAAAAATGCTGCACTTGATGCTCAGAAACGTGGTATGGACGGTACTGCTATACGTCAGATTATATTAAGAATCTTCAATAAAGAAGATATTGACGGTAAGATACCAGAAGACGCTGAATTGCCAGCTAATCTTTCCGCAAAAGATATATCCGGCATACTTGATTCAGTTGCACGTAAACAAATGGCAGATGCTGCTGAAACCGCGGCAGAAAAAGGCAATATTAACTCGCTTGTTATTATGAGTGGTGAAACATCGCCAGCTGCTGTGCCAGCTAAGTAGCTTAACTTCTTTAAATTTTAAAATGAACACCGGCGTTGCATGAATTTATGCAACGCCGTTTTTTATGTATTTAAATAAGGAAATGCTTGTTTTTTTTATTAAATAAGGTATATTATCACCAGCTTTTACCTGTCTGCATGCGTTCACGCATAGGCAGGAAGACCTAAGTTCGATGATATCTGCTATGCAGATTGAGAACCAATGGGCGCAAAACCGCGATTTTTCAAATTGCGAGCATGCGCTCGCGACATGAAAAATCGCGGTTTTGTCATTCTCTTTGTAGAGTGGGCATTTTAAAAGAATTATTAGTTAGTTTCACAAAAATAAATGAAATTTATTTTAGGAACAAAGGAAAACATGACTCAGGTTTTCGATGAGGAGGGGAATGCTCATGCAGCTACAATACTGCGAGCAACACCACTTGTTGTTACACAGGTTAAAGATGTCGAAAAAGACGGCTATGCATCTGTACAAGTTGCCGGAGGTGAGCAAAAAAAGCAACGTCTAAACAAGGCAGAGCTTGGTCACTTAGGTACTGCAGCAAAGTATGTAAAAGAATTTCGACCTCGAATAAATCAGAAAGAAACAATTGAAGGTCTTGAGAAAGGTCAGTCAATTGATGTTTCCACATTTGAAGCAGGCGATGTAATAGTTGTTTCAGCCATCTCAAAAGGAAAGGGTTTCCAAGGGGGTGTGAAGCGACATGGTTTTAAAGGAAGTGACGCAACTCATGGTACAAAGCACCACGAGAGAGCTCCTGGTTCTATTGGTGCAGCTGGTCCGGGACGAGTGTTTAAAGGTACTCGTATGGCAGGACGAATGGGCGCTGATAGGGTTACAGTTAAAAACTTGAGGGTATTACAAGTAAACAAAGAGGAAAATATTCTCTTAGTTTCTGGTGCTGTACCTGGCAGGCAGGGAACATTAGTAGAAGTACGTAGCGCATAACTATTATGAGTACAAAATTAGAAACATCAATATATACACAAGATGGCAAGGGGTCTGGGAAGACACTCTTACCAGAAAGCGTATTTGGAGCTAAATGGAACCCTAATCTTGTGCATGAGGTTGTGATTGCAATGCAATCAAATGCACGAGGTGGAAATGCACACACCAAGGATAGAAGTGAAGTTCGAGGTGGTGGTAAGAAGCCGTGGAAGCAGAAAGGTACAGGACGCGCACGTCATGGTTCTAGTCGTTCACCAATCTGGACTGGGGGTGGAGTAACATTTGGTCCTAGAAATGAAAAAGATTATTCAAAGAAGATGAACAATAATGCACGAGCTAGAGCTCTTGCATCTGTATTATCAAAGAAATTTGCAGAAGGAGACATTGTGTTTGTAGATGAACTTTCTTTTACAAATCCAAAATCATCTGAAGCTAAGAAGATTCTTAAATCTCTAGGCTTAGTTAAAGGGTATGAAGAAATTGCTACAAAGAAGAAAAATAACATCCTAATTTTACTTTCCGCACGAGATGAGAATATCGAGAAGAGTTTTAGAAATTTCGGAAATGTACAAGTTTCTCAGATTAAAGACACCAATCCTGTTGAACTACTCACTTATAAGTATGTTGTAGTCGCAAAGCCAGATGAAGCACTTGAAACTCTAGAGCGTCGAGTTGCAACAAAGGTGGCACGTAAGGCTATGGTCAAAGAAAAATAAAATGGCATTATTTGGAAAAAACAAGGAAACCGAAGAGGATAAGCAAGAAGATAATTCTATTGTAGCTACAAAAGTTACAGAGGTAGTAAAAGAGCAAAAAGCTCCAAAGCTAACTGCAGGAAGAAATCTTTCTGCTGTTATTATTCGTCCACGTATTACAGAAAAAGCTGCAATCGGAATGGAAAATAATGTATATACATTTGAAATCCATAAAGATGCAACTAAATTTGATGTGCGTGACGCAATTAAAGAACTCTATAAGGTTACGCCGGTGAAGGTAAACATCGTAAAGAAAGCACCACGTCATTATGTGTCGCGTATGCGAGGTCGTAACATGATGGAAAAAGGTTTAAAAAAGGCATACGTATACCTAAAAAAAGGTGATCGTATTGATATTGTATAACGATTGAAATATGAAAAAATATAAACCAACATCAGCAGGACGACGTGGCATGACAGTTGTGTCATATAAAGACACACTTACCACAGCTAAAAACTCACCTCGTAAAAAGCTTACAAAAGGCCGTAGAAGTACTGGCGGACGTAACAGTCAAGGACGAATTACGACTCATTACAGAGGTAGTGGTAATAAGCGAACATACAGAATTATTGATTTTAAGTTTAATAAAAAAGATATTCCTGCAAAAGTAGAGTCTATTGAGTATGATCCGTTTAGAACTGGATTTGTTGCACTAATCTGTTATGCGGATGGTGAACGAAGGTACATGCTTGCACCAAAAGGGCTTAAGCAAGGTGATGAGATAATTGTTTCAGAAACAACTAAACCACGACTTGGTAATCGTATGATGCTTAAGAATGTGCCAGTTGGTACGTTTGTGTTCAATATCGAGATGAAGCCGAAAGCCGGTTCAAGGCTTGCGCGAAGTGCTGGTAGCTATGCAGAAGTTGTGGCACAAGATGCTGGATATACTCAGCTTAAGATGCCATCTACTGAAATTCGTAAAGTTATGGATGAATGCTGGGCATCAATTGGTGAAGTGTCAAATGATGAACATAGACTTGTAAATATTGGTAAAGCTGGTCGAGCAAGGCACATGGGTCTTCGTCCTAAAACTCGAGGTTCTGCACGAAACGCCGTAGATCACCCACATGGAGGCGGTGAAGGACGTTCTCCTCGCGGACATCGACGTCAGCGTACAAAGCAAGGACGACCAACAGGAAAAGGTCAGAAGACAAGGTCACCAAAAAAATATTCAAATAAACTTATCGTTTCACGAAGAAAGGTGGGTAAGAGACGATAGATATAATGTGCGATAACAAAGTTACAGTATTGGTTTCAAAAAATACTGTAATTTTGTTATGCCCACGTGTTTATTTATAACTACAGTTTATATGGCTATAATATGAGTAATTCGTATAGTATTAATTATATAAACGAAATTTTATGAAATTTGTAAAGAAGCACACGAGTAAAGACGTTTGGATGGTTAAAATGCTTGCAGGAGCAGCTATTGCAGGAGCATCATTTTTTTATCTAGGCGGATTCACACCATCTGATGTGCTTATAGGTTTGGTGTAGATCTTGACCACAGAAGAGTAAAACAGCCGGACGCTTTGCGTCCGGCTGTTTTTATAAATAATTGACACATTAAAAAATAAAGGTATCCTCTACTCAGACACATTACTTTGAGGGAATGTAAAATGAGTGAACTTACAGCAATATCAATCGCTGTCTTTGTACTGTTTTTATATATAGTTATATTGTTCTTTGTTTCTTCATATATTTCTATGGTTATGCATGAATTAGCCCATTTTCTTGTTGCTGTATTTCTACGTGTTCCTGTTGAATGGGTAAAAATAGGAACAATTAAAGAGGGGGGTCTAAAAATAGGTGGTATAGAGATACGTGTTGGTTATAATTCAAAAGTAGGGAGTGTTAGAATTTTGCCAAACGGTATTCGTTTCAATTTTCTCCTATATATATTTCTTGCAGGTCCTATTATGAACCTCATTCTCATAATCGTGAGTATGTATGGGATGTATTTGTTCCAGACAAACCTATGGTTTGAGATGGCTGCTATTGGGGTATTTTTAGCAAACACACGGCTGTTATTTCTTGGTGGAAATAATGATTTTCGGATGGCTATGGCCGCTTGGCGTTGTGACGATGATACGTTACTAGAAATAGACATCAGTTGATGTAGTAATCAAAAGATTCTACGGAAGGCCACAGACTATGTTCGTGGTCTTTTTTATTTTAGGTGTTGACTTATTTAAATAAATTGCGTAATATAGTCGACGTTCAGAGAACTCAACTGTTTTAACCACTGACATGGAATAAACAGAATATTATAAGGTTTTGTGAGCGCTTCTTATAAGGATGACCGTTAAATATCTTTATATGAGGTTCTCACCACGCGCTTTAAGGCGTTTTTGTTTTATCGTAGGAATCTGTCCAAATTTTATTTAATATGTCACGATCACTATATAAAGGTCCATATGTTGATGAGAAGCTTTTAAAGAAAGTTTCCGACAAAAAGCCAGCAGATACTGGGATTATTAAAACGTGGGCGCGTGATTCAATAATCTCACCTGAGATGGTTGGATTCACATTTGGTGTACATAACGGTAAAGATCATATTGAGGTTTTTGTCTCAGAAGAAATGGTTGGTCATCATCTTGGAGAGTTTTCACCTACTAAGAAATTTGTGAGACATGGAGGTAAGATGCAGAAGGAGCTTGAACAAAAAAAGAAAGAAGCAGAAATTGCAGCAGCCAAAGCTACAAAAACAACATAAGTTAGATATTTGTTCGTATGAAAGCATCACTAAAAAATTATCGACAATCGCCACGTAAGGTACGACTTATTGCAGATTTAGTACGCGGAAAGAGTGTAAACCAAGCACTTGAAACACTAAAATTCGTAAATAAACGGGCTTCAGAGCCGTTTGCTAAGGTTATTAAGTCAGCTCTTGCAAACGCAACGTCACAAGGTATAGATGCTAACAAGCTTGTAATAAAGAATGTTGTAGTAGATAAAGGTACTGTATTAAAGCGATTTATGCCTAGGGCCAGAGGTTCTGCATCACGTATTAATAAGAGGAATAGCCATATTATGGTTGAGCTAGATCAAAAGTAATATAATATTTATCATGACACACGTCGCACATCCATTTGTACAACGCTTAGGCATAATTAGAGACTGGAGAAGTCGCTGGTTCGCTGCAGACCCTAAACGATACCGTGAGTATATGCGCACTGATGTGACTGTACGGAAATTTTTAGACAAGAGTTTGAAAGGAATGTATATCGCTCATGTTGAAATCGAACGTGACGAGAAGGTTTACCGAATTATTATTAAAACATCACGACCGGGGTTGGTTATAGGACGAAGTGGCGAAGGTGCTACACGCCTTAAGAAAGATGTTGATATGATTATGCGAAGACTGAAGTTGTCTGAAAAGCCTGAAATAAAAATTGATGTTGAAGAAATTCGGTCTGCAGAAACAAGTGCTTCTATCGTTGCTCAAATGGTTGTTGAAGGTCTTGAAAAGCGGATGCCTTTTCGAAGAGTAATGAAACAAACTGCTGAAAAGGTTATGGCCAATAGAGATGTAAAGGGCGTACGAATTCTTGCTTCAGGACGACTTGGAGGTGCTGAAATGGCACGAAAGGAACAAATTAAGAAGGGTCGTGTACCACTTCAGACACTTCGTGCTGATATTGATTTTTCACGACAACGAGCGATTCTCCCTTACGGTTCTATTGGGGTTAAAGTTTGGATTTATCGAGGTGATGTTTTTGCTGACCGAAAGACAGGAAACGAACAGAACTCTAAGCCAGCAACAAGTCAATTTAGTCGAACACAAATATAATTAATATTGTATTATGTTATTTCCTAAAAAAGTTAAGCATCGAAAGTGGCAAATTGGACGAAAGCACCCGTCTAAATTTTTATCAGCGGACACTCGTGGTATTACAGTAGCTTTTGGATTATATGGACTTAAGGCGATATCTCATTCACGTGTAAAGTCAAATCAGATTGAAGCGGCAAGACGAGTTATCTCTCGAACAATGGGTAAGACTGGACGAACTTGGATTCGTATTTTTCCTGATAAACCTATTACTAAGAAGGCGGCAGAAGTAGGCATGGGTAAAGGTAAGGGAGATCCAGACCATTTTGTATTTGAGGTTTATCCAGGTCGAGTATTATTTGAAATTGATGGTGTTTCTGAGAATGTTGCTAAAGAAGCATTTCGTAAAGCTACAGCAAAGCTCCCTGTAAAGACTAAGTTTGTAATACGAGAAGAGACTCGTGTATAGCGCGTCTAGTATTAAAATACATATGAGTATGAAAGATATACAAAAGAAAAATGATAATGATCTCGTGGAGTACGTTTCCAATAAACGAGAGGAACTTCGAGCACTTCGGTTTGACTCTGCTGGAAGTGGAATGAGAGATGCACATTCTATGAGGAATACTCGAAAAGAAATCGCACGGAGTCTAACGGAAATCAATAGACGTATTCGAGAACCTGAATCTAACGAAGCATAATAATATGACAATAAAAAACAACACGAAAACAGAACAAAAAACAGCAGATGCTCCAGAAGGATTTGCTGGCGCACAACGCACAGGCGGGCGTGTTCTTAGAGGAACTGTTGTTTCTACAAAGATGCAGAATACTATTGCTGTTCTTGTAGACCGATATGTAAAACATTCGAAGTATAAAAAATATCAACGACGTTCAAAGAAGTTTCTTGTGCACGATGTTGGTAATACTGCAGAAATGGGTGATAAGGTTGAGATTCGGGAGATAGCGCCTATTTCTAAACGAAAGCGATTTACTCTCGTTAAATAATTAAGTGACTTATGATTCAACCACAAACATTAGTAAAAATCACAGATAACTCAGGCGGGAAAATAGGCAGAGTGTTCAAAGTGCTTGGAGGTTCAAAGAAACGATATGCAGAACTTGGTGAAATGGTTGTTCTTGCTGTACAGAGTGCAGAACCCAGAAAGCAAGTAAAGAAGAAGGATGTTGTTTACGGAGTTGTTGTGCGTCAGAAGAAGCACTATCGTCGTAAAGATGGTTCTTATATTTCTTTTGATGACAATGCTGTTGTGCTTATAGATAAAGAGAAACGAGAGCCACGAGCCAACCGTGTTTTTGGTCCAATTCCACGAGAATTGACTGAAGCGGGATATCAAAAGATTGTATCTTTAGCACCAGAAATTGTATAACAACATTTAATAAAATTTTTATGAAAATTAAAAAAGGAGATTCAATAATAGTAATAGCAGGTAAAGACCGAAGTAAGACTGGTACGGTTACTCGTGCTTTCCCTAAAAAAAATATGATACTTATTGATGGTGTAAATGTTATTAAGAAGCATCAAAAGTCCCGACAACGTGGTACGGCTGGTCAGATTATTGAGCGACCTACACCAATACATGTGTCAAATGTTGCTATAGAGGAGAACAAAAAACCTGTACGTGTTGGATATAAAATAGAAAGAGAAGGAGAAAAAGCAACCAAAATTCGTGTTTCACGACAGTCAGGAGAAAAAATATAAATTGAACAAATAAAACACTCTTCACTAAGTCATATAAAAATTAAAATTTCGAGAAGGTTTAAGATTTCTAATTCATTACACTCATAATAAAATCTAAGATATGGAAACTACTAGCGAAAAACTAAATACAGTATTTGAATCACTTAAGAATGATTTTAAATATAAAAATGTAATGCAGGCCCCTAAACTGGAAAAGATTGTTGTATCTACAGGAATAGGAAAGATTGATGATAAGCACAAGATTGCACTTATTGCAGACCGCCTTGCGACCATTACTGGACAGCAACCATCTTCACGACCCGCTAAGAAGTCCATTGCTACATTTAAGCTTCGTGAAGGTGACACAATTGGATATCAGGTGACTTTACGCGGAGAACAGATGCGAACATTTCTTGATAAACTTGTAAATATTGCGCTTCCACAGACTCGAGATTTCCGAGGTCTAAAAGTTACAGCTATTGATGAAATGGGCAATTATACTATTGGAATTAAAGAACATACTATTTTTCCAGAAACAGCTGATGAAGAACTTAAAGATGTATTTGGATTTTCAGTTACTCTTGTAACTACAGCGAATACTAAAGCAGAAGCAGAGGCTTTCTTACGACACCTAGGCTTACCGTTGAAAAAAGAATCTGAATAGATTCTTTTTAAAAAGCAAACTACTTTGCTTTTGATAACGATAAGAGGCGGAGCTATGTTTTTGCTATTACTAATGCAAAAACAAGTGAGCTCGGGGAGGAGGTTGTTGTGAGCATAGCGAATTACAAACCTGACCCTACCGTTGAAAAAAGTTGAAAAGAAGAAATAGATATTAAAATAATGAAAAAATCTGCATCGAAGGCTCAGGTTTTTTCTATTTAAACTTATTGACTCAGTGTATTATCTTTGCTATAGTCTTTCGCGTAGCGATAGTTTCGCATATTCTATTTTCTTTAATAGTTAAAGAGATTGAAAACGCACCGCACAGAAAACTTGTAAGAGTTTCGTCGGAAAGCGATTTTTTGAGTATCGCGTTATGAGATGTCGGTCATTAATTCTATATGATACAGCTCTCAGTTACATATTAATAGTACTGGTCTTAGAGTAGAAAAATATATTCCTTAGGGTTTATTATTTTTCTAAAATCTTTGATATAAATTCAACATAGGAACTTTGTTCCTCGTTTCATTAAATGGCAAGAAAATCAATTATAATTCGTGCGCAACGTACACCAAAGTTCAAAAGTCGTGTAGTACGTCGATGTTTTAAGTGTGGAAGAAAACGTGGATATATGAGAGATTTTGATCTTTGTAGAATTTGCTTTCGAGAAGCAGCACATGAAGGACATATACCAGGTATTAAAAAATCATCATGGTAAACGACCCAGTAGCAGACTTTATAATTCAGCTTAAGAATGCAGGAATGGTTCATAAAGAACTTGCGTCAATTCCATATTCAAAGCTTAAACATGCAATAGCGGACAAACTTGTAGAATCTGGCTTTATTGAAAGTGCAGAAAAACATGGAAAGAAGGTTAAAAAAACACTTGACGTAACACTCAAGTATGACGAACAGGGACGACATATTATTAAAGATGTTAAACGTATTTCAAAGCCTGGTCGGAGGACGTATGTATCAGTTTCAGATATTTTTCCAGTTAAGTTTGGTAATGGTAAACGAATTCTTTCAACACCACTAGGTATTCTTACAGGAGAAGAAGCAAGAGTAAAAAATGTCGGAGGTGAAGAATTGTTCATAATCTGGTAATAAAAATTATATGAGTCGAATAGGAACACAACCATTAACAATCCCAAACGGAGTTAAAATAACTCTTGCTAACGGTATTTTGAATGTAAAAGGTCCAAAAGGAGATCTCTCTAGAGCTGTTACTGATGTAGTAACAATTCTTTTAGAAGAAAATGAAATTAAGCTTACTCCAGCAAATGAATCTGGTCATTCTCGGGCTATGTGGGGAACATATGCGTCACATCTACGAAATATGATTATTGGTGTTACAGAAGGTTTTGAGAAGAAGCTTGAAATTGAAGGCGTTGGGTATCGAGCAGAAGTTCAGGGTAATAAAATGGTCCTAAATGTAGGATTTTCTCATCCTGTAGAACTTGAGGTGCCAGAAGGTATTACAGCTACAATTGAAAAGAGCCTTATTACAATTGCCGGTGCAGACAAGGAGGTTGTGGGACAGTTTTCTGCAAATGTACGAGCAGTTAAGAAGCCAGAACCATATAAAGGAAAAGGAATTCATTATGTTGGTGAATATATTATTCGGAAACAGGGTAAGAAGGCTATCGCTTAATAATATATGAACATGACCACATCATCACTAAAACAAGAACAAAGAAATAGACGACACGGACGTATTCGTGCGAAGGTTTCTGGTACAGCCACATGCCCTAGACTTGCAGTTTTCCGGAGTAATCGATATATATATGCACAACTTATAGATGATGAAGTAGGGACAACACTTGTTTCTGCAGATTCTCGTAAGGCAAAAGGTGATACTACAATTTTGCGTGCTACTGAAGTTGGAAAAGAGATTGCAAAAGTAGCAAAAGCAAAGAAGATTGTAAAAGTAGTGTTCGATCGAGGAGGTTTCAAGTACCAAGGGTCTGTCGCTGCATTAGCAGATGGCGCTAGGAAAGAGGGGCTAATATTCTAAAGGTTATTCAAAAATATTTATTATGTCAGAAGAAAAAAAACAGCAGGAAGCTACAACAGACACAATAGAAGTGCCAGTAACAAAAGACACTGATGCTTCTAAAGATGAAGATACCACACAAAATTCTGACCAACAGAATTCAAAAGGGTATGATTCAGCAAAGATAGATGAAAAAAAATCTATCACCGATGTACCCGCTGAGCAAAAGACACTAAATAACACCAAAGCTACAGATGCAAAAACATCAGACGGTGCAGGACATAAGGGAGCAAAGGGTGGTGGTGTGCCACATCGACGAAATCCAAGACGGGCTAGACGTGGTAGTCGCAGGCAGGAGCGACCTAGGTCTGAATTTGATCAGAAAATCATTGGAATTCGTCGAGTTACTCGTGTAATGGCAGGTGGACGACGATTTAGCTTCAGTGTTTCAATGGTTATTGGAAATAAAAAGGGGAAGGTTGGTGTTGGTATAGGAAAGGCAAGTGATACACAACTTGCTATTGAAAAAGCAGCACGAAATGCTAGAAGAAACCTTTTTGAAGTACCAATGAATAAAGATATGCATATTTCGCATGATGTTCATACTAAATATGCATCAAGTGAGGTTATGATTATGCCAGCACCTGGACGAGGAGTTGTCGCTGGTTCATCAGTACGAACAGTCTTAGAACTTGCTGGAGTTAAGGATGTTACTGCAAAAGTTTTCTCACGAAGTAAAAATAAGCTTAATAATGCACGAGCCGCTGTACAAGCACTTAAAGACTTACGAGCATAATAAAGATTATATGCAATTACACGAATTACAACCAAATATAAAAAGAAAAGTCGCACGTCGTATTGGACGTGGTGGAAAACGCGGTAAGACTAGCGGTCGAGGTCACAAAGGACAGAAAGCCCGAGCTGGTAATAGTTCACGACCAGAAATGCGAGAAATTATTAAGAAACTTCCTAAGCTCCGAGGACACGGTATAAATCGAGCACGAACAGTACACGGTGAGCGAGTGCTTCCTGTTGTTGTGAATGTTGCTACGCTTGAAACTTCATTTGAAGCCAAAGCTGAAATCTCACCAAGGACTCTAGTAGTCGCTGGTGTTATTAGTACACGACGAAGAAAAGCTCCCGCAGTTAAGATTCTTGGTAATGGAGAGCTTAAAAAAGCATTTATAGTATCAGAATGCCTTGTTTCAAAGTCTGCAAGGGAAAAGATTGAAAAAGCTGGAGGTAAGATTGCGTAAACTAATTTTTTGATTTCTGGTTTTATTAAAATAGGATAGAATAGAGCTCATAAATATGTACATAGTATAGTAGCGTTAATAAAACATAACATAATTACTACATGGATATTTTCATACAAAAATTAAAAATTATCGTAAATGATGCATCAATTCGAAACAGAATCTTGTTTGTATTGGGTGCGCTTATAATTTTTCGTTTGTTTGCTGCTATACCAATTCCGGGTGTTGATTTACAAGTTCTAGAAAGTTTCTTTAATAATAATGAATTTCTTGGACTTTTGAATATATTTTCTGGTGGAGGTCTTGCTAACTTATCTATAGTAATGCTTGGCGTAGGACCGTTTATTACAGCCTCTATTATAATGCAACTTATGACTGTAATGTCACCGAAGCTTAAGGCTATGCATACAGAGGAGGGTGAAACAGGACGTGCAAAGTTTACACAGTACAGCCGGTTACTTACGTTGCCACTCGCGATTCTTCAAGCATTTGGTTTTCTTACACTTCTACAAAATCAAGGTGTAATTTCTGGATTGTCTACATTTGAATTCATTTCAAATATCGTAATTGTAGTTGCTGGAGCCATGTTGCTTATGTGGGTTGGTGAACTTGTAACGGAATTTGGTATCGGAAACGGTGTATCAATTATCATTTTTGCTGGTATCGTTGCTGGACTTCCATCCACACTAAGTCAATTATTGTTTAGTTTTGATACATCACAGGTTCCATTATATATTGGATTTCTTATTGCAACAGTTTTGGTTACTTATGCTGTTGTTGTAATGACACAAGCAGAACGTCAAGTACCTATTACTTATGCCAAGAAAGTTCGTGGCAACCAAACATATGGTGGTACATCTAGTTATTTACCATTACGACTGAACCAAGCTGGTGTTATTCCAATCATTTTTGCACTATCTATTCTTCTGTTTCCACAAATGATTCTTAATGTACTCTCTACATTTGGTCTAAATGTAGGGGGAATTCTTGGTGCAGTAAATGCCTTTTTTGCCAATCAAGGACTTTATGCAATTACTTATTTTGTATTGGTCTTTTTGTTTGCATTCTTTTATACAGCAGTTACGTTTGATCCAGACGCTGTTTCAAAGAACCTTCAGCGAGGAGGTTCATTTATTCCAGGCATTAGACCAGGAACACACACAGCGGAGTATCTTGGTAAGCTTATTACACGATTAACTCTTGTCGGTGCAATTTTCTTAGGACTTGTTGCAGTGCTTCCTGTTGGTATGCAAGTGCTTACAGGTGTTACAGCTCTTGCAATTGGAGGTACAGCACTTCTTATTGCGGTTTCTGTAGTTATTGACCTTGTGCGCCGTATTGATTCACAAGTTTCTCTAAGAGAATATTAAAATTATTACATAACTAACTAACATTAGATGTGTTGCTTAATTATCAAGAGTTGTTACTCTTTAGTTTTATGATTGAAAAAGATATCAAAGGACATCTAATATTAATAATGGGTCCATCGGGGTCTGGAAAAGGTTTTTTGACTTCCATTTTGAGGAATAAATTGGGAGACAAAATACACAGTGCTGTTTCGTGTACAACACGAGTTAAGAGACCAAAAGAGATTGAAGGTGAAACATACTTCTTCCTTTCACTAATTGAGTTTAAAAAGAAAATAGAAAATAATGAATTTTTAGAATGGGCAGAGTATAGTGGGAATCACTATGGCACATTGAAAGCAGAAGTATTAGAACCATTGAGAGCTGGAAGTGTAGTTGTCAGAGAGGTTGAGATTCAGGGCGTGCTTGCAATACGAGAAATTATTCCAGATGAAAATATAACAATAATTTATATTGATGGTGGTTCTTGGGACCAATTGCGTGAACGCATTATAAGTAGAGCGCCTATTTCTGGTGAGGAGTTAGAATTGCGAAGGGAGAGATATGTTGAAGAATCTGCTTCAAAGACATATGCGAATATTATAATAAAAAACCAGAAAGGATATGTTGAGCAGGCAAAAACAAAATTAATAAAAATTGTTGAAGATAAATTAGAAGAATACTCATAAAATATGCAAACACAGACAATTATTTTTATTGGTCCTCAGGGTAGTGGTAAGGGCACTCAGATAGAACAACTTATAGAAAATATAAAAAATACTGGTACTAGTAAGAATATAGTTGATCTTCAGACTGGGCGTAGGTTTAGGGCTTTGGCTGCAAAAAAAGAAGGGTTTACAGAGAATCATATTTCAAACACTTTGGATTCTGGTGTGCTTCAGCCACTATTTTTGTCTGTAGTATTGTGGGGAGATGCAATGCGTGAGAAGTTAGATGATGAATCCCATTTGCTTATAGATGGTTTCCCAAGAACAGTATCAGAGGCCGTGGTGCTTGAGAGTGCTTTTTCTTTTTATAGTCGAGATAATATAACCATTATTAATTTAGATACACCAGAAGATGTTGTAAGAAAAAGAATGGAACATAGAACGCGGTCAGATGATACAGAAAGCTCTATCAAAGAACGCTTAAAATGGTATAGAGAAGAGACGCTTCCTGTCGTGGAATATTATCGAGGTCGTGAGAATGCTGATGTTATAGATGTGGACGGTACAAAGAGCATTGATGGTGTGCAACAAGAAATTCTTAAGGCACTTAATATTATCTAACCATGGCTTTAAAGAAGTCAAAAGAAGAAATAGAAATAATGGCAGAGGGAGGTAAAAAGCTTGCTTGTATTCTTCGTGAACTTGCTGAATATTTAAAGTCTGGAATTAGTACTGAGGATATTAATGATATGGCAATTACTTTGGCAGAGAAATATGGTGTTGAAACCGTATTACTTGGATATCAACCAGATTTTGCACCAACTCCGTATCCAGCAGCTCTTTGTACGTCGATTAATGAAACTGTGCAACACGGTATTCCTAGTTCTGATGAAATACTTGAAGATGGAGACATTATAAATCTGGACATGTCTGTAGCATATAAAGGCCTTATAGTTGATTCTGGAATTACTGTGCCAGTTGGTTCTATAGATGTAGAATCTCAAAAATTAATTGATGTTACGCGAGAAGCTCTTGTTCTCGGTATTAAAGAAGCTAAAGCTGGAAATCATATAGGCGATATAAGTTATGCTATACAAGAATGTGTACGAAGCGCTGGATTTAGTATTGTTGAAGAACTTTGTGGTCACGGAGTGGGTCATGGTGTTCATGAAGACCCAATGGTTCCAAATTTTGGAAAAAAAGGAGATGGTCCGTTAATAGAAGTTGGAAATGTGTTTGCAATCGAACCTATTGTGAACGTTGGTAAAAAAGATGTTGTGTTTGATGATGAGGGTGATGGATATAGTGTGTTTACTACAGATGGAAAGCGTTCGGCACATTTTGAACATACTGTAGCTATTACTGAGCGTGGTCCAGTTATATTAACTAAAATTTCCTAGTTTGTTAATAATATAAAAACACTTGTGTTAAGAGGTGTCTGTAGTATACTGCCGGCATAATTTCAAACGAAGAAAGGAGTGAGAAAGCAAATAGCTTTCACAAGACTTTGTCTGGTATTTTGAGGTAACGAAAAATAATGACAAAGTGTACTTCTTTTGTAAGAAGTAGCGACTGTTCTGTTCCAGCAATTTGCACAGTGGCAGAACAAATTGAGACATAAATTTAATATAGTTATTACATTCCTTATCTCATTCAATCTCTTTCTTTTTCCTAAAAGAAATTGCTAGACGAGTAATAATTATGTTTATATACATTTATTTACTTTATTAAAATATAAATACTAATATGAGTCGAAAACCACATCAAGAACGAACATTTGTAATATTAAAACCTGATACAGTACAACGGTCTCTAATGGGAGAGATTATTAGACGTTTTGAGCAGACAGGACTTAAGTTTACTGCAATGAAAATGTTTATCCCAGATGAAGACACACTAATTAAACACTACAATAAAAATGATGAATGGTTTCTTGCAAAAGGAAACAGAATCGTTGATGACCTTAAGGAGCAGGGAATTGTTATAAATAAAGAGCCGATTGAATATGGACGAGAGATTATTGCAACAATAGTTCACTATATGACAGCCGCTCCAGTTATGGCAATGGTTATTGAAGGAAACAAAGCTGTTGATGTTGTTACTAAACTGGTTGGAACAACAGAGCCTTCAACTTCTGATGTTGGAACTATACGAGGCGATTATACAGTAGACTCTTATGGTCACTCTTCGTACGAAAATCGTGCTGTACGCAATTTAATTCATTGTTCGGAGTCTCCAGAAGAAGCGGAGCGAGAAATAGCTTTGTGGTTTAAAGATTCTGAGATAATGTATTACACGACTGCACAAGAACGAATTATGTATGATGTCAATTTAGATTGTACTAAGGAATAATCGTTAGTTTGCACCATAATAGCACTTTTTATTTTTTAATTTATAAACCTATAAGGAGATAAAGTTGTACACATTTCTTGTTAAGACCAGTACTCAAAGAGTGTTGGTCTTAGTGTTATACTACAAGTGGAGTCATAGTTCAGTATGTTCCGATTAACTTTATGTTAAGGGCTACCTGTAGTCACGAGTGCCGATGAGAGCTCGACGCGACGAGATATCACGAGCGCTCGGAAAGGGTGCCCACCTGGAGCGATCTAGGTAACATCACTGCTATGACTCCAACAAAAAAACGCATTCATTGCGTTTTTTTGTTGCCGAAATGTATGGTTGTTGCATGATATGATTATTCAATCATGAATCACGTTAGAAGTTGTAGTTATTATATAGTATCGATAATAATTTTTACATTTACTCTAGGACTATTGCAGGAAATTTTTGAAACATGGACTGGTGTTTCATTGCTTGAATATGATTTTACAGTGGATATGGTTCTAAATTTGAGTATGTACATGATTGGTGTTGTTGTTTTATATATGATTGATACTAATCTTAATAAATTATAATTATGTCAAAAATAAGTTTTCATGGAGGAGCAGGAATGGTTACGGGAGCCAATTTCTTACTTGAGACAGAAGAAGCAAAAATACTTATTGATTGTGGGCTTATACAAGGCGCTCGTTTTTCAGATTTGAGTAATTGTGATGATTTTGGATATGATCCTAAAGATATTGACGTGCTTTTAGTTACACATGCACACGCTGATCACATAGGACGAATTCCAAAACTTATAGCCGATGGTTTTGTTGGAACAATTTATTCAACGACGGCGACCAAAGATCTTGCCAATGTCATGCTTCGTGATGCATATAAAGTTATGTCTTTTGAATCTGAGAAATATGGAACAGAGCGTTGTTATGAGACTAAAGATATTGACAACGCACTGTCATTTTGGAAAGGCGTTGAATATCATGAACCTATTGATTGTGGAGATGCCATCACCGCAACATATACAGATGCTGGACATATTTTAGGGTCTGGAATGATTACCTTAGAACGTAATGGAAATAAGTTCGCATTTACTGGGGATATAGGAAACATACCGCAACCGTTATTGAATTCACCAGAAATTCTTAAGAATTATGATTATCTACTTATGGAAAGTGTGTATGGTGATAGATTGCATGAAGAAGTAAAGGAACGTACAGCATTACTTAAGATGCATATAGAAAATACTATTAAAAAAGGCGGAACACTTATTATTCCAGCTTTTTCATTAGAACGAACACAAGGAATACTATTTGAGATAAATAACATGGTGGAGTCAAAGGAAATTGAAGCAATTCCGGTTTTTCTAGATTCTCCTCTTGCTATTTCTGTTACGGATATATACAGAAAGCACACAAAATATCTTAAGGATGAGGTTCGTGAACAAATAAAATCAGGTGATGATATCTTTGATTTTCCAAAATTATCATTCACTATGACTGTAGCTGATTCACGTGAAATATATAAGGTTAAAGGGGCTAAAATTATTATTGCTGGTTCAGGGATGAGTCATGGTGGAAGAATTCTTGGACATGAAAAGAAATATTTAGAAGATAAAAAGACCACACTTCTTTTGGTTGGATATCAGTCAGTAGGTAGTTTAGGTAGAAAGCTTCACGATGGGGCAAAGAAAGTAAATATAATGGGCGTTGACGTGCGTGTAAGAGCTAAGGTTGCCAAGATTAGAGGATATTCAGGACATGCAGATAGAGACCAGCTCGTTAACTTTGTTGCTGAAGGTGGTGAGAAAGCAAAACAAGTATTTGTTGCAATGGGAGAGGAACGCTCCTCACTTTTTTTGGTACAGCGCTTAAGGGATTATTTAGGATTGAATGCTGTGGCACCAGCTCTTGGCGATGAATTCGATATAGATTTTTGAATGAAGAAGAGGGTGAGAAAGCAAACAGCTTTCGCAAGACCTTGTCTGGTATTTTGAGATAACGAAAAATAATGACAAAGTGTACTTCTTTTATAAGAAGTAACGACTACTCTTGCCCAGCAATTTGCACAGTGACAGAACAAATTGGGACATAAATTCAATATAGTCGTTACACTTCTTATTTTGCACAATTCTGAATTTATACAGGCAAGTTTAGAGAATTACGAATCCTTGGGCACAATTTCCTAACTTGATTGTTAGTTGGACACTGATTTAAGTACTATTGTGTAAATATGCTAGCGCTCTGCCTAGAATGTTGACCATTTCTTTACGTGACCTAGTTGCATAACTTTTGCGAACTTTAGTTAATTGTTGATGTACAATGAAAACAATGAACAATACCTTACTCTGGAAACGAATATTATTTAGACTTTTAGGTATTTTAAGTTTCTTTGGTGGTATTTTTGCATTGTACGATTTTGGGGTAAGAATACTGCCACTTTTTGAATTATTTGTTTCTGGCGGACATGATTATTTTGAATTATTTATTGTACTTACGTCTTTTTTCTTGGGCGCATTATCGCTTTCTTGGGTTGGTATGAAACTTATTATGCTGAGAAGCTTTTCTTATACATGGTTACATCTTGCGGTGTTTCCAGTAGCTGCTTGGCTACAAGAATTTTATGATATAGGTCTTATATACGAAATGGATATGATAATGTCACTTGTTGTATTATATTTACTTATTTACTCCGTTATATTGGGTGTTTCTCTTTTTGTTCATAAACATTGGTATTTATCTTTAAGTCATGAAAGTATGCGACATGTTGGTACGGTTGATCCAGATAGACCAAAAAAGTCCAACTTTGGCACACTACTTGTCATTATAATTCTTGTTGGACTTTTGGTGCTTCACCCTAATGATTTGGAAACGTCACTTAGTATGTTATTTTCACCACTTCAGCATCTGTTTGCTTTTATGTTTCAGGTCTAGTGTTATATATAAAGTCTCCGTAGGTGAAATTCGCTAGGTTTTTATATATTTATTTAGTTTGTTCTACAATTCGTGAAAACGATTCTGGTCGATCTTTTGCAATTGTTGCTAGAACCTTTCGATTCAGACCAATTTTTTTATCAGAAAGTGTTTTTATGAATCTACTATATTTTAATCCATGTGCACTAAGTGCAGCGTTGATTCTAGTTATCCAAAGGCTTCGGAAATCTCCTTTTTTGTCTTTTCTGTGATTAAAAGCATGTAGTTGTGCATGATACATCGCTTCACGTCCTTCTCGTTTCTTTTTTGAACGTCCAAAACGATAACCTTTTACAGGTTTAAGTATGTATTTTCTTCGTTTGTTTGAGGTTACTCCTCCTTTTGTTCTAGACATGATTTAATTTTATTTTAGATAATTACGCTCCTGTTTTTGGTAGGAATCTTCGTGTAACTCGTTTTGGAAGTGAAAGCACCTGTGTTCGTTTTCGTTTCAACCGTTGGCGTCCAGTTTGTCGTGCATTAAAATGATTTTGACCTGGCCTACGCGCAATAAGCTTGCCGTTTTTGGTGACTTTGATTCTTTTTGAAAATGATTTGTTTGTTTTCATGTTTTTCTACTTATTCAGACCTTCTTCAGTCTCTTTCAGTCCTTGCTCTTTCTTTTTCGTATTAATTCGTTCAATTGTAGTACTGAATCCACTTGGGCTTTTCTTAATTTCGTCAGCTATTTTATACTCTGCAGGTATTATTTTCAAGAATCGCCCGAGTCTTTCTTTTAGAAAAGTTGGTTCCATATATTTATATCTACCCCATAGGAACAAATCTACTTTTACTCGGTGACCTTCTTCAAGCCAGTTGGCAACACGTTTTGCTTTAAGAGTAAGATCATTTTCACCTGTACCAATCTTTACTTGAACACTTTTTGTCTCAGTAACGTGAGATTTAGCTTTAATCTCGCTAGCTTTCTTTTTAAGTTCATAACGATACTGACCATAATCTATGATTTTAGCTACAGGAGGTTTTGCTTTTGGAGAGATTTCAATTAAATCAAGATTTGCATCTTCAGCTTCTTCAAGGGCTTTTTCTAGTGATATGACGCCAAGGTTTTCACCATTTCCACCAATAACACGGAGTTCTTTCGCTCTAATTGCTTGATTAATTCGTATTCTATCGTTTTTCAAAGTTGTTTTTACTATCTAAAAAAAGAGCTGAAGCTCTTTTTATGCCTGAAAATGTACCACAAACTGTCTAAAAGGGCAATATCTTATACCGTTTTCAATTAATTTTTTACATTAATAAATTTTAAAGTTTTGATTATAAAATTATAGTATTTGTGGGTATTTGCCAGTTAGGAATGATTTTAACTAGCTAACCCATTTGTTCCATATAAGTAGTGCTACAAATGCCAAAATTACAATAAAAACAGCTTTCATACAAAGCATTGTAACACGTAGCATTTCATATCTTTTTTATAAAATGATATAATTTCATATATACATATGGCTAGAGGTGTAAGTAAAAATAGTACGTCATCAAGACGTGTCAATCGTACAAAACTCATAGTGAGTGTGGTTTTGGTCGGTTTAATTATTACTGTTTTAGCAGTACTTTTTGGACGAGCAGATGATGGTCAGATTGACGTAACTAGCGTAATTAATGAATCAAATATTTCTGCACAAAAAAATGCTGTTAATGGTGAGGCTCCAGCTGTACCAGTGATAGATTCAAGACCAAAACGATTGAACGGTGGACTTGTTGGTTCGGGCAAAACTGAGACTGTTCCAGCAACTGAATCATTGGTAGAAATTGCATCAACCACAAACAATATAGCAACTTCAACCGAAGAGACTGTCAAAGATAGTAAAAGTAATGATGAAGATGTAATAGATAAGTCTGCGGGACCTTCATAAGAGACTATTTTTGTTTATTACCCTAGTATTTTCTACACTGTGTTTAATGTGGTCATTTCAACATTTTTTACCATAATCTATACTTAATTCTTTATTAGCATTTATGTTTCTTTTAGAGTAGATGTTTATTTTTTAAAATATTTATACATGACTTCTGTATAACGTAGTAGCATATCTGTTATTATGGATGTTATGAAAACTAGCTATAAGATTTTTGGAGTCGGTGGTGTCTTGCGAGTTGTGGCATACATAGCATTTTTACTCCTACTCCTGTTTGTTGGATTATGGACACTTTTTGATTTTGATGTAACGAGTCTTTACAATCTTTTTTTTGTTGCAATTTTATTATCTACATCGCTTGTTGTTGTTAGTGTAATACAGTCATTTAAAGTTGCTGGAAGTGCATCAATTATGGCAGAGGAGCTTGCGAAGGAAATGATGAATTCCTCACAAAATTTATTTATAGAGTTATATAGAAAAAGTCCAGTACCATATATATTGATTAATCAAGTCGGCATGATTTCTTCAACAAATATAGCGTCATTAAGATTATTTGGTGTTGGTGCTGGTAAGCTTGATGGACAGAATGTTTTTAACTACATTATTGGAGATAACGAAGATCATATAGGTTTGATTTCTAGTAAATTTGCTGAAGGACTGTCTATAACTGATGAAGAGGTCAGGATTAAGCATTCCGATGGATCATCTAGGTGGGTTATTCTTTCCATTTTTTCATTTAATGATGATGATGATAAGAGACAGGGGTTTTTAACACTGGTTGATATTACAAAACAAAAAAATGTAGATAGGGCAAAGTCTGAGTTTGTTTCACTAGCTTCTCATCAATTACGCACACCTATAACTGCTATGAAATGGAGCTTGGAGTTGTTTTTTGAAAAGAGTAAAGGTGAAATATCTGAGGAACAAATGAAATATTTGGATAAGGTAGAGAGTAATCTTAAAAGAATGAATGGTTTGATTAACGATTTCCTTAGTGTTTCCAAATTTGAATTGGGTACTTATTCAAGAGACCTTACTCAGGTTAGCTTAACTGAGGTAATAGATGATTTGATTGATGAAAATTTGCCACGTATAGAAACAAAAAATGTCACAATAAATAAAGAAATTAATGGGGAGGTGGATACAATAATGACAGATCTTACTTTGATACGAATGATAATAGGTAATTTAATGTCTAATGCTATTAAATATTCACATGCAAACTCTACTGTAGATATTAACGTTGCAAGAGATTCTGATGAAACAGTAATTACGGTTACTGATTCTGGTATGGGTATTCCTGTTGATGATCAAGAGATGTTGTTTACTAAAATGTTTAGAGCAAGCAATGCTCGTAGAGATGTGCCTGACGGTACTGGTCTTGGACTTTACATTGTGCAGAGTGCTGTAAAGACACTTGGTGGTCAAATATCGTTTGAATCATTTCAAGATAGAGGCACTATGTTTAGAGTAGTGTTGCCAAATTAAGTTTTACTGTAGTCTTTAGGAAATATATTTTATGTTTATATACAAAAAGTAGCTCAATAAAATTGAGCTACTTTTTGTATAATATTATTTTTCTTTTAATTTTTCTTTAATTTTTTCTGAAATGTTTCCAATTCCATAGTCTGTTTTTAATAAGAAATCCTCACTTTCTAGATTTATATCATTAGGTATATCACTGACTTCTCCAGATGCTGTAAGTACTAATATTTTAGCTGTGGCACCCCATTCGTCTTTTCGTATTCGTCGAATTACTTCAAAACCATCAATATCTGGCATTCTTAAATCTAATAATATTAGATTTGGATGATTGCTAAAAGCGATGTCTATACCACTTTGCCCTTGGTCTGCAACAAGTGTATCAAATCCTTTTAATTCTAGAATATCTGACATTGTTTCACGCAGATCTTTGGAGTCGTCGATTATCAGTATGGTTTGTTTCATATAAATTGATATTTTTTGTACTCTGTATGTGTACATAACTATATCAGATTTATTAAAAGAAGTATGTGTTTAATATAGGTGTGTATTGCTCTAATAAAGGATACCATTGTGACTAATTGTACTTTTTAATTTTAACTCTCTGTTACAATACTGGTGTGATTAGTACCGAGGTCATTAAAAAATATATACGAGCTGCTGATTTCCTTTCAGCTGTACAAATTTATCTTCAAGATAATGTTCTTTTAAATAAACCGCTTCAGAGGAAGCATATTAAGACACGATTATTAGGACATTGGGGTACATGTCCGGGTATTAATTTTGTATACGCACATCTAAACAGAATCATTATTGAACAAGACCAAGATATGGCTTTTGTACTTGGTCCTGGGCATGGTTTTCCAGCTATTCAGGCCAACTTATTTTTGGAAGGTACATTTAGTAAATATTATGAAGATGTTCCTCGAACATCAAAAGGAATTTCATATATGGCAAAACAATTTAGTTGGCCATATGGCTTTCCAAGCCACAGCAATCCAACTGCGCCAGGAGTGATACTCGAAGGAGGAGAACTTGGTTACGCATTGGCTACTTCTTTTGGAGCTATTTTAGATAACCCTGATTTGATAGTTACATGTTTGGTGGGTGACGGTGAGGCTGAAACAGGTCCTACAGCAACTGCGTGGCATCTAAACAAACTTATAGACCCAGCAACAAATGGTGCTGTACTTCCAATACTTCATGTAAATGGATATAAAATATCTGGACCTACATTTTTCGGAAGAATGAGCGATGAAGAACTAACTAATTTATTCTCAGGATATGGTTATAAGCCATATATTGTGGATGCATATGATAAAGATGAAGATGTGCATGAACGAATGAGATATGTATTGGATCAAGCAATGAACGAAATTAAATTTACGCAACATTGTGCTAGAGAAGGTTCGTTAAATGAGCCGCCAAAGTGGCCAATGATTATATTAAGGACACCAAAAGGTTGGCATAGTATTAAAGAACTTCATGGAGAGCGAATAGAAGACAATCACAACTCGCATCAAGTTATTGCTGGAAATGCGGCTAATGATGATGAGGAATTTAAAGCCCTTGATGAATGGTTAAATTCATATAATTTTGACGAATTGTTTGATGGTAAGAATTTTGACGAAGAAATTGAATCTCTTGTACCTATGGAAGGTAAGTGTATGGGGGACAGTAGACACACTATGGGTGGAGATGCATGCTACAAGCCATTAGCGCTTCCTAGAATTGAAGATTATGAATGTATTTCTGATCAAGTCTGTGGAAATGAAACTAGTAGCATGGAAAAGATTGGTGCTTACGTTCGAGATATAATGAAGATTAATGAAAGTGACAGAAACTTCAGGCTGATGTCACCAGACGAAACATATTCAAATAAACTAGGTGCCGTATTTGAGGTTACTAAACGTGCTTTTGTATGGCCACATAAAGAATGGGATAAAGACCTTGCTCACGACGGGCGTGTATTAGAAATGCTTTCAGAACATAGTCTTCAAGGTCTTGCTCAGGGATACACCCTTACAGGAAGACATTCGCTTTTTGTTTCTTATGAAGCATTTGTACAAATTGTGGGAAGTATGGCTGATCAATATGCAAAGTACCTTTCAATAGCACGAGATGTTAAATGGAGAGGAGATGTTCCTTCTTTGAATTATATTTTGACCTCATCTGGATGGAGACAAGAACATAATGGCTTTTCACACCAAAACCCAGGGTTTATTGATGACATGCTGCAGAGGCAGGGTAATTTCACTAATGTATATTTCCCAGCTGATTCTAACACTGCATTAGTTGTGACAGAAAGAATACTTGATTCTAAAAAAGAGATTAACGTAATTGTTGTAGGTAAACGACCAATGCCGTGCTGGCGAAGTATCGAAGAAGCAAAAGCAGACGTAGAGGCGGGTGTAAGTATATGGGAGTTTGCAAGTGATGATAATCCACATATGGTATTTTCTGCAGTGGGGGATTATTTAACAAATGAGACTCTCGCAGCAATAAATCTTATTAAAAAAGATATACCAAAGATGCGATTGAGGTTTGTAAATATAAGTTCTTTGTCCGCTTTGGGCATGGGGCATTCGCATAGTAGGGTTTTGAATGCTGATATTGATTATTACTTCACAAAAGACAAGCAAGTGACTATCAACTTCCACGGATATCCTCAGACAATGAAGCAAATATTATTTGATTATGGGGCTTCATCTAAAAGATTTAAAGTCCGTGGTTATGAAGAACAAGGATCTACAACAACAACATTTGATATGCAGGTACGTAATCGTACAGATAGATATCATCTTGTTATGGAAGCCTTTCGTGTTGCAGAAGAAGATGGCGTAATTACTGTTAAAAAGCGGGATCAGCTTATTAAGAGATACGAAAAGAAACTTTCTGACCATAGAGAATTTATTATTAAACACGGTACTGATCCAGAAGATTTAAAAAATTGGACTTGGACATGCAATTAATAATAAACACAGGTAGCACCTCAAAAAAATACGCACTTTTTCACAATGACGAAATGGTATTAGGTATGCGTTTTGAGTCTGATTCTGGTTTATATAAGCTGACAATAAAATCTGCAGAAAAAGAATTAGAGTCAGAGTCAGAGATATCTGAGACGAAATACAAAAACTCTTTGAGTGAGCTTCTTGATAAGATAAAAAAGTCAAAGATTATTTCAAAAATTGATGATGTAGATGCTGTTGGAATAAGAATTGTAGCACCTGGTATAGATTTTACAGAACATAAAATAATAGACAGAGAATATATTGATGAGCTATGGGAGGTTCTTCCATATGCACCACTACATATAGCTCCGTTACTAGCAGAGATGAACGCACTAAATGAAATTATGCCAGAAGTTACTATAGTTGCTATATCTGACAGTGCATTCCATAGAACAATAAGTGATGCTGCACGACTATATAGCATAAAACTTGAAGATTCAAAAAAGTTTGAAGTTGAACGATTCGGGTACCATGGTCTTTCGATGGAATCTGTCGTGAGTAAGTTTGACGGTGATGAATATGGTGATGTGCCAGATAAAATGATTGCATGCCACTTAGGTGGGGGTTCAAGTGTAACCGCTTTGAAAGATGGTAAAAGTATCGACACATCAATGGGATTTACTCCAGTTGGAGGGCTTCATATGAGTACTAGAACAGGGGATATTGATTCTGGTGCAGTCATGTATCTTGCTGAAAAGAAAAAAATGAAACTTGATGATCTTCGTATATATTTTAATACTGAATGCGGAATGAATGGTGTTGCTGGAGTGTCAGATATGCGCGAGGTACTTAAGTTGCAAGAAGAGGGTGATAAAAATGCGCAGCTTGCACTAGAGATGTATATTTTACGTATCAAAAAATACATAGGTTCATATATTGTTGTACTTGGCGGACTGGACACTTTAGTACTAACTGCAGCAATAGCAGAACGAAATGCATATATGCGTTCAATTATATGCTCTGACCTTGAGCATATGGGAATTATTTTAGATGACAAAAAGAATGAATCTCTGAATAATGATGGTTATATACATGCAGAAGACAGTAAGATAAAAATCTTGGTACTTTCTACTAATGAGGTTGGGGTTATGAAGAGTGTTTTAGATCGTATAGTTAAATAGAGTAGGGTCTTGAGACAATTTGTCTCAAGGCCATGTGTTGTTAAAGCTCAAGTTTCCCAGCTTTTCTGCTGCCTACTATAACCAATAGTCCATCGTAATACTTCTTTTCTTATTGATCCAACAGGAAAAATCGTAAAAGTTTATTACAAAGTTAAACCAACACTACACGCTACAGAGGTGCTTGAAGACTTGAAACAGTTTCAGAAATAGAGTCTTGTTTATAAAAGCCCGATTGTAATCCAGTCAGGCCTTTATTGTTGTGCTAATTTACTATAACAGTTACGGACTTGTCTATGTCCTCAAGATTTACTTCGTAAGTACCAAACTGTGAAATACGCCAAGTGAAGTATGCGACACCATTGTCATCCACGACAATTACTTGTGGTGTACCGGTATGTTGTCCACCATGAAGCCGACCTGTTATTTCATCTCCTGGTGTTAGTCCTGTTGCTACAGCATATACTTCGCTATATTCGCCCGGTTTTACATGAGCGAAACTTCCTTCAATGCCAACTCCTTCAAAGTTTAAACCAACACTATTTTCAATATCTTCTGCCCCAAGTGAGGTAGAAGATTCTCCGGTTCCTGTAGTCCCAGTCCCATTCCATGTCTGAACATAGATTGTGTCAATAAAGACAATGCCGTCCCACATCGGGTATTCCAATAATATAAATGGATTGTCTCCCCCTGACATTGAAATGTCTAGTGTGTCAGTGCCGTCAGGTGTTGCTGGATCGTGTGCTGCAAGACCTGCATCATCACCATCTTGGTACGCACTCACACCAGTAAGTACATGTCCAGTATTTGCTCTACCGCTCGCACTACGTATCATTGTTAGGCTCACCTCGACAGCGTCTCCATTTGCAAAAGCGTCAGCTAAATCTTCTATTGTTGGACGCTTAATTTCCTCAGTGGTAATAGGTAAGCCAAGAACGTTTATGTAGTCAGATTTTCCTGTTAAGAAATTTGGACCAATAATTCCATTGTCCCACTGCATGAAGTCTTTTAGTTCTGAAATAAGTTCTGCCGGATCTTCTGGTAAGTCATCGCGACGTCCGTTTTGCATCGCCATATTAATTAGATTATTAGCAGTTGCAATAGCAAAGCAGTCCATTGGTCCGCCGCCTAGATCGGGAAGTGATGAATCATCAATACCTGTTTCTTCAAAATCTTCTGCGTACGTAATGGTTGCACCAATTCCTCGTTTCAGGTCTTCATTTGCGCCTGAGACATCCATACCAAACTCACTCACCAGCTCATATGTCTCAACCGATGCAGTTGTTACGATTGTGTCTGTCTCTGCTATTTCTCCTGCACCACTTACTTTATTTTTTGTTAGTGCAATTTTTACAGGAATACTCTCAGTATCGACTGCGGTAAGCGCTTTAGGTAAATTAAAGCTAAAACGATTTGGGAAGTTCTTTATAACTCGTGCAACGCCATTTTTAATTACCCATTCATCGTCAGAAAAGACCCCATCATTATTGAGATCCATAAATCCCTGTGCGTACCACGCACCCTCTGTGTTAGCAGTAAATGTATATGAGAAAAAACCGTAGTCTGTAAAATTTTCTCCAATCTTGTATAGCAATATAGATGAATTTTCTCCAAGTATATCTGCACCGGACTGAGTAGGCATAGGAGCAATTGCTTTCTCGGTATTAAGTAAGAATATCCCACCAATAATAAGAACGAGTATAACCACCACCCCAATAACAGTGTTTTTCATAAAAAATAGATTACCGGACAATATAATTCCAGTATGTTACGATTTAGGGAAGTGTCAATATGTAATCACAAAAAAATGTTGCACGGAATAGTGTATTCAGGTAGGCTCACGATAGGCTCAAAACAGAGGAGAAAACTCCAATGGCTGATTTGTTTAAGCTTTTAAGTGAAAAGTATGAACTGTCGGAAGAGGAAACTAGTTTTTTTGCAACAGTTGTCTCTAGGTTTGTTGTTGCTATGGGCAGTGATGAGATTAGTCCTGATCACCAATACCACCTAGACAGCTTCAGCAGCTCTTTGAGATATCTTTTTGAATATGGGAGCGATAAGGTTAAATCTGCTTTCAAAGAGTACACAGCGTCTTGTATCCAAGAGCCGCGACAGGTGGTATGAGCACATGATTTATGGTATTCAAATGAACAAAAAACAGCACGCAGTAAGTGTGCTGTTTTTTCATAATTGGTGGAGCACTTTGTACCAAGTTAGAACCTGTTTGATAGAAATGGAATGTGCAAATTTCTTGAAGATTGTTGATTTGTGGTAAAAAGAAGAACCTCTCGAATGTGATTCGTGAGGTTCTTTTGAGGGGTTTTGACTTTAAATTAGCCAGAGAAGGTGACTGAACCGGAAATCTTGCCTCCAGAATGAAACTTTGCAGCCTCTAGGCAATAGTCAGCAACAATTCCTTCTGCTTTAGCCGCCAGTCGGCGTTTAAAATCATTTGGATTAGGTTGCCCCAACTCGATCCAGGACAAAACCCGTTCACGGTCTGATGGGTCGACAACAACAATGCGGCGACCTTTAGCAGCAGAGCGAACCATTGTTGGACCGCCGATATCAGTCTTTTCTATTACTGATTCTTCAGTTGCTTCTGGATCCTCGACCGCATCTTTAAGTGGATAGAAATCGACGCAGCAGAGATCAATCCACGGATAGCCTAGCTCATCCAGTTCTTCTCGCTGGTCTTCAGTGGCGAGTAGTCCTCCGTGGATATGAGGTACGAGTGTCACGACACGATGGCCGAGAACAGCGGGTAAACCTGATATTTCTGCAACGTCTGTAACAGATACGCCAGCTTCGTTCAAAACCTTTGCAGTTCCTCCGGAAGAAATTATATTCCAACCGAGTTCGGTTAGGGTTTTTGCGAAGGGAATAATACCTTCTTTGTTAAAGACAGATATGAGTGCTGTTGGCATTTGTGAATCCTCTTGGTGAAAGATCAGAAAAGATCTGGTTGATGTCAATTCATACTATGCTTTGTATGCAAAAATAATGCAAGTTAGCTGCCATTAACGAACTTGCATATTCTTCTACATATTTCTATATTCTGTGGAGCACTTTGTACCAAGTTAGAACCTGTTTGATAGAAATGGAATGTGCAAACTTCCTTAAAATAGTAGACCTTTGGTAGTTAGGTAATTAAGAGGGGATGGATGCACCAGTGAGACAAACTATCGTGTGTTTGTTATCAGTAAAATCTATCTCAATTATTCCACAGTCACCAATCTTGATATTCTCATGTCCAAAAACTTCGCGTGCAATACCTCCAATGACACCACCATGGGTCACTATTGCTACAGTTTTTTCAGAACGTTCACTGACTTTTTCAAAAGCTTCAACTACTCGTTTTTTGAGCTCTTCGTATGATTCTGAGTTTGTGACGTCGTGGAATGTTTTGTCTTTTTCAATTTTCGCCCACTCTTGTGGAAATTGAGCCGCTCCTTCTTTCTTAGTGAGTCCAGTGAGAACACCGTAGTTGTTCCTCTCTCTAAAGTCGTGAATTTCTTTAGTGACCACACCAGTCACTTCTGAGACTACGTTAGCTGTTTCTACAGCTCTAATACGTGGGCTATGCAGAATTATGTCTAATTGTTTATCTTTAAGAGTATTTCCTAATTCTTCGGCCTGTTCCTGGCCTTTCTCAGTTAGGTGGTCATCATAATCACCACCAAAACGGTCTTCTAAATCGCCAGTCGTTTCGCCGTGCCTTATTAAATATATCTTCATATGTGATGATTATACCAAAATAAAGAAGCTTACTCGAAATGAGTAAGCTTCCATATTCTTCTATATATTTATGTCGGGGATCATTGCTTTATTTTTGCTTAGGTAATAAGATTCTGTTTGGTTGAAACATGTCTTATGATGGAGGTCTACGATGCAGTTTGAAATTTTGTATCCAAAGCAGGATTTGTCAGATATTCTGGAACTTAGTTCTATCGGAGAGTGTGTCGCGTATATTTTAAGGACCCACTCCTCCAATTCTTTGGCTGATAATGATGTCTTTTATATTAATAATACAAAGTATTATTACGATGCAGAGGCTCACTATTTGTTTCTTGATATTTAATGATTGGTGTCGTGATACAGCACATATTAAAAACCGTCGTACGCGCCGGTTTTTTTGTTTGCGGGAATCGTCCCACTTTTTCTAATTCGCTTTGCTTATCAATAGATATAGTGATAAAAAGAATACTAGCATTAATAACAGTATTAATGCTAGTATTTTTTTAAACGGTGGTATAGTGTATGTAGTATGGCAAGAAGAAAAATAGAAGATGAGAATATACGTTCTCTAAATTTGGTCTCAGGTGGCAAAAGTTATGGCATAACCCTTCCGCTTCGAGCGATTAGGCTCTTCAGGTGGCAAAAGCACCAAAAACTTCAAGTCACAATAGACAAGAAGAAGAAACGGTTGATTATAGAGGACTGGGAATAGGTTTTTTAGTGTAATAAGTCTCGAATTGTATTTCTGTAAGTTTTTATGCTGAGATTTAATATATTTCTGTATCTACCGTTATCTCCATTATCTAAGGCGTTCATATATGCTATTTTATTTCTATTTTTAAATAGAATTACGCCATAACCCTCTTGCATAAGCATCCAGTTAAAAATCAATCTACCAACCCGACCGTTTCCGTTTGTGAATGGGTGAATATGCTCAAACTTATTGTGAAATATAGTTGCTCTCACAATAGGGTGTTCTGTCTTCTTTATCTGTGAATACCAATCTATTAATTTTGTTAATTCTGACCGCACTTTCTTAGGGGTAACTGTTTTCTTGTTGTTTACTATTATATCTTGTTTCTTAAACCCTATAGGTATATCTAAGTCTTTAACTATTATTTCTTGAAGCTTCTTAATATTTTTTTGATTTAATTTGAAATAGTTAGTATCCATGTACTTAAAAGCTTCTATAGAATTCCCTACTTCAATAATCTCTATTCTTGGGATATTCTTTTTGACATACTGTTTTTTTACAATTGCAGACACCTCGTCTTCAGAGAGGCGACTGCCTTCGATTGCGTTTGATTCGAATATAAATTTAATAGCAAAATCCCTCAGAAAGTTATCAAGTTTTGAAACACTCAACTTCGTTTTGTGGTATTTCCAATCTATACGTGAACTTTCAATATTACTTATGATCCTTTTGTCTATATATTTACTAGGAAAGTTACACGAAGTTATCTGTTCTTTAACCAAACCTTTTTCTTTCTGTTTAAGTTTATCGAATACACCAGAAATATCCTTAGGTATATTTTTACCAACAAATACTTGTATTTTTTTAAATTTATTACCAATTCTAATTTGTTCAGTTAGATAATAAAATGGCTTATTATTTATCTTTTTTCGTTCAAATGTTATCATATAATTTAGGTATATTTTATACTAAAAATGAAAAATGTAAATGGCTGTAACCAATACTATAAAACACTCCGCTAAAATACTAAGTACTCTCGACCTCAGCTTGTAGCTCAGATTAATGATACGACTCCGCTTTTCGATTCCCGTACAAATGTGATCCCAGCAGCGCATTCCCGTCTCCACCAAAAAACTCCCCGAAGGGAGTTCTTTGGTGGGGCAGTTTGCTCCAAGTTAGAACCTCTTTGATTGAAATGGAGCATGCTAATTTCTTGAAGGTTGTTGATTTGTGGTGACTACTTCATGGATACGCTAAGAGACAAATCAAATGCTTTAGCAATTCGTTGTAGTGTTTGCAGGGAAGGATTACCTTCTCCTCGTTCCAGTCTAGAGACAACTGGTTGACGGCTCCCAATGGCTTCAGCTAGTTTAGTTTGTGACCAACCACGTTTAATGCGCTGGCTAATGATAGTTTTAACCACTTCATATTCAGGTTCAAGAGTATCGTATTCTGCTTTCACAGCAGGGTTCTTGAGACTCCTAGTTTTAAATTGTTTGAATGTAGTTGTCATACAATAAATATAACTTATAAGTTATATTAGTGCAAGTTATTTTTTGCTGTTCTAGCCTTATTTAATTCTTTCTCTGGAGTCCTCTGTGTCTTTTTAATGCAAGCATGCAATAAGACAGCTTTAGTTTTATTGAAACAATAAAATATTCTAATTTCTCGTTTACCTCTAATACGCAGTTCCAGCAAACCATTGTCCATGTGCCTACTGTGGGGCATTCTCAAGTCATTACCAAATTTTTCCAATAACTCAATAGTACGAATGACTTTAGCTATTTCTTTCTCATTCAGACTTTCAATAAATGTTTCTACTGAATCTAGTAAGTCAATTTTCATGTGTGAAGTATACCAAAATAAAGAAGCTTACTCAGTAACGAGTAAGCTTCCGTATTCTTCTATATATTTCTATATTCTGTGGAGATGGCGGGAATCGGTGTCAAGTTTCAAACAATCATGATGGCGGGAATCGTCCTGATGGTTTGTAATTCACTACGTTCATAACAACCACGGGACACGGCTAGCAGTTTTTCTTATTAGAAATAAAGAAAAACATCGCTCCGCCGTTCGATTCCCGACGAAAATTTCATTTTCTCCATCTCTCAAGCAAAATTAAAACCCACAAGAAGTGGGCTTTAATTTTACTAGTGGAGATGGCGGGAATCGTCCCACTTTTTCTAATTCGCTTTGCTCATAAGAACGTTAGACGCGACTCACTCGTAAACATCGCTCCGTCGTTCGATTCCAGACGAAAATTTCATTTTCTCCACTCCACCAAAAAACTCCCCGAAGGGAGTTCTTTGGTGGAGATGGTGTCTGAAAGTTGGAACTTATTGTTGGAGTATATTGAAACTTGGTATCCAGTAATTAAAGCTCTAGAACTAAAACGTAATGGGGGGCATTATATATCAAGAAGTGAAAATACATCATTAGTCCATAGTGAGAACAGTATAGCAAAATTATGATTTCAACTTTTCGACCAAGTTTTTCAATTTTGATGCACACCAATCAATGCACTTCTTTAACCGTTCGCCAAGGTTACTTGTGTTCTCAAAAGGACTTTGTATTCGCTTGTTTTTCCTAGCTAACCGTTTGGAATTCCAATAACTTGTTTTTCCTTTGCCATACTGCACTAACTGTAAAAGGATATCACCTACAGCAGTTACGGTAGAGTAAAAGTCGAATATGGAGTAATAAGGCTCGCTGTCTATATTTTTGTAGGATACTAAGAATACGGCTGGATATTTCTTTCTTAGTCTATCGTGCTCTGCTTGATGTAGCGTGTCAGGTATGGCTCTGGTGATGAACCACATTAAGTTTTGGTCATTGCCCTCAGTTCCGTTACCTGGAACGCGAGTGACTGTCTTTAGCTCCTTTGATTCATTTGGCTCCAAAATGGGGTAGTCTAAGTAAAAAGTGGTCACGCATTCACCACGGTTCTCTTGGAAAACTCGAATCGGTCTAATTTTAATATCGTGTGCAATGCTTCTCCCAATGTTTTTTATAAAAATGTTACCGAGTCTAGCACCACCGTTGTTTTGACGTTGCTCAAAGTAAAGATGTATTACTGGTCGCTCTTGTATCTCATTGGTCTTTTGTGCTGCTTTGGTATACCAGTACACAATGACGGCAGTAATTAAGAGAATAACGTCACCAACAGAAATTTCTGTGTCGAAAGTAAGGGGAATCCATGAAAAAAGTTCCATAGGATTACTATAGAACAGAATGCCCTTGGTTTACAAGTCTATAAAGTTTAATTTCCTAAAATAGGAGTACCTGGTAATTCTATCCCATAACTTATATATTTAGGGTATGGAAATTTCTCCTTCAGATAACAACGATTTTGAATTGAAACTAAAAGCTGGAACCCTTCATTTCTGTTCCTCGCAAGCGTCGATGGGTTTTACTATGGAGAAGTAAGAGATATTATCAGCAAAGAAGGGGGGATAGATCTTTTGGTTCATCCTCAAATACCACCCGAAACTCAAGAGATTTTCTTAAAAATTTTAAATGATTTTGAGTCTTAATAAGTACATATATGATAAACAAGAAACAACTTGAAATTGCAATAACTAATGCTCTCAAATATCTTTATTCACACGATACTTTTCTCATTGAAGAAGATGTCAATGAAAGGAGTATATCTTTTCGATTGGCTATGTATTTACGGGTTGAGGTAGATAAAATTGAAAATGGCTGGAATGTTGATTGTGAGTACAATCGAATTGGTACAAGTAAACTTGAAGGAGAATATTTTTCCAAGAAAATGGATTTACCCGTTCGTACCGATATTACCTCTGAAGACACAAAAGCAAGAACAGTATTTCCAGATATAAATATTCACCATCGAGGTAAGGAAGGAAAAGAGAATAATCTTTTGGTCATTGAGATAAAGAAAGGTAAGACGAATGATGAGTATGATTTTAAGAAGCTTGAAGAATATGGTAAACAACTTGATTATCAGTGGGGTGTATATCTTAATATTGGACTAACAGAAACATTGAACACTTGGTGGAAAGCTGGAAAGATTATTATAGACGTTTAGTAAACGTACTTAATAACAAGAGTTGAACTATGTTTGTGCTGATATATTGGCTTTTGCTCGAACTTATTTCGAAAAAAAGACCGATTAGTTCCGCGCCGAGCGCGTGGTGACTCTGAACTCTATCGTGCGCGCCAAGCGCGCAGTAATGTTCCCGCACTCCAGAAAATCCTTTGCAGTATTCCTTTTTCCTTTGCGTGGGGGAATTCTTTTTTTGAATATGGAAAAGGATTTTCTTTCGTGCGGACTTCTGCTACTCGCAGAAGAAACAATGAAAAAAGAAGTCGTCTCTGTATTTTCGAGTATAGCATAGGGTTGGAGTTTTTAAACAGCACCACTCGGCATCCGCCTCGGGCATTTCCGCTAGGGCTACTCGCGCCTAGATGCCTATGTGCGTGCGTTGTTTGCTCCGCAAACCGCACGTCTCTGTTTGGGGGGAGGAAGGAATCCTCCCCCCAGCTTCGGGACTCCTCCTCGCAGTGGTTTGCGGAGTTTACGGCTCTCTTGGATTTTTGTTTTCTTTTAATGTCAGTGACTTCGTTTAATGTGCCTTCGGAGTCCGCCCTCGCACAACCCCCTTCCTCTTTTTCAATACAGATGTTGTGGTGTCGCTTCCGCTACGAAGGAAAGTGAGAAAGAGAATGACGGCGCTCGCCCGATAGCCCTACGCCCTAGCGGAAATAGCCCGAACGACGACGCAAGTCTTATGTGCTTGCCCCACCCTCCCGTGCGCGCACAATTCTAAATTTTAGGGATAAAAAGGGTAAATTTAGCTCCCTTTATACATTCAGGTTATCTATTATATCTTGAAATATTTTTTTGTATCCTTGAATATCTTTCCTGATTTTGATAAATTTCTTCTCAGTGTATTCAATAGGCTTACCTTCTTTCATAATTATCATTTTATCGGAAGTACTAGAATCTTCAGGATTATGAGCAAGATTATTTCTTTCTTCTATAACTTTTCTGTATAGAAGTATTTCTCTTTTATCCATATCATTAGCCTCATCTTTAGAAAAAGAATACAAAAAATCATGAGAAATACCCGCACTAAAATGAGGTGTCCCTATAAGCTTTATAAAATCATCTGGAATAGCATGTAACTTTATTTCAATAATCCTTTTTGAGCTTTTCTCTAACATTTTTTCGCATTCTTTCAAAACTCTTTCTTTAGAAACTTTATTTTTTGAAGTAATCAAAACAAGTATATCCTTCATCAATGGGTCCAATTCGCTAGTTTCCGCCATAACTAAACCACGAAGATTATTTAAATCTTGTGTTTTGCGAATCGTTAGATAAATCAAATATTTTAATTTATCTAAAACTGCCTCAGCATGATCTTTTGTTACGCTACCAGTTTCTAAAAAAGATACTCTGTCTATCTTGGGAATATCAACCAGTGATGCTTTTGCTGTGTAAAAAAGAATTTCTGTTAATACTGCGTACTCAGAACCTCTTATTTTTTCCACAACCTTATCTCCATTGATATCACTCATGTGATAGTCAGTTAAAATCAGATCGTAAGAATCATCCAATTTATTGAAAAAATCTGTGGAATTATCACATGGTACTATATCTGGAATAAATCCGTAATAAATAAGAAACTTTTTAACTTCTTCTATAATTTCATCATCAATAAACTCTGAAATTTTGTCATCCAACCAAAGAATTTTATATTTAAGTCTCATATTTATAACAAAATTATAATTGTTACCCCTTTTGTTTTATTTGAAATAATTGATATTTCACCCTTTAAACTATTTACGACCAGCTCACGAGCTTGGAATAAGCCGACTCCAGATCCATTTGTTGTTGTAAAACCCATATCAAAAACCTTATCTAAATTATCCAAAGAAATACCCTTCCCGTTATCTATAATTTCTATTTTTAATCCAGTTTTTGTTTTTGAAAATATAAACTCCATCTTTGTTGCTTTTGCTTTCTCTGAATTAGAAATAAAGATATCTAAAATAGTTGTTAGCTCCAATGGTCTTATTTTCTTTATATATTCTTTTTTAGAATTGTCTTTAAATGATATTTTTAAATTAGTTTCAATTATTTTGTCTTTAAACAAATAAATTTCATTGATATAACCCTCTATAAAATCGACTAGATTAGCATTAATTTCAGATGCCTTCAAATCAAAATTTGCTTTTGTCACAAAATTTGCAATAGAATTAATCTTTGAAGACTCCAAAGAAATTACTCTTATGTACTTTTTAAGTTTGTCGTCCAGTTTATCTATACCGATGTGCTTTAATAGTAATTTAATATTACGATTAACCCTGCCAGAAGAGTGTAGTATTTGATGCTGCATACCGACAATCCTTTCTTTGTCTGTCCCAATTAAAGCACCCTGAAAAGCGCCTTTCTTTTTTTCTGACTCAATTTCTTTATCCTTCTTTTTAATTGTAACTTCTTGTTGTTTAATCGTCCCTACTTGCTTTTTTTGAACTTCTTCTATCCTTATAACAGCTTTTTTTAATTCTTGATCATTCGTCTTTAATGCCTGTTTTTTGAGCACTCCTATAGTTCCTTGAAATCCTTCATTTACCTTTTTCTCAAGCTTTTTTTCAAAAGTGGAGTAATCGTATTCTAAACTAACAAAATCCTTTGATTTTGTTAGTTTTTGAATTAGTTCTTTGATTTCCTCTTTTCTGTCTACAGGGAAAAACTCTCTTTCTTCTTGCAGATTATAAGTCCAACTCAGAGTATGAATTGTATATATTTCTAATCTTCTCAAGACCTTCTCTAGGAATAAGCCTTTTAATTCTTTATAGCCTTGTGTATTCAATAATCCACCATCACGACTTGATGTTTCCTTAAATTCTCCCGTATTGTTATCAATAACTATATATCCCATCAATTCCCTTGTTCCAAGATACCGCGCATAACCCTGACCTTTGCGTCTATCTATTTCTAGTGAATCATCACCTGGTTCTCCAAATGGATAAACCCTAAATCCATTATTGTATAAGAATATAGAACCAAAGTCATAAGCTCTCTCTTTCATTAGCGAAAAGAAAGATAATTTCGTCGGTCTACTCAAATAGAGAAGTTGTATTTTTATATTTGCTATTTTAGAACTCCATTTATTTTTTTCTGTAACTTTATAAATCCTATCGCCCCTATCTACTAATTCCGTAGTAATAAATTTTCCATCTTCTGATACTGAAATGTCTATTTTTGTAGTTTTTAATCCCAATTTATCAAAAATAAAATTCTCAACTTTAGTTTTTTCTCCACCATAGTGGATAAAAATATCAAAAACCTCTTTATCTTCTTTCACAGGGCTAATAAGCTTGGTCAAATGTGTCTCTATTTTTTCCACATCAGGTTTGCCCCATTTTTCTCTTAGAGCAGTTACCTCTAGCATTGTTCCCTTCTTAAAATTTTTATTGGGACTTTGTCTAAGGCTTGTGTGACCAATATCTATTTTATTGAAATCAACTTTTGAATCCTTCTCAAAATCTCCCCATTTAACATCAAGTTGTTCAACCCCATTATTTTTTATAGACGTAAGTATTAAATTCTTTCCCAGTCTATCACAAGCAAGTCTTCCTATCCCCTTTGCACCCGCAAAAGTCCGTCTTTTGCAACTCTTTTTTATAGATATTTTCTTATCTACTTTTTCTGAGTATCCAACATATAACCATTTATCCTTAATGTCATGTATATCCATCCCATCACCATCGTCAGTAATAACAATTTTTTCATCTGAAATGTGAATATCAACTCTTTTAGCACAGGCGTCATAAGCATTTTTAACCAATTCAAAAATTGCGATATTTTTATCTACAATTAAATCTTTTCCTAAAATACTTTTTGTAGCTGAACTAACCCTAAATTGTAATTTTTCCATAATATTATTTTAAGAGTTGGGCTAAAGTAACCCCGACCTGCTCCCCAAAAAGAGGTGGAATTGCATTTCCTATCTGAGTATATCTTGGTACTTCTTGTTTCCTTAATTTACCACCAGTCGTATATTTACCCTTAAATTCGAAATCGTCTGGGAATGATTGAATTCTTGCATATTCTCTTACGGTTAAAATCCTAGGCTCCTTAAAATGAATATAATCATCTGGAAGAGTTGTAACTGTTGGGCTTGGCTTGGTGCGATCTAAAAGTTTTGTACTTGTTTTTTTAGTATTAAATTTCTCTTGAATTTCTTTAGGAGAGAGGTGTTCATTTATAATTTGCCGAAATTTTTGTTCTGTTTGTTCCGTATGATTAGCAAACCTATGACTGTCTGGAGTACTAGAAACAATGTCTTGTCTCATGAATCTTTGATATTCTGATTTTGTAGTTTTATATTTTCCAGCAATGAATCCTTTTGAATCAGGTGATTTGATGTAATTTTTTCCTTTATATAAATCGGAAATAGCCTCTTCTAAAGTTATTCGTGATCGCAGTCCTTTTTTCTTTAATATATTACGTGATTCTTTTTTCAGTTCTTTGAAAAAATTCTTCGCATTTCCTTTTTTTGTAGCAACAATAATAACCCTTTTTCTTGATTGTGGCACACCAAATTCAGAAAAATCTAGAACTTCAAAATGAGCATCTTTATATCCCATCTTTTGTAATTTTTCAATTACTATTTCTGACATTGGTTTTTTATTTGTTCCTTTGAACGACACCCCGAAGCCTTTCACATTTTCAAAAAATAGAATCCGAGGCTGAATTATTTCAATAAATCTAAGATATGAATGTACTAGGGAATTTCTAACATCCTTTTCATTCCTTCGACCCGCTAAAGAAAACCCTTGACAAGGAGGACCTCCTACCACGAGATCTATTTTCCCAACATACTTTTTTAGATTTTCATTCTCCAAAATGTCATCTATGTCATACTCTTTCTCAGTTAACCATTCAGGAAAACCAAAATGTTTTTTCTTGTCAATCAGATTATGTTTCAGTGTCATAAATGCATCTTTGTTTTTTTCTATAGCAAAAACACCCTTCCATTTTTTAGAGTTATGAAGTCCAAAAGAGAGCCCGCCACAACCAGCAAAAATATCAATATAGGTAAATTTTTTCATAAATATTATATTGTCACTTAAAATTTAATGGATGATATAACTAGATACATCTTTACATTTTAATCTTTTTAAACAATTTTGTATATTACCTCAAATTAATGAGCGGTTTCATGCTTGTTTGTGTGGGACTGGCAATCCTATTTTCTGTAGCGGCAAATAATCAAAGTAATACGAGCAACCATTCACAGAAATAATATAGTCAAGCACATCTTTATACCCTGGCTCTTTGAACCAATCATTTAAAATGTAAATATACTCAACCTCAACATTTAGTTGCGCAAGAAGTTTTCTGTATTGTTTTATCTTGAAATCACATGTTTGCAATTTTTCATCTGTTGAACCTGCAACTTCTTGAAATTTAATTTCTAAGATAAAAATCGTATTGTTTGTGATGACAAATATCGCATCATCAGGTAAGAGTTTCTTTGAGATAAATTTTTTATAATCAATTCCATTTTTCTCAAGATATTTATACAAGCCATGTTTTTTAAAAGATAAAGCGACTTCTTCCCCTTTGTAAAAAATTGTATCACCTTCAACACTATAATCAGTTTGTTTTGAGATAAAAGTCAAAAAATCAACTTTACCCTCAAAATGAAGTCCGTGTTTGTGCTCAGGGTGGGACTCGAACCCACATTGTCCCCTTAGCTGAAATCTCGAGGCACTCAAGCTCTCACCTAAAGGGGTATGTTATCCATTACATTACCTGAGCTGTTACTTTTTTACTATACAGTAGACTAAAGTTTAGGGTAACTATCTGATGATACAATATCATATATGAGTAAGATAATGGTCAGTTCTCTAGTCTTGAGGTATGCCAGAACTTCTTTACGCAAGAGTCAAGAAGAAGCATCTGCTAACTTAGGCATTTCAAAAGATCGTATTATTGAGATTGAAAGTCAGTCAGAGGATGTTGAGCTGACATATAGTTTTTTAAAGAAATTATCTAGGGCATATAAAAGACCTTTAGCTTTTTTCTTGCTAAATAGGGTTCCTCGAAACCTAGAACCTGAAAATGATTTCAGAACATTAGAAAGTGTAGAAGTTGATGACTTTGATACTCAAATGGCTCTTGTTTTGCGGGAAGCTCAGAGCACAAGAAGAAAATATTTAAAATTACTTAATGAGTTAGAGATCGACTGTAAGGTTGATTTGCCAATATTGGATCCTGCACATGATGTAAAAATACAAGCACAGAAATTGCGTGATGCAATTGGGATTGACTTTCGCACTCAACTTAAATGGGTGAATAGCGATCATCGATTGGCACGATATAAATGGTTGAGTGCAATTGAAGACAAGGGAGTGCTCATACTCAGTCACACTTTTAACGTTGAAAATATAAGAGGTTTTGCATTAAGTGGTCATGGTTTGCCACCAGCGATTGTTTACAACAGTCAGGATGATGTCCGAGCATCAATATTTACAATAATTCATGAACTTGCGCATGTTCTTATTATGACAGGTTCAAGTCATGGGCATAAAGATATAGAAAAGTTTTGTAACGCAGTGGCGGGTAATCTATTGGTTCCAGATCATAGTCTTAGATCCCATCCTTATTTTGAGAAGCTTGTGTTGTCAGTTAATACAATGACTGATGAGACCACCTCATTTGATTATTGGATTATGAGACTAGCATCTGAGTATATTGTTAGTAAGCAAGTTATTTTACGAAAAGTCTTTGATTTGGGTCTGATTAGGGCACCATTTTTCAAAAGTAAATATTCAGAATACAAGGTCAATTACACAGAAATAGTTCAAAAAAATGAAACAAATAAAAAGAGACGTAAGGAAGCTGGAAATGGGGGCGGAGGTGAGAAGGTTGCTTCTAGGGTCGTTAGAAACTTTGGTGCCTCTTATGTAAAAACGGTATTGAATGCAGTGAATAATTCTCAAATATCCAATTATCAAGCTGCCGAATATTTTGGAAGGATTAAAGCTGTACATATAGGAAATATTGCAGAAACATTTTCACACAGGTATGAGCGATAGTGTTTATGACAAAATATATACTCTAGATACCAATTTTATGGTAGATGGTATGGCATTGTACCCAGTTGATATTGCGCCAGATATTTGGGAGCATATTTTGCAAATGATTAATGAAGGTCGGATTATTATATGTGACCCAGTTTATCAAGAGATATTGGCTCAAGATGATGATGTAAGTAAATGGCTAAAAACAAACGTGAATGGAGCTTTGATAGAGCCCACAGAGGAAGATCTTCAGTTTGTTCAAGATGAGATAATGGCACACTATGAAGAGAAGTTTTCGAAATGGTTTGGTCTCGAAGACCCTAATGGTTTAGATGCAGATCCGTTTTTAGTTGCTACTGCCGCAACCCGTAAAATTACATTGGTCACAGGTGAAAATAAGTTAATTATGCAAGAGAATACTCCGCTTAGAAAAATCCCTAATGTATGTGAAGGGCTAGAAGTAGAGTGTATTTGTAATGATCGCAAAAATACAAAACAATTTCCAATGATTGATTTTTTGCGGGATAGTGGATTTAGGCAGTAATATTGTTAAAATAAAAGGTATTATATTTTTATATATACACAGTACCTAACCCGATAGATAAATCTATCGGTATGGTCGAAAAACATGAGACATAAAGAACCCATTATCAGGGAATGTCTCATGTTGTGTAGGGAAACTTACGTAGGAGCCTCGGCTCTCCTAGTAGCGGGCTTATATTTTTTACAATATTGCAACAAAAAAGAATCACTGTTTTAAAGCAATAATTCTTTTTAATTAGATGGGAATCGTCCCACTTTTTCTAATTCGCTTTGTTCATAAGAACGCTGGACGCGACTCAATCGTAAACATCGTTCCGTCGTTCGATTCCCGACGAAAATTTCATTTTCTCCATCTCTCAAGTAAAATTAAAACCCACAAGAAGTGGGTTTTAATTTTACTAGTGGAGATGGCGGGAATCGAACCCGCGTCCGAGAATAATTGTGAAAGTGAATTTACAATGCTTAGTTTATTTTTTGGGGTTTAAATACGACATGTATGAAATAAACAAAACCATATTGTATCGAGTTCTAAGATGTCTCTTTGTTAACTGAACAAGTTAACATTGATAAGTCAGATGAATATATCATCGCAACCATCATATCTGACATCAGATGATGCGATGCCGCTCCGGCTGTGCGTTAGTTACGCAACAACGGGTACGAATCCGAACGCGTTAGCGTAAGGACTTCTCACTGCTTTATTTGCATGTGAAAGTTTCCGACTTTTTTAAGGAGGTTTCGGACCCCCACATTGAACACAGCCACTAGGATTAAACCGTCGAAGCCGATCATCCCCTGGAAATGCGTGGGACACATTTCCAGTTTGCATACCCATGAACTTCCAGTGAATGACCGTTGTGTTGTTATTGATTTTTCAAAGTTCTTTCAATGTCCCGATTAGTATCACGTTTTTTAAGCGTTTCTCGCTTATCATGTTGTTTTTTACCGCGTACTATTGCTATTTCAAGTTTGATATTTCTTCCTTTATTATACAATTTAATTGGTACTATTGTCAAACCACGTTGAGACTCTTTGGATGCAAGTTCATGTAGTTCTTTTTGTTTCAAAAGAAGCTTACGTGTTTGTTCCGGTTCGTATGTTTTTGGTGTATTTGCAACTTGGAATGGTGGTATAGATGCGCCAATTAAAAATGCTTCGTTGCCACGAACAACGACGTGTGCACCCTCTAGCTTACCTTGTCCTTTTTTGATGGATTTTACTTCTGTTCCAGACAATACTATACCAGCCTCAAATGTGTTAAGGATTTCATAATCGAATTTTACTTTTTTGTGTGATATGAGTGCTTTCATATATCTTTTTGTGTAAGTGATGATACTATATGGTGCGTTACCCTACCACTATAACGTTAGCATGAGCAAGAATCCATATAGACAACAAAAAATTAAAAAAGAAGGTGATTTGATACACATTAAAGACGTGCGCAACTTTCAGCATCATTCTATAGAATATGTTGAAGAGAACTATTATGATAGGACATATGATTCTAATGATGTGATAGAAGCGAATTATATTATTGCTGGTTTTGAACGCCCTATGAATCTGCTTTTTGCACATGTATTTATCACATTTGAATTTGCAAATGGTGTTTTTTTGTCCGTCTCTTCTGAAGCTGGCAGAACAACAAACGCACCTTTTTCTTTTTATAAAGGATTTACAGGCGCTTTTCCATTATTATATGTATTTGCAGATGAGTATGATGTATTACGTGCTCGTACAAATATTAATAAGTTTGATACTTATATGTATCCTATAGATATATCTGCAAAAAACTTAAAAAAACTTTTTTTAAGCATAATAAACCGCGCTCTGATACTTGAGTGTAAAACAGAACAATATCATCTTATTAACAATTCGTGTGTAAGCGAATTGTATGGGCACCTAAACAAGTTGTCTGACGTATATTTACCTACTGGATGGGGTAAATTGTTCCCAGCATGGCTCGATTTTTTTGCACACAGACGAGGTCTTTTCAATACAAACAAAGGTTGGCTAAAACTTAGACATGCGCATCGTATAACCGAACTTGGTAAACAGTTTGATTCTAGAGAAAAATATTCATTTGGCATAAGAAATAGATTAAATAAAAAATAAATATAAATCATTTATCACAATTGTATTTCCACTTCCTAACCCGCAGTTGTAAAAAAGTCAGATTATTTCTAGCTTTTGAGGTTTATTTATGTATAATAGCGCTCATATGAATGATAAGCATAAAGACGAGCATGTTGAGAAAGAAATAGCAGAAAAGACTTCTAATATAGCTATTAAAACTGCAAAAAAAAATAAAAAGAAAGCTGACAAAAAACCAAAACAGATTAATGTGCGCGTGTCTAAGAATATGGTTAAAAAAATGCCTGTAGGTCCAGGTAATTTTTGGAACAATGTACTATCAACAGTTTTGTTGCTTATTACACTAACTTTCATTTACTCATATGTTACAGACACTGGCGTCAAGCCAGAGGAAATTTCTATCTCTAAGATTGCAGAACAAGTAAAACTTGGTGAAGTATCTGAAATCATTGTTAAAGGAAATGTGCTTGAGGTTAATTATGCTGATGAGACTAAGACTGCAGGAAAAGCCAAAAAGGAAAATGATTCTTCTGTTACAGAAACTCTTGTTAACCTAGGTGTTACATCGGAACAAATTTCAAAAGTTTCTATTGATGTGCAAGATGAAACAGGTTTTGCATTTTGGCTCCGTAATTTGGCTCCGTTTATTTTCCCATTAGTATTGCTTGGATTTATTATATGGTTTTTCACACGCTCCGTTAAGGGTGCTGGAATGCAGGCACTCAATTTTGGTTCTTCAAAAGCACGAGTTATTGACCCCAATGACCAAACTCAGAAAGTAACTTTTAAAGATGTCGCTGGTGCAAAAGAAGCAAAGCAAGAGCTAGAAGAGGTTGTAGATTTTTTGAAGTATCCAAAAAAGTTTCTGGAGATAGGCGCTGAGATTCCAAAGGGTGTGATTATGATGGGCGCTCCTGGTACAGGCAAGACATTACTTGCTAGAGCTGTGGCAGGAGAGGCAGGCGTACCTTTTTTCTCAATTTCAGGATCTGAATTCGTCGAGATGTTTGTTGGTGTTGGTGCCAGTCGTGTACGAGATTTGTTTCAGATGGCAAAAAAAGCTGCTCCTGCGATTATATTTGTAGACGAGATTGATGCTGTTGGACGAGTGCGAGGTTCTGGTATTGGTGGTGGAAATGATGAGCGTGAACAAACACTCAATCAGATACTTGTTGAGATGGACGGTTTTGAACCGAACGCAAAAGTAATTGTAATGGCTGCGACAAATAGACCAGATGTACTTGATCCGGCACTTCTTCGTCCAGGACGTTTTGATAGACGAGTAACTATTGACCTTCCAGATAAGAATGATAGAAAAGCAATTCTTAAAATACATGCTCGTAAGAAGCCACTACAAGAAGATGTTGACCTTAATATTATTGCACAGAGGACTCCTGGTTTTTCTGGAGCAGATCTTTATTCACTTATGAATGAAGGCGCAATTCTTGCTGCACGTGAAAAGAGAAAAAAGGTAGGCCAGTTTGATTTTATTCGTTCTATCGAGAAGGTTATGCTTGGTCCAGAACGAAAAAGTCATATGCTTTCTAATCTTGAGAAAAAGGTTACTGCATACCACGAAGTAGGGCATGCTATTGTAGCGTCTGTGCTTTCGTATGCTGACCCAGTACATAAGATATCTATTATTTCAAGAGGTAGAGCGGCTGGATATACACTTAAGTTGCCTGATGAGGATAGAAGAATGCACACAAAAAAAGAATTTTTAGATGATATTGCTATGACACTTGGTGGGTATGTGGCTGAAAAAATGGTGTTTGACGATTTAACGACAGGCCCATCAAACGACCTTCAGGTTGTTGCAAATCTCGCGCGCGACATGGTAACTAAATACGGAATGAGTGACAAGCTTGGTCCCATTGCACTTGAGGGATCTGGCGGAAGTATGGTTGGTGGAGGATTCTCAGAAAACAGAGGATATTCTGTTGAAGTTGGGAAAAGTATTGACAATGAAGTGTCTAGAATTATTGAAGAAGGAAAGAACAAAGCTGGGGAAATTCTTATAAAGTATAGAAAAGCCCTAGATACTATTGCTGTAAAACTTGTTGCAGTAGAGACTTTGGAACGAGATGAGTATGAAAAAATACTTAAATCTGAAGGTGTAGAAATAAAAGATATTTATAGAGATAGAAGAAAAGCAGAAGAAAAGATGGGAGATCCTACAAGATTACTTGAATCTAGAGTGAATTCAGTTAATAATGATAAGAACGTAGTTTAGTTATACATATAAGTAATAAATTAAAAAAATATAATGTTTGGTGTAGAAAAGTTTTGGGGGAAAGGTAAAGAGGACATTAAATCAGAAGAAGTGGTATCAATAGGGGATGAAGTCGTAGATGAAGTTTCTGAAGTTGATGTGGCTGAGGTTGAAACACATAACAATGACGTGAATGAAAATGGTGATGAGGTTGATGTTACTGAAAAAGACAAGAAAAATATAGGAGAGTTTAATGAGGAGTTAGATGAGGAGTTAGATAAGGCAGCATAGTTGTCTTTTGGAACAGAAAAACGCGGACTGAATGTCCGCGTTTTTTTGTTATAGTCCTATTTATTTTGCAAATTTGTCTCACTCACAATCTTTCCATCTTCCATGTTTATCATTCGGTTGCAATATTTTATATATTCTTCTTCGTGAGTAACCATTACTATTGTAAGTCCATGTTCTTTGTTTAGTTGACCAAGCAAATCAATAATTTGACCGCCAGATATACTATCTAGATTTGCTGTAGGTTCATCTGCAAAAAGTATTTTTGGTTTTCCTGCTATTGCTCTAGCGACAGCAACACGCTGTTGTTCTCCACCAGAAAGTTGAGATGGTAGATTTTTATATTTATTATCAAGTCCAACAGAATCTATTGAACGGTCTGCTGTTTTTTTCGCATCATTCCAAGTCATGCCACGCATTAGTAGAGGAATCATTACATTTTCACGTGAGCTTAAGTCTGGCACAAGAGCATAGTCTTGAAATACATATCCAAGCGTATTAAGACGAAACTCAGTTTGTTCTTGTTCTGTCAGGTTGCTTATTTTAATTCCATTAATGAGTAGTTCACCTTCAGTCGGAGTGTCTAGTATCGAAAGTTGATACATAAGTGTAGATTTGCCTGCACCAGACTTTCCCATGATGGCTATAAACTCTTTTTCTTTCACACTAATATCAATACCCTTGAGTACATGTGCAATTAAGTCACCTTTACCGAACTTGCGATGAATATTTGTTGCTTGTATGAGCGGGGTATCATTTAAAACAACTTTCGGATATGAACTTTTTTGTTGTTTTAAATTATGATTCATATAATTTAGCTTTTCTAAAGGAATAAATATTATTTTATTTACGACCAAGTATAGAGTTAAGTGTATTTTGTCGTACTATAATCCATGCTGGTAGAAATCCTGCAATAAGCGTGACGACAAATAATATAACAAACTTCCAGAATGTACTTTCTGGATCAGCAGAAAGTATTCCATCACTGAAAGGAAACTGAATAGGGTTTTTTTCAAAATAAGGTATCAGAAATCCATATGTCATCAGTGCACCAAGTATTGACCCTGTTAGGGCATAAAAAGCCGCTTGCATTACATACGCTATTTCTATAGCATTTCTCTGCACACCGATACCTTTTAGAATTCCAATGTGTCTACGTCTAGAGAGCGCATTAATAAAGATAATAATAAATATTGTGATTGATGCGACGATAATTCCTATAGATCCAATAAAGTTACCTAATAATTTAAAGGTATTTTTTATATCAATAAGAAATTTAGGAAGCCCCTCTTCAAATGTAAGGATTTTTGCATAGGTACCAAGACCACTAGCAATCATTGCTTTTTTTGTAGCAAGATTTTCATCAGGATTGTTTATATTAATTACAATTTGATCTGCATTTCTATTTAGACGCCCAAAGACGCGTCGAAATTCTCTTTCAGGTATATATGTGGCAAAGTTAACCTCGTCTACTTTTGAAAGAACAATTCCTTTGATAATAAATTCTTTGGATATTTTTCCTACAGACAGTCTTACTGTTGAACCAGGCTTAATGTTTTCTATAGTATCAAAAACATCACCAAATTGTTCAGCATATTCTTTAAGGTAATAAACACCGATTAGCATATACCCCTCTTCATTTGGGTCTAGATATTCACCGTCTACTACTAAATCTCCAAGTCCAGTTGTTTCTTGTTCAAGAATGGGGTCAATTCCTTTTACAACAACCGCCGCCGTGTCTCTTTCTGCAGTTAAGCTCCGCCGTTCCTTGTAGTTAGCCTCAAGAAGTCCATTTCCTTTATAACGTACTGAATAAGCCTCAATCTCTGGATATGTTTTTAACTCACTAATAAAAGATTCCGTTTCTAATATATAATCTTCGTCGTCTCTAGCAGAGACAACAATATCGCCCAATCCATTTTCACGCACAGCACGCTCAGCGCCATCAATGAGACCAACAAGTACGCCCGAAACAGCGATAAGATTTAGGAAAGTGAACATCATTACAAAGATGATTAGTAAGGTGGTCCATTTTCCAGCACGTTGAATCTGCCTAAATCCTAACAGTAATCCAATCCTAATAGATTTCACGATAGTTTATGGAGCAACAACAATGTCGCCCTCGTTTAATCCAGTAATTTCTATAAAGCCGTCGTTGCCTATAAAGCCAACCTCAATTTTTGTTTTTACAGATTCGTTGTTTTTTAATAGTAATATGCTCTCTTCATCACCATTTTCAATTAAAAAGCGTTTTGGTATACGAAGTACGTTTTCTTTCTTGTCGATAATAATATCTATATCTGCATTAAGTCCACCACGTAACCACTTTGGTGTCTCATCAATGCGTATTTTTGATTCAAAGTAAGCAACGCCATCTATTTCCGTCGCGAGTGGTGAGATTAAAATAATCTTTGCCAAGAAGGTTTCATTTGTTCGTGCGTCAAAAACAACATTTGCCAGTTGTTCTATATTTATTTTAGTTATATCGATTTCTGGAATTTGAGCTGTAATTTCAAACGTGTCGTCTGCAAGTACCGTAACAACAGGTTCTGTGGTTACAATCTCACCGGGGAGAATATCAATTTTTGTTATGGTGCCACCGAAAGGAGCTATTAGAGTACGGTCTTTTATATTTGCATTTATAACTGCCAGACTTGCCTCCGCTTTCATTATGTTTGCATTTGCTCGTTGCAACGCTTCATTTCTTGGTGCTGTGTTTTCTAGTGTTTGTTTGTCCTCTGCTAATTTTAAAGACTGTTTCGCAGATTCAATATTATTTACTTTAAGTTGTTTAGCAAGATTATACGCATTTAGATTTGTAGCATATGAGCTACTTCGTGTATTTGGTATCTCTATTGTCCAATCTTGTTTTTTATAATTTCCACCTTTTATAAATTGTATAGAAAGTCCGCATTCTCCAAACACGGACGGTGATTCCATATAAGCTGTATATGTACCTGATTCAATGCCACTTAGTCTATATGAATATCCAGATACTGCATTTGATGGATAAATAGAAAGTGTATATGTTCCGGCATCACAGTTATATGTACCGCTTACAGTTGGTGCTGTGTCATTGTTATCACTTTTTATAGGTAGCATTTCAAGTGATGTTGAAAGCAGTGTTCTTTTTGCATTTCTCACTTTTTCATCTTCTTCCGCGATAGTTCTGGAGAGATTTTCTTTTGCTATTCGTACATTGGTATTTGTAACATCACGTTCTTCGTCACTTGGTCCATTTATGAGCTCGTCTTTGTTAGCTTTTGCAATCAGTAGAGAGGCATATGCATTTTGTTTTTCTGCTATTAGCGCTGATTGTTCAAGATAAATCAAAATCTGCCCAGCAGTTACGATGTCACCTTCTATTGCGAGCACCTCTACAACCTTTCCGCTAGTTGGAAACGCTAGCTTTGTTGCATTGTTTGCTTCGACAACACCTGACACTGAAACCACTTGCTTTACATCGCCACGACTAACTTCTGCAGTGATTAATTCTACGCCATTGTTTTTTGCTGATTTGTTTATTAAAAATATCACTATTGCTATTAATATTATGGCAATAGAAATACGTGCAATTTTTGATTTTAATAGTTGTTTCATGTAATTGAAGTATAGCAATAAATTTAATAAAAGCCTTATTATTGATATTGTTTTGTACAAATAAATAATTATATTTGTTTCGCAAACTTTTTTACTGTATAGTTTTGCCATATCCGCCTGTAAGAGAAATCTTTCATGCGGTTAGTTCAAAGAAATAATGAAAATAAATTTTCGTTATCCTTCTCACCTCCGCCTGTAGCTCAGTTGGTAGAGCGCGAAGCTTATACCTTCGTGGTCCTTGGTTCGAGTCCAAGCGGGCGGACACAATACAAAAAACAGTGCCTGCGCACTGTTTTTTGTATTGTGTCCGAAGCGGAACCATGTTGCACGGAACGAAGTGAGTACAACAGGTGAGCTGGGCTCGCGAGTACTTAGTAAAATTAGAACGCAGTGAATAATTTTACTTAGTAACTTGTGAGGACGCGCACTGTTTTTTGTATTGTGTCCGAAGCGGAACCATGTTGCACGGAATGAAGTGAGTACAAGGAAATTTTTACAAATATAGTGTATGTTTAAGTAAGAGTACAATTACTATGGGGGGAATGATTATGGTTAGTCAAAATGTTTCTTATGGTGAAGAATATGTATACATTCGTTTGTGTTCAGAAAAAGAAGGTGTTTATATTCCAAAAGAATGTAAACATATCGCATGTGATTTTGAAGGTGCACCTGTTGCAGTATTTGAAAATGAAGAGTTAGCGATACAAGAATTAAAAGCAAATGGATTTAAACCCCAACGTTTAAATTAAAAAAACCGACAGCAATTGCTGTCGGTTTTCTTCATTCCATATGCAGACTCTTTCCTATTGATGTTACTTTATCAGCAATTTCTTTGTGTTCTTTTAGTTTGGTATCTTTTTTAACAAGTCTTTGAGCTTCTGTTCTGGCCGCTTCAACAAGTTTTATATTTTTAATAGCTTCCATACCCAAGTCTGTAAGGCCAGACTGCTTTGCTCCGTACAGCTCGCCACTTCCTCGGAAATTTAGATCATATTCTGCTAGCTCGAACCCGTTTTTCGCAGTTGTAAGAGCTTTCAATCTGTCTCTAGTTTTGTCTGACTTGCTTTCTGTGCATACAAAACAATAGGCTTGGTGTGTACTGCGAATAACGCGTCCACGAAGCTGGTGAAGTTGTGCAAGACCGAAACGTTCTGCGCCCTCAATAATAATGTTAGTTGCATTCGGTACATTTACACCGACCTCTATAACTGATGTTGCAACGAGAATATCTATTTCGTGATTCTCAAACTTTTTCATGGTTGCATCTTTTTCTGCAGGTTTCATTTTTCCGTGAAGTATTCCAATGCGTTTATTTTTGAATATTTTTTCTTTTAATCTTTTTGCTTCTGCTATTACTGATTTAAGCCTAAGTGAATTTGCTTTGGTTTCATCTGGTTCTTCTATGCGCGGGCAAATTACATAAGCTTGTCGACCTGACGCAATCTCGGCGCTTATATGGTTGTACATCTCGTTTTGTTTATTTGATGCAACAAGCTTTGTGATTACAGTTTTGCGTCCAGCTGGCATTTCATCTAGAAGTGTGATGTCCAAATCACCATACACGGTAAGTGCTAGTGTGCGTGGGATGGGTGTTGCTGTCATAGAAAGAAGGTGTGGCATACGAGTATCTTTTTTAGCCAAAGCTTTTCTTTGGTTTGTGCCAAATCTATGCTGTTCATCTATTATTATATGAGCTAAATGTTTGAATTCAACTGATTTATATATAAGAGCATGTGTACCAATAAGTATAGGTATTTCTCCATTTTTAACCCACTTTAGAAGCTGTGCTCTAGAAATTTTTGTGGGCTCTGTGTCAGCCACCTTAGAAGGGAATTTCATACATCCGCTACCTGTAATTAATCCAATTTGTATTGGCAGGTGATAAAAATACTCAATAAATGATTCGAATAGTTGTTTTGCAAGTATTTCTGTTGGTGCCATGTATGCAACTTGTAGGTTTCCGAAATCTACGTCAGATATTTTTGCCGAAGATTCTGGGAGAGCCTGCAATCCTTCTGGCGGTCTAGACGTTGCTACAGCGTATGCTGTTGTTGCTGCTACCGCAGTTTTACCACTTCCGACATCTCCTTCAAGCAGTCTACTCATTGCATGTTTACCATTGAAATCACTAATGATAGAACTGATAGCATTTTGTTGAGCTTTTGTAAGTTTGAAAGGAAATCTGTCAGTAAATTCTTTAATATGTTTGTTATCAGTTTTAAATTGATAACAAACAGCCACGTTAACGGCATTACGCTCTCTTGCTTTTTGGATTTGAATATAAAAAACTTCTTCAAATGCAAATCTTTTACGTGCACTTTCTGCGTGTTCAGCCTTTTTAGGTATATGTATCCATTGTAATGCTGTAGTAAGCTCTGGAAGATTATATTTTTTAAGAATTGCTAGAGGAATGGGGTCTTTAATGTTGTCAAGAATTCCAGCATTGAAACATTTTTGTACCGTGTGAAAAAACCACTTAGAAGTCACTCCTTTTGTTTCTTTGTACACTGGGTAGATTGTCTCTTCAATATTTTCTGTAGTACTGAAAATTGAATCGTGAGTATCGATTGGAAGTGAATCCAATTTTTCAATTTCTGGATTTGCTATATAGAGTTTTCCTTTACTACCAGTAACTTTTCCAGCGAGTTTCACATACGTTCCGTTCACCAACATTTTTGCCATATATGGTTGATTGAACCACATTATTTTAATGCGTGCGGAGCCATCTTCAATCCAACCTTCCGCAATTGGTTTTTTGGTTTTCCACGCCTTTCTACTCTTGAGTCCGCCAATTTGCCCAAATACAACAGCATCTTGTCCTTTTATCAAACCAACTACAGACTTGATATCAGCAATATCTTCATACCTAGAAGGCAGGTGATGTAGTAGGTCGGATATTGTTTCAATACGTAAACGAGCCAACGCCTTTTTGTGTATAGTATCAATTCGAAAATGTTGCTCAAGGGCATCACTCGGTTTCATGTTGGTAATAGTACCAGAAACAAATTATTAGTTTTTATTTAGTAGCTAGAACTACAATTTTGAATATGGTATTCTACCTGCACACAATTTGGAGAGTGAGAAAGCATAGAATGCTTTCGCAAGACTTTGCCTAGTATTTTGAGATAACGAAAAATACTGACAAAGTGTACAGCTTCTGTAAGAAGGGCTGAGTGACATTCTTTAAATATTATGGAGAGTTGGCTGAGTGGATAAATAGTGTGAGATACTATTTATCGGAACGTAGTTCCGTGGACGACTTGTCGAACACGAAGCCAACAAAAAATTAAATGTTATGGAGAGTTGGCTGAGTGGTCGAAAGCGCCTCACTGCTAACGAGGTAAGGGTTAATCCCCTTCAAGGGTTCGAATCCCTTACTCTCCGCATCTTAGAGCTAGCACGAGGAACTATCGTTTTAGCCTAAAAACAAAATCACCCCAAACAAAGGTGATTTTGTTATACTGCTATGAAGAAAGGTTTTTTAGCAATTGTAATGAAAATAAAAAATATATATGGAAGAACAACAATCACAACCAACTAAACAAGAGCGTCGTGAATTACGACAACAAGAAAAAATAAAAGCAGAGCGACAAAGAAAACAAAAGAAATTTTATCGCCGAGTTTCTCTTTGGGGTATTGTTGTGCTCGTGATAGGTGGGGCAATTTTTGGCATGGTTCAACTTTCCAAAACATCTACTAGTATTGGAAATAGTGAATCTGTTTTGGTTGCTAAAGTTTCGGATAACGATTGGGTGAAAGGCAATAAGGAATCAGAGATTGTGCTAATTGAATACAGTGATTTTCAATGTCCGGCTTGCGGGAGTTATTACCCAATCGTTAAACGGCTCTCTCGGGAGTTTGAAAATGACATCCAATTTGTTTATCGTCATTTTCCACTAAGGCAAATTCATCCCAATGCACAAATTGCTGGGCAAGCGGCTGAAGCCGCAGGCAGGCAGGACAAGTTTTGGGAAATGCACGACATGATTTTTGAAAATCAAAAAACATGGTCAAATCAAAGACATGGTCAAACAGAAGATACTTTTGTTTCTTATGCTGAGCGACTCAGTCTTAACATAGAGCAATTTAAAACTGACATTGATTCAAAAGAGGTTAAAGATAAAGTAAACAGTGATTACCAAGGTGGTATTCAAGCAAAAGTAAACTCCACTCCCTCATTCTTTTTGAATGGAGTGAAAATTCAAAATCCAAGAAATTATGAAGAATTTAGAAATATCATCAACAAAATCATCGACGATAATTCCTAAATGGATTATCTTAGCCTTAGTCACTGTTAGCTTCGTCGGTTTTTTAGACGCGACTTATCTGACAGCAAGTCATTATCTTGACGCACCACTACCGTGTTCAATACTTGAAGGTTGCGAGCAAGTGACTAATAGTGAATATGCCGTGGTTTTTGGTATTCCAGTCGCCCTTGGCGGTGTCTTCTATTATCTTTCAATTTTTATTCTGTCGGTTGCCTATCTTGATATAAGAAACAACAAGATTTTATATATTATTCCTCCGCTCACCGCAATAGGGTTTCTCGCTTCGGTCTGGTTTGTGTATCTTCAACTTTTCATCATAAAAGCAATCTGTCCTTACTGTATGCTTTCGGCGGCAACATCAACAATTTTATTTATTCTAGGAATTTTTATACTAAAATACACTGGAAAGAAGATTATTAATATTAACAAATAATAACGATGATAGAATTTTTAATAAATATTGACCTGCATTTCATATACCTTTTTATCTTTACATTGGGTTTGTCATTTGGTATGGGCGCCGCATTGCTTGGTAACGTACTTTTTTATACCGCAGGGAAAGATAGCAAAATCTCCCGCGATGAATTTTTAATGCTAAAAAAGACGCGAACTGTCGTCTGGTTTGGTATTTTACTTTATGCGTTTGGAGGCCTCGGGCTGTTCACTCTTTCATACGAATCCATGCTTCAGTTCGGAATATTTTACGCAAGTATGGCTATCGCCACAATACTTATTGTGAATGCGCTTGCGTTCCATTTTTATCACTTGCCGATACTTGAGAAAAATGTAAGTGAAGTAGATGAAGAAAAAGACAAATTCCCATATAGCGCGTATCTTCTTGTGAGTGAAGTTGTGTCTGTTGTATCCTGGGTATTTATTATTCTTCATCACTCAATGTATAGATCGGATGTTGGATTCTTTGCGTTCATGGCAATGTATATATTTACAATATCTGTAGGAATATTTGGAATGCGATTTTTCTTTGGAGAAAAACTTAGAGAGAAAAACACTCTTGTTCTAAAAAAAAATTATTATTTCAACCATGATACTTGCTATTATACTTGTAGTTACCAGTGCAGTTTTGGGAACATTCATACGTGACAGCGAAAAAAGTATTAAGGTTAAAGAATCCAGTAAAACAAAATCTTACAATCAGCACGATGGAAAAGGTCGCGAGTGCATTTGGGGTTAGTATTGATAAACTATTAAAATAAATATTATGACAAAAATAATTTCAATAAATCCGTCAACAAAAGAAACACTAGGCGAAGTTACTGTATCAACACATGATGAAGTGCGAGCTGGTGTAGAAAAAGCGCGGAGTGCGCAAAAAAACTGGGAAGATATAGGGTTAACTAAAAGAATAGAGTTATTGCGTGAAGTGCTACAAAACTTTGAAACAGAGAAAGATAACCTTGCACTACTTATATCGCAAGAAATGGGCATGCCCATTTCTGAATCAAAACATGAAGTTGAATCAGGGCTTGAGTATTTTGTATGGTATTTGGATAATGCAGAAAAGTATCTTGCGGACGAAATTACTTTTAACAATGATACGGAATTACACAAAGTCATTTATGAGCCAGTTGGTACAGTTGCAAACATCGTGCCATGGAACTTCCCTTTTTCAAATTTTGTATGGCAAGTATGCCAAAATTTAATTGTCGGCAACACTGTAGTATTCAAACATTCTGAAGAATGTGCGCTGTTTGGCAAAGAGATAGAAAAAATATTCTTAAAATCAAATTTGCCAGATGGAGTTTTTGTAGAAATGTATGGGGATGGCGAAGTTGGCGATATGCTTGTAAATGCAGACATAAACATGATTGGCTTTACTGGGAGCACAGCAGTTGGGAAACACTTATACACTGTCGCCGCAAAGAAAATGATACCAATACGAATGGAACTCGGTGGCTCTGCCCCAGGAATTATATTTAATGACGCTGATATTGACGATGTGCTTGAGACAATTTATGTAAATAAATTCTTAAACTGTGGACAAGTATGTGATGGACTGAAACGACTCATTATCCATGAAAGCAAATTTGACGAGGTAGTTTCTAAATTGAAGACAATGCTTCATGAAAAGAAAATCGGTAATGCTGAAAGTAAAGACACTGAAATCGGACCTCTTGTATCTGAAAAGCAACTTGATTTATTTGTGGAGCAAATTAAAAGTGCTGTTGATGATGGCGCAGAGGTGGTTGTTGGCGGTAAACTGTCAGATAACCAAAGTGGCTTTTTCTATGAGCCGACACTTTTGATAAATATATCGCCAAAAATGAAAATTTGGGAAGAAGAGATTTTTGGACCAGCATTACCGATTGTAAAGTTTGCAACTTACGATGAAGCAATAGAACTTGCAAATGACACAGAGTATGGACTTGGTGCGTATGTATTTACAAAAGACAAGGAGTTGTTCGAAAAGGCTGCAAAAAATATTAAGACGGGGATGGTCTCAATGAACAATGCGAGTTACTTACAGCCATGCAATCCGTTTGGTGGTTGCAAACTATCAGGAATTGGTCGTGAGCATGGGAAGTACGGCTTCCATGAATTGTGCAATATCAAAATTGTCGCTAGTGAAAAATAATTATGAAAACAAAAGTATCATTATTAACACAAGAAGCGGAGCTTGAGGCAAGCAAAGATGAAATTTCAGCATTTTTCGATGGTGTTATTCCGGAGTTTGTAAAAGACGGTGGTGGTATTCTTTCTGATACAGTTAAGTCTTGGAGATTTAAAAATGCTGTCAGAATCGTTAAAAATTCAAAAAAGTTGATTATTAACAGTGGATTAGCTAAAAAAGAAGTTCCACTTAAAGTTTTGTTACCAATACTTGAGAATTCAACATTGGAGGAAGTGGAACAAATGCAAGACAAGTGGTCTAATCTATTGGCAAATGCAATCACTGACGCAAAAGACATAAGCCCAAATTATGCAGAAATCTTAAAAGAATTATCTCCTTTAGAAGTTGGATTGCTTGATAAAATTTTTGAAGAGATAAAAGATAAGACATATGAAGAGCGAAAAAATGTCCAGTTTGCCAAAAAGAGAATATGTGAAATGTTCAAATTGTCATCAGAACAAGCAGATTTGATAATCGAAAATCTTTATAGACTTAATTTATTTCAAGCACCCGCTGGACACGGTATTGCCGTTGGAGAGTACAAATTTGCATTACGAACAACAGAGATTTTTGAGTTCACCACGCTTGGCTTCAAATTTGTCGAGGCATGTAAATTTGAGACCCCTAACTAAAGGGAGTTTTGTTTTCGCCATTTCCATATCTATATTGCATTATACTCCAATATTGTTACAAAGTGCAATATTAGCTATGCTGTGGATATGAAAAAGGACATTTCTAAAAAACTTGGAACTAATATCAAGCGTATACGAACAAAAAAAGGAATGACACAGGGCGACATTTGTCGCGCCCTCGATCTTGATCGAGGGTATGTAAGTAGTCTGGAAAGTGGCAAGCGAAACCCAACGCTTGCCATGATTGAGAAAGTTGCTGGCGCACTTGGAGTTACAAGTGATGAATTACTGAAGGAACATGACAAAAAAATCAAAAAATAGGGAATTTGAAAAACTTTTCTCTGAGATTCAGCAAATGAGAAAAAGGTGCCTCCGAACTCTTGCGTCCCACAAGATGTTTCAGCAATTCAACAAACTCTCAGCTATAAATATCGTGGGCAAAAAGAAAGCGGAGAGGAATGCTAAAACCTTTAATAACTACCTTTATTTTTTTTCGACAACAAAGGAAGCATCAAGATGTTATTTTTTGATTGAGCTTGCAAAATTTTTTGACGAACCAAAAATACGCAATCAGACTCGTACGGTTTACTGGGTTTTAGACTTTGCGAAAAAAAATATACACAGACTAACTAAAGATGACTTCTTGAACTATCAAAGTGATCGGCAAATTATTCCGGAAATTCTTGCGACTTACAAACCTCTTGAACTTGCTGACTTAAATAAGCTCAGAAAACGACTTAAGAAAAATAAAGATAAAATTACAAGACTCAAAAAATATCGCGATCAGTATTTAGCGCATGATGACATCAAGAAAATTAAGGTTAATATCACAATACGAGAAACAGACGTACTGCTTCGTATAGTGAAAGATGTGATAGAACTTTTTTACAACAAACTTGATTTTGCAAGCAACTCCTATATGAATTTTGAACAAGAACCTATAAGAGACATTGAAAGGCTATTTGATAATCTTGCCGAGCATGAAAAAAAACGAATGGAGGAAATAAAGAGAAGGTATTCGTAATTTTTTAACATTGTATTTGCACTATATTCCGACCTTGACAGGCACGGCATTTAGTGCTATACTCCTTGTGGGTTTCAATTAGAGCCATCGTGGCTCAAAGTAGCACATTCCCAACTCCAATCACCTTGAAGGAGATAATGCAATGAAGGCGAAGAAGCTTTTCATCTATATGGGCGTTCTGATTCTCGGTTCCGTAATCACCGTGGCGATCGACCATCTCGTCGGCGTCAGTTTCCAAGACGTCGGGATGCTTGCCCAGATTACTCACAAGGTGACCTATATGTTGTGGGGAGGAGCTATCCTCGGCATGGGCAAATGGCTCGGCTAGCTAGGCGGGAACAGGGCACCTTCGAAAACTTGGCGCACGACCTTCGGGTACGGCGCCTTTTCTTTTACCACAAAGCTCGAATGGGAAGTGCCTCGGTCGCCGCGAAGACGGAGAAATGAGCGACAATATATAAATACAAATGATAAAATAGAAATAGCTTATTTTGGAGGATGAAGTGGCGAAAACAAAACCATAAAATTTCCTTTCATTTTTTTGCGACTTTCTTACAGAAACCATACACCTTTTGGCTCTTTCGTTTCGCCTTGCTCACAAAACAGCTCAAAAGGTCTTGCGAAGCTCCAAGTATTCGCTTCTCACCCCCTGCACCCCCGCCGTTTTTTTGAAAGGAAGGAAATTTTTGGTTTTGCCCACGCGAGGTACGAGCGTGGCCGAGGGGCGCAACATACTCGGCATCACCACGCGCTCGGCATTAGTTGTTCTGTTCAAAATAGGTTCATGCAAAGGATACAATTTCACCGCATAAAACATTACGTCCTGATGCGTCTAGCATTGGGGCGTTTATGTTTTACAGAGTGAGAGGTTCGAAAAGGTTGTCGATACTTTTCTGAAAGAAAACATCATACAACCTGAACAGAACATGTAATGTTCGAATCCCTTAACTTCCGAAGAAGTCAGTTTTTGCGGTGAAATACTAACCTTTGCTCGAACTTACTTTGAGGATTAAGGCGCTCCGCGCATTGTAAGTTAATCAAAATCCTGCGGAATTTGTTCATACATTGTTCGAACTTCGTCTAAGAAACACCGCATCATAGTGCTAGCACGAGACACTAACATATCTATATACAAAATTTATATCTGCGTTAATATTTATGTATGATTTATTTACTCATTATAATAATAGTTTTATGTAATTTACATAGCCTTTTTTACTCCCGAGAAGAGAGAGCGACGTGAAATAAAAAGAGCTCAAAAATTATTCAATACACCTTTACACCCAAACGCACAAGAATTTTCAGTAATAGATGAAAGAAATGACTCTAAACCAAATGAAATAGTTAAGTTTGGTTTGAGTTTCATGACCAGGAGAGAGGTTAAAATAAAGATAGATGAAACTAGAAAAATATATCCAAACATGGCCGAGGATAAAATTGAAGATTTGGCAAGATTGAGACTATAATACTTGAAGCACACTTGGATATTTAACGAAATGTGGTATAGTATATATGTAGTCAAAAGTGACTATGATGTGTGTCTCTCGGCAAGGCCGAGTAGGTGACCTGGGAAATCTGCGGGAAACCATATGATATACATGACTAACCTAAATAAGACGGTTGGGAGATTTCATTCAGTTTTATACTGGATCAAATCTCTTAGCCGTTTTTTGTGTTCAGAATAAAACTCTTAAAAGTTTAAGATAATATACTATGAATATAAATAATGATAAGTCTACATATGTAGCACCATACAAGGTTGTACTATTTGATGCGCTAGATGCATTTTATTACGCCGATGTAATGGATAAGATGGAGGAAATTAATGAGATTGATGACTACGATAAAGCTTGTGCTTATGCCAATGCAATTTTTGTTATCAAGAATTATAAATGGGACAGTTTATCTGACATGAACGAGCTTGATGATGGATTTGATGTCCGAGTCTACGACAATAGAATGTTATGTGTATATGCTGCGCATACAAAATATATCACTAAATGGATAGGTGAGAGCGGTACAGATTTTATTTTTACACCCGCAATCCAAAAAGCAATACAGTTCTCAATAAAAACACATGAGATATACCAAAAGCAAAAGCGTAAAGGAAAAGATGTTCCTTATATAACACACCCACTAACAGTGGCATTAATTCTTTCTCAAGCAGGAGCAAGTGAAGGTGTTGTTGTTGCAGGTATTCTTCATGACACCATTGAAGATAGTGTTGAAGAAAAGAAAGTTACAAAAGAAATGCTAGTAGAGCGTTTTGGAGAAAATGTTGCAGAGTTGGTCGACAGCGTCACTGAAAAAGACAGAGGACTGTCATGGAGTGAAAGAAAAGAAGATGCATTAGAAGAAATAAAAAAGTTTTCTAGCGACTCATTATTATTAAAGTCAGCAGATGTTATTAGTAATAATACAGAGCTTATAAGAGATTATAATTGTGATGGAGACAAAACTTTTGAAAGATTTAATGCTTCCAAAGAAGAAACACTTAAACATACACTGCAAGTGATACGTACTATTTTAGAAGGTAACGAAGAATGTCCACTTGTATGGGATCTAAAAATGCTTGCTATGGGATTAAACACAGTTGGTACAAATATATTTATGAGTAAATATAAACCAGCGTTACTTGAATGGGATGAGTATGATGAAAATAAAGAGTTAGAATGTCCAATTTGTGGATGGGAGGGAATAGGAGTAGTTAATTCTGATTCGCATTTTTGTCTAGATGTTTCTTGTTCAGTTTGTAACAAAATGTTGTTGGTTGTTAGCTATCCTTTGATAGATGGAGCTGGTGGTGAAGTGGAAGAAGATGATGAGGATTTGGACGAAGTGGGGGAATCAGAAATGGTAATGGTTCATACATGCAAACCAAATAAAAATAGTGATAAATATGAAGTATTTGTAGATGATAATTATCACTATATGGATTAAGATAAACGATATTTATCTGTGTCACCAACATTTGAATATAGTTCTTGTTGGCAACAAGATATATTCTCGTGTTTGTATTTTATATGAAAGCAGATATGACCAATTGTCACATCATCTTTACCAGATAGAGACAAGCAATGTCTTTGTGACCATAGTACGCTCATTGTATCCGTAAACACAATGATTCTGACTATATCTTTGTCAAACAAAGAGAGTTCGGCGACAGTAATTCGTAAACTACTGTGCAATAACCTAGACTCAAATGTAGTATAACAAGAAAAATGCCCTCAACCGAAGTTGAGGGCAAAAGTTGCGTCGGTTCGGAGCTTCGCTCCTCACCTACGCAACAATTCAAAAATTAAAGACTCAAAAGGCTCAAGTCTTCAATATTCAAAGATCACTGCGGAAGAACACCTGAAGCCGACCCATAGCTGACGCTAGCACTGCCAACGTGGCTCATGCCGAACTTGACCATGCCGTCGTGGAACTCGAAGAACGGAGCGAGATCGAAGCGAACATCGGCATCTGGATTATTTAACTCAGCACCCGGACAATCCATGTCAAGCTCATTAAACCGCACAAGACGATCGGGGTGAGAAATGACACGACAACCTTCTGCGATGCCGTCGAGACCGAATTCACCTTCGTCATACGACTCACGAACTTCCTTGACCGAGTAGTTGCCCCAGCGGTCACCCGCTTGGGAGGGTACGATCAGAAAGTCGCCAGGTTGGTCGGCTTTCAGCTTCAGTTCAGCTTCACGCGTTTCATCGCATTGACGCAGACGTTCTGGTATCAGTTGACCTTCACGGTAGTTGTGGAACTTACGTTCCTTTGCGATAGCCTTGAGAACCAGCTCCTGGGTATTGTGATACCCACCAAGCGCCTCATGCCAGACGTAGACGAGAGGATTCTCGATCCAGTCGGGCAGGACAAGATTGTCATACCACGCCTCTGCTTCATTGAGTGCCCAGTCTGCATCGAGTTCGGCAAACGCCGAAACCTTCTGCAACGCTTTGATCTGATCGATGATGCCGAGAGGCTTGTATTCGGGTGGGTAGGTGTACTTTGTACGTCGTTCCCGACCAGCAAGCAATGTGGCAATCTGTACGGCCAGTTCCGGATTACTCCGGATTTTCTTAAGGCCGAGCGCAGTAACTCCTGCATCTTCGAGTGATTTGAGAGTGGCACCAACTGCGCCAAAACCTTCATTCCATAGTCCTGAAGTTGTCATTGACTTTCTCCTGCAAGTTTTGCTCTTGCCGACAATCGACTTTAAGCGTTAGTGTCTGTCTTCAGAATGAGACAAACACTCTACATCCCAGCTAGTGGGAGACAGGGTGTTTGCCTCATTTGTAGTGATTTTTATGTAAAGAACAAGTGTTTCACTTTAACACGAAATAGACCAAAAGTCAATCTGTGTCGTTTGCTCCCCATTCTGATAGTTTAGACGCATCTTCCTCAAATGTTTCGAAGTTTTTAGTTTTCTTTGGTGATAGATTATGTAGTGTGATACTTGGATCAGGTAAAAATGTTTGTAGTGGGTATTTTATGTTTTCAGTATCGTAGACAGCTTTGAGTATATGGTCGTTTATATCACGCTGTGCACCCTCGATACGCGTAGAGGCACCAGCAGAAGTGATAAGTACTGAACGCTTCATTCTCCCCAAAGCCTGCGGATTTAAGTTAGCACCACCAATCCACCTACCTTTCATTTCGTCGATTTTATTAAGAAGCTCCCATATTGATTGTGGGAGAACTTCGATACGTTTATTAAAATTGTTAGACACAGTATAAAAGCTAATCTTATATATTAACTATATGAGATTATATTAGATTAGGAATGACAGGTAAAGGTATCGTCAACTACGCTCAATTCCAACTTATTAAATAATGTTACTTTAAGCCATTTACAGTGAATACCCGTGAGCTTCGTTAGTGTCCCCGATACCCCGCAATGATTAACAAGGATGGATGGGAACCATCTGAACTAATTATCATTTCGAGAGAAGAACGGGATTCCAAAAGGCATACTGAGGCTGTAAGCTTCGAATCCTTTACTCTTCGCATCTTAGAGTTAGCACGAAGAAGCCGTGCTGTATAATTGAAAATGATGAACATTTTAGATTATCTAACAATTATTTCCTACACAGCTTTAAATATAGACATTCTTTTTCAGATAAAACAGATATACAGAACTAAGTCCTCAAAAGACCTATCATTAATTGGTTTAACTATTCGTTATGTTGCAATTTTAGTAATACTAATTAAATTTATAAGCTTAAGTGACATTCCGCTTATTACAGGGCAAGGACTTATAGTTATCACATTTACAACCTATTTTATACTCGCCGGATACTATTTTATCAATAACAAAAAAAAGACATAAATAATAACGCGCTCGAAGAACTTCAAATTAGTAGTATAAAATCACTCAAAATAACATTACAGACCTTAGCCGACCACGGTTCTAACTCGAGACTCTCCGCACTGAATACCGGTTATCGGCAGACCCGTAGGCTCTTATTTAGAGCCATATAAAATTGTCGTTCGAATCCCTTACAAGTGTGACCTGTAAGGGATTTGAACTTTGGTATACTTTCAGTATGAAAAAGTTACCCAAACTATCTAAAGGAGACAAGGTGGCTATTGTGTCACCGAGCTTTGCCGCATCTGCTGTATGGCCACATGTCCATGAATTGGGTCTCAAACGGCTAAGAGAAGTGTTTGAACTTGAACCCGTTATATATCCAGCTACAGTAAAACTGGATGCAACCGTAGAAGAAAAAGCTAACGATTTGATTGCTGCCTTTTCTGATTCGGACATTAAAGGAGTTATTTCAACTTTGGGAGGAGATATTCAGGTGACTTATATAAAGAATCTTCAAAGCGAACCATTTGTAAATAACCCCAAACCTTTCTTTGGTTTTAGTGATAACTCACATTTTGCTAACTTTCTATTTTTAAATGAAATCCCGTCATTTTATGGAGCAGCACTTTTTACTCAATTTGCGCACCAGAAAGAAATGAACGAGTACACAGTGAAGTATATTAAGCACGCACTGTTTGATGATGGTGAATTTGAACTACTTCCATCAGAACAATATAACGACATAGGATTAGATTGGGGTGACGAATCGTTACTTAATGCAGAACGCACATATGAGAAAAACGACAGTTGGACATGGGGTGAAAAAAAAGATGCTGAAGGATTGTTGTGGGGAGGGTGTGTAGAATCAGTTGATGAAATGTTGCGACACGGAGTAGAAATCCCGTCTCTAAAACAATTCGAAAACATTGTTCTCATGATGGAAACTTCAGAGGAGATACCGTCAGCTGATTATGTAGGTCGGGTGTTTAGAGCGTTTGGTGAACGAGGTATTTTAGAACGCATACAAGGAGTCTGTGTAGGACGGGCAAAAGCTTGGGAGTTTGATAAACAAAAGACTACAGAAGAAAAGAAAATTTACAGGGAGAAGCAACAAAAAATTATTCTTGAAACGGTACAACAATACAACAAAGATATACCCGTAGTGCAAAACATGGATTTTGGACACACAGAGCCACAAATTCCAATGCCGTACGGAAACAAAATCAGATTTGATTCGAAAGAAAAGCGAGCTTTTGCAACGTTTTAGAGAAGAGGGACTAAATACCCATTATTGGATGACCCATACTGGTGATTCCTTACTCTCCACATCATCGTGCTAGCACGAGACACTATCGTTTTAGCTGAAAACAGTCGTCATTACGTTAATGTAATGACGACTGTTCTAATAAAAAGAACTCCTGGCGCAGGGCGCTAGGAGTCATAAGTTGTAGCTACGCTAGTAGCTCAGTGTGGACGCAGTGAAGAGAGGTGAACTCCATCATGGAATCGCGACTGGATAGTCACTTCGTTGTCGGTAGATTCTGTGGTCTTACCAACTACAGAAGGATCGTGTCCGTCTGCACGAGCTTCCTGCACTATCCTCTCGACATCGGCTTCAACGCAGATGATCATCAATCCGCAACCACCGTGGAATGTTCCGTGGCATTCAAAGTCAGACATAGGGTTATCAGTCTCACTTGCGAGTTGTTGAGCCTCAAGCAAAACCGATGTCGGTTCTGGCATTGAGTTAAGATGAGCACCAACGCCTTCTGGCAAAATTTCCACCAGTTTGCTCCAGATGCCACCACCCGTGATATGAGCAACACCATGAAGTACGACTGGTGGAATATCCAGACTGCCGTCAAGATTCCAACCGTTCAGTCTGGATATCGTGCTGGCATAGCTTCTTGATGGTACTACCACTTTTTTAATGAATGCCTGAGCCTCACTATTGTTCATGAGGGACTCAATATTATGTCCCCATGTATCAAGAATGATATTAGTGAACTTAGTACCACCATTACAACGATACCCCTGATCTTTAAAACCGACGATTGTCATCCCTGGTTCTATTGTTGTTCCATTGGGGTATTTCTCTTCAGAAGCTAAACCAATACAAGTTGCGTTCCAGGTCATGATTAACTGGTACTTAGAACCAGAATCACAAAATGCTGTGATGCAATGTGGCATGACCGCTGTTTCTCCAGTCATAAGGACGAGATTAGACTGTTTCAAAGCATCACCAAATCCCATAAGCAAAGCTTCGCAAAGATGCCGGTTCTCATTAGTAATCTGCTTTACGTCGATGTTACTCGAAAGTATCATCGTCGCTAAACCACCACGACAAGCAGCGTCATCAGCATTCATGGTAATAACTTCCCAGCCAAGACCTCGAAATGCTTCTGGAGTATTACAAAGTGTGAAGAACTGTGGTTTACCACCAGCTCCATCACTTTGAGCCACCTCATAAACTTTCTGTTCAAGCATTGCCTGCAACGTATCTTCTGTCCATACAAAGCCATCCATGGCCCGCATACCAGAGCCTCTACGTTGTACTGTGATAGCGGGTGAGTTGTTAAAACTTTCTATACATATCTCACGTGCAAATTTAGAAAACCAGTCGCCCGGTTCAACTATTTCTTTGTTGTAGTCCATAAGGACACCTCTTCTGCTATGTTAAAGATCTAAAAGATCAGGTTTGAATTGACCATACTATGCATTTTGTAGAACAAAAATGCAAGTAAATATAAAAAGAACCCCCGGTGTGTAACACTGGGGGTCATAAAGGTTTTACTCACTACAACAATTTCCTTAACTCTTTTGTTCCTCACACCATGAACGGGCATTTTGGAACATGCGGAGCCACGGTGATGCGACGAGCGTGTCTTTCCATTCTTCAGGCATCCAAGGCCACTGCCACTTTTGGAAGCAGCGTTCTGGATGAGGCATCATTGCTAGATGTCTCCCGTTTGCCGAACAAAGCGCCGTAAACCCGTCTGGCGAACCATTAGGATTGTGGGGGTACACTTCGGTCGGGGAACCAGACGGATCTGTGTACGCAAGAGGTACGAGGTTCTTTTCACGTACCATATCGTTTACGCTTGGGTCTGGGAAAATGAGTCTACCTTCACCGTGCGCAATCCAAATGCCAAGAGTCGAACCTTCCATGCCACGGAACATAATCGCTTTGGACGGTAGGATTTTCACCTGCGACCAACGCGACTCGAAGCGACCTGAATGGTTATGAACGAAACGAGGTTGTGATGCCTCACTGACTCCATTTCCTGGCACCCAACCTAAGAGCGCCATAAGTTGGCATCCGTTACATACACCAAGGGAGAAGGTGTCCGATCGATTGTAGAACGAATCGAACTGATCTTTGATACCTTCATTGAACTGGATCACTCCAGCCCAACCCTTGCCACTACCGAAGACATCCATGAATGAAAAGCCTCCTGGAAACACCAGACCTTGGAATTGGTCCAGAGTAATTCTTCCAGTTTGCAGATCACTCATGGTCACGTCGAACGGGTTAAGACCAGCCGCAAAGCAGGCGGCAGCCATTTCCCGATCACCGTTTGTACCCTCCTGACGGAGAACCGCTACGGCTGGACGTGCACCCTCATTTTCCAATGTGGGGGCAGGATTGAACGTAAGCTGATACGCCGGTCGTTTTGACCCGGCGTGACAGCGTCTTTCCGATTCCATATCACTGGCAGTGGTTTGAATCTCTTCGAGACGAGAGCTTGTAGCCTCCCACTGTTGCCGAAGAGTATCAAGAAACGAGAGGAAGACCGAACCATTTTGACCGTCTTGATTCACAGCAACAACCCGTGTCTTTAAGGTTCGTCCAATCCTCACAAAAGATACGTCGTGAGAATCGAATAGTGCTTGAAGATATTTTTCTTGCTCCGGTGCATATTCAAACATCAACCCCAGTTCCTCCGAAAATAACTCGGCAAAAACATCGGCATTGCTGCCGAGATTGATTTCAGCACCAGAAAGTCCTGACAAACACATCTCAACCAAGGTTGTAATAAGTCCGCCATCGCTTCGATCGTGAAGTGACAGGATTTGACCATCACTAATCGCATCTTGAACAGCTCTGAAAACACGTGCCAAGAGTGCCGGATCATCGACGTCTGGAGAAATGTCGCCAGTTTGGCCAAATGCCTGAGCTAAGCTTGAACCACCGAGGCGGTTTTTACCATTACCCAAGTCGATAAAGCCGAGATGGCTATCGCCTGGTCGTTTGATATCTGGAGTACATACCTGTGCAATATCTGGCACTGGTGCATAACCCAAAATAACCAATTGACCTGGCGACTTCACAAGTGACCCATTGATTGTGGCAGCCATTGATAGACTGTCTTTACCGCCATCAGCGGCAATACCGAGCGATATCATCATGTCACTCAAGGCTCGATACGCGTCGTACAGACGCGGCATTTCACCTGGAAGTTTTGCTGGCCACATACAGTTCACCCGACACATAATGTCGCCGAGGTCACTTATACCGGCACTCACAATATTAGTAAGCATTTCACCTACCGCCATACGAGCACCTGAAGCCGGACCAATTAACATCTTGATCGGTTGTTCACCAAGTGCCGTTGCGGCACCAGTAGTATCGAAAAAGCCACTTGCTGTCACCGATACGTTGGCAACAGGTATTTGGGCTGGTCCGCAACATTGCTGTTGCACAACCCTCCCTGTAACACTTCGATCAACCTTATGCACGAGATACCCCTTTGAGCCAACTTGTGGCAGCTGGAATATCAACTCAAGTGCTTCACCTACCGTAAGATCGGAGGGTGGCACAAAAGGTGCAAACTCACGTTCAATCCGCTCCGACTCGAAAGTCTTCTGCGTAAGTCCGGTGAGTATACTGTGCAAATCAAGATGAACTGGAGTCGTGTCATCGTCAGAGTCGATAACGGTAATGTGACCGTCATCAGTTACTTCCCCAACAATTTCACAATTGGTGCCTTCACGCTCACAGACTGCCTGGAAGCGAGCAAGATTATTACGTTTTACAAGAAACCCGTAACGTTCTTGATATTCAGCGCTCCAGATTTCGAGAACAGACATAGTCTTGTCCCCTAGTACGATTTGGCGAATGTCGATCTTACCACCAGCAGCTTCTACAAGCTCCGTTAGAACATTGCTTGGACCGCCAGCACCTTGATCGTGAATGCTCTCGACGGGACTCTTCGATCCCATTTCGATACAGGCGCGAATGACACGATTAGCTTTGTTTTCCATCTCAGCGTTGCCGCGTTGGACGGAATTGAAGTCCAAATCAGCCTCGTTCTCACCCTGAAGCATGCTTGAAGCAGCTCCACCACCAACGCCGATTCGATACGCTGGGCCACCAATTGCGATTACGCACATACCAATTTCTGGATCGTGTTTCTTTACTTGATTGGCAACAATTTGACCTTGACCAGCGGTATAGAGGACTGGTTTACGAAACTCCAGTCGTTCACCGCTAACTACTTGACCAAATGTCCTGGCAAACCCTCCAATAAGCGGTTCACCAAACTTATTACCGTAGTCGGAAACACCGTTACTACCTTCTATGAGGATAGTTAGTGGTGTCGCCTGACCCCGAATCACTTCACCCCCGACAATTTCGCCAGGGATCGTATGGTCCGTAAGGAACAAGTTGCCGACGTTATAGCCAGCAAGACCAGCACCAATCAAAGATCCACGTCCAGCCGCTCCTGTATCACGTATCCTCCCGCCTGAGCCCGTTTCGGCACCAGGGAAAGGAGCAATCAGAGTTGGATGGTTGTGGGTTTCAGCTGTGGCAGTGATATGCAAAGTACGCTGGTGCGTTATAAATGCACATGGCGCACCGGGGTTCCTTGGCTCAAACATCGAGACGTCAAAACCAACAATGGCCCCAGCATTATCATGGAACGCAATCACACTGTTCTCGTAGTTCTTTGCCGCAAGCGGCGCACGAACAACATCAAACAATGTCTCAAGCATCGGTGTACCATCAATGACGAGCTGACCTTGGAAAAACCAGTGCCGGCTGTGTTCACTATTGGCGTTGCCAATCTGAAAGAGTTCAACGTCAGTTGGATCTCTTCCAAGTTTCTGGAACAACTTTGTATAGTACGTGATATCGAACGAATCCATTCCGAGCCCTAGTGTAATGTTGAGCTCTCGAAGAGCATCTTCACCATATTTCAGAATCGGAATAACCTTAACAGGTTCTGGCATCACGGTTGGTCCAAAGTCACTGAGTTCATCTGGATATACGACTTGCGTCATTGGATCTAAATGATTTGCCAGTATCGCCGATTTATCTTGCGAGTCAGAGATGGTGTGACGAACCGAATGTTCAATCCGTCTGACTTTGGTAATACCCATTGCGTGAGATATAGCAACTGCATTTGAAGAAAATGGTGTTTCAACACTGAGTCGAGGACCAATTTCAACAAAACTACCAGGTGTTAAAGTAGATTCCATTCGAGTATTGCCCGATTGGTAAGTTTCTGCGACAAGCCATTGAAGTTGAGAAAGCTCTCCTCCGGAGAGTTCCCCTTGCGAATCTATGTAGAAGCAAAGTTCGCTTCCGTTATCCGCGCGTTGGTAGATACTAGTAAGCATGAGGATTCCTCCAGAGTTTGCTTGGTTTGAAGAATAGAAATTGTCAAAAAAACAAAAAGGCACCCCTAAAGGTGCTCCGTCGCTAGAGTAGCACAGAATATGTTCGTATAGTAGTATTTTTGGCTTTTATACTGTCCCACTTACCTCAACTCTTTTAGGGTAGTAGACCCATAGACATTCTTTTCGAATCTATCCGTCTCCGCCAGTTCTTTTGTCCGAAACGGTAGAATGTGGGGTGTCGCGAAGCGGTGTTAAGGGTCATTTTTGCGCTATGTGCCAAAATTTTTGTAGGATTATAAAAAGAGCATTCATATGAATTGGGTAATTTATTACGAAATTTTATTTGCAGTGCAAATAAAATTTTTGTGTTTTAGATGTGTGTGTTACAATTTGTGGAAAGATTTTTCCTTGAAGTGGGAACAAATACATTACAATTTAGACAAGCTTAATTATATTTATGGATAAGGAACATACAAACGACAACAACGTTCAAGAAACAGCAACACCTGTTGTTTCTGAAGACATATCAACACCAACACCAACAAATGAAACAAAAGCAAGCGTGACACAAGAAAACAAGACATCGAATACACTTATTGTGATTATTGGGATATTGGTGTTTATGGCAGGAATACAAGTATTTCAAACACAAAAACTTTATGCAGCTGTATCAACAGGTTCGGTAACTACAGCGCCTCAAGCAACACAGCAGAGTGGAACAGCATTACCAAGTCAAGTCGGTGGTTGCGGATAAAGAGATATGTATATTGACAAAAGGCACATACTGTATTTTCTGATTGGGCTATTAGGGTTGTTTTATGCCTTGAATATATTTTTTATGGCGAATATCACAAATACATTTGTGATTAAACCAGTTAAGTTGTCTTTTCTTGTATTGCAACCTCCTATAGAAGATTGTGTTGGGTGTGTTGATGGAAACAATATAGTATATCGAATTGATGCGACGCATAACATAAAATATAAGACACAAACGGCAGTTTATGATAGTGACCTTGCAAAGAAAGCTATTGAAACATATGGCATTACAAATTTACCAGCAGTTATTATTACCGGAGATATTACAAATGAAAATATTGTCGGGTCGTGGAAAGCACTTTCTGCTAAAGAGCGCGAAGGAAGTATGGTGATTGAAAATGTGTTGCCATATTATGATTTAGAAACTAAAACTTCAGTAGGTGTTGTAGATGCTATTATTGTTACTGACGGAACGTGCACTGATTGTTTTAATGAGAAAACATATATAAATATTTTTAAACAATTCGGTATTGTTATGAATGACATTAAAACATACGATATATCTTCTCCTATTGGGAAAGAGTTTGTACAAAAATACAATATTACAAAAGTACCAATGGTTATTCTTTCTTCTGGTGCAGGAAATTATACTGGATTTAATCAAGCATGGAGTGAAGTAGGTACATTTGAAAATAATGAATGGTATGTTTTTCGTGAAGTACAAAAACTTGGATTAAAGTATAAGGATATCTAAAAAATAATCACAGAAATAAGTTATGAAAGAAAATAATCTGTACGAGATAGTCAAAAATACGATATTAATTTTTAGTGAAAGAAAAAATATCTTTACTTTTTTGGTTTCAATAACAGTATTCCTCCTTCTGTTTTCTTTTTTCTATGGGTTGGTACAGCTCCCTTTTCCTGGTGGAGTAATAGGTTTTTATCGCATGGAACCGCCAACTTCTTTTGAGATTTTTTATATGCTTTTCTCGGCAATAGTTTCAGCTCTTGTGGTAGCAATTACTATTTATTCAGTCCGATTAAAAATTGAAGGAAAGACAAAAGGAAAAAGTGCTTCAGCTACAGGATTAGCAACTGGTATTTTTGGTGCAGTGTGTCCTGCATGTTTAGGTATTAACTTTCTAGCTTTTGGAAATGTCTTTACTTTACAGTTGGCGTTTCTTATTCCGTATATCTTTTGGATTCAAATAGGGGGAATTATTATTCTTTCACTTGGTTTATATTTGGTTGCAAAAAGCGCTTATGAAAAAAAGTGTATCTCGTGTCGAGTTACACCACCTTCAAAAAAAGTAAATATTGATGCTTCTGGTATTGCTGGAGGTGTAAATACAAAATTAATTTCATTGGCAATTATTGTTGTTGGACTATTTGCTTACCAAGTAACGACTATACTCGCACAAAAAACGATGCATACCTCTTCTTCTACAGGAGCTGAATTAGTGACTGCTGATGGAAAGAAGATAGTTATCGAAGATGTTATTCAAACAGTTACTCCAGATGAAGGATTTCAAACACAAGTAAAATGGGGTGATACAGTGAAGAAAATGGTGGATGCAGGCGTTCTTGACCCTAAAAAACTTGAAGATGTTCTTGTTAATAGGTACGGTCAAGAAATGAAACCAGAATGGATTGCAATTCTTAATGGAGAAGATGCTGAGTTGTATATAAACAATGACAACGCGGTTTTTATGATGTACGTCCTTTGGACACTAGCAAAACATAACGAGAACGAGATATTGACCAATAGTCCGTTTGCTAAGTATTTTAAGAATTATGATATTGGTGTTGGGCGTGCGGGTTATGATGACACACCTTTGTTGGCACTTACAACCGAACAACAATCTTTAACAAGAAAAGTAACGGAAAATGCCTACCGTCCTTGTTGTAATAATTCGACCGCTGCACCTGATTGTTCACACGGATATTCAGCGCTTGGGCTGATGCAACTTATGTCAGCGCAAGGATTTTCCGAAAAAGAAATGTATGAAACTTTTGTTCAGTTTAATTCTTTTTGGTTTCCTGAAACATATATAAAAAATGCGCTTTATTTCCAAATAACAGAAGGTTTGGAATGGAAAGATGTTTCAAAAGAATTGATTGCAGGGAAAGAATATTCAACGCTTCAGGGATCGTATAAGGCAAAAAACTTTTTAAAGAAAAATTTTGGTATCTAATTTCACAATCTGATGTGCATTGTTACAATGCACCAAAAAATGACCTTGTGATTAGTTTTAGATTACTATGGTAATTGAACATTATTAGTATGATATCATTTGAACACTGATTCAAATGACAGGATTAATAAAATTAATGATAAAATTATAATTATGGAAGAAAAAAATTTTCAAAATACACAAAATCAGTATTTGATACCAACTGCGATTGTAATTGCAGGCGCTTTTATTGCAGGCGCGCTATTTTTCAGTAATAGCAATAATAATCCTATAGCAGTAAACACCGGAACAGGTGTACAACCTACGCAAACAGCACCACCAACTGGCTCAACAGTTGATGTTCGTGCAGTAACTTCTGAAGACCATATTAAAGGAAATCCTAATGCACCAGTAATAATTGTTGAATATTCAGATTTTGAATGCCCATTCTGTAAACGGTTCCACACAACCATGAATCAAATTATAGACAAGTACGGTAAATCTGGTGAAGTAGCTTGGGTATATCGTCATTTTCCAATAGACCAATTGCATCCTCGTAATGCTCGAAAAGTTGCATCAGCGGCAGAATGTGTTAATGAACTTGCTGGTAATGATGCTTTTTGGGGATTTGCTGATGGATTCATGGCTGTAACACCATCGAACGATCAAACTGATTTGGTGACATTGTTGCCTAAGCTTTATAAGGATGTTGGAGTCGACCAATCAAAAGTAGAAGCATGTATTGCAAGTGGGAAATATGACAATCATATACAAGCTGATATAGATAACGCTGTTATAACAGGAGGACGAGGTACACCATGGAGTATAGTTATTGCACCAAATGGAAAAACGTTCCCGCTTAGTGGTGCACAACCTCTTGCGGTAGTAGAACAACTTATTAAATTAGCAGCTCAGGAGAAATAATTGATATGTTCTTAAGACAACTTGTAAATGTCTTTACAAAACCTAGATACATAATTCTTGCAACTCTTATCACTGGAATTGTCTTTACGTTTGCGCTTTGGTTACCAAACATTCGTCTTATTGGTGTTGTGTTGTTATCAGGCACGGCATCAGTTTATCAAAAATTCAGTTTTGTTTTTAGTTTGTATGGGTCAATTGGCACTAATTTTACCTTGGTGTCAGCTTCATACACCATTGCTATAGCTGTCCTATTTGGAATTAATGTTGCATTGTTGACGTACTACATTCGTAAAATACGTGGAAATATTGGAAACATTAAATCAACTGGAGCTGTAGGTATAGGAGGTCTTGTAAGTGGCATATTTGGTATCGGATGTGCTGCTTGTGGGACATTTGTTTTAACCTCAGTCCTTGCGCTTTTTGGTGCAACAGGTTTTTTAGCAATTCTTCCATTTGGGGGAGAAGAATTTGGTTTTTTAGGAGTAGGTTTGTTGTTGTATTCAATTTACTTAGTGTTAAAAAAGATTCAAGCATCAATGGTGTGTTCTATTGTGTAAATAAAGATGTATTAATGAATAATAAAATTAAAATATGAACCAAAATAACCAAATGACTATCGCCGCGGTCATACTTGCTGTGGGGATTATTGGCTCAGCGTTACTTATTAATGGAAATGTACAATTTGGAAATTTTGGAGGGCCTTCTACAAAAACATTTGATATTGTTATGGAAGATAATCGCTATAATCCTTCAGAAGTTGTTGCTTCTGTGGGTGATACAGTGATTATTAATTTTGAAAATCGTGATGCAGTAAGTCATGCTGTTGAGTTGCCTGAATTTAATGCGGTTGTACCAAATGGACACGTTCCCGCAGGAGGTACGGCAACAATGAAATTTGTTGCCAACAGAGCAATAAGTACTGATGCTGCGGTGTGTGGTGGCATTAATCCAGCCGATAAAACTGACGACCATGGAGAAGAATTAATTGTTAGAATTCTGTAATTACTTATGAAACGAATATATATTATTGTAGGAGTTTTGGTAACACTAATTTTAGTGTATCTCATGCAAGCAGGTGATAATCTGACAACAAACACTGTATCAAAACAAGATACGCAGAACGAATCGATTTCATCGTTTCTTCCAGATGTGCCTTCGTTACCAGTATTAAATAAAAACAAAGCAGGGTATTACGAAACTGATGTTGATACTTTTGCTAATTTTGCTGATAATCCAGAAGTAACAATGGTAAATGTCCATATACCTTTTGGCGGTGAAATACCTGGTACTGATGTATCAGTACCATACAATGAGACAGAAAGACTTCTTGCTTCTTTACCAAAAGATAAAACTGCTCTAGTAGCTTTGTATTGTCGTAGTGGTGGAATGAGCTCAATTGCTTCTAAAGATTTGGTGGCGATGGGATATACCAATGTATATGACCTTACTGGAGGCATGAATGCATATAAAAAAAGTGGTCGTGAATTACTTACTAGTCCATCACAATAACGTATATGTATGTTGCTTGGAATTAAAACAAAAAAAACATTACTAACGCGACATGTAGCAGTTGCGATGCTCGTAATTGGAATTTGGTTTGTGTTTTGGCTTTCCCGTATGGAATTGGTCGCAAACATAAGAGTGTGGAGAGCAATGGGAGATGTTGGATTTGTGCTTTTGTTCCTCATTCTCGTCATTGGTCCATTGGCGCGTTTGTGGCGACCAGCAGAAAGGCTTCTTTCATGGCGACGAGAACTGGGTATTTGGTTTGCTGTTTCAGTAGTATTACATGCAATTTTCATTCTTGATGGTTGGGTGCAGTGGAGCTTAATTAGCCTAATGGGTTATGAATATTTACCACAGTTTGAGCGGTATGGTCGTCTTGAGCCTGGGTTTGGTCTTGCAAATATTATTGGATTATTTGCACTGTTCTGGACATTGGTGCTCGCTACCACATCGTCAGATAAAATGGTAAATTTCTTAGGCGTAGATTCTTGGAAATGGTTACATCGTGGTGCAAATACCATTTTTTATTTAATTACAGCTCACATAGGATATTATCTTTTCATTCATTACACTATATCGTTCCATAGACCGGCTACTGATCCAAATTGGTTTCGTTGGCCTTTCCTTATTATGGCACTTATAGTTTTTGTATTGCAAATAGTTGCCTTTGTATGGACTGTGCGAAAACAGAAAAACTCAAGTTGGTAGTAAATTAATTATAATATGATATTAGATACAAAAATTATTGCTCATAATAACGTGGCCGAAGGCACACACGAAGTAACACTAGCTAGACCTAGTGAATTTTCATTTAGCGCTGGTCAGCATATACAAATTAAATTACCGTCACTTGTTAAATCTGACCCAAAAGGTCTTACGCGACTGTTTTCAATAGCTTCGTCACCAGACGAGCTAGGGTATATTCGAATTGTCTTTCGGAAATCAGATAGTGGTTTTAAAGAGACTTTGACATCTCTTCCTGTGGGTTCACCAATTATTGTTGAGCAGGCATCAGGCAATTTTATACTGCCACATCAACCTAAAAGACCACATATATTTGTGGCAGGAGGGGTTGGTATTTCACCATTTATGAGCTACCTACATCAAAATATATCTGAATCATGGACATATCCAATTGTGCTTTATTACGGAAATCAAAATCCAGAAAGTGCAGCATATCTTACTGAGCTAAAGCAAATGACAAAACTTCAAAATAACTTTGTGTTTAATGAAATATATAAAAAACCAACTTCTAATCTATTTGCAAAATTGACTGGGAAACATTTGGATGCAATGTGGTGGGTGGTAGGACCACCAGCTATGGTATCAACCACAGTTTATGGTTTAAAATCTGGTGGAGTTTCAACACAAGATATTATTACGGAATCATTTGAGGGATATTAATAAAATATGTGTAGATTAGAAACGTAATAAATAATAAGCATGGAAAACAAACACAAAAAAACTGAACAAACAGACGGGTTAACTCCCAAGGAACGTTATGATGCGAAAAAGAGAGATAAGGAGCGCACAAAACAAACACAATATATAAAAAAAGAAGTAACAAAAAAGAGTAAAAGCGTACTCATTATTGCAATAATTATCGCAGTGATTGGTGGTGGTATTTTCTGGCTTGGTGCTAAAATTTCTTCAATTCCATATTTACCGACTACATCACCTCAAAATCATTCAGAAACAGCTCCAGTTTCTCATATTCTTACTACATCTATGTCAGATCGAGAACAGGCACATATGCTCGAACATTCTGATGGGGATGGGTTTCCAGGTATTATTATTCAATATAATTGTAATGATTACGAATGCGCACCCGATTTACTGGAACAGCTCACTAAAATAGTGGAAGAATATCCGGATAATGTGTATTTAGCGCCAAATAATTATGATGGTAAGATTATATTAACTAAGGCTGGTCGTTTAGAAACACTTGAATCTTTTGATGAAGAAAAAATAAGAAAGTTTATTGGAAATTAATTAACATAAAAATATGAACAAAATTATAATAGTAGGCATTGTGGTTGTGGTTTTAATAGGCGGTTTTGTATTATTAAGTAACAATGAAACAAATGTACCAAGTGGAAACCAGAAAGACATTGGCTCATTGATACCTTCTAATCAAATTACAGAAAAGGGTACTGATACTGTTGTAACAGAAAATGAGGATGTAATAAAAATGAATTCAGGATCATTCTTTTTTGCACCAAATACACTTAAGGCAAAAGTTGGAGAAGAAACGAACATAGATATAACATCTTCAGGACTTCATACCTTTACTATTGATGAGCTTGGTGTTGATGTGTTGACGCAAGATGGTGTCACTACTCGTGTAACTTTTACGCCAAAAACAGCAGGTACATACACATACTACTGTGCGATTCCTGGTCATACTGAAGCTGGACAGATTGGTTCGCTTATAGTTGCTGAATAATTATTATTGGTATGAGTGAATTTATTATTGTGTTTCTCGCGAGTAAGCTCCACATTATTATTGCAGGATTGGCAATAGTGTATTTTCTTTTTACTAATACACACAATAAACTAAAGCTGATAGTGTTGGGCACTGTAACTCTACCTGCTTCATATATTGTAGGTAAGATTATTGGTGTGTGGGTAGAAACTACCCGTCCATTTGTTGTTTTAGGTGTTAATCCACTTGTACCGCACATTGCAGATAATGGATTTCCGTCAGAGCATACGCTTTATGCAATTATTATTGCTGGAGTAGTGTGGAGTGTTCACCGAAAACTAGGAATATTTCTTGCAATACTTGCGATATTAGTAGGTGTTGGACGTGTGTTTGCGTTGGTGCATAATCCAATTGATATCGTTGGAAGTATACTCATAGCAGGTAGTATTATCACCATTGTATCAATATCACCTATTGCCACTTTAGTGTCTGTATTGACACATATGATAGAGAAGTGTTGGCTGCAAATGCGAAAAAGAATGTATGATATTATATACAACAAATAATATAACAATATAAAAATTTAAGTAATAAATATTAAAAATGGATCAAGAAAAATCAAAAACAACGACGCAAGAAGAACATGCTGTACACTCAGAAATAACTAAAAAAAGCAAAAAAGACCTAAAGGTTTTTATTGGTGTTGTAGTAACCATAGCTATTGTGTTAGGTATAATATTTTATATTGGTCGTAGCAATTCAACTCCACCATCTACTACCGCTACACCGATTTCCACAATAAGTCCTGAGACAGTTTTGGTTGTTGTTAATGGAGAAGAAATAGTACAAGCGACTATTAATGAACGTATTGTAGAGGCTGGTCAGGCATTAATTTCTCAAGGAGTGAACATTGATGATCCATCGGTACGCTCTCAGATTGAGTTGCAAATACTTGAAGACACTATCAATTACACACTACTCAAGCAAGGAGTAATAAAAGCTGGAACTCCCAATGATTCTGCGAAACTTGAAGAAGTATTCCAAACATTTGTTGTACAAGCAGGTGGTGAAGATCAGTTGGCCACACAACTACAACAAGCTGGACTCACTGAGGATGCGTTTAGAGAACGATTGGTTGAACAACTTCGTATTGATGCCTACATAGGCGCAAATGTTGCAATAAACGACATTGTTGTGTCCGATGAAGAAATTAGTTCATTTTATGATGATGCTACTGCAACAGGAGGAGGAGAAATACCACCGTTAGATGAAATTCGTGATCAGATTACTCAGCAACTTATTCAGCAAAAACAACAAGAACTCGTTCTTTTGTTTATTGATACATTGCGTGAGAACGCGCTCATAGAGCGTAAATAACTTATATATGTCACACAATATGGTGTGTTGTGTGTGTTATTGATGATTGTACGGTATTATGAAAAATAAATACTTATACTATATATTCATAGCAATAATGGGCATTGTCATTTTTGTTGTTGTTTCACAAATATCGCAATCGAATAGTGATACACTCCGAAAACTTATAGGACAAACAGGTCTTCTTGGGGTATTTTCGTACATAGGAATCTTAGTTCTGTCGATTGTGTTTGCACCACTCGGAACTGGTTTTTTGTTGCCTATAGCTGCAAATACATGGGGTCCGTTTATCGCGTCAATATATAGCATTATTGGGTGGACTATTGGAGCGATGATTGCTTTTTTTCTTGCACGTAAGTATGGATTGAAACTCGTAAAAAATGTCAAAATAATTACACGATTGCGTAATATTGAGAGGGCAATCCCACGTAGTAAAATGTTTGTAACGGTAGTGTTATTACGTGTAGCGTTACCAGTTGATATTTTGAGTTATGCGTTGGGAATTTTCGGTTCTATGAGCTATAGTTCATATTTTCTAGCAACAATATTGGGTATTAGCCCATTTACATTTATATTTATGTATGCTGCAACACTAACTATCACCATACAAATAAGTGTTGCAATCTTTGGCGCACTTATTTTCCTTTCAGGTGTATATTTTGTGTTTTCCCGCAGTAAAAAAGCACAAAAGGTTGTTGATAATAATCAAGAGTAAATATGTGTATCGGTTTGTCGTCTAGACAGCATCAATTGCTCCTTTGAGTTTTTCTTCCACTTCTTGTGCAATAACTGCAAGTTCTTGATTATCAACCATACTCATTCCCACAGTTGGAAGAATTGCTGAGACATGTACATCACCATCTTCATAAATAAGCACATTACAAGGAAGTAATAACCCTATCTCTTTTTCGGTTTGCAATGCTTTGTGTGCAAATGATGGATTACACGCTCCGAGAATCATGTAGTTGTCGTAATCTTCATTCAACTTCGCTTTCATTGTTGCTTTAACATCAATTTCTGTTAACACTCCAAATCCAGCTTCTTTGAGCGTTTTTTTAATTTTTGTGAGTGCTTCTTCATAAGGAAGCTCAACCTTTTTTGAATATCCGTATTTTGTTTTGTTAGAAATTTTGTCTGTCATATTTATTTTTTGTTATGTTCCGAATTAGAAAATCAACATGATTTCTAACAGGACTTATATTAAATATAGTTTTTTATAAAATTAATTAAGAGTGTAATTTTGGTTTGTATAATTAGATGCTTTATATGGGTATTGTATTGTACCAAAATCCAAAAAAATTTATTCGTATCGCAACGCCTCCGCTGGTTCCATGCGTGACGCTTTCCTTGCAGGCATTGCTCCCGAAATTATTCCAATAATAAAAGTTAGGAATAAAACAACAAAAAATCCGGAGAAATCTAATGAGGAAAAAGAAAATAGTCCTCTTACACCAAAACTTATTGCAACTAGACTAATAATATATGCTGAAAATATTCCGAAAATAATTCCAAGAATACCACCGACTAAACCAATCATTCCAGACTCTATTAGAAACAATGAAAGAATAGCATCATTTGAAGCACCAATGGCCTTCATAATACCAATCTGTTTGGTTCTTTCTAAAACAGAAGTATACATCGTATTCATAATTCCTACAGCACCAACGATAAGAGAAATTAAAGCAATTACAATCAAAGATAGTTCGATGGTTGAAAGAATACTGTCAATCAATCGTTCAGATTTTTCTGGAGTTAATACTGAGAAATCACGAACAACTTCTTGTTTTGAGAGTTGGAATTTAATTTGTTTGGCGACTAGATTAATATTCGCTTCTGGCATAGTTTTTATAAAGGCTGATCCAGCAACAGCCCTTAACCCTGTCATATCGCGAAAAACGGACAATGATATATAGATTGTGTTATCAGTCATTTGCTCTCCAACTTCAGAAACTACACCAACAACTTTCATTCTTTTAGACTTTATAATTATCTCATCACCAAGTCGTATTTTGTTTTTAAAAAGATTATTTACTGCTTTATAACCCAGAACAACTTCTTTTGCTCTTTTGTCTGTTGGCCACCTACCTTTTTCTAAGGTGAGTCCTTGAGATTCTTCATACGCTTCTTTCATTCCGCCCCACGGCGCAGCGTGAACTAGTGATGTTTTTTTCTCTCCTTTGTATTCAATATTAATCATTGCCACCTCCATCGGAACAACAAATTTTACACCATCAATTCTTTCTAAATCCATTAAATCTTTTTCTTTGAATTTTTGTCCTCCAAGTAAACCAACGAGGGGATTGGTCTCTTTGCCTGGCAATACCATAATGAGATCAGAACCAAACATTTGTAGGGTTTTACTAACAGCATTTTGGATGCCATTACTTAATGAGAGAATTATTACAACCAGCATAATCCCAATTATTATACCTATAATCGTAAGCCAACCTCGTATTGGCCTGTAACGTATCCCTTTAAAAGTTAATATAAAAAATTCTTTAAGCATATTTTATTTATTGTGTATACATTTTTCTTTGAACTTGATGATTATGCTCAAGCTTGCCGTCTTTAAAAATAATAACCTGATCTGCTTTTTCTGCGATGTCATCATCGTGTGTAACAATTACCAGTGTTTTGCCCTTTACCTTGTTTAGGTTGATTAATATATCTAAAATTTTGTCACCAGTGATTGAATCCAAATTGCCAGTTGGCTCATCGCCTAAAATTATTTCAGGATTATTGGCAAGTGAACGTAAGAGTGCTGTACGTTGTTGTTCTCCTCCTGAAAGTTCAAAAGGTCGATGTGTTACACGCTCTTTAAGTCCTATTTCTTCAAAACTGGTGTTTAATTGCTCCGTCTTAATTTTTTTTCCAGAAAAAATAAGAGGTAGTGTCACGTTTTCATATGCAGTGAGCCATGGTATTAAATTATATTGTTGAAATACGAACCCAAAAGTTTCTGAGCGAAGTTTAGATCTCTCGTCATCACTCAACAAAGACATATCTATGCCATTAAGGAAAATATCTCCAGATGTTGGTCGGTCAAGAAGACTCATTATATTCAATGCGGTACTCTTTCCTGATCCGCTGGAACCAATAATTACAACAAAATCACCTTTCCAAATATGAAGATTTAATCCTCTCAAAACTTTAGTTTCAACTTTGCCAATCTTAAAAATTTTCCATATGTCGCGAAGTTTAATGAGGGGTTCTCCTTGAAACTTATCTGGATTTTTTTCGAACTTACTTTGACATTGTTTCCCGCAAAAATGAAAGTTTTTCTCTTTATAAACGGTTTTCTGAGTTTCTGTAAATTTACTCAGTTCCATACCACAGACAGGGTCAATTATGGATTGTGTGTGTGTTTGTTTCATATATGCATATTATTAATCAGCAGAAACTGCAACAGTTTGTCCGTAACTTAAGCCTTTAGTAATTTCAATCAATTCTCCGTCAGAAATTCCTGTTTCAATTTCTTTTTCAACTAATTTTTCTCCATCTACTACAGTAACGAATTTTTTGCCCTCTCTTTGATAAACAACAAACTCGGGTATTTTAAGCACGTCGTCTTTGAAAGAGACAAGAATTTCCAAATCAGCATTCATTCCAGAGCGAACTTCAGGGACGTGTGATTCCATATATATGTTTGCACGGTAATATTTATCACCCTCTTTAATGATTTCTTTTGGTTCAATAGAAACAATTTTACCTTTAAGTTTTATGTCAGGGAAAGCATCGAGCTGAATAGAAACCTCATTATCTTCGTCTTCTTTGATTTTACCTATTTCCAATTCAGATATATCTGCTTGAATTTTATGGTCTGAAGTTGAAAGTATGATAGCAGTTTGACCTAGGCTAAAAACTTCGCTTTTCTCTAATTCAATTTTCACGATTTTGACATCTATTGGGGCATATATGGTGGATTTCTTGATTTTTTCTTGAATGATTGCAATCTGAGCTTTATAGTTTTGAATATTGGCTTCTGCCCGTTTTACTAATGCTTCCTGAGCAGTAATTTGGTTTATTATGTTATTTGCTTCGGTTGAATTCGATTCTGCTATTTTCTGTTTTTTTTCAAGTTCAGCACGTGCATTTTCAACAGCAACATCACGTGCGTTTAGTGTGTCGTCGTAAGCATTAAGATTTTTTATGTACACATCACTACGGGTGTTTGGAATAGTTATAATCCAATCCTGCTTTCTATAAGATTCACCGTCAATAAATTGAATGAATAGGCCACACGAACCAAACGAAGCTGGAGACCCAGTGTATATGCTGTAGGTGCCATCTTCCAGTCCAGAAAGAACGTATGAATATCCAGAAACAGAACCTGAACCATAGATTGATAATGTATAAATACCTTCTTCATTACATGTATACGTTCCACTAACAACTGGCTTTGCATCATTAATTGATTCGTTTATTGGAAATGCCTCAAGATTGCTGGAAACAAGAGTGCGATATGCATTTTCAACCAAGGTGTCTTGTTCTTTGATTACTAAATCAAGATTAATCTTTGCGTTTGTAGTGTTAGCTTTTGCCTGTCTTAGATTTGCATTTTGGAACTCTAGGCTCGCTATGGCTTGATTGAGCTCTGTTTGAAGTTTCCACACCTCTAATTCAAAATTCGTTGTTTGTAATTTCATAAGTGGTGAGCCAGCATTTACATCTTGTCCTTCTTGAACAAAAATGTTCTCTATAATCCCAGAAAATGGAAACTCCAAATCAAAATCTTTTTGAGGAACAATTTCACCACGAACTCTCACAACTTCTTGTATGCTTCCCCTATCAACATCAAATAACAGCATATCTGGTTTTACTTTTTCAAAATATCTTTGATATGCCCAGAAAAACACAGCAATGGTACCAATTACAACAATGAACAGTACGTAATAAGAAATTTTTTTCATAATTCCTGAAATTTAATAAATAAATGTATTAATGTGATAATTCGTGTCTGATTTCTGAAAGGAATGACATAAGATAAAGATAATGGTTTGACAAGACATACCCCATGGGGGTATTATAGCATTGTACGAATTCCAGTTCAAGTCAAAGAGTTTTATTTTTGAATTAATGGGACGTCGTAAACACATTAGATTTTTTTATTAAACTTTAAATTTGGTATGGAAATGATATTTCTTACTTGTAAAACGAGATGAAAAAAGAAGTCAAAAAAAGATTAAAACGTAGATTAAAAATTATTGAAGGACAGGTGCGTGGTCTTCAAAAAATGGTTGATGAAGAAAAGTATTGTATAGATATTATTACTCAGTCGTCAGCTGTGCGTCATTCACTGAGCTCAATTGAAGATTTGATGTTGGGGAACCATCTGTCCACCCATGTAAAAGAACAAATGCGAGGTAAGGGTTATGAAAGGGCAATAATAGAGATTATGAATATATACAAACTTGCAAAGAAAAAGTAATCCACACTTTAAATTGGCTTAGAATACCCCTATGGGGTATTCTAAATAGGTTATTATAGAATGGTAGTCTTACATATATACATTAAAATTAAATACTTATGAGCTCATTCGCTAAAAAATCACTCGTACTATTGGCATTTGTACTGTTTTCAGTGCTTTTGCTAGGTGTGTTTTATCTTTTTTCAACCCCAGGACAAACTGTGAACGTTGCATTTGCATATGTCGTTGGTTTGTCTATGATTGTGCTTCCTTGTACACTCCCTCTGGCCTTTGTCATTGTTCCGTTGGCTATGGGAAAAGGTCCGAAAAAAGGCCTCCTAATGGCATTATATTTCGGTCTTGGTCTAGCCATAACGCTTTCCCTATATGGAGTATTTGTTGCATTGATTGGTAAATCTCTTGGGCTAAATGAAGCAGTGAATAGTGCAGGAACAGTCAGTAGAATACTCTTTATTATTGGTGGATTATCTGCATTTATCTTTGGTCTTTCTGAATTGGGCTTGATTAAATTCAAAATGCCATCGTATAAAGGTTCATATCCAGCAGTAATACAAAAACAGGGTGATTATCTCAAAGCATTCTTTTTAGGATTATTTTTAGGAAATGCTGGCGTGGGTTGTCCGAACCCCCTCTTTTATGTGTTGTTGGGTGACATTGCAGTTGTTGGTAGTATCTCTAATGGGTGGTGGCTTGGTTTTATTCATGGAGTTGGTCGAGCGACCCCACTTGTTTTTCTAGTAATCTTAGGCCTCTTGGGAATTAATGCAGTAGGAAATGTGGCAAAGAAAACAGCGATGGTAACAAAATGGACAGGAATCAGCCTTGTACTTCTTGGAGCTTTTATCTTTATTAGTGGTACTTCTCATCAATGGTTTGAAGAAAGTTTTATTCACACAGGCTGGAATTCAGTTGTTGAGTATGTTGCAGGAGATAATGTGGTTGAGATGCAAGGCAACAAAGAAACATCTGATGTATCAGCTCCGAAATCAAAACAAGCTGCAAAGGATCACGAAGATAATGCGGATTATATTCCGAAACCATACTCATGGATAACGCTCATTCTAATGTCAGTAATTCCACTTTGGTGGTTTAGAGCAAAGAGAAAACGTTTAGAGGCAGAAAACAAAAAAACTAATTAGTATAAATAAAACAAAAATTAATATGGAAACACAAAATTCTAATGGAGGAAACACAATTAAATTCTTGACAATGGAAGGTTGTCACAACTGTGCAGCTGCAGAAAAAATCTTTGAAGAAATTATGCCTGAATTTGAAAATAAGGTAGAGGTTACTGAAATTGATATGATGACGGAAGAGGGTCAAGAATTGGTTAGTAAATATGGTATCTTCGCCTCTCCAGGCATTGTAATTAACGACGAGTTATTCTCAACTGGCGGTGTAAATAAAGATAAATTAATTGAAAAGTTGAAGACATTAGAATAATGGGGCACCATTGATTAAACGAACTTCTTAGAATTAGTTGATTATTTATTGAAAGTTAACTAACAAAATATGATTAAATATAAAACGCTTTGATTGTGCTTGTTGAATTGTTTGTGTTGATAGTTTTCAATCGAGATACTGGAAATGAAACGTAACAAGAAACCACATTAGACAAGGAAGATGTCTTGTTGACTGATGAAAAATTATTGTTCGACAAATCAGTAGGGAAAGAAGCGTTAGACTTTACACTAGAAAGCGTGGGTGGTGGAGTTACTCCTTTTGATTATCGAGAGAAAATGGTTGTACTGTTCTTTAACGAAGGTAGTATATGTTATTTAGCATGTTGGAATAAAATAATAGAATTTGCAAATGATGGATGCTTTAACAACAATGACACGGAGGTGTTCTCGACAGTAATTTATCCAAGATATAAATGGGACAAAATAATTAATGAGACATAGGATTTTGTTAATGCACAGATTTTATTTGATACGAACAAAAAACATCATACGCTTATGATGTTTTGTCATTAAATTCTTTAATGCACAAAAGGTACAAATCTAGGACATACATATTTTGTTATTGATACGGAAGGTGTTCCTTATTATGTTTTTGATGACCTAAATATGAACGTCAGAAATGATTTAATTTTTTTCGAATTATCAAAGATTAGGAAAAAATAATGTATGGAAATATCAATCAAAGCATCTATTATGGTTGCATTCATTGCTGCGTTGTTTGCACCGTGCTGTAACCGTTTTATTGTCTGCATATTTAGGTTCGGTATTTAGATAAAAACGTAAGGTTATTTTCATGACTTTTGTTTTTCTTGGTTTATTTGTCGTATTCCTACCACTACGGATTTGGAGTAGCTGGTTTGGGACAATTGTTTAGTGCGTACCATAATGTAGTCTTTATAACTGGTGCGATTTTCTTTTTATTTCTTGGATTGTCTATTTTCCTTGGTATATGGGTGGTGAATATCAAATAGCCATAAATATCTACCTGATCAATCAATTCTTAAATGGAATATCAGAAACCATGTGGTTTGGTATAAAATTATAAGTATATTTGTATTGATATTTTTCATTAGAAAGAGAAAATTATAAACGAACGAGTAGTATTAGAGTTTATTCAAGTTATATTTATAAACAATACGTTTTGACACACCAAAAGTTACTTGACATGTATACCCCTAGGGGGTATACTGTACATATTATTTAAATTGGTAATCTTTAGCTTATAAAGTAAATAAAGAAAACATGGAAAAGAAAACATATAAAATAATAGGTATGACATGCGTAAGTTGTGCGCATACTACAGAGAAAGAAATAGGAAAATTGGAAGGGGTTTTAAAAGCTAATGTAAATTTCGCCACAGAGGATTGCATTGTTGAATTTGATGAACAGAAAACAGGTACTGGCGAAATTGAGAAGGTTGTAAAAAATCTTGGATATGTATTGGTGGATGAAGAATATCGTGAAGCAGAATTTAAAGTGGTTGGCATGGGCTCAGACCATTGTGCTGGTGTGGTTAAGAGGGCACTTGAAACAATTGATGGAGTAAAAGACGTAGATACCAATTTCGCCAATGCTTATGCAAAATTCAAATACAACCCTTCTGTAGTTGCGCTCTCTGTTCTTAAGAAAGCAGTCGATGATGCTGGATATGAGGCCATTGTCGCTGATGAGGGAGAAGATATTTATGAAAAGGAGAAAAAGGCAAAAGAAAGAGAAGTTGAGCTTCTTAGAAAAAAGTTATGGGTTGCCTCTATTTTTTCCATTCCTATTTTATATTTAGCAATGGGTGAGTTGATTAGCACAAGTTTGATTCCAAGTTTTCTTAATCCTGAAGTGTATCCATTGCGATTTGCATTAATACAAGTTGTATTGTCCATACCTATTATTTTTGCAGGATATAAATTTTATACAGTTGGTTTTTACAACTTATTTAAACGAACACCTAACATGGACTCCCTTATAGGCTTGGGAACTGGGGCGGCGTATTTGTATGGAATGTATGCAGTGTATGAAATTATAATTGGCAACATAGAGTTTGTTGCGAACCTGTATTTTGAAACGGCTGGAGTAATTATTGCCCTTATACTGTTAGGAAAATATCTTGAGGCAGCGACAAAAGGAAAAACTTCTGAAGCAATTCGAAAGCTTATGGATCTAGCAGCAAAAACTGCCACGGTACTAAGAAATGGCAAAGAGGAGGAAGTTTCACTTGAAGAGTTGATCGTTGGTGACATTATTGTAGTTCGTCCTGGTGAAAAAATTCCTGTTGACGGTGAAATCATTGAAGGCACAACTAGCATTGACGAAAGCATGATAACAGGAGAAAGTTTGCCAATTGATAAAAAAACAGGAGACTCTGTAATAGGTGCAACTATAAATAAATCTGGAGCAATTCAATTTAAAGCAGTGAAGGTGGGAAAAGATACAGTACTCTCTCAAATTGTAAAATTGATACAAGAAGCACAGGGCTCAAAAGCGCCCATTGCACGATTGGCTGACATTATTTCAGGATATTTTGTATGGTCGGTTATTGCTATATCGTTACTCGCATTTGGCATTTGGTACTTTTTGATAGGCGCAGAATTTTTATTTGCACTTACTATTTTGATTACAATACTTATTATTGCTTGCCCGTGCGCACTTGGTCTTGCGACACCAACATCTATTATGGTTGGAACAGGATTAGGGGCTGAACATGGCATCTTGATTAAAAGCGCTACGGCTTTAGAGCAGGCTAAAAAGATTAATGCCATTATTCTTGATAAAACAGGCACCATTACAAAAGGTGAGCCGATGCTGACTGACATTAAAAGCTTTACAGACATGAATGAGGAACACATGCTCACTATGATTGCTTCAATTGAAAAGAACTCCAAACATCCTTTGGCTGAAGCTATAGTAAAGTATGCAAAAGAAAAAAATGTTGAATTTTTGAAAGTATCACGATTTGAAGAGATTCCAGGATATGGGCTATCTGGTGTTATTGATGACAAAAAGTTTTTTGTTGGTACAAGAAAGCTCATAACTCAACAGAATATTGAATATGAGAGTAATCTTGATTCAATATACAAACTAGAAGAGGAAGGTAATACAGTTATGTTATTTGCAAATGAAAATAAACTTATAGGTATAGTATGTGTTGCAGATACAATCAAAAAATCTTCAAAAGAAGCAATAGAGAATTTCAGAAAAAAGAATATTAAGGTATACATGATTACTGGAGACAATGAACGAACAGCTAAAGCTATTGCAAAAGAAGTTGGCATTGAAGGTGACAGTGTATTTGCACAGGTTTTGCCAGAAGACAAATCAAATCATGTTAAGAAACTACAGGAAAAAGGTTTTGTGGTTGGTATGGTCGGTGATGGTATTAACGATGCCCCCGCACTTACTCAAGCTGACATAGGTATTGCAATTGGAGCAGGAACAGATGTAGCAATTGAAAGCGCTGATATTGTACTTATGAAAAGTGATTTACTTGACGCCGTAAAGTCGATTCAATTGAGCCGTAAGACTATGAAAAATATAAAACAGAACCTATTTTTGGCATTCGTTTATAACTCTGCTGGAATACCGATTGCAGCAGGTCTCCTGTTTCCATTCTTTGGATTCTTATTAAGCCCTATTATTGCTGCAGGGTCTATGGCAGTTAGTTCGCTCAGTGTACTCGTGAATGCGCTTCGTCTTAAAAATATTAAGTTATAGTATAAAGAAGTTTATATGAAACGTGAAAAAATAATTATAAATGATTTATTGAAAGTAGCGGGCATTACACTCAATGGATCTCAGCCATATGATTTACACGTACACAACGAAAAGTTGTATGAACGTATCTTACAAAGAGGTTCTCTCGGACTTGGTGAGGCATATATGGATGGCTGGTGGGATTGTGAGCAATTAGATATATTTTTTCACAAATTATTTTCAGCCAAACTAGAAAAAAAAATAAAAATAAATTTAAACATAGCGTTTAGAGTTGCTTATATATCACTCATGAACATGGGTCGTAAAACAAAATCATTTGAAGTCGGTAAAGCTCATTATGATGTGGGCAATAAGTTATACCAAATTATGCTCGACAAACGACTTACTTATACTTGTGGTTATTGGAAAGAAGCGGACAATTTAGATTCAGCACAGGAAAATAAATTGGATTTAGTGTGCAAAAAAATTGATTTAATTTCTGGTCAGAAAGTACTTGATGTTGGCTCAGGGTGGGGAAGTTTCACTGGGTATGCAGCAGAAAAGTATAACGTTAAAGCTGTTGGGCTCACTGTTTCAAAAGAACAAAAAACGTACACAGACCAAAAATATAATAATTATCCGATTGAAACTAAATTACAGGATTATCGCGACATAAAAGAGCGGTTTGATGCCATTGTTTCACTCGGTATGTTTGAGCATGTGGGATATCGATATTACCGCACATATATGGAAGTGTTACACAATGCACTTAGGGATGATGGATTGTTTTTATTGCATACTATCGGAAGCAACATATCAACACACGGCACAGATCCATGGATTAATAAATATATATTTCCAAATGGCATGTTGCCTTCAATCAAACAAATCGGCTCAGCCATTGAAAATTTATTTGTAGTTGAGGACTGGCACAACTTCGGGGCTGATTACGACAGAACTCTGATGGCATGGCACTCAAATTTTATAGCTGGCTGGGACAAACTAAAAGATGAATATGATAAGCGTTTCTACAGAATGTGGAGTTATTATTTACTCTTGAGTGCTGGCACATTTAGGTCGCGTAAAAACCAGTTGTGGCAGATAGTATTATCAAAGAAAGGAGTTAGAGGGGGGTATAAGTCTATTCGTTAATAAAATATCTATGTCAAATAAAGCAACAAGTATATATTTTTTAGTTTTTGCCGTTTTGTATCCCGTCTACATACTTGTATTTGTTAAGCATGGTATAGACTTTACCAATTCTGGAATTACAGTCGGTTCACTTTTTGTTTCAGGATATTTCTACCTCAAATATAAAAAAGAAGTATAATATCAGACACAGTCACAATTTGTTTAATTTAATAGTATTAAAAATTATAAAATAATAAAAATATCATGAAATCACATACACAGAAGGTAGGTCTCGTAGGGGCAGGGTTGCTAGTAGCGTTTTATGCACTTTGTTTAGTGTGGGGAGTCTTAATTAGTGACCCAACACTTTCAACATTACATTTTAATCTTTTGCAGATTACATATCCAGGATTTGCATTTAGTGCAGTTGGTTTAATTGTTGGTTTGGTTGAGACAATTATATATGGGTATTTGTTTGGGGTATTGTTTGCATGGCTATGCAAAATCACCTGTGTTCACGAATAAAGTAAATAATTCGTTCATGTACGTTTTGATGGACATCCGATGTCCTTCAAAACGTAAATAATGTAACGCAAACAAAAACACCTTTTTGGTGTTTTTGTTTGCGTTATGCAATATCGAAATATTTTGACCTCTCAAATAATTTAGATATTTAGTTTTCAAAACCACGTTCATTTAAAGAAAATAAACACCCTGCTTCCTTTTTATGTAATGGATAATAGACTGACAGAATGTAAGCGTGAGGGTATACTTTTATAGAAATACGATATTATTTTATATATAATTTAAGTTAATTATATATAGTATTGAAAAGAAATCTATTATATGGAGTATGTATGGTTGAATTTTAGTCTTTTACTTTTGGTTTTTTGGGTGATTATTTACTATGTAATCAAAGAAAAGAAAAGTAGAAAAAAGATGCTTACTGTCAGTCTTATAACTGCTTTACTTGGATTTACTGAACCTATCTTTGTACCAGAATACTGGAGCCCCTTATCTTTATTTGATTTAGCTTTACGCATTGGCTTTGACATCGAAAGCATTATCTTTTCTTTTGCGGTAGGTGGAATTGTGGTGGTGGTGTACGAAATTATTCTTGGAAATAGGAGCCAGCCTATGACCAAAGAAGAAATGCGTGATTCCCGACATCGTTTTCACAAACTTACTCTTGTCGCTGCCCCCATTCTTTTTGTTGTTCTGTTGCTCACCACTAATCTTAATCCCATTTATTCGGCCATTATAGCCATGTTTTTTGGATTTTTTACTGCTTGGTATTGTCGTCCTGATTTGTTGAGACAAATGTTACTTGGAGGGCTACTTTTTACTCTTATTTATTTTCTCACTTTAAGTTTTTTACCTATAATTTATCCAACGTATGTAGAAACAGTTTGGAATTTATCTGCCATTTCTGGGGTTTTGATAGTTGGTATTCCACTTGAGGAATATCTTTGGGCGTTTACGTTTGGTCTCTATTGGTCGAGTATTTATGAGCATTTTAAATGGCGCAAATTGACATATTAACCCTACATTTTTCTCACAAATAAAACCGATTAAGTGGCTTGAAAAGCTTTGAGAAAATTGATTTTAAGTGTATGGTGTTATATCAGAACATCTAGACTAGACAGTATTTACTTAGTATAATTAGAAAATAGAAGTATAAAATATGTATCGGTTTTCTACACTTTCATCAGGAACACATAAGAATATTGTCGTCGCATTGTTGATGACGGTGTTTATTTCAACGCTTTTTTTTAGTTTGGTTCATATTGTTAATATGCACTCAATGGTCAGTGAAACTGGTTGCCCGTTTTTACTTACTGATGGAAGTATTTGTTCAGTTGAAATAAGTGACCACTTGTCCTTGTGGCAGAACCTTTCATTGGCTACACCACTTGTTTTATTTCTATTTCTATTTCTATTTTTGATACCGTTTGTGCGCACAATCATTACGGTATGTTCACAGCTTTTCAAACAATTTCTACAGATATGGGAATTTATACTAGCATTTTTCTTATTCCAACGGGCCATATATATACCAGTAACAAACTATCTTGAAGAGTCATTTTCAAGTGGCGTTCTTCATCCAAAACGTTTCTAATAAAATATAATCCAGTAGGTAGTTTTTACGCCTGCTGTTTTATTGGCATAACGAACTTTAACAATGAACAAAACAACTATATTGGTACTTATTGTTGGTATTGCGCTTCTTATAATTACCAGTCTTTACTTTTCTCCAGTCATGATGCCATTTGGAATGGAAACTGAAGATATTGAAAAACATATTACTGGTGATGAACACAACGAGAGTGACCACAATTATGTTGTTGGTCACAATGATGATGTAGTTGAAGATTATGAAATTTCTCCGGGAAATGCAGTAAAAAGAATGCAATCAGGTGAAGATGTAATTGTGCTTGATGTACGCACATTAGAAGAATATAAAGAAATCCACTTAAAAAATGCACTACTCTTGCCAGTACAAGAGCTGTCAGCCAAATCACTCAACAAAATTGGACTTGGTGAAGACGCAAAAGATAAAGAGATTATTATCTATTACAGAAGTGGCACACAAAGCCAAGTCGCATACAACATTATGAAGTCGCTCGGATATACAAACATCAAAAGTGTGGCAGGAGGCATGATTCATTGGGAAGAAAGCGGATATCCATTGACTGAAACAGGAGTTTATACTGGACCTTCTGCATCAAATAACACAACTAATACAGAAGATAACAAAGACGGTGCAAGAATTTCGTTTAATCGGACATTTTATGATTTTGGAGCTATTCCACAATATGGTGGAATAGTTAAAACGGATTTCACAATTACAAATGGTGGTACTGAAGTACTCGAGATTGGGGAAATAACCACGAGTTGTAGCTGTACTTCTGCTACTATCTCAGACAGGTCTATTGAACCAGGTAACGAAGCAACACTAACAGTTATATTTGATCCGGATTTTCACGCCGAACCACTTGATGTCTTTAAACGGACTGTCTTTATACCTAATAATGACTCAAATACACCAGAAGCTGAAGTGTCAGTGCAGATGGACATCTTAGAAGGAGTATAAAAAATTTAATAACTAACTAATAAATTATGAACCCCGTTAGAAATCTAAGTGATTTATGTACGGAGGTAAATGACGAAAAACAAATATGACAAACAAAATTTCTAATGTAGTGAATCAAAAAACAACCGTAATAATAATTGTAGTAATCTTACTAGTAGGAGTTGGCATTATGTTTGCACTAAAGCCAACAGATACATCAGTTCAGAATGCTACATCGACCGTGATTAAGGCACAATTGGTGACATCAACGGAACAGTATGATTTTGGTACCATCGATATTAATGGCGGAAAAGTTACAACTGAATTTCCAGTAACCAACATGGGCGAAGAAACGGTTACAATACTTGATGGAACAACCAGCTGTGCGTGTACGAGCGCTGAATTAGACGGAGTGAGCTTCGATATGCATAAAGGAATGAATCGCACCGTGACCATTGAACCTGGAGAAACAAAGATAATGACTGCAACCTACGACCCACTCTTTCATGGGCCAAATAGTACTGGTAGAATTACTCGAGAAGTTATATTAAAAACAAATTCTGTTGTGACACCTGAAATACGTGCACGATTTAAAGCAGATGTAATCAAATTATAATTATGGGTTGTTGTAATAAAAATAGTGACAAAAAAGAAGAGGAAGTAACACAGTTAAATAGTGAAATAAATGACAAAAACTCTTCACAAGAGTCAGTTTCTGTTGAAGCTGTTTCTAGTAAAGAAAATTCTGCAAAATCTACTGCCGACACTAATCAAAAAGAGAGCGGAGGATGTTCCTGTTGTAAATAATACAAATGTGTATGCAAATAACATTAATGCGTCCAATAGCGTATGGGGTGTTGGCTGCGTCTATACTCCTAGCATTTTACGTAACAACACTTACGTTAGTTTCAGGCTGGAGCTATATGTTCGAACAATCCGCAGAGTTTTGGCCGTATATACTTACGTTAGCAATCGGATTTGGCATTCAGATTATGCTTTACTTTGTACTTAGAAATTTGGTATACCAACACACAGCTAGGAAAGTAGTAGCAGTTTCTGGAACCACTTCTACCTTAGCCATGGTGTCATGTTGTACACATTATTTGGTAAACATACTTCCTGTTTTAGGGGCTACTGGAGCAATAGTGTTTGTTAGTCAATACCAAATACAGTTATTTTGGGTCGGCATAGCATCAAATGTAGCAGGCATTATGTATATGCTTTATAAGGTTAAGATAATTATGTATGCATAAATTACATCTGTGGATTGGAGGAGGGATTTTTATTTTCGTTGTAGTTTTTGTTATATATCAAATGAGTGATACAAGAACGCTTTTTACGAAGGAATTAACAGGAATAACAAGAAGTGAACAGAATGAACCGCTAGCTAGTGTTTTCTATGAACAAAAAGATGAGACAGGGCCCGTGACGATATCAATAACACCTGTGTTTATACCTGAAGATGTACAGTGGGTATTTGAGTTTACATTACAGACTCACACTGTTTTGTTGGCAATGAACATTCTTGAATCCGTAGTCTTGGTTGATATAGATGGTACTGAATTAAAACCTTTATCATGGGATGGTGATGAACCCGGCGGACATCACCGAAGTGGCGCGTTACGTTTTTCAGCTATCAAGCCACTACCAAAAAATATTGTATTGAGGGTAAAAAATATTGCTGAAGTTCCTCTCCGTGAGTTTGTTTGGGAATTATAATAGTAAAGGTGCAGTTTTTGTTGTTTCAGTGTGTTCATGGGACGCTTCTTCGATTTCAGGCCAGATTTTTAAAAACATAGTTTCAGAACTTTTTGCTGTTGTGTATCCTATTCCAGCTATGATAAATGAAAATATAATTAAGGTAACAACGCTGAAAAATGTTGTTTGATGAAAACGATATAAAGCCCAAAATGAAGCAACAAATGCGATTATTTGAATAACTGCTGTAAGTATTCCTAATAATTCAATACTTTCAGGAGAATCAGAGAACGGAGCTGGAAAAACTCTCACAGCGAGCCAGAAAAATGTAAAACCGAGATTTATAACAGCACCGACAAAGTACATGTTAGGTGTGCGTCTATAGAAAAAGTTTGCTCCCCACAGTATTTGTATGGTACCAGTGATAATAAAGAACCAGAACTCTGGTGGTACACCGACGTGCTCAAATGCTACGACGGTAGTATGAAGTACGCCAGCAATAATAGTAGCAAGTGAAGCAGTAAGTACAAAAGGGTATTTAATTGTCATATATGGTGTCATGTTGTATAGGATATCATATATGACGATACCCAATATTAATTATTGAACAATAAAAAAAGAACAATAGTAGAACGGTGGTTATAATCATGTTGCTTATGGTTGTAGACCGATATTTCACAAATAATCTATTGTATTACTGAACACTTACACTGAAGCCTAGGTTATAATATGTTGTATGAATAAAAAACTGCAGAATGAAAAAAAGAAAGATTATGCAAAAATTGCATTACAATTACACAAGAAAAATAAAGGAAAGTTAAGTATATCTTCAAAGATGCCACTTAAAACTGTCGACGATTGGAGTGTTGCGTATACACCAGGTGTTGGGGCAGTGTCTTCTTATCTTGCAAAATACCCTGAAAAAGCAAGAGAATACACAATAAAAAACAATACAGTGGCTGTTGTGTCAGACGGAACTGCTGTACTTGGTCTTGGAAATATTGGTCCATACGGTGCGCTTCCTGTGATGGAAGGAAAGTGTGCAATTTTTAAAAAGATGGCGGATGTTAATGCGTTTCCAATTTGTCTTGATACTCAAGACCCCGAAGAGATTATTGAAACTGTGAAGAGAATCGCACCTGTGTTTGGTGGAATTAATCTTGAAGACATAAAAGCACCACAGTGTTTTTACATTGAAAAAAGACTTAAGGAAGAGTTGGACATACCTGTTATGCATGACGATCAGCATGGCACAGCTATAATAGTGCTTGCTGGACTTATTAATGCTGCGAAGGTTGTAAAAAAGAACTTAAAGAAAATGAAAATTGTGCTTGTTGGCGCTGGCGCTGCTGGTACGGCGATAACATTGATTCTTAAACAATTTGGGGTAGAAAATATAATTGTAGTTGATAGTAAGGGCATTTTAAATAAAAAAAGAGATTATTTGTATCCTTATAAAAAAGATTTGATTAAAATTACTAATCCTGAAAATATACAAGGAGAGATGAATAACGCTTTAATTAATGCTGATGCCGTTGTTGCTGTGTCTGGTCCAGGTCATATTTTTAAGAAAGATATAGAAGTAATGAATGAAAAAGCAATTGTATTTGCTCTTGCAAATCCTGTGCCAGAAATTATGCCAGAAGAAGCATTTTCTGCTGGTGCGTACATAGTTGCGACAGGAAGGTCTGATTTTCCAAATCAGATAAATAATGCTTTGGTGTTTCCAGGAATATTTAGAGGAGCTCTTGACCATAAAGTATGCAAGATTACAGATGATATAAAAATAAAAGCGGCAAAAAGTCTTGCTACACTTGTAAAAAAGCCGACAGCTTCAAGAATTATTCCATCACTTCAAACAAAAGGTCTTGTAAATGCAATTGCAAAAGTTGTTAGATAGCCTTTAAATACTTATTGACATATAAGCGTATGTATGTTTATCTACTTGTAGATTTAAGTCATTTTGATTTAAGCACATTTCAATTTTTTCATCATGATAGGAGGTGATGATATGAGGAAGTTATTAATCATTTCAGTTTTGATTGTCAGTGTTTTTGCGTTACAAGGATGTATGAGTATTGGAAAAGCAGTATATGATGTGGCTCGTGATAATTATCAGGCCAAAAAGTCTAATAATGCTTCGTCTGCTTATAGAAAATCTGGAATTCAAAACGCTTCTGTCGCACAAACCACTTATGTGACAAAAGTTAAAAAAGCCCAAAAGATACTCGGGTTGAAAGTAGATGGAATTTTTGGCGGTAGAACCGTTGGTGCTATAAGGTATTGGCAACGAAAGAACGGTTTTTTACCTAATGGAAATCTGGATTCCTTTTTGAATCAGATTGGAAATTGATATTTAACTAAAGACCCGTATATATATTTATTACGGGTTTTTAAATTAATGTATATTGATGTCAAATGTGTTTAGATATCACCAATACTTTTGACATATAAGCGTATGCATGTTTATATACCTGTAGATTTAAGTCATTTTGATTTAAGCACATTTTAATTTTTTCATCATGTAGGAGGTGATGATATGAGAAAGTCAATTTGTAAGATGATTGTCGCATTTTTTCTTGTTTTTGTGGTAACTCTTTCTGGTTGTATTGCGGCGCCACTATATTACGGGGGCGCTTATCTTGTTGGCGCTTATATTGTTGCTGGTATTGTAACTTATTGGGCATTGATAAATGCACCTAAGTTTATAGCAAGTTTGAAGTCTTATAAAGACAAACAAAGCAATCAGTCTGGAGTCAGTGGTGTTTCTATAGAACAACCCGGCGACTTAAAGGTTGTAAAAGCGCAAATTTTACTTAATCAACTAGATAAAAATCTTTATCTACAAGAAGATGGAATTTTAGGTCCTGCAACAACTGCTGCAATTGTAAAGTGGCAGATAAAAAAAAGAAATGAAGGTGATGAAAAAATGGAAACAGATGGAGAAGTTGATTCATTTTTAAGTCATTTTCCAAATGTAAAAAAATATAATTGAGATTATAAACAACTTCGGCAATTATCTATTACAGTTCAAAAATCTCATGATGTATATGCATACATTATGAGATTTTTATTTTTTAAAATTAATGCGCGATTGCTATGCAGGTTATGGATGCAGGGAAATGAAGCGAAAGCGTAGCTTTCGCTTCAAGTAGTGTTGCTCCAGTAGTAAGCACGTCATCAATTAGGATAATGTGCTTATTTTTTATTTTTTCAGCATTTGATATCAAAAATGCACCATTAATATTTGTAAGTCTTTCTTCCCTTGATAATTTTGTTTGAGGTATTGTATTTTTCCACCTTTTTAAAATTTTTTCATTCATTTTTATATCAGTATTTTTCAATGCTATTTTTATTATTTCACTAACTTGATTATATCCACGAGCCTTGAGTCGTGCTTTTGATAAAGGAATTGGTATTACAATCACAGTGTCTTTTAGGTTGATTTGTTCAAAGTGTATACATAAGAGTTTCCCCAGTATTTTAGTAGCATTTCTGTTGTTATGAAATTTGGCTTCATGGATTAGTGCCGATATTTTTGGATTAGCAAACTTGACCAATGTAATTAATGATTTTTGTGTATTTGGTTCATATAAATTATAGGTGTCTTTTTCAGAAATATTTCTAATTAGTAACCTCTCTTTAGACGGAGGGAATATGGCATCTACTATTATTCGCACAAATGTATGTATAGTTTTCATTCTATGTATTATCACAGCATGTTAATATAATTCAAATAATCACTATTCTTGTTATGGCATTTGATCTTTCAAAAATAATTTCATCAATTAAATATAACCTTTCGACTCAACTGGAAAATCAAATGGGTGGAAAAAGGGTTGTTGGTGTTGACATAGGTTCTTCTACTATAAAGGTTGTTCAAATTCATAATAACAGAGGTGTGCCAACTCTTGATACTTATGGCGAGCTTCAGCTTGGTCCATATGACGAAATTGAAATTGGTAGAACTACAGATTTATCTGTTGTTAAGTTGACTCAAGCTTTTGTAGATATATTAAGAGAATCTAATGTGACAGCAAAAAATGTCGCACTTGCTATATCATATAAATCTAGTTTTGCGACTATTATTAATGTTTCAACAAATAATCCTGAAGAAGTTGACGGACTTGTGTCATTAGAGGCAAAAAAATATATTCCAGTTCATCTAAATACTGTTACATTGGATTGGTTTTCTATTGGTATGGATTCTGAAAATGAATCAACAAAGGTTTTGTTAGCGGCGATTTATAATGACGCTCTTAAAAAAAGTCGTGTAATAATCGAAAGTGCAACACTTAAAATAGTTTCAACAGAAATTGAAATATTTAGCTCCGTTCGTTCTTCAGTTGTGTCCAATGATGATGTTGTTGCATTGATTGATTTTGGAGCTATTGGCACGAGACTTTATATAACAAAGAAAGGTATTGTTACAAAAATACACAGTTTACAAATGAGCGGACACGAACTCACCAAACTTATAGCCAATACACTTAAGCTGGATTTTAATAAGTCTGAGGAACTTAAACGTAATGGAATGAATGACATTCCTGTTGCTAAAAAAGTTGTATTTAATGTTGTAGAAAGAGGTTTGCGTGAAATAGGACAGGTTATTAAGAGGTATGAAGGTGAAGATAGAGTAAAGGTTAGTAAAATAATCTTAGCAGGAGGAGGGTCTTTGTTGCAGGACTTGTCAGCTAATACACAGGATATGCTTAATAAACCAGTTATCATGTCTGACCCTTTTTCGAAAGTGGCATATCCTGCTTTTCTAGAAGACACGCTCACAGAAGCTGGTCCAAGTTTTTCTGTTGCGGTAGGAGCAGCACTACAATCTTTTTTGATTGGCAAGTGATGTCCACAACACGTAAGTTCTTATAAGTAAACACAGAGTATAATACTTTCATGAATGAGGTTCCACGTTCTTCTTTTATACCTAAGCAAACAGAGACAGCAGTGTCTAAGAGGGCTCATAAAAAGAGCAGTTTTAATATACTTACATTTATAGCAACAGTTTTGTTAGTGAGCTCTGTGTTTTTGGCTGGTGGTACATTTTTGTATAAAGATTTCTTTATCGCAAAACAGTTAGTTGCTGAGAAATTATCGCTTGAGGAAGAGAAAAATAAGTTTAACGATAGCGATATTGCTCGTGTTCGTGAGTTAGATAGGCGTATTATGGCTGCAAATTTACTTATTGATTCTCATATAGCGCCAACAAAATTATTAGACACACTTGAGCTTGTAACCAAGAAGAACGTCCAGTTTACAGATTTTTCGTTTGAACAAAAACCATCAAGAGACGTTTCTGTATCATTGACAGGACTAACAGATGATTTTAAAACAGTTGCATTGCAAGCTATAGAATTTGCCAATGATCCTATGATGAAAAATTCTATTTTTGCAGAAATAAATACTGTCGCTGAAGATGTGGCAGAAGATGGACGTAGTACAACAAATAATCTTGGACGCGTTCTTGTCGGTTTTAATGTGACAGGTGATTTATCATCTGTTATGTTGTTATTTAAAGGTTTTAATGGTGATACAGCTTATGATGAAGGCGGTAATAGTGGTGTTACAAGCAGTACTGAAGATAATATTGACTCCACTGACAATCTTAATTCTGATGATATATAATTATGTTTAGTGCATTATCACCAATAATATCAATATTACTCGCAATAGGTATTTTTATATATTTTTCTAATCCTATGTTTGCAGATATTAAAGAGATACAGACTGAAACTAACGAATATAAGGAAGCTGTTGAAAAAGCAACAGAATTTAATAATGTACTTCAGGGACTTCTTGTTGAAGCAAATTCGTTAAGTTCTCTAGAATTGGAAAGATTGGAAATGTTGGTGCCAGATAAGATAGATGAAGTAAGATTACTTGTTGACCTTAAAGCTATGGCAGAAAATCAAGATATGTTATTTGGTAACATAGAAGTAAGTGAGCCTGTATCTAACATTTATATAGATTCGTCTGAGTCGTCAAGAATATCTGTTTCGTCTGATGATTTTTCCTCATTAGAAATATCTTTTGAATTAATTGGCACATATGAGCAGTTAAAAGCCATGCTCGCGGATGTCGAGCGTAGTTTGGTGTTTATGGAGATATTGAAATTCAATTTTACCATCTCTCCTGATAGTGATTTGCAACAATATTCGTTTACAGTACGTATGCGCTCTTTAACACCATTTGTTCAATAATTAAGTATGTCTAATCTTCTTAAAAATCTTCTCTTCGCACTAGGCCTTGCTGTTATTTTGTGGCTAGGGTATTCATTATTCTTAAAAGAAGAAGATTCTCTTATAACCGAATCAAATGATAGAGTAGAAAACAAATCTTCTGCAGAGGTGCAAGAATTTTTAATTAGATTAAAGCAGATTAAAGAAGTAAAAATTGAAACAACATTGTTTGAGGACGAACGTTTTTTGGCCTTATTTAATTTTAGACAGGATTTGGGAGAGATAGAAAGTGGCAGGCAAAACCCATTTGCTTCTATTGGAGAAGAAGAGTAAGAACATTTATTTTACATGCTGAATCTTATTGAGTTACTTTCAAAAAAAGGTGTCATTACGCCTAAGATATCTGAAAACGCTGAGATATATGCCAAAAAAGAAGGCGTTTCATATGAGCGTGGTCTTATTGAGACTGGCGTTGATATGGATCAAATACGTTCTGAAGTTGGTGAATATTTTGAACTTCCAACAAGGATAATTTTAGAAACCGATAAAATTGATCCAAAAGTACTTAGGTATATACCTGAAGAATCTGCAAAACATTATAGTCTTATACCCCTCAAAATTGTTGACGGCATATTGGAGGTTGGTGTTACTAATCCAGAGAATTTATCTCTTAAGGACGCACTCAATTTCATTACTGCCAAGAATAAAATTCCTTATAAGTTGGTTTTAATTCTTGAGCACGATTTAGAAAACGGACTTCGTTCTTACGAAAACTTAACTGGTGACGTAGACGATGCGCTTATTTCTCTAGAAACTGAACTTGAACCCGAAGAAGTTGAAGAAAAGAAAGAAGAAGAAGTTGAGCACATTAAAGAAGACGCTCCTGTTACTAAAATTGTAGCTACAATATTGAGATATGCGGTTGATGGTCATGCTTCTGATATTCATATTGAACCTACAGAACAGAGAGTTGTTGTTAGGTTTAGAGTAGATGGTCTTTTGAAGATGAGTCTTGAATTGCCACCCAAAGTCCATCTTGCAGTTGTGGCGCGGACAAAGATTTTAGCTTCACTTAGACTTGATGAAAAACGCAAACCACAAGACGGTAGATTCTCAACTACAATTGATGGCAGAAAGATAGATTTTCGAGTATCAATATTACCTACGAGTCATGGAGAAAAGGTTGTTATGCGTATTCTTGATACGGAAGCTGGTATTAGAACGTTAGAAGATACTGGTGTGTCAAAACACAACATTTTTTTAATTAGAGAAGCTATCAAGCAACCTTTTGGAATAATTCTTATATCAGGACCTACTGGTTCAGGTAAATCTACTACACTTTACTCTATGCTTTCTGAAGTAGATAGGGCAGGAAAGAATGTGCTCTCACTTGAGGACCCAGTTGAGTATGATATAGAAGGAGTAAGTCAGTCACAAGTTAGGCCAGAGATTGGTTACACGTTTGCGACTGGGCTTAGAACTGCTTTGCGTCAAGACCCTGACGTAATTATGGTTGGAGAGATTCGTGATAAAGAGACGGCGCAACTCGCTATACAAGCCGCACTTACTGGGCATCTCGTACTTTCAACTATTCACACAAATAATGCTGTTGGAGTTATACCTCGTTTAATTAATATGGGCGTTGACCCATACCTTATCGCACCAACATTGCAGTTGGCGCTTGCTCAACGTCTTGTTAGACGAATTTGTCCAAATTCTGGCAAAAAGGTACCAGTACAAGGAAGTATTAAGATTATGATAGATAATGAGTTTAAAGACCTGCCAGAGGAATACAAAAAACAAATACCGCCATATGAAAATATTTTGTATGCTGAACCTTCTACAGAATGTGCAAACGGTACAAAAGGAAGAGTGGCTGTTATGGAGGCTATAGTTATTAATGATAATATGGAGCGCTTGATTCTAAATGAAGCGGGGGAAGAAGAATTGCGCACAGAAGCTCGTAAGAATGGTTTTATTACTATGAAGGAAGATGCAATTATTAAAGCCCTCAATCACGATATTCCGTTTGAGGAAGTTAGTACTCTAGGAGGAGCAATGCTTATTTCTGATGAGGCTGAAGAAGAAGCTATAGAAGCTACAGAAGTGATAAATACTGCACCTGTCGATAACCATGAGAATACAAATGAATAAATAAGTATAATGATTATATTATGAAGATATTATTAGTTGATGATGATGCATTCCTTCGTGACATGTATGCTACGAAGTTTGGAGAAAAAGGCCACAAGGTTGAGGTGGCTGAAACTGGCGAAATTGCTTTAGATTTTATAGACAAAACTACATTTGATGTGGTTCTTTTGGATATGGTTATGCCTGGAATGTCAGGGGTTGAATTTCTTAATGAAATCAAAAAAAGAAAGTTGGACAAAGTTCCACAAAGTATTGTTTTATCTAATCAAGGTTCAGAAGAAGAAATTAAGTTAGCAAAAGAAGCTGGCGCAGTTGGGTATATTATTAAGGCAGAGTTGATTCCAAGTGAGGTGGTTGAAAAAGTAGAAAGTTTAGTTTTATAAAAATTATGTCATCAGTTGATTACAAAAAAGAATTAGAAGATTTAATTAATATTGTTATATCTGAGAAGGGCTCTGATATACACTTTAGTGTTGGGAATCATCCAACAATTCGAGTATCTGGGTCACTAATACCTCTTCTTAAAAAACCACTACTTACAAAAACTGATGTAACAGGTTTTTTACAAGAGCTTGTAAATAAAGAACAAGAGGCGTCATTTATGGACACACATGAGGTAGACTTTTCATACGCCGCCAAAGATGCGGTTCGTTTTAGAGGTAATGGTTTTTTTCAAAAAGGAGAAATATCAATAGCACTACGACATATTCCAGGCAAGGTACGTACGTTTGAAGAACTAAATTTACCTCCGATTTTGCAAACATTTACAGAAATGCCACAAGGGTTCTTTTTGTGTGTTGGTCCTGTTGGACAAGGTAAATCAACTACACTTGCTGCTATGGTTGAGCTTATTAATACAAACAGAGCCGAGCATATTGTAACCATTGAAGACCCTATTGAATATATATATGAACCAAAGAAATCACTTATTGATCAGCGAGAGGTGCGTGTTGATACTGAAGATTTTCCTATAGCTCTTCATTCTGCATTTAGACAAGACGTTGACGTGATATTGGTTGGTGAGATGCGTGGTATAGAAACTATTGGTACTGCTGTTTCAGCCGCTGAAACAGGTCATTTGGTGTTTTCAACACTACACACAAACAGTGCTACACAAACAATCGACCGTATTATAGACTCTTTTCCTCATGGACAGCAGGGACAAATAAGACTACAGTTGTCCGGATCACTTACTGGTGTTTTTTCTCAGAGACTTATTCCTAGAATTTCTGGTGGATTGATTCCTGCATATGAACTACTTATAAACAATGCAGCTGTATCTAATTTGATACGTGAAAGCCGTACACACGAACTTCAAACTGTTATTGAAACAGGTATGGAGCATGGCATGATTGATATGAATCGCTCTCTTGTTGAGTTAGTGCAAAATGGTGAGATTACAGTTGAAAATGCTTTTGCATATTCTACTAATCCTAAAGGTCTTGAACGATTAATGTAGTTATATTATGTTGTTTTCATATAAAGCAGTAGATAAGATGAACGAACCGAGAGATGGCACGGTTGATGCTACTAGTATGGAATCTGCAATGGAGACTGTGAAACTACGTGGTTACACTATAATTTCTATAGAACCATTAGATAAAAGCAAGTCGTTTTTTGATATGGAATTCGATTGGTTTCAGCATGTTTCAAATAAAGAAATAGTTATCTTGTCCAGACAATTAGCAACTCTTTTTGAAGCTCAAGTCTCTGCACTACGTATATTTAGATTGTTGGGTGCAGAAGCAGAAAATACAATGCTACGATCTACCCTTACAACTATCGCAGACGACCTTCAAGGAGGAAGTACGATTTCACGTGCATTATCAAACCATCCAGATATTTTCTCATCCTTTTATGTAAGTATGGTTAAATCTGGTGAAGAATCAGGAACACTTGATGAAACGTTCGAGTATCTTGCTGGATATTTAGATAGAATGTATCAGGTTATATCAAAAGCAAAGAATGCTTTAATATATCCTGCGTTCGTGATTGGTATTTTTATTTTGGTGATGACACTAATGCTTACTATGGTAATCCCAAAAATTACAGCCATTCTTGTTTCTGGGGGAGCAGAGGTACCCATATATACAAGAGTAGTTATTGCATTATCTAATATTCTTACCGATTATATAGGTATCATATTGATATTTATTGCAGTTGGAGGTTTTATATTTTGGAAATTCATAAATACAACATCTGGGAAAAGAGCGCTGGATGAATTTAAATTACGTATACCAGTACTTGGAAATTTATATAAAAAATTGTATTTAACTAGAATTTGTGACAACTTGGCCACCATGCTTTCTAGCGGAATTTCTATGGTACAGGCATTGGAAGTTACTGCTGAGGTTGTAGATAACGGTGTGTATCGTGAGATTTTAGATAACACTATTGCTGATGTGAAAAGTGGAAAGTCTTTTGCAGATTCACTTTCTCAGTATCCAGAAATACCCGGCGTATTATCTCAAATGAGTAAGGTTGGAGAAGAAACAGGTAATCTTGGAGAAATTTTAAAAACACTAGCTACCTATTACAACAGAGAAGTGAATCAAGCTGTGGACACAATGATTAATTTGATTGAGCCATTTATGATTGTGGTGCTTGGTCTTGGTGTTGGTTCACTTCTTGCCGCCGTACTTATACCAATTTACAATATTACTGAAACTATTTAAGAAAATAAAGTGGGCTAATAATCCACTACATTTTCTTTAAGCAGACATTTAGTATACGAATCGCCTTAGGACGAGCTCACGATAGTATTTTGCTTAGGAATGTTGCGTTATCAAAAAACAAAAATTACCACATTTGACATTTTAGGACACACTTTTAAAGTGTTGGCAAAGTATCATGTCCTTCTCTATTCTGAATACAAAATATCATCTTGTCCACAGTATGTGTCTAAAAAATTTATTTAGACCCTTATACTATAAATAACCACGAACACGTGGAGTAATATATTACTTATTAAAATAATTTATAATGAAAAATACATTTAAACGAGGGTTACCTATGCGCAACACGCAAACAGGTTTCACACTCATCGAGCTCCTCGTTGTGATTGCTATCATCGGTATTCTTGCTTCTGTAGTTTTGGCATCACTAAATACAGCTCGTGATAAAGGTGCAGACGCAGCTGTGAAATCTAATATTAATAACATGCGAGCACAGGCAGAAATCTATTATGACGATAACAATCGTTCATATGATGTGTTCTGTAACACACCTGGATCAGCTAGCGGAGCCACTGAACTATTGGATGCCGCTAAGTCTGCATGGGGCGGTTCTCCTACCGTACGTGCAGACGGTACAGCAAGTTCATGGGACACAGAACAGTGTCACGACTCTGGAACTGCGTGGGTTGCTATAGCTCCTACTAGAAAGTCGGTATCAGGTACTCCAATTTATTGGTGTACAGATAGTACAGGACGATCAGGAGAAGTTGCTTCTGACCTTCTAGCAAACAGCATGAGTTGTCCATAAGTATTTTTTACTTATGTTCTATAGAAGACAACCATTTTTACTGGCTAACAGCTAACAGCTAACTTACACCAAACAGCCAATAGCCAACAGCAAATAGTAAACAGCAAACAGCACATAGCTAACAGCTAATAGCAAACAGCTAATGGTAAACAGCAAATAGCAAATAGCTTACACCAAACAGTAAACAAAAAACACTCCAACATCGGAGTGTTTTTTGTTTACTCACTTCCTTATCACATCACTCCCGAGGTCTGACCTCGGGAGTGATGTGATACAATTGCTTATATGGTATATAGACAAACACCATTTGCACCAGGAGAGTTTTATCATATATATAATCGAGGTAATAGTAAGCAGAATATTTTTAAAGATGAGGGTGATAAGACACGTTTTCAAGAGTTGCTGTATTTAGCAAATACACATAAGCCAATTTCTATTAAAGATGCTCGTTACAAAGGTGTTTATAATTATGAGCGAGAAGTACCACTTGTTGGGGTTGGTGCATATTGTCTTATGTCTAACCATTTTCATATCTTATTAACTCCGGTAGCAGATATGGGTGTAAGTAAGTTTTTAAAAAAACTTATGACAGGATATGTGATGTATTTTAATAAGAAGTACGAAAGATCTGGAGGTTTATTTGAGGGTGTATATAAATCAAAATATATAGATACAGATGAGTACCTAAAATATATTTATTCATATATTCATCTTAATCCAGTACGTTCAAAGCTATCTAACAGATCACTCAGTTTTGCAGAGGCGGTTATTAATGAAACATCTGTTAAAGAATATAAATACTCAAGCTATATTGATTATATAAACGATAATAGGAATGAAGCAATGATTTTGACCAAAGACTTGTTTCCAGAATATTTTACCAATTCAAACCAAGCGAGAGGTGAGCTTTTAGAGTGGTTACAGTTCACTCCCGAGGTCTGACCTCGGGCTGAATAATCTCGGGCTGAATAATCTCGTAACTTACACCACTCCCGAGGTCTGACCTCGGGAGTGGTGAGTGTGAATGCTTTACAATTACAATATTAGTTATTAGTTATGGAAATATTTTATTGTATTTCAGTATTTATATTTGGTGCAATTATAGGTAGTTTTTTGAACGTCGTTATCTATCGTATGCATACTGGGAAGTCATTAAATGGTCGCTCACACTGTATGTCGTGTGGTACTACATTAAAATGGTTTGAGTTATTTCCGCTTTTCTCATATGTATTACTTCTTGCCAGATGCAGATATTGTAATTCATGGATTCCATCTAGATATTTTATTGTAGAAATTCTTACAGGAGGGGTGTTCGTTATGTTGTGGCATCTATTTAGTACAGAACCATTGTTGATGACATTTTATGCGATTTTGTTATCAATACTTATATTGGTGACAGTTTATGATATAAGACACACAATCATTCCAAATGAAATTTCTGTAATACTCACTGTTTTTGCGATTATATATGTTGGAATAATGTCATATATATTAAAAGATTTTTCTTTTTTAATACTTAGCTTAGCATCGGGATTTGGTGCGGCGGGTTTTTTTGCAGGTCTTTGGTATGTGTCAAAGGGAAGATGGATGGGGCTTGGTGACGCAAAACTTGCATTTTCATTGGCTCTTATTGTTGGTTTCCCCGGTACGTATTCAATGATAGTGTTTTCTTTTTTAATAGGTGCTGTCATTAGTCTTGGTTTAATATTTTTTCAATTTTTAATTAAAAAGTGGAAAACTGTCTTACGATATTCGACAACAACCATTACAATAAAGAGTGAGGTGCCATTTGCCCCATTTTTAGTTTTGGGCTTTATGGTAGTAGAACTATTTCATGCAGATATTTTTGACATCACATTCTCATTGCTCTGGCTCTAGGTTTTTGCAAAAAATTCGAGGCTTCACGCTTGTGGAGCTTTTGATAGTGCTTGCTATTACTGCATTGATATCTGTTGTTGTTGCAACACGATTTTCTGTTTTTGACAGTACGGTTGTACTTAAGAATCTCGCATATGAAATCGCAGTTTCGATTAGGGGAGCTCAGTCGTATTCGTTAAGTGTGCTTGGTGATACTACAAATGAGTTTAATACGGCTTATGGTATTACGTTTGATTTGAACGCGAACAAAAAATCATATACTTTTTTTCGATATATTAGACCTGGTGGTTATACTGGTCGTGCAAATTATAATAATACTGATGCAATTGATTTAAATGTTATTACAATAGGAAGAAGCTTAGAGATAAAAGAAATTTGTGTAAAAAAGACAAACCAAACTATTGATTGTAATATTGATAAGATTGATATTGCATTTGAAAGACCAGAATTTGAAGCAATCTTTCGTGTTGATGGTTGGAGCCTCAGTAAAACCACCGGTGCTAATTCAGAGATAGAGTTTGTTAAAATAAAAGTATATTCAATAGGTTCTAATGATGAAGTTTGGGACATAAATGTTTATTTATTAGGTCAAATTACTGTAAAGAGAGAACCATAGTATGTTATAGATAAATATGAAATATTTTGATAGTAATAAAAGAAAAATAAAACTAAAATGTCATCGAGGCTTTACGCTGGTGGAGATGCTTGTGTCTGTATTTCTTTTTTCTGTTGTTATGGCTATTAGTTTAGGTACACTTATTGTGCTTTTAGATGCAAATGCAAAAGCACAGGGCGTACAGTCTGTAATGAGCAATCTTTCATTTGCTTTAGATAACATGACTAGAAATATACGCACTGGCAGAAATTATTATTGTGTAAACAGTCCTATAATCAACATTTTTCCAGCTATAGTGTCTACAAGCGATTGTGACGCAGGACGTTTTATTTTGTTTAGAGATGGACGCACTGGATACATGGTCAGTTTTAGATGGGAAGATGGAATAATACAACGCAGTATCAAGCCGGCGTCTGGAACACAAGGTCCTTGGCTTGATGTCACTTCGCCTGAGCTGTATATAACCACTTTTGACGTAAAAGTTTCCGGTTCCCAGCAATATACTGGTGGTACATCGGGTGATGCAGAACAACCTAATGTAAGTATATTGATACAGGGATATATTGTAAGTGATGATGATACTGATGTTGATTTCACTTTACAAACTAATGTAACTCAAAGAACAATAGATTTTTAATATGACAAAAAATACACAAAAAGGATTTTCATTAGTTGAAGCACTTGTTGCTATTACGGTACTATTGGTCGCAGTTGTTGGACCCATGACCATTGCTTCTCAAGGACTTCAGGCGTCATTTTTCTCTAGAGAGCAGACGACAGCAGTTTACTTGGCACAAGAGGCTATTGAATCTATAGAAAAATTACGCACAGATTGGGCTCTTAGTGGTATAGATAGAGTCAATGAGGTTAATTGGGCATTGTGTCAAAATAATGTAGCATCATCAACCATAAATTGTAGTGCAATAGACGCTTGGAAGTGGTTTAATGGTCCATTTCCTGACCCTAACCTCGTTGATATATTTTCATGCAAAGGAAATAGTGGGTGTGATTTTGATGTTGATAATGGAACATATATAGAATGTATAAACAATGATTGTATTTTGCAGTTTGATGGCACTTCCTACCAACACACCACAGTTAGTCCATCTCAATTTACCAGAGTTATAAAATTAGAAGAGGTTACTCAAGATCAAGAGATTAGGGTTACTGTTACAGTAAGTTGGCAAGCAAATTTACTTGGCGGAACATCAGATGTGGTGTTGCAAACACGGCTATTTAATAAGTATAAGTGATATGTATAAAAAACGTATAAACGACCCTAATACATTAAAGAAGAAAAAAAGTACAAAACTTCCAGTCTTTGTTAATGCTATAGGAATAAAATCACAACGTGGTTTTGTGTTGCTCTTAGCTATTCTGGTTTCTGGAATAATACTTTCTGTTGGTATGTCGCTGTTGGATATTTCTTTAAAACAATTTAAAATTTCCGGAATAGGCTTAGATTCAGAAATGGCATTTCAGGCAGCAAATGCTGGCGTTGAGTGTGTAAGATATTGGGACAAGGAAGATGATTCATTTACTGTTAATAATGTCGGTCCCCTTAAGCGTATAAGCTGTATGGATGATGTCAATAAAAAAGTATGCATACTTAACCCTCCTGGTAATAATTGTCTTGGGGGTCCTCCCGGTACTCCAGACAGCGGTGAGGAAGTAAAATTGCAATTTGAATGGACAAATAGTGGTTATACTTTATGTACAGATATAAGTGTATGGAAATTTGATTCACCCCTGCCCTCTTCAATGCTTGCAGCCGGATCTCTTGACACATGTCCTGCCGACGTAAAATGCACTATAATAAATTCACGTGGATATAGTCGTGCTTGCGACAAAATAGATTCATTGAGAACGGTTGAACGAGAACTGTTTGTCAGGTATTAATATAGGGATGGTAAAGATTCCACAGGAAATAAAAAAACGTTCCGAGGAGCTGTTTGTTTTGATAAAGCATCATAGTGGTTTGTACCATGAGAAAGATGCTCCAGAAATAAGTGATGAGGCATACGACTCTCTTGTAGAGGAACTTTTAGGTATTGAGAACAAGTATCCAGAACTTAAAAATAAACATACTCCAACTGAAGCTGTTGGTGGTGTTGTAAATAAGGCCTTCTCTAAAGTCACACATCGAATGAGACAATGGTCATTTGATAATGTTTTTACAGACAACGAACTTACAAAATGGCAGGAACGACTTTATAGATTTTTAGAAAAAGAAAGAAGTACAGAAAAAAATATTACTTATGTTACAGAACACAAAATTGATGGACTTAAGGTTATACTCGAATATGAAAAAGGAGTTTTATTTCGCGCTTCTACACGTGGTGATGGTGTTGTGGGGGAAGACATCACACATACTGCCAGTACAATAAAAGACATTCCAGCAAAACTAAATCAAGAAGTAGATATTATTGTTACAGGTGAGGCATGGCTTAGTTACAAAGAGTTTAATCGTATAAATAAAAAACGTAAAGCTGAAGGGGAACAGTTGTTCGCTAATACAAGAAATGCTGCGGCTGGATCTTTGAGACAACTTAATGCTCTTGTAACTAAAAATCGAAAGCTTTCATTCTTTGCATACGATATAGATTATTTTGATGACCCTTTGACTGGGGTTAAGGCGCCAGTGTCGCAATATGATGAGTTGATTTTTCTAAAAGAATTAGGCTTGAATACTAACCCTCATAATAAGCTATGTAAAAATCTCGAAGAGATTTTTACATATTACAGAAAGTGGACTTTAAAAAAAGACAGCATGCCGTATGGTTTTGACGGTATTGTTATTAAAGTTAATGATGTGAAATTGCAAAATTTACTTGGTTATACTGCAAAATCACCTAGGTTTGGTGTTGCATATAAGTTTCCAGCAGAGCAGGCGACAACGGTCGTGGAGGACATTGCGCTTCAGGTTGGAAGAACAGGTGTTATTACACCAGTAGCACACCTAAGGCCCGTACGTATTGCTGGCTCTACTGTTTCGAGAGCAACGCTCCATAATGAAGACCAGATTAATAAGTTAGATGTGCGAGTTGGAGATACTGTCATATTGCAAAAAGCTGGAGATGTAATCCCAGAAATTTTGCAAGTAGTACTAGAACTTAGACCAAAGAACACAAAATCGTTTAGATTTCCTAAAAAAGTATCAGAATGTGGTGGCGATGGCAGTATAGAACGCGTATTAGGCACTTCAGCGTATAGGTGTGTAGCAAAGGATTCTGATAAGTTACATCGCGAACGTATTTATTATTTTGTATCAAAAGTATCTTTAAATATTGATGGAGTGGGACCGCGTATAATCGATCTTTTGCTTGATTATAACTTAATAAATACAGTTGCAGACTTATTTACACTTACTTCAGGAGACCTTATTGATTTGCCGAGCTTTCAAGAAAAAGCAGCAGAAAATGTTGTGTCTGCAATTCAGAAGGCCTCCAACGTTCCACTCCACAGGTTACTTATAGGACTTTCTATAGATCATGTAGGAGAAGAGACCGCCCGTCTTATATCTGATAAAAAACAAACATTAAAAAACATTCAAAAAGCAACAGTTTCTGAGCTTGCAGAAATCTATGGTGTTGGTGATATTGTTGCTGAGTCTGTTGTTGTATGGATGAAAGATTCTGCACATAAAGCATTGTTAGAAGAACTTCAAAAACACATTACGATAGAGGCACCAAAAATATCTAGTACATCATTGCTTAAAGGAAAAAGTGTTGTATTTACTGGCACACTATTAACTCTCGGTCGCACCGAAGCAAAAGAGCTTGCAAGGGAACATGGTGCCAAAGTATCTAACTCAGTTTCTTTAAAAACAGACTATGTTGTGATAGGAAAAGAAGCTGGTATTAAATACAAAAAAGCTAAGGAACTTGGTGTAACTATTTTAAGTGAGAACGAATTTAAGTCTTTGTTGGCATAGATATGTGTTCAATGCTACTATGTGCCCAATTGTATGGGTCTAAATAATAATTTTAATTAGGATGAAAAAGAAAGACATAGAACAATTAGCAACACTTTCACGTATTGAACTCAAAGACGATGAGACTTGTGCATTAGCAGAAGACATTACAGCAATTATTGGGTATGTGAGTGAGATTAACAACATTACATCAGAAATTAGTTTAGAAAAGAAAGTTGGTGTTGTGCATAATGTTATGCGTGAAGACGAAAATCCGCATGAAATTGGAATATATACTGAAGACATTTTAGACAATGCGCCTACGAGGAAAGGTCAATATATTGAAGTTAAGAAAATTCTTGGAGATGACTCATGATTCGTATGAATATAACAGAACTTAGAAAAAAATTTGTAACAGGGACATATACACCAGTTGATGCTCTTAAGTCCATTAAGTCTGAAATTGAAACTAAAGAAAAAGAAATAAATGCTTTTTTAGATATTTATGATGAAGCGGAAGCGGAAGCCATATATGCAACCAAACGATATAAAGAAGAAGGAGACAGTGCTCCTGTGTTACTTGGTATGCCAATAGCTATTAAGAACAATATTCTTATAAAAGGAAAGAGAGCAACCGCAGCATCAAAAATTCTTGAGAATTATATTGCTACATACGATGCTACTGTTATTGAAAAATTAAAAAAAGCTGGGGCAATTTTTGTTGGAAGTACAAATATGGATGAGTTTGCAATGGGTTCGTCAACTGAAAACTCTGCATTTGGTCCAACTAAAAATCCAGTAGATATTACACGTGTTCCAGGTGGCTCTTCTGGCGGGTCAGCGTCAGCAGTAGCTATGGGAGCAGCTGTAGCTGCTATAGGTACTGACACTGGAGGTTCTGTAAGACAACCAGCTAGCTTCTGTGGTGTCGTTGGTTACAAGCCCACATATGGAGCTGTTTCTAGGTCTGGGCTCATAGCCATGGGCTCATCGCTTGATCAGGCTGGTATATTATCAAATTCAGTAGAGGATGCTGAAATTATTTTTAATGTGATTAGGGGTAATGATAAGCTTGATTCAACTACAATTTCTGATGATACATATAACAACGTTGCACTTAAGGAAAAATATAAAATTGGTATTCCACGAGATTTTCTTGGTGATGGTATAGATAAAGATGTTTTGGAAAGTTTTGAGCAATCAGTGAAAGATTTGGTTGTTGCTGGACATGAAATCGTGGATGTCTCAATGCCACTAATGAAGCAAGGACTCGTAGCTTATTATATTGTTATGCCTGCAGAAGTCTCGTCAAACCTAGCACGTTTTGATGGTGTCAGATACGGATTACATGTAGATGGCAAGAATCTATTGGAAGATTATATGAAAACACGTGCTGAAGGTTTTGGTGATGAGGTAAAGAGAAGAATTTTACTAGGTACTTATGTTTTGTCTGCTGGTTATTATGATGCATATTATGGAAAGGCTAGTGCAGTACGTGCAATGATGCGTGATGAGTTGGCAAAAATTTTTGAAACTGTTGATTTAATTATGACACCAACTTCACCTATACCAGCATTTAAGTTTGGAGAAAAAAGCGACCCACTTTCAATGTATTTATCAGACATTTTTACTGTACCAGTGAATTTAATAGGTGTACCAGCTATTTCTGTTCCAGCAAAACCTGTAAATCGTGACGGAATCTCACTCCCAGTTGGGGTACAATATATAGGAGCTCTTGGTGGAGATAATAGAGTTTTTGATTTCGGAAAGAAAATTTACGATAATCAGTAAGCCAGTTTATCTATCGTGATGATATAAAAAATATGCTTCCCACAGTAAACTTTGAGAATAGAACACTTAACGGTTCAGGATTAGATATCTTTGCTATTTTTGAATCGTCATACGATAAGATTGGTGGTGGAGACTGGGGCACCCTTGTCGACACAATTGTGCGTTGGTGGGACTTCTTTTCTGTTTTTGCAATTATACTTTCTATAATATTTTTTATTGGTTTTATTTATGCAAAACTTAGGTTTGATCAACTTGTTGAAATTGAATCTGACCAACTTCTTGAATCTGAGAAAGCATGGGCTCATATTTATGGTGACGAAATTAAAAAAGACAGTCGTTGGGGGGGTATTTTAAATTATGTGGCTGGACATAATCCTGGTGATTGGAAGGTAGCAATTATTGAAGCAGACATTTTACTTGAAGAGACTCTTAATAAAGCTGGATATGTTGGTGTTTCTATAGGAGATAAACTTAAATCTGCAAACTCATCACCGTTTAACTCATTGGAGGATGCGTGGGAGGCTCATAAAATTAGAAATAAAATCGCACACGCTGGAAGTGATTTTATTTTGACACAAAAAATCGCACAAGACACAATCAATCGTTTCGAACGAATATTTAGAGAGTTTGGAACTATTTAGCGGTTGATTTACTTTATGTCTTGCGTTACAGTCATATGACAAAGTTTTTAATTTTGTATATACAATAGAATATTATCGCGGGGTAGAGGAGAGGCACCTCGGGAGGCTCATAACCTCCAGACCCTGGTTCGATTCCAGGCCCCGCAACAAGTAAATAAAACCCGCCGATGAGGCGGTTTTATGTTACTTGTGCTGGGCAGAACGTGCCTTGAGGCACGTTCGTCTGAAATCGAAGACGCGCAATATATCGTGAGTTTACGAACGATATGAGTCCAACCCCACATGTCCGACCTGTGGGGTTTTTGTTTTTAATGTTTATATATTGAAGCATCTGCTTACAAATGTTATTCTCTTTCAACTTGCATTAGCAGTATAAATATGTCGGCGTAGCTCAGTTGGTTAGAGCACAACACTCATAAAGTTGGGGTCGGAGGTTCAAATCCTCCCGTCGACACCAAAATAACAAAATCAAAGCGAATGCTTTGCTTTTGTTTTATTTTGCGAGACGGGAGGATTTGAAAAGGTTGCCATATATTTTGAAGAATGAGAAATATAGACAACCTGTACAGATCCTGTAGGGATAAAATCCTCCTCGCATTTATATATTTGCTTTTGTTTTATTTGGGATTTTTAGTCACATTGTTTGATAATATAAAAAATTTTCAGCAAGAAGTTGAGAATTTTTTATATTGCGCGGTCGAAGGGACTTGGTTACTCTCGTAGATATTTTGTTTCGTCACCTCACAAAATATCTAACTCCATTAACCTCCACTCGGGCTTACCAACTCCACTTCGTTTCGTCGGGCTTCGCAAGCCCTCGGTTCAAATCCCTTCCCACTGTAAAACAATAAGACCTCAGCACATTCGTGCTGAGGCCTAACTGTTTTATGCGCGGTCGAAGGGACTTGAACCCTCAACCTCCCGCGTGACAGGCGGGTGCTCTAACCAGATTGAGCTACGACCGCAAACTGAAAAAAGTGACAAAGATTACTAATTACAGCACTTATCTTTACAGACCGAAAGAGTATAGCGGTTTTATTTAAATGAATCAATAGCTGAAATAGTTAAATATTTTTTATTAATTATAGTTAGAGCCATCTCTCGGGATTGAACCGAGGACCTCATCCTTACCATGGATGCGCTCTACCAACTGAGCTAAGATGGCTTGTTTTTGTGCAAAATATTTCTTTTGCACGACTATATTACCAAAAATGAATTTGAAAACAAAATGGCAATGTACTAACATGTTACCTACATCATATTAACTAAGTTGGTGTTGGTAAACAGTTTCGGAAGTTATGTTTACTAGATGCAGTTTTTTGAGCCTAGGTAGCTCAGTTGGTAGAGCAACGCACTCGTAACGCGTAGGTCGTGAGTTCAATTCTCGCCCTAGGCTCAAAAAACTGGATTATAAAATAAAGAATAATGCACAAGCTATAACTTCGCCTTTGTGGGTGTTTTTGATAAATTATATTAACTTGTATGTTTTCTATTTTGGGAGTATAACAATTTATGGGTTATATACAGGAGAAAAGCCATGCATCTTAATGAAATTGAAGAGCTACGATCTTTTTATGAATCAGAAGGCTATGATGGGGTTGTACGGTTGATTGATTTACTCAGTTCACCAAAAGGAAATAACATTTATTGGATATTTGCAAAGTTTGTGGGTATACACGCTCTTAATTCATCGCGTTATAAAACACCCGAGAGCCGAGAGGCGGCACGCAAACGTCTAAACTCATTTGGTTTAGGGTCTGAATCTGGTTATCCAACACCTCTTGAATCTTTGCAAGATTATATGCAGGGGTTGCAATCTTGTAATAAGGACTCTTGTTATTTTTTTAATATGATTTGTTCAGATTTTGCTGAGATTGGAAACGGCAAAAAGTACTTTAAAACTATAGATGGAGTTAGTGTTGGCAGAAAATCACAACTATCATTAGTAAAATAATTTGACGTGCACCTCTGGTACACGTCTTTTTTATTTTTTGTTATACTCATCACAATGTCTGAACAAATTGATTTAAGAATAAGAGAGATAGAGACCGCAATGATGCAATCTGATTTTTGGAGCAATCCATCTAAGGCACAATCTTTAATTAAGGAACTACAAGAACTCAAAGATAAGTCTGAAGGTAAGGAAAAATATGACAGAAAAAGTGCAATCATAACTATCGTTGCTGGTGCTGGTGGAGATGATGCTGAAGATTTTGCAAGAATGCTTTTAGAAATGTATCAGAAGTATGCTGAAAAAAACGGTTGGGATGTAATGATTATAGATTCAAACGCTAACGACCATAATGGGTATAGAAATATAGTTTTTGAAATTGCGGGAAAAGGTGTCTATGGAACTTTAAAGAAAGAGTCTGGGGTACATAGGCTTGTTCGTATTTCTCCGTTTAATGCAAACAGCAAACGCCAAACATCTTTCACTTTAGTTGAGGTGTCTCCAAAATTTGATGATATAAAAGAGGTTGATTTGTTAGAAGATGATTTAGAAATTTCTTTTGCGCGCTCTGGCGGTGCTGGAGGACAGAACGTAAATAAGCGAGAGACTGCTGTAAGAATTACGCACATACCAACAAATATTTCTGTGCATGTTTCTACGGAACGTAGTCAACAACAAAATAGAGAAAGAGCAACAGCACTCTTGGGGGGTAAGGTTTATGCCTTTCAGGAAGAGCAACGTAAGCGTGAAATGAAAGGATTGTCAGTTGAAAAATCGGTTAAAATTGAATGGGGGAGTCAAATACGATCGTATGTACTCCATCCGTATCAGATGGTTAAAGACCACAGAACAGATGTTGAAGTACGTAACATAGATGCTGTATTTGATGGGGATATACAAGTTTTTATAGACGCGGAACTAGAGTCAAAATCGATTTAAAAATCAAAGTAATACTAAAACACAAAAAATGTGTGGAAAAAATTTTATAAATTGAAGAGACGCAATTGCCTTTTATACGTAGATTTTCAATATTTTTAGCCACATTTTTTGTGTTGGCTATGCGTAATGGTAAACAAGTTGTATTGTTCATTTTTAACTAGTCTTTATATCGATTTTGAAGTAAAATTGATATATTGTTTCTTTTGGAGCTATGATTTACTTTGACAACGTATCAAAAATTTATAATGGAGGACAATCGATAGCCCTAGAAGAGGTTACTTTCCAGGTTGCACACAAAGAATTTGTGTCTATTGTTGGACACTCTGGTGCAGGTAAAACCACTTTACTTAAAATGCTTATTGCAGAAGATAAACCAACAGAGGGTCAGGTTTTTTTTGAATCATTAGATATTCATTCTATTCCAAAAGGCAAGTTACCAAAGTACAGAAGGAAAATAGGAACTGTCTTTCAGGACTTTAAGCTTTTGTTACACAAGACAGCATATGAAAATATTGCTTTTGCTATGGAGGCTAATGGTAGGACAGATGAAGAGATTGCAGAAAATGTACCACAGGCGCTCGAACTTGTTGATCTTGGAGACAAGATTTGGAATTTTCCACATGAGCTTTCTGGTGGTGAAAAGCAGAGAGTTGCTGTGGCGCGTGCGATTGTAAATCAACCAGACATTATTATCGCAGATGAGCCGACAGGAAATCTTGACCCAATTGCAACATATGAAGTTGTGCAGATTCTAAAGAAAATTAACGACCTTGGTACAACAGTGATTATGACAACACACAACAAGGGTGTAATTGATGCTCTTGAGCGAAGAGTAATTACAATGGATGAGGGGAGGATTATTAGGGATGACCCAGAGGGTAAGTACGTATTATAGTTAACGGATATGTTTACAGATTTTCAAAGAATTATTAGGTCAGGGTTTGTGGGTTTTTGGCGAAATGCTTTTGTATCATTTTCGTCTATTTTTGTAATGACGATAACCCTGTTTACTGTTGGAGCGGTACTTTTATTAGGACAGCTTCTTGACACTTCACTTACTCAAATAAAAGATAAAGTAGATATAAATGTATATCTTGTAACTACTGCAGAAGAAGAGTCTATTTTCGCTCTTCAAAATAAACTAGAAGCGTTACCTGATGTGCGTGAAGTTGAATACACTTCACGAGAAGATGCACTTACGGCGTTTAGAAATAGACACAAGGATGACGAGCTTACAATTCAAGCCCTAGAAGAGCTTGGAGACAATCCACTTGGCGCATCTTTATCAATACGAGCTTCTGACACATCTCAGTATGAAAGTATAGATGCGTTTTTGAAGGAACAACAGAATGTAGAAGACCCTGAAAATCCTGTAATAGATAGAGTAAACTTTTTTGACAACAAAGATGCCATAGACAAACTAACTGCAATAATTGAAGCTGTTGAGTTGTCTATGTTTATTGCGATGATTATATTTGTTGGAGCTACTGTTTTAATAACGTTTAATACAATTCGATTGGCAATTTATACAGCTCGTGATGAAATATCTGTAATGCGACTAGTTGGTGCAAGTAATATGTTTATACGTGGTCCATTTATGTTGCAGGGAATTATGTACGGACTGGTGGCTGGAATACTTACGTTACTGCTTTTGTATCCGGTAGTTTATTGGTTGGGCCCTATGACAGAAAGTTTCTTCTTGTTTAATATTTTTAATTATTTCATATCTGATTTTGCTCGTCTATTTGGAATTATTGTTGGATCAGGAATATTGCTAGGAACAATTTCTAGTGTGTTTGCGGTAGCACGATATTTACGGGTGTAATATGGCAAAAAAGAAAATAACAACAAAAAAAATAACTAAACAAAAAAAACACAAATACATTTTTATAGTCGGTGGTGTGATGAGTGGAGTAGGTAAGGGTGTAGCAGCATCTTCTATTGCTAAGATTCTTCAGGCGCGAGGTCTTACAGTGACAGCAATGAAGATTGACCCATATGTGAATGTGGATGCCGGTACCATGAACCCCACAGAACATGGTGAAGTGTTTGTGCTTCAGGGAGGGTTGGAAACTGATCAAGACATGGGTAACTACGAACGTTTTCTTAATATATACATTCCTGATATAAATTACATGACGACAGGAAGCGTGTATCAGTCTGTAATTAAGAAAGAGCGAAATCTAGAATATGGGGGTAAGAATGTGCAGGTTGTGCCAGATATCCCACGTGAAGCAATTAGTCGTATAAAGAAAGTCGCAGACGTTGCAAATGCTGATGTAACATTAATAGAGGTTGGTGGAACTGTTGGAGAGTATGAAAATATTCTATTTATAGAAGCCATACGAATGATGAAGACAGAAATGCCAGACGATGTTGCTGTTGTGATGCTTAGCTATTTACCATTACCCAGCTCTGTTGGAGAAATGAAAACAAAGCCAACACAACATGCTTCTCGTACATTAAACAGCACTGGTGTTGCTGCTGATTTTATTTTATGTAGGGCTGTTGTTGCTTTGGACAGAAAAAGAAAAGAAAAAATTTCTACTTTTTGTAATGTAGAAATTGATCATATTATTTCTGCTCCAGATGTTAAAAGTATTTATGATGTTCCTCTTAATTTTGAAAAAGATAACCTTTCATTACAAATTTGTGATTTCCTAAAACTCAAATGCAAAAAAACTTCAGATTTATCTGCATGGAAAAGGTTTGTTGCAAAATCAAAGAACGGGAAAGACACAGTTCATATAGCAGTTGTTGGTAAATATTTCAATTCAGGAGATTTTATTTTGTCTGATGTATACATTTCAGTTCTTGAGGCTATAAAGTTCTCATCTTATAAGCTGGGGCTAACTCCAAAAATTCATTATATTTCATCCCATTGTTTTGAAGATAAGAAAAACCTTAGAAAACTTAAAAAATATGATGGTGTACTTATTCCTGGGGGTTTTGGAACAACAGGCATAGATGGAAAGTTGAATGTAATTGAATATGTACGTAAAAATAATATCCCGTACTTCGGTATTTGTTATGGTATGCAACTTGCTGTTCTTGAGTACGCCAAGAATGTAATTAAAATAAAAGATGTAAGTGCTGCAGAGTTTAATAAAGAAGCTAAGCATCTTGTTGTTGATGTAATGCCAGAACAAAAAGAAAAGATAGCAAATAGTGACATGGGTGGCACAATGCGACTTGGAGAGTATCCAGCTATTTTGAAACGCGGTTCAATTGCTCGAAAGGCGTATGGCAAAGATGAAATATCTGAACGACACAGACATCGATATGAAGTGAATCCAGATTATATAGGACAACTTACAAGCAAAGATCTTTCTTTTTCAGGAACATCGCCTGATGGACGGCTTATGGAGATTGCAGAATTGGATAAGGCAGTGCATCCATTTTTTGTTGGAGTTCAGTTTCACCCAGAGTTTCATGCTAGACCCTTAAGCCCCCATCCTCTTTTTACAGCCTTTATTAAAGCATCCTACGCTTCGCGCACTTAAAGTGGTCTATTTTGTTTCGGTCTGTATAAGAAATTAGACTGTAAAACATATAAAAATATGATAATGTATGTGAGCGCGATTGCGCATTTTTTAAAGTAAAATTGAACAAATAACAAAGATTCTTGCCGGATCGTCTAATGGTAGGACACAGGTTTCTGGTACCTGTTATCTAGGTTCGAGCCCTAGTCCGGCAGCAAAATAAGAAACAAAAAGAGAAGCTTTTTGCGACTATATTTTGGTAGCCGAGCTAGGGCTCGAAGAGCTTTTGAGATATTTCTGGAAGAATGAACAGAAATATCCAAAAGATATACTGGTCATGTAATGACCGAGACCCCTAGTCCGGCAGCAATCTCGTGCTAGTTCGAAGTTTAGTCTCACAGGTCGGACCTATGGGGCCCCAATGCTCTAAGATTGACTTTTAACATAAATATGTTATTATGTGAAATGTGTTCTTTTTATGTTTACCATAGCTCCAAGTCTGTATTATTTGTTGATTTGTAGCTATGGTAAACCTAAAATCTTGGGAGCCCGCTAGCAGCGCCATGAGTAATGGCACTTGAAGGAGAAACGTCATGAGTAATGACAAAGATGTAATTGATCGCCTGTTCAAACTTCAGGCTAAAATCAATATGATGGTGGTGGACGGAACCCGTGATGCCGAATCTGTCGCTGATACACTACAGCAGATTTTGGAGGATAAACTGACACACCTCCGTCACCTTGAAACTCTCACCCTCGCTCCCACTAAGGGCATTGTGACGTTGGCCAAGGCCAAGGAGGTCTTCCCAGGCTGGCTCGACGGTGATTTCAAAAACTGGGGCACAGACGTCTCGGGAATTGACACTGCCGAGACCAAGGTTGATGTGCACGAGATGTCACGTGACGGGAACTACAGAACTTTGTTTGGTTCGCTCGGCGACCCCCGCAAACTCTGCCTCACGCAGGGGCAGATCGAGGAGTTCTGTCGCTCGCACCTTGACTCGCTTCGACAGGAAGGCTACGGAACGTTCTTCTTGTTTGAGGTGAAAGGCGATCTGTTCGTCGCTGACGTCTTCGTGGGTGATGGCGAGCTCAAGGCTTACGTGGACCGTTTTGACAACGACCTCGTATGGAACGCCGCCTATCGCCATCGCTTGGTGGTCAAGCAACAGACTGTTTGACCTTTGTACTTTGGTCTTTGACCCTTTGATTCTTACAGAATCTGTACAGATTGTCAGCATT
>VAPH01051874.1_pt1 | contig 217954 bp, 205 predicted proteins | sample 3393861 | NCBI WGS metagenome assembly VAPH01 (sample SAMN08290439, study PRJNA428436) | hydrothermal vent metagenome | isolation source: Deep-sea hydrothermal vent chimney | place: Atlantic Ocean: South-mid Altantic Ridge | reverse complement strand
GAAAACCTTAGATACTCCTTGAGGGTGCAATAGATTTTCTTACGAACAAAGTGAGTTAGAAAACCTTAGATACTCCTTGAGGGTGCAATAGATTACTGCGTAACTTGTACACCTTTTTCTATATATAAAATAGTGTATATAATGATACTGTGGTGTTATTATATAAGCAAGGACAACATTAGTTATATACAATATTTAAGTCCTGTATTTTATTGGTTTATATGCGGATTTTGACGTTTGGGTGGGATTTCCCACCAAATAAAAATGGAGGACTTGGAGTAGCGTGCCACGGCCTTACTAAAGAACTCAAGCAAGCTGGCTGTGAGATTATTTTTGTGTTGCCAAGGAGACAAAAAGTTGTTGGTCCACATAAGTTTATATTTGCTGATACTGAGCCTTCAAATCTAAAGATTCATATAGTTAATTCACCACTTGTACCATATCAAAGTTCAAAATCTCACATTGAATTTTTTGAATCAAATGGAAAAAAAGTTAAATTTACCAGAACTATTTTAGAGGAAGTTTATAGATATGCAAAAGCAGCTAGCGATATAGCAAGAAAAGAATCATTTGATTTGATACATGCTCACGACTGGACATCTTATCTAGCTGGTCTCGCTGCGAAGAAAATATCTGGCAAGCCACTTATACTTCATGTCCACATCACCGCATTCGATCAGGCAGGAAGCAGTAATATAGACCCAGAGATTTATAAAATAGAAAAACATGCATTTGAAAATGCAGATACGATTATTGCTGTAAGTAATTTTACTAGAAATATTATAATAAATAATTACGGTATTGACCCAAGAAAAGTAGAAAGCATACACAACGGCATACAAGACATTGAACGGATACAGTTGCCACCGGTACTTAGTGAACTAAAATCTCAAGGTAAAAAAATTGTTTTATATCATGGTCGCATTACAATTCAAAAGGGTGTCGATTATTTTATTAGGGCAGCACGAAGAGTAGTTGATATAGATTCTGATGTTATGTTTGTAATATCAGGTTGGGGAGACATGGAAAGAGAAATTATGCATTTAGTTGGTTCTCTTGGGTTATCTAAAAACGTAATCTTTGCCGGAGCATTATGGGAGGAAGAACGAGACAGAATGTATCAGAGCGCCGATCTTCTCGTTATGCCTTCTGTGTCAGAACCTTTTGGAATTGTTCCACTTGAAGCAATTCAGAACGGTACACCAGTATTAATTTCAAAACAGTCAGGTGTGTCTGAGGTTTTGAAGCATGCTTTGAAGGTTGATTTTTGGGATGTTGAAGAAATGGCAAACAAAATTCTTGCCGCACTTATATATAAACCAATGAATCATCAGTTAGTAGAAAAGAGTCAAAATGAGTTGCACCACTTGACATGGAAGTGCGCAGCAGAAAAAGTTATGTTTCTATACAGAAGGCTGTTGGCTTGGATACTTAATCAGCGTAAAATAGATACATGTTAAGCGTTTGTCCTTATTTTCATGTTCATCAACCTCATAGGGTAAAAAAATACCGCGTCTTTGACATTGGTGTAGATAGTGAATACTTTAATGCTACAGATGAAACAGACCTTAACAACGGCAAAGTTTTGCGAAAGGTTGCGGAGAAATCTTATATACCAACAAACAAAGTTTTGGCTGAACTTCTTGAAAAACATCCAGAATTTCGTTTCGCACTTTCTTTTTCAGGAATAGTGCTTGAACAATTTGAGATGTACGCACCAGAAGTACTCGAGTCATTTCAAGAGCTGGTTGCAACAAACAGGGTTGAGATACTTGCTGATACGTATTATCACTCATTAGCATTTTTCTATTCACAACCAGAATTTGAACGTCAGGTAGCACTACATCAAAAAAAGATATTTGAATTATTTGGAGTTACCCCACGTGTATTTAGAAACACAGAGCTTTCATATCGTAACGACCTTGCTAAGTGGTGTGAAGATAATGGATATATTGGAATCATGGCAGAGGGCTGGGACCCGATACTTGGCTGGAGAAGCCCAAATCATGTGTATACACCTGTTGGATGCTCAAAAATTAAGGTTCTTCTAAAAAATTATAAACTATCAGATGATATTGCTTTTCGATTTAGTAATCAAGACTGGGTAAGTTGGCCACTTTCCGCTGACACATATGCAGATTGGATTCATTCACATCATGGTAACGGAAGTACTATTAATCTATTTATGGATTATGAAACATTCGGTGAACATCAGTGGGAAGATACAGGCATCTTTAATTTCTTAAGTGTTTTACCGGAGAAGTTGTTACAACATGGTGAAACTAGCTTTAAGACTCCAACCGAGACTATTCAATCATATGCTCCTGTTGGAGAGATTGATGTTCCAGATATTCTTACATGGGCAGATACAGACCGTGATTTAACTGCGTGGACAGGAAATGAGATTCAGCAGGATGCAATAAATAGTATATATGGTTTGGAAAAAGACATCATGAAGACAAAAGACAATGATTTGATTTCTACTTGGAGAAAATTGCAAACATCAGATAATTTTTATTACATGTGCACAAAGTGGTCTGATGATGGAGATGTACATGCTTATTTCAGTCCATACGAATCCCCATATGATGCATATATTGCTTTCATGAATGCCCTAAGTGATTTACAATTAAGGGTAACAGCTACATTAAGGAGAGAAAAACAAAAGCCTGAGAAGATAGATTTTTGGGCTCGCATATATGCTTGGTTTAAGAGGATTATTTCTCGCCTGCCGTTTATCAAGGGACATATGAAAGTTCGTATGTCATAAATGTTCATTAAAGTTCTATGTCAACAAAAAAGAAAGTAAAGAAAGTATCAAAGAAATCTCCAAAAAAGGTTGCTACAAAAAGACGCGTTAAGACTAAAAAAGTAGCAAAGAAATCTGTCGCAAAAAAGCGAACGAAAAAGACCAGTAAGAAAGTTATGGTATGTGTAAATGGTGAACAATGTTTCTGGACTACCGATGGTACAGTCATATCAAGCTTGGTTGAACTTGGTGAGTCTTTAGAAAATATGACCAATGAAGTGTTTAGCTATCATGTCACAAAAGAAAAGAATGATTTTGCTGATTGGGTTCAGTACGTAATTGGTGACGACAGTCTTGCTAGCTCTTTAAGGAAATCACGAAAACCTTTAACGTCTCATACCGTCATTATAAAGAGGTTAAAGGTGTACTACATATAAAATATTATGGCGCGCGCAGCTACTATTGGGAATGGAAATCTTCTTGTAGGTATTGACGATTATGGTCATGTGCGTGATTTGTATTTTCCGTTTGCAGGTTATGCAAATCACATAAGTGGTGCAAGTGGTTCGTATACACACAGAATAGGTGTTTGGGTTGAAGAAAATTTTTCGTGGCTTTCTGATGATGCTTGGCATATACGCGTAGGCGTATCAAATGCACGCGCTATGAGTGATATTATTGCCGTAAATGATGATTTAGGAATTGAGATTCATATAACGGACGCTGTTCATAATGAAAAAAATATTTTTCTAAGAGATGTGGTTGTAAAAAATACCCACAAAGAAGAAAGGGAAGTCAAAATATTTTTTGCGCAAGAGTTTAGAATATCTGAATCTAGAAGAGGTGATACAGCATATTTTGACCCAAGACCGAATGCGATTATTCACTACAAGGGTCATATCGCATTTTTAATAAATGCCGTTTCTGAAGGTGAAAGATTTAGTGAATACAGTATAGGACTTTTTGATATTGAAGGTAAAAATGGTACTCATGTAGACGCTGAAAACGGCAGGCTTTCAAACAACCCTATTGAACATGGCTCTGTTGACTCAGTTATAGGACTTAATCTAAAAATTGGAGGAGAGAGCGAGAAGAAGATTAATTATTGGATTGTTGCAGGACGCTCGATTGAGGAGGTACATGAACTGAATGGATTCGTATTACTTGAGACACCAGACTCATTGGTGCGGACAACTGAAAATTATTGGAAGGCTTGGCTTGATAAGGACTTAAAAGACCTCTCTATTTTTGATGCAGACCTTATAAATTTGTATAAACAATCCCTTTCAATTATCAGGGTGCATTCTGATAATGGTGGTGGAATAATCGCATCAAGTGATTCAGATATGCTTAATCAAGGTCGTGATACATATAGTTATGTATGGCCACGAGACGGTGCATTAATAGCACATGCTCTCGATAGGGCTGGATATATAGACGTGGCAAGACGTTTCTTTTCTTTTATGTCAAAAAGAATTGAAGACGATGGATATCTTATGCACAAATATAGTGTTGATGGCGCATTAGGTAGTTCTTGGCATCCATGGATTAGAAATGGTGTAGAGGAGCTTCCTATTCAAGAAGATGAAACTGCACTAGTTCTGTATATGCTCGGTAAGCATTATGAGTTTGCACACGATCTTGAATTTATTGAGTCGTTATACAATCCTTTTATAGAACCTGCCGCAGATTTTATGTGTGAATATATAGATGAAGATACTGGATTGCCAAAAGGTTCTTATGATTTATGGGAAGAAAAATATGGTACATCTACATACACAGCATCTGCTGTGTATGGTGCACTTAATGTTGCTACAGACCTTGCTGTACTTTTAGGAAAACGTGAAAGTGCAAAAAGATACAGGAACGTCGCGGAAAAAATACATTCTGGTATTCTTGGATACTTGTTTGACCCCAAGATGGGAATGTTTGTTAAGTTGTTACGCCATGATAATAATAAATTTGAGTTTGATCGTACGATTGATATGAGCAGTTTCCATGGAGTACTATTTTTTGATGTTTTGATTCCGGAAGATAAACGTATTTCAAGAGCAGCTGAGGTTATTAATAAATATTTGGCTGTACCAACTCAGTTTGGTGGATATATGCGATATGAAGACGATGGATATTATCGTACCAAAAAAGATGCACCACCAAATGCATGGTGCATCACGACCTTGTGGATGGCACAGTATAAAATTAAAATTGCAAAAACTCGAAAAGAAATGAAAGAAGCATATGGAATATTACGTTGGGTTTATGACCGTGCAAGAAGAAGTGGAGTGCTTCCAGAACAAATTCATCCATATACTGGAGCGCATCTTTCAGCAGCGCCTTTGGTGTGGAGTCATGCAGAGTTTGTTATCACTATGGATGAATATATAAAGAAATATAACTCTTTGTAATCATTCACAGTTTCCTCTATAACTGTGTCATGTTTCAAAAAAATCCATTCACCATATAATATATAAAATATGACTTATGGATTTTTTAACACACTCTTTGTTATAAAGTAACCGTGTTAGTGATTGTGGAAATTAATATCGTTTTGTCCAAATTCTTAGAGGTTTGTAATACTTACCAATGATTGTTCTGTGTATTTTGAAAGCTAAACCACAGGTGCTTGTTTCTTTTGCTATTACTTCTGCAAGTGTACGCATATACGTGCCTGATGAAGCCGTGCAACTGAAAGTTGCAACAGTAAACTCTTCTTTTTTTGTTGTGTTATAAAATTTTTTCCAAGACTTACGTATGGGTATGCGCCTAAAATCAGCTCCCAGAGCTTTGGACTTTTCTGTTACTGGAGATATTGAGTTTATTTTTTCTAGAGATTGTCTATAAAGTGACTCTTTTGATATAGTTTCAAGTTTTGTTAATTTCAGTTTATATATGGTAGATTTTTTTGTGGGTACAATTATTTCATTAAGTCTATTTTCAAGCGCCCATATATGAAGCGGTTTTCCTTGTACTGTTTTAGATGAAAAATGAGGATAGGGAAGCTCTATTGTACCAGTAAGTTTTTTCGCAATGTTCCGAAGATTAGCTTCGCTAATCTTCGGAACATCACACTCATTTAATATGCCCAACACATCTTTAGTATCGGAAGAAAGCCCAAATAAGACTTGGAACTCATATTTTTTATCAAGAGAGTGGTAATTGGTTTGTTTTTTACACTCGTCTCCAATAAGAATTAGGAGCTTACCCGACGCCATTGGGTCGAGTCGTCCAGCATAGGCAAGCGAGACGTCATTTAGGTAAGGTTTTGAATTACGCAATTTTTCTACACACTGAAGAGGTGTTTTACCAACTTCTTTTTCTATAGTAACAAAACGTTTTTTAACGCTAAAATCAAGCATTTTTAAAGCATATCATATTTAAGAATGCTTAAAATAATATTGACAATGTTTTATATTATGCTATAATGAAAACAGGTTGAAACCCGTTCTATTTTACTGATAATTGATGAACGGTCTTTGAAAATTTCATTAACTACTTACACTTACAGGAGTGCACAAAATGCATAAACCTCAGAAAGACAAGAAACCACTATTTACTATTAGTGGTAAAAAATTAGTAACCCCTGATGAAGCTGTTTCATTTCTCAACTCTGTTGAGGAATGGGAACCCATGCACGTTAAACTTATGCATGTTGTAATAGCAAAAGCTGGTACTGAAAAGGCCGCAAACATGTTGTTTGGACTAAAACGCAGATTACCAAAATCCGTGTTTGGAAAGGTGCGCAGACATCTGCATACATCTCCAAAAAACAAAAAGCATTCCAGCTTTTTTTGTATAGGTAAAAAAACTATCGAGTCACCTGACGAAGTTGTTTCATTTCTCAACTCTGTTGAGGAATGGGAACCCGTGCATGTCAAACTCATGCATCATATTTTGGATGTGTTGGGGGACCTTGAGGGGTATATGCTTCTCAAAAATATAGATAGGAGGCTACCTCACTCGATACACAGCCGTGTGAAAAAATATACTGAGAAAGCTATTGTATTAGCTTTCCAAGTAGCAAAAAAACACGTAGCTTAATTAATTAAAGTTAATGAAAAGGAGGGGGACAGGGTACGACATATTGTCGTACCCCGTTTTTATTTTTAATAATATAAATTACATTTTAATGCAGAAAATACAATTTTATTTAGACATATCTCTCGCTAAAGATTTAAGTATTTCACCAAAAGTTGGATGATACCACGGCATGTTTAAAATATCGTCATATGTATTTTTATTATGAATTATTGGTACTAGTATTTGTATTAGTTCACCGGCAGACTCCGGACCAATAATCTGAGAACCAATTATTTTTCCAGTTTTGCGTTCGGCCACAAGTTTCCATATACCAAATTCTTGTCTCTTTAAAATACCAAGTCCAATACTATTGAAGCATCTAGTAGCTATAATTATATCAATTCCGCGTAATTTGGCTTCTTTTTCAGTAATTCCAATTATCGCAGAAGGGAATTGGTCAAAGGAAACGGCCAGCATAAATTTGTCATAGTCTATTTGCCGTCGTTTTTTTGGCATGGTGGCGTTATGTCCAGCTACTTTGCCCATCTCTGCCGCGTAGTGAAGTATTTGATGATGACCTGTGACATCGCCAGCAATAAAAATTCCATTGTGATTAGTTTCTAGATACTCATCATGCTTGATTCGTTTCCGTTCGTCGAAAGTAATTTTAGTATTTTCTAACCTTAAGCTATCTGTGTTTGGTCTACGTCCAGTTGCAATTAATATTGAATCGAATTCTTCTTGAGAAGTTTTTTCATTATTAGCTATTGAACACAACACTCCAGTATCAATATTTTTAACAGAAACAAGTGATGTTTCTGTACGTATAGAAAAGTTAGAAGAACTCATGCTTGCACGTACTCTCTCTACTCCAAATTCTGTATCGTATAATCCAAGTAAATTACCTTTTTCCAGTATTTCTACGTGTGATCCCATGTTGTGAAGAAACGTGGCAAGTTCTAGTCCTATAGGACCACCACCAAGTACTAATGTACGTCTTGGAATATTTTTTAATTTTCCACGTTTTGAAACTATGTCGTCACTAACAAGCATTTTGTCACACAAAGTATTTAGTCCCGGAATTGGCGGAATAAATGGTATTGAACCAGTAGCTATTATAATTTTGTTTGGGTTGTAACTTGTTGTATTTCCGTCATTTATAACAGATACAGTGCCATCTTTTTCAAAATGAGCATTACCAAGTATTATTTTAAATTTTTCAGATTCAAACTCTTTAGTAAGTGCTTTCATCAATCTGTCTATATGCAAATCTCGTTCGCTCAGTGCTTGTTTTATAGGCATATGAGCATGTCCAGCAGCAAGTATACTTTTGCTTGGCATACACCCAGATTCAATACATGTATTGGTAAGATTTTTTGTGTGTACAACAACAACATTATTAGCACCAGATTTTATGGCTTGTTTTGCAGCATTTGTTCCAGCAGTCCCGCCACCAATAACTAGTACGTCAACAATGTTAATATTTTTCATGTCAATGAAGCTATTACTTTAGTGGTTCTAGTATATCAACAAACAATCGTTTGTGTTTATGTTTTTATCTAATGTTTATATTGATGTAAATTTTTATATATCATTCAATAAATAAATCCAAATTTCTATCGTCATACTATATATGTTCAAACGTTGGAACATTAATGCATTTAGTTTTTTAGAAGTCGTCTTTATGTCTTTGCATTCGGTCTATGTAGTATCGGTTTTTTATTTTATGTCCGCAATTTCCGCAATAACGTGCATCAAGTGTATGGTGGTCTTTCCCGCAACCTGTACATATCGCATATAGTCTATGAGGAACAAAAAGACTTTTTATCAATCTAAAGAATAGTGTTACACCAAGAATCATGATGGTTATTGAAAGCATTTCTCCATATGCTCCAACAACAATAATATCTCCAAAACCAGTTGTCGTAACAGCCGATATTGTGTAATAAAGAGCGTCTATGTAATTTGTTATATTTTCATTTATACTAACTTGTTGTATATATACAGCTGTTGACATTACGAATAAAAAAATTATTAGGTTAAGTGATGCTGTTATGACTTCAAAGTTTCTATATACAAGACTACTATGATGGTCAAACCGCTTACCAAATAATTTATATGCACGAAGAATCTGAAGCGTTCTTAGTATCCGCAAGAAGGCAAGGTTTGGAACAAAGGCTGTTGAAAGAAGGGAAGTTATTAGGATTATATCAACAACATTTACAAGCCTAAAGACAAAGTGTCTTTTGTGACGCGAAAGCCAAAAACGTAATACATACTCAACAGTGAAGAGAATACCGAATCCAAATTCAACATATAAGAAAATTTCACTTGTAGTAAAAAAAAGTGAGTATAGCGATATAAATATAACCACTAGGTTTATAGCAAGCATAATGTCGTTTGCAACCGTACTTTCGGCTGTCCTTCCATAAAAAAGATGTTTCAAATACTTTTTGGTCGTTGATCTCGGAACTAATTCATCCATAAAATTGATTAATGTAATTATGATTCTGGACAATATTGATTAAGAAACAATTGAATGTGTGTAATCATTTTTGTATTTTCTTCAGAATCAATTGGTGTAGGTTCTTTTTGTAATCCATTTTCTACCCACAATGCAGTTATTTTTTTATTTATGGTACCTCTTTCAGCATCATTAATAAGAATTTCAAAAGCTTTCATGTGTGAAAATGGTTTTTTATAAGGCCGTTTACTTAAAAGTGATTGTTCTACATCTGCAAGATGTAATAAGTCTGAAAGGTCTGCGGTGATCGCAATGGTTTGTGAGTTGATTGGAAAATGATAATCTTCTCGACGATAATTATGATGCTGACCTGCAATAGCCGCTTCTATGTTTAAGCCTGAGTCGTTTAGTATTTCCTGTGACGCTAGTTCGTGCATTTCAATAACTTCTCGAAAGGTTCTATCAGATGAGATTCCTCTTCGTTCGAGTTCTATTGCTTCGTCTTCAGAAATCAATTCGCGAATTGGTACGGTATTATTAGGATATAAATCTAATTTTTTCATACGAGATGTAATAGTAATATCTTCAACATCATTACTATTATCTAATTCAAGTCGTTCAAAAACCTCTTCTCTAAGAGGGTCGTCTGGCGACATTCGCGAAATTGCCAACCAATCTCCAGGTAAGGACACTCGATTAAGTATGGATTCTGGTATTAAAGTTTTGCCTATGTCATGTAGTAGACATGCACGATAAAATTCTTCTGTAGAAACACTTTCTTTATTAATCAATTGGGCTAGTGTTTCAGAACCTATATGAATTTGTTCTATTTTAGAGTGGGCAAGTTGATATGTTTCAATACAATGTGTAGTAAGGTCAGGTGAATATAGGTCGATAAATGTTAACAGCTCCCAGTCTTTTTCTGTTAGAAAATTAGCAGTTTCTAACTGCTTTTTATAAAGCTCTTTCACACGCTCTGTCTGTTGTGTAAGAAGATTTTCTTCCCTAAGTTTATTGAATGTTTCTGTAAAATCACCACTTTTTACAATGTTTCTAGCGATAAGTTCTTGCTCGACAATCTCCTTTTGCTCATCTTCGTTGTAAGAATAAAATTCATTATTCATATCTATATTATGTATGTTATTGGTAGGTATGTAAATATATTATATGTGAAAAGTGCCTCACATATATTTAGGTGAGGCACTATATGTAATATTTTTTATAAAGTATTTTTTATACAGCACTTTATACGTTAGCATTAAGTGCTGATAAATCGATACTGACTGGAGTGAACTTGAACCCGTTGTGTTCATTGGTTTCACCAATGACACGAAAGGAAACACCCATTCGTTCCCAAACCCTCGTAAAAGCTTGTCGTGCATTTGCATACACAACATTTTCTCCACGAGCACTGATTACGGTTTGTACAGCCGTAAGGCCAGGAATCATCAACGAGATTGTGTCGCGAATATCTGGAAATGAAGATTCCAGAATGCAAAATCGTGAAATCTCACATAGACCTTCGTCTATAGGTTCGTTTGAAACCTGTGCTATTGGTAATCTATTACCGTTAGCTCGAATTAGTCTACTACCTCCTAATACAGTAGCTCCTTTAACAAGAGCAAGGTACTTGGCGGTATCGTCATATTCATCGTGTTCGATGCCACAAGTTGATGTCTCTGAATATTTTTTAATCCATATTCCACTACGAATACTGTCTAACATAGTATTGTAGTCTTTGTCTGCAGAATCAAGCAAGCACCAAGAGACGGTGCCCATGCTTGTTTCTGTATTATTTAAGATGTGCATGACACCTCCTGTTGTGTGTAGAGTTGTAAATGAAGTTGACCTCCATTTATTCTACTGCTTAGGAGGTCCTAACTGATTAATAAAACCAGTATAACTTTCGCCATTATACTATGTTTTATATCAGTGTCAATATCTATGGGTTCGTTAGTTACTTGGTTTCTAACAAAACTATTCTGGCACAGGTTTGTGCGTTTGAGATGGGGATTCAAGTATATTGATTGACAGTATCATTTTTTTGTATTAAAGTTTTCTAAGTTATATTGATTTTTAACAAAAAATTGGGAGATTGCAATATATGAAAAATACAAATTTTTGTATCTTTGAAAAATTCAGAAAGTAATGATGAAGGAGTGAAACCATGTCTATAATCGTAGATTCGGATACAGTACGTACATACACAACAGAAAATGGTAATTTTTGTTGTGAAGGAGATGTGTCTTTCGACGGAGACATTGTAAGTGTGTTTTTACTATACGAAAGATTTCTTGGTGATATTCTAGAAGTATCAATATTTAGTGTATTTAAAATTATTTATACTGCATGCGAGGAAGAAAATGTTGTATGTGTGTTTAAAAAATATGTTCATGCATCACTAAAAGAAGACTTGAAAAGCACATATCTAAGTACAAAAATGATGTCCACAGGAGGTTTGTTGCAATCTATTAGAGACACTGGAGCTAATTTGAATAATAACGGTGTGCCAATGTGGCCAGATTCTAATCCAGACAGAGAAAAGTTTTTGCCTTTTGTTATAGAAGGGGGTAAAAAATGAAAAATGCCGACTTGTTTTAAACATGTCGGCATTTCTTTCTTTTGTGTATTAAGGGGTATATAATTACCCCACTTACTATTATTTATAGATAGGTTTATGAACATATTAAAATTAAAAACATTAGCGACATTAGCTGTTTTTGCACCGAGTGTTGTATTTGCACAAATCGCAATTCCGGCTGTAACATCAAGTGATGTTTCTGAAACTGATGCACGAGCAGAAAACACAGGAGTGGAAGAACCAGATTTTGGAGTAACTGCGACAGGACTTGGTGGGGCAACAGGTATTGAAAAAGAAGATCTTGGAGTTGTGAGAGATGATAACGGTGGTTTATCAAAAGGTAACGTTGAAACAGGGTTTAAAGTAGAAGAAGGTGAATCAGATGTTGTTACTGGTGCTTTTTTGGATGATGACAACGATGGTGATGGTGTAGATACAGAAGAAATTGAATTTACCTTAAGCCCAGACAGGATTGAGGCCTCTCTACAAGAAAGGCTAGATGACGACAGTGACGGTGATGGTCTTGTTGATGAATCGGATGATGAGGAATTTCAGGTAGATTCATTTTTCGATGTGTTTACTAATCTAAGTAATGACGAAGCAAAATCAGCTGTAGACGCTTTTCTAAAGCTTGATGATATTGCGGGAGAGAGTAAGGATGATGATGCTGTTGATGATGATACAGATGATATAAGGTTAGCAAAAAAACTAACAGAAATTGTCATTGATGGAAGTACGGTAAGGCAGAAGGTAGAAGAGAACGAAGTAGAGGTGCGTGGATGGGATCCAGAGAAAAAAGAAGTTACCATTAAACCTGAAGATGTTCATAAAGGAGAAGATTTTCTTGATTTTGTTGGTGCAGTTATCATTGGTGATGAAAATATAGAAAATGTTTCGCTCAATTATGGAGAGATTAAAATGGAATACATTCAACCAGCAAAGCTATTTGGTTTTATTCCAATGAATCTGACAGCACAAGTGGAGCTTTCTGAGAAAGATGAAGTAAAAGTAAGTTTTCCATGGTATACATTTTTTACAAAAAATAATGCAAAAAAAGTAAAAGATGACATAGATGTATTAAGTCTCTCATGGGGTGCAGAGAAGGGCGGAAAAGATACAGATTTGCAAGATAGAGCAAGTAAGTTTCAGAATATTAGCAATGTTATGAAAAAAGCACACGACGTGTCGATTCTAAACTTATTGTAATATCAAATGAAATCATTGTTGGCTTTTGAGTAGATTAAATGCTATGAGTCTATGTCTTGATTTCCAGCACTCTTTATTGTAGAGACTTAAAATTAAGATAATTGCATATTAAATCATAAGTAATAGTAGGAGACTATTTAAAAGTCAATTAAGTGTTGTATGTACACTAATTAATTTAAAAGAAATAAAAAACACTTTATTATAAAAATTATGCCTGTCAAAATATTGCAATATAGTTATTTCACATTGTCGCTGGTCCTTTTATTGTTGGTGCTTGCGACACCAAGCATAGTTAAAGGAGGTTTTAAATTTATCACTGAAGAAATGATTGAAGCGTTTGTTATTGCAACACTATTTGTTGTTGGTTATGTTATTTTTAGATTATATAAAAGTGAAATTGATAAAAATAAAGATAAATTTGAAGAAGCGATTCAATACATTGGTGGATTGAATATTCAATTAGACAGCCTTAAATCATTGTTGAATGATGTGCGAAAATATCCTGAAAATAAGACGGACTTCAGAAACATACTGATACTAATGGCAGATAAGATTTTAAGCATTGTAAATTGTGAATGGGTTGTTTTAAGATTAATAGATGCGAAAACACTGCAGACTTTATCAGAACATAGCGGTTCAAGAGGTTCTGCTATACTTCTAAAATATAGCATCAGTAATAAAAATATAATCGAAGGTAAGCAAATAGAAGATTGTACTATATTAGTTTCTACAAAGGATAACGTCGATGTACAAACATGCGTCATTCTTTCTATTAATGGTATTAGCGATGAACAACAAATTCTTATAAATACTATTATCAATAATATTGGAATGTTATATATAATATTTTCTTCCACTTTTTACAAAAACAAGAAACGATAGCTATACGATAGATGAATGGGGGTCAGCTATTATTTATAGGTCAAGATAACCGGGGGTCATCAAGTGGATAAATGTGGTCACCACTATTTATGGTGTGCAAAGCCTATTAATACAAACATAAAATGGCTCACTTTCAACCCTATTACCTCTTGTGTCTATTACCTCAAGTTTGTATGTACCGATTTTTTCAAATCCAAAATAAGGACGTCTGTATTTTATATTGTTAGTAGTCTTAAACCAATAAGGTTTCTCTTCTTCTGGAGGTTCATTCTCAAACCAATCAGAAAAATCTGTAACTTTCTGTACATTAATGCCAAGCATACGCAACATCAGATAAAATCTTTTTACTTCACCAACCAAACATAATCCTTAGCTCCTGCTCCGGAAACAAAATTCACATCTCGTCCATTTTTGTTGGGAGATAGGGGGCAAGGATTATTATCTCTTTCTTGTTCAGAAATTATAAAATCAGTAACATCTATTTTATATTTTTTGTATTCATCCAAGACATTTTGTGTTGCATGATTAAATGGAGCATCAACGGCTGGTTCTCCCATTGTTCGAGTATATTTGAGGGCAATATCGAAATTATCTGTTTCACCTCCGACTTTTCGGTTTAGAGAAGCTGTGCCGATGCGTTGTCCTGCTTTTACAGAGGAGCCTTCGGTTAGGTTGGTATTTAGTTCTAAATGAAAAAAGATAAATTGCCAGTCATTAACGTTCCGTGCGTTTGGAGACAACCATGTTTGACTATCTTCAATAGATGAAATTATTCCATCAAACGGAGCAAATATATCTACCTCACCATTTGTACCACGAAATTCTGATATTACTTCTACGTAGTGCTTCATAGAGCGGGGGGTAGATTCAACCCTACCATCTATATTTGGAGCACGATAATCGTGTCCCTCGCAACTTCGATATTTTGAAAATCCTTTTATTTGCGAGAGGTCGAAAGGGTTAGCGGTAATAAATAGTTCAGAAGTATTATTTTTCTGTAGATTTTGTGCGAAGAAAATTACAATAAGACCAATCACAATAACAGCGAGTATTATGAATACATATTTTTTATATTGAAACATAACCTTAAATTTATTTTACAACAAATCTAAAGTTACGTCTGAGGCTTGTGCATTTGTTGTTGTTTTATATCTTCCACAACATATAACCTGTCTCTGTCTGGTAGACGACGTTAGAATTTATAATACATATAAACACTAAACACACAAAATTTTATGCAATGCTATTATTAAAAATATGAATGAAGACAAAATCAGCAATGATGCTTACGAATGGGTTAAGAAAAACAAGAAAACTTTAATTGATTCTATTGCTGGAAAATATAAAGATGATAAATCAGGTAGAGTATCTGTATTTATGGCAGGAGCACCTGTGGCCGGTAAAACAGAGTTTTCAAAATGTTTGATAACAGGAAATTTTGGCTCTGATACAACTCTTATAGTAAGAATTGATCCTGATGAAATAAGACTAAAAATTCCAGAATACATTGAAGGAAGAGCAGAGCTTTTTAATAGAGCTAGTATAAAAGGTGTTGAAACTATTTTAGATCATTGTTTTGAACGTAAAAACAATAAAAGTTTTTATTAGATGGAACCTTAAGTAATTATGACATAGCGAAAAAGAATATTGATAGAGCATTACAAAAAGAAAGAAAAGTATTAATATATTTTGTTTACAAAGACCCTGTAGTAGCATGGGACTTTACTCAGAAACGAGAAAAAATTGAAGGCAGAAATATTCCCAAAGAAAGTTTTATTAGTCAATATTTTGGGTCAATGGACACCATTAATTACATCAAGAACAATTATGGAAATGGGGTTCAGGTTGATTTAGTTCAATTATCCGCACCAAGTGCAACAGATCCTAAAATAACTGACTATAAGTTTAATTTCAACATAAAGAATGTTGACGGTCACATAAAGAAAAGGTACTCTGAGAGTGAATTATTGAATATACTATGAAATTTTTATTTAACTATTTAGGAATAAAAGACAAAAAGGAACATAAAGGTAAAAGCCCAGTGTATGCTTTTTTCGCAGAAGCTAAAGCAGATGTTAAAGCTGAGGCTTACAGAAAAGCCTTAAGAGGTGCGTCTGATGATCAAAAACATATTCTAACAAGGTACGATAAAGAATTCGTTCACACAAACTAAATAAAAGCTAAAAATACCCATACGGGTATTTTTAAATATAACAAACCTTTATTTTCGTCCCGATTGGCTCCGAATGGTCTCGGATGTTCGAACTTTTTATATACAAAGTGATATCGGTGTGATGGTTCCTGATCTGCAGACTGCTAGCGTATCGAGATGGTTATCTGCTCATTGAAGCCAAAGTAAACAAAATCATTAATATCACTAATGGAATTGCTACATACCATTTATAGATATATTTTTTGTTATTGGCTTGTGGGTCATGACTTCTGAAACTGCAGCTATGATGTACGAAATAGTTAGTCCTGCTAGTGCAGGAGCTTGTAATACAGAATATCTTGTTCCAAAAACGTATTCATGTAAGAAAAACATGTCTGCCAGAGCCAGTAGTAAAAATGCCAAAGGTAACCAAAGGAAAAGCTTTGATAAGAAAGTTCTCATGAATTCAATATATCAGGTTCGAATGGTCAACTATCCTACTAAAAATGCGCTTTATGAATAGTACCCATTTTCTGGCTTACTAATCCACCCTCGTATCCTTTTTCTGTCATAAGCTCGTTGTTTTATTTTTTCGACTATAAATACCAAGTTATGCATTATATGACCAATGTCTACCTGCGTTGTTATGATATATTATTGAATGAAGTTCTAACTGTGGATATAGAAATCATTTAAAACACGTCCTATAGTTTATGTTGAGATTCGATTTCTGGGACGTTATGTATTAGTAGTTATTATACAAACTTATAAATTAATAATCCTCTATATATGAAAAAAGTCGTGTTAGCACTATCGTATGTGCCACTCATATACATAATTTATGTATATGCACAACATGGTGTTGTGGAAGCATTTATTGAACAAGATGAGTTTTTTGAAGTTATCAGCATTTTGGGGTTTGGGTCTATTATTACTTATATATTACTTGGAGTAGTTGGGGTTTTGGACACTTTTGTCGCTATTCTCTTTATAAGAAAAGATATGTTCTTTCCAAAACTGCCTTACCTCGTGTTATATATATGGGCTGGACTATGGCCAATCGTACCTCGTGTAATTGAATGGTATGGTGGAATGGACCCAGAACCGATGGAGGCTGTATATATTGCGGCCATAGCGGTTGTTGCATATTTGATGCACTTGTACCATAAAAAAATTGCAGTATCTACTTAGTTATATCGTAGGTCTGTTATATGTAGATTTGGTATTCATTAGTAATGTTTATGTGTTTTTTATCATTTACACACTTAGTTACTAGTTCCAACTTAGTATAATTATGTATAATGACAACCACTAAATATTAATCTTAATATTTAGTGGGTAAACTTTAAAATATTTAAAAAGTTCAAACCATAATATATAGATAAATAAAAATATCCCTATAGAAAGTAGGGCTATTTTTATTTGCTCCGAATAAGAACATGGTGCAACCTAAGTATGGACAACACTCTTTGTGTAGGTGTGTGGATTATTCATGCCATTTTGGCATGAATAATGCCATGATATGGCATGAATATGATTGATATTGAAATTAAAGCCAGATATTTTAGATGCTTTGGTGAAGAACCTCAAGGTTTTGATGTGATATGCCCCATTAATGTTATTATCGGAAAGAACAACTCTGGGAAATCAACACTTATGCAACTAGTACAGTACGTTGCTACTGATACTCCTATTTTGAACACGCTTGGGAAGTCCTACAGTCCTGATTAAGAATAAGCTTAGTCAGGCAAATATAGAGAAGGTATTCAGTGCTTCCACTAGCGGAGGACATCTGCCAAGAGACCATGGTTCTTATGGAGCTGGTTTGATCGGTAAAGAAATGACTTTTCAACTTCAGAATGGAAATGTTCGGTCTTTTGCGTCAAAAGATAACCCGTCCATCATGCAAGATATAGTAGAAGCAGAAAGATAAACTCGAGGGAACAGCCTTGCACAAAATATGAAAATACCTTTAAAGGAAAAAATGTTTAGGATGCTTTCTGCAGAACGTGACATAAGCAAAGAACCCTTCTCTCCAATTGCACAGGAGGAGGAAGCATTATCAAATAAAAATGTTGGTTAGCTATAAAACCGTTAAAATATACTAAGATTAGCAGTTTTTCATGATTTTCTTGCAAAAACCGTGAAAAACCGTATAATAATGATGTGAAAAAAAGTAGAGTTAGCAAGTTAGAAGCATTAAGAAAACGCTATTTCGAAGTGCTTGATGGTAGAGAATCCGTTGTCACTCTCATCAACGAAGCAGAAATATCAGAAAATGTTTATAACTCAAATGCTATTGAAAATTCCACACTTACTTTAGAGGAAACAGAAAAAATTCTTTTGCAGATTGATTTAGATCGATATATATCTGAGAGAGAAATTTTTGAGACAAAAAACCTTGCTCGCGTAATGGAACACATAAACAAAAATGCAAAACGTAGAGAACTAGATAAAGATGTAATCCTCTTTTTGCATAAAATGCTTATCTCAAACATAAATAATGATATTGCAGGAAGATTTCGTCAAGATAATGAGATGGTACGTGTCGGGAGCCATATTGCACCAGCTCCAAAAGAAATTGACGCTCGTATTAAGAAGGCACTGATTGGATATCAGGCAGGAACAGATAAAAATGTTGTAGAAAGAGTTGCTAAATTACATCTAGAGTTTGAATACACACACCCTTTTGTTGATGGTAATGGAAGAATTGGTAGAGTAATAAATAATTATCTGTTTATACGGGAAGGGTATATTTCGATAAATATTAAATTTATTAATAGGGCAGATTATTATGATGCATTTAAGGAATTTGATACAAAGGGTTCTATAGAAAAAATGCAGGAAATTGTATATAAAGCGTTACTTAATTCGTATTACAAAACACTTGCATATTTGGAAGGTAAGAAGATAGTGAAACTTTCTAGTTATGCAAAAGAGAATAAGCTTTCACACTCAAATCTTATTAACAAAGCAAATCGTCAAACCATAGAAGCTTTTTTAGAAAAAGGAGTGTGGAAGATTGGTGTATAGAAGGCTAAATCCTGATGAAAAGTACATTAAGCATTTTTTCCGTGAGCTCATAATAAAAAATCACCCGTGAAGGGCGATTTTCTTAACAAGCTCTCGTGTCTAAGCACATTTATAAAGGTCAACTGGACAGAAGTAGAACGAAATTTGAATATGAGTCCTGTTAAAGATTTGGTATGTGCTACTAATGTTTAGGTATTTTTACAATTTATTTGTTCACTTAGTTTAGTCATAGGAGTGAACACTTTATTTAAATAATTGTGCGTGATTTCCTACGTTAACTAAAGTTAGGACCAAAATATTGTCATCAATTTGATAGATTAGCAGTATATCGGGTGTCAGGTGACACTCTCTAAAATCTCTCATGTTTCCCGTAAGACGGTGGTCTTTATAATTAGTCGGTAAACGTCTACCTTCTGATAATGTGAGGATAGCTGTTTTGAGTTTTTCTACTTTAAAAACACGTAACTGCTTAACCCGTTTGAGTGATTTCTTAAATCGTTGACTATAGTGGACCGAATATTTCATGTCCTATATATCAAGATCAGAAAAAAGTTTTTCCAGGTCATCATATTTTTTACCTGTTCGCTTCGCATCTTCGGTTTCTTTAATCATTGTCTGTTCCTGTGAGAGAGTAAAACCATTGGCTGTCTTCAAGTTAAGAGGAATGGATTGGGTATTTATGACGTTATGCAGAAAAAGCTTTACAGCACTCGACATGTCAAGACCAAGATTATTTAAGGTTTTGCGAGCAGCTGCTTTGGTTTTAGCATCAACACGAATTTGGATTGTTTCTTGTGACTTCATATACTAACTATAGTATAAAATTGTAATGACATTGTCAACACATCTGTATTTTCGTCCTTTATATTTTTCTTTACTCATGAGGTGAGTAAAGAAAAAAGCACGTTTAGTTATAAACATGCTTTTTCTGGCTCTCGTGTCTAAGCACATTTATAAAGGTCAACTGGACAGAAGTAGAACGAAATTTGAATATGAGTCCTGTTAAAGATTATGGTTTTGTATAAAAAATGTGGGCCACACGATAGTGTGGCCCAAGGTGGAAAGCGAGGGAACGGTTCTTGTTCTGCCCTTACTCATTTCTGAGGAGGTGCAATTATCCGTTTAAAAGACAAAGTAGTCTCACCTTAGCTTCCTTATATTAAATCACTGGTTGTGGTGAGTGAGACATTATCTGCACCGACCATTTTTCCAATCAGTTGCGGAAAGATGTCCATAAAGAACTCCATGAGCTCATCAAGCTCGATGTCGATTTCCTTCGCTTGGTTTCCCATTTCGCGACGGAAGTCGTTGGGAGCAGTAAGGCTCGATTTCATCATTCGGTGAACGATGAGTTTGTGGGCAATTTCACCCTTGCGTTTGCTGTCCATAGTTGGACCTCCATATGTTGTGTAAGTCACATTGACTTACTTTTTGATTATATCATAAAAATATACTATTGTCTAGCTTAGATGCTAGATTCAATATTGAAGTGCAACACCAGTCATCTCAAAGAACTCCTATCACTGCTGTTATGATTACAACACTACGTATGCTCGGGGGCCACCATGATTGAGTTTTCATGTTCATGTCTGACAAAACTTATAGCAATGCTATTATGAACCATATGATTAATGACAATATCATGAACAACGCATACGTTTGGGTCAGAGAAAACCCTGACATATTGATAGACTCCATAGCTGGAAGATATAAGGACGATAAATCTGGAAGAGTGTCTGTATTTATGGCGGGGGCACCTGGAGCTGGTAAGACAGAATTCTCTAGATGTCTGATACGTGATAAATTTGGTTTGGACACAACCCTAATAGTAAGGATTGATCCTGATGAGATACGGTTAACAATTCCTTCGTATATTGAAGGAAAAGCAGAACTTTTTAATAGAGCTACGAACAAAGGTGTTGAAATTCTTATTGATCATTGTTTTGATAGAAAAAAGGATAAGAGTTTTTTACTCGATGGAACTTTAAGTAACTATGAAATAGCCGTGAGAAATATAGACAGAGCTTTAGACAGAAAGAGGAAAGTGTTAATATATTTTGTTTACAAAGACCCTGTAGTAGCGTGGGATTTTACTCAAAAACGCGAAAAAATTGAAGGTCGTAATATACCTAAAGAAGGCTTTATATATCAATACTTTGGGTCAATGAACACAATTAATTCTCTAAAGAGTAATTATGGTAATAGAATTCAGGTTGATTTAGTGCAATTATCAACCCCCAGCGATATAAAACCGTTAATGACTGATTATAAATTTAATTTCAACATAGATAATATTGACGGATACATAAAGAAAAGTTATTCTGAAGATAAATTATTAGAAATCCTATGAAATTTTTACTAAAATATTTAGAAATAAATAAAAAAGAAACACAGCAAAGTGAAAAGAGCCCTGTGTACACTTTTTTTGCTGAAGCAGATGCTGAGGAAAAAACTAAAGCATACAAAAAAGCATTAAAAAGCGCCTCCAAAGATCAGATAGAAATTCTTACAAGGTACGATAAAGAATTTGCTCACACAAACTAGACGAAAAAACACCTTTACAGGTGTTTTTATAATTGCTCTCAGACACACTATCGAACTCCACTCTACTTAATCGAAATATCGTTAGTTTACAGTACAAAAGCCCTTACGATATGTTCGCAAGAACTCCTGAAAATGCTTCTTTTTTAACTCTGCTCCGAGCGTTGGACGAGTTCAGAACTTTGGATTGGCTAAATATTAGCAAACAAGTGAAGTGTCTTACTTTTGCTGACTGAACAGTAGATTTTATCGCAAAGATTCAAACATATCTGCTATTACGTCCTCCTCATCATCTCTGGCAGGTTCTAGGCCCGGTAAATCATCTGGACCAATGTCTGACCATTTATCATTTTCATGTTCTTCAAATTGATGGATAATTTCTTTTAGCTCATCCGCCTCCTCATCAAGTTCACAAGCAAAATTATCCCTCAGGTTCTCGACTTTTTCTAGTAATGAGTCGCAGTCGTCCGGCGAGGTTGATTGGATTTCTTCATTCACTACTTGATTCACAACATTTTTTAGCTCCTCTTTGGTAATTGAGCTTTCAAATATATCCTCATAGACCGTTGCCACTTCGTAATAGTTTTCTATGTCAGATACCCAGTTTATATGGTGAGGAGCATCTTTGAAAAAGTCTTTAATGTTCTTCGGTTGCTCATCTGTTTTGTAAATCAAACTAGTCAAGTGACTTAAATCGTCACTTTTTATAGTTGTAAAATCGAAATTTACTATTTTTTCTTTCACTAACTTTTCAAGTTTTATATCAGACCCAGTCTCAATATTTTTTAGTATGGTTGATATTTTGTAAAAATCAGATTCCGTACGATTTATCCAATAAGAATTTTTATCATTCTTATGTACAACTTTTATTAAACTTGATCTACCCATTTGATTATAATCACGTACTATTTTTGCGATCAGTTCTTTTAACTCTATTTTACTAATCTGTGTCTTGCCTTTTATTTCTTCTTCAAAACTAAATATTGTAAATAATTGATTAAAGAATGCAGCTCCTTGGATAATATCCTTTCTATATGAATTATTTTCTTTTAGGAAATTTAGTAGAAAATCTTGTATGGAAGGATTTTGAAACTGTACTACCACAAGATTGTTTATATCCTTGTTTAAAACAATAAAAGTATCTTCTAATTCTTTTAGAGCTTTTTTAAATTCAATTTGATTAAATTCCTTGATTTTGCCAACTTGCTCGCTGTATGACTCGACTGCAGAGTATAAGTCACTTGATGATGTGGTTTCTCCCAAGGAAAGTAAAATAAGCAAAATTACTCGGCCTACTTCAGAAATATTAATTCTAAACGTATGATCCCAGACTAAATGCGGGTTACTTAAATAATTGTCTAAAGCAACGAAAAAATCACCATCTCCAACTTCTTTCCATTTGCCATTTAACATGACTTGTTCAATGACTCGTGGACTATAGTTGGGGTGATCGATAATCTTCAAATAATTTTTATCATCTAATATTTTTTTTATATATTTTTTAGGTAAATCCGAAAAATACAAGTGATTGTACAAAATCTTTGCCCTAATTAACTTTGTATATTTAGATAGATCTACAATACATTTACTCTCTTTCCAATTAAAGTGACTAAAAGCTTCATATTTCTCACGAGCCTGATTTAAAACATATTCCCTAGTTGTAATAATAAGAACTTTATCTTTAGATTTAGATATTTGCTTAATAAAATTGATAATCTTTTGCTCCTCATTAGTATTAAGTTTATTTTCAAGAAGACTTTTACCTAGAAAATCATCAAATAAAAACACCTGTTTCTTTCCCGCTGAATAGTGTTGTAATCCCACCTCAACACTGTCTGACATGAAGATGAACTCTTCAAACTCCTTACCTAGTAAGTAATAAGCTATTATGTACGCCAATGTACTCTTTCCAATGCCTGGGATTCCAGATATAACGACGTGATTTTTATTATTCAAAATCTTTACGGCTTCTTTAAAGCTTTCGTTTTGTACATAGATATTGATTCTTTCATTTATGTTCTCCAACAAGAATTCCGATTCGTTATAAACTTTGCTGTTGAGAATCCTATCAAGAACATTTGAGCTAGAAAGCCAGAGTTTGTAATGGTTGATCTCAATATCTTTATAGATTTTTAGTAAGTCATCAATATCATGTTTGCCGAGTATGTCAGTGGTCCGTTTAATAAAAGGTTGGAATAATTTCTTAATACTCTCTTTATTTTTTTTAGTTAGAGAGGCAGAAGTAATAACAATATAGCGTTTAGGTTTAATCTGATCGACCTTCTGGACCTCCTTTTTTAGACTACTGATTAGTAACCTTGTGTCCTTGTAATGCTTACACTGAACCACAGTTTCTCCATCCTTGTCTTTAGCACACCTCAAGTCAATACCCCCGTCTCTACCTGATGTAAAGCGTTCAAACTCCATTTTTAATTTTTTTCCAAGTAAATCTTTAGAGAGCGATTCAAAGTCGACATCTGAAAGGTTTTGGTAATTGTAGTTAACCATGAGACTAAAGTTTTGCAGCAACCATTTCTAAAAATTCTTGTATGGCTTGCGGAATATCATCTAATTCGATAGACTTTTCTGCCAATTTCCTACCCAACTCTTTCTTTTCTAATCGTGATGGATAGTTAAAATCATCTGGTTTAAGTTCTCGATATTTTGATTGATAATGAGACTCAAGAAGAGAAAAGAACTTTTTGTTTCTATCTTCAACAGGTTCAACCTTTTTTCGCAGTTCGTTAAGTACAGCATCAGACCATATTGAATTATCAGAATTTAAATCTTTTAAGTCGTAGTCCATTTTCAAGATGGGCAACCAGACATTATTAGAAAAAGAGTCTTCAATAGTAGCTTTTCCTATATATTTGATTTCCGAGGGCATATCTGATTCTGCAATACCTACCTTGGAGGAGACATCATTATCAAATAAACAAACCGCATCACCAAGACAGTCATGCAAAAACTCAAAGTCATTCTTAGATTTGGTCCAGCCACCTTTGCTGACTATGGAAATATCATCATGTGTGTAATGTCTATTGAAAATATTTTGATAAAAAATTGGAAATGCTTCAACCTCAGTATCGCCTTCCAACACAACAAAAATATTGCTGAAAAATGCGTCGCTGTTGCGTACGCCTAGGTTACTCTTTATGAGATCGCTTAGACTTTCAGTTTTTTCGAGTTTTATAGTCTCATGGTTATCATTTAGTGTGATTAAATGTGTAGACTTTACCTCAGCGTTATTAACAAAAACAGTTGAGTGAGTAGAACATATGATTTGAAATCCTTCTTTTTTAAAGTTCTCAAAAGATTCGTAGAGGTCTCTTTGTGCACCAGGATGTAAGTGCATTTCAGGTTCATCAAATGCCCATATCTTTAAAGGTAGATACCGTGTAGCTTTAGATTCTTCTTGGTCCAAATCACTTGAATCGATTTTGCTGACTACATCAGCGCTTACTTGAAGAATTGCAACCATCATTCTTCTCTTAGTCCCGTCTCCTTGCTGTGAGAAATGGGAATTTTCTGTCTGACCTAGTCTTTTCATGACTAGATCGCGTGCAACACTTAGAGTTACTGAAGGCTGTGCTGAGAATGATTCTAGTTGTGGTAGATATTTTTCTTGGGCATATTTTGTAATCTTTTCAGTAATTTTCTTGTATTCAGCCTTAGCGTCAGTTGTAATGGTATCGATTTCAGCTTTGTGCTTTTGTTCAATTTTGTTGTCTATTATCTTAAAAGCATCATCAATAATTTTATTTTTACCGTCCAACGCAGTATTGGTGTCAATCAAACTAAATTCAGGCCATATTGGATCGGGACTACCTTTAACAGGAAATGACTTAAGCTGTTCAAATTCAAACTGATAATCGCATTTATCTTTCGCATATTGCAGTAGAGCATTGATCCTCTCTACATTTTCTGGTTTTCCAGTCTCATTTACATTCACCAAATGATCGCTTGATTCAGAGTACTTCTCCATTAGCACAATGAGGGCTTTCTCGTCCAGTTGGTCCAAATCATTAAAATCACCGTTTTGAAAAACTCTTTTTAAAACATAATATGCTGTATCTCTTTTTGTGGGGGTTTTTGTAGCATATCGAGATTCTGCACATGATTTTTTTAAAATAGTAAGAGTTTCTTCGTAACAATAATTTCTTAACAGACATTTTTCTTGTGACAAATCATCATCACTCAAGGTAAATTTACATAACACAGCAATCTCATCTTCTTCTACTGAAAATTCACCATAATCTAGTTTTTGCTTTTTTGAACTGTAAGACAGATCATTCTTTCCAGTTGTCTGAAAATTAAATTTTTTCTCCAAATCAAAAAATACATCTAGCCCAGTTAGTATTGTACTTTTCCCAGTATCATTTTGACCAATTAATATATCAAGACCGTTAGAGAGATCTAAATCTTCAAGAGATACTATTGATCGTAAATTATAGACAGAAATGGCTTTGATTAACATTCTTTTAGTATGATTACATTAAAACTAATGTCAACAGTAGGTTTTTAGCCCATAGTAAAGAACGGAATTTAAATCTTTCGGAGAATCGACTATTTTAGTAATAATTCGACCATAAGCGCAGGGTATGAAAATTGGAGAAAAGGGGTCAGTCACCTTTTTATGATATAATCTAAATATGCCAAGAATAAATAGAGTAGATATTGGAGGGTATGTTTATCATGTGTTAAACAGGGCGAATGCTCGTGTGCAGATTTTTGATAATGATAAAGACTATCAATTATTTGAATCTATTTTAGAAGAAGCGAAAGAAAAATTTAATATGAGAGTACTTGCGTATTCTATTATGCCAAATCATTGGCACTTAGTTTTGTTCCCCAGAAATAATGGAGATCTCTCTGTGTTTATGAAATGGCTAAGTAATACGCACACAAAAAGATGGCATGCAATTAAAAAAACGACAGGACAAGGCCATCTTTACCAAGGAAGATATAGGTCATTTTTATGCCAAGACGATAATCACTTTCTTTCACTTGTTCGTTATGTAGAAAGAAACCCCAAAAAAGCTAATCTTGTTAAAAAAGCAGAAAACTGGAAATGGGGGAGTGTTTGTAGAAGGGAACATGGAACGGAAAAGCAAAATGGATTACTTTCTGAATGGCCCGTTTCTAAGCCAGTGGATTATTTATCTTATTTGAATACACCTCAAGTAGCAGAAGAAGAAAAAGCCATACAAAACGCAATATCAAGAGATTGTCCATACGGCGGAGATGATTGGAAGAGTGACGTAATTAAAAAATTTAAATTAGAATCTACCATAAGACCTAGAGGGAGACCTAAAAAAGGTGACTGACCCCTTTTCCCTTTTCTGCAGTGGAAAAAACCGACCAGCTTAAAGCTGTATTTGGTTATAATATTATTGCTTGTGAATTTTGAAGCGAGCACAGAAAAACTTCAATGGGGCTAGATTATTCTAGTCTCTCTTTTGTTTATACAGCAAAGCTCTTTTCGTAGCTCCGGCTACAGGACTTGGTTTCTTGGGTGGAAATACTTAAATAAATTTCTTGTGCGGGGAATGTTACTGTGCTCGCCTCTGGAAAGAGCTTACTTAATCAATTCAAGCAACATCTCTCTCGTCGTTGAGTACACTTTTTCTTGGTCTGATTTTGCAAAGAAAAATAGAGAGCCAATGCCGAAGTGTAATTTATAGCAAAGTATTCTTTCTTCAAAATTATCGATGTTGATATTATTTTTTATGTAATGTCCAAGGAAAATATTTTTATAATCAATCTTCTGTTCCCAAAAACTTAACCATGCAACATCATATAAGAAGTCGCCGTATTTGGAGTTTGCCCAATCTATAACGCCGGTGACTTTTTTGCCATCTGCAAGTGTATTACTAAATCCAAAGTCAGCATGTATCAAATGTTTGATCTCTGGACAATAATCCAGCAGGGACAAGTATTTTTTTGTAAGCTTTTGAATTATATCTTTCTCTAAAAAATCTTTACACCTGCCTTTTTCAATGTCCGAGCTGTTTCGGTCTATGAATTTAAGTAAATGCTCATTCCAGCTGGAATTTTTTGCGACTTCATTGTTGCCCCAATCGCCAAATTCAACATTGCTTATCGGAGTATTGTGTATTGCGTCCAGTGTTTTAATTATTGATGGGACCAGAGAGAGTGTTTGTGTTTTATCAAGATTATCCATTGTTTTGCCACGTACTCTTTCGGTTATTGAATAGTGCAGTGTATCATCCAGCTTTCCCATAGCAAGCGTTTCAGGAATTGGTATATTTTTGGAATTAAAATGCTTGTATGCATATCTATCTTTCTCAAATCCATCAGGCTTTTTGTTGATTCTTATTACATAATCCTTACCGCCCGAAGAGAAGAAAAAACCTTGGGATATTTCTCCACCGACAATAGTCTCAATGGAATTGATATTTTTTGCAAAATTTTCATTAAGAAAAACCAGCACCTTACCACTGTCTATCTTTGTTTTAATTGTGGACATACTCAAAAGTATATCAAATTAATGTTTTGCATACATCCCAAACTTGGCTCTGCGTAGTGGACGATGTTCGAGTCTGTTTTGTATAAAAAGAATACCCGCAATACATATGCGGGTACTAACTATCTTTATCTATGTAACTATATTGCGTTACAGCCCCTCTTTCATAATTTTTTCAATTTCCTCTTCCGTGAGGTTTTTTCCTCACCACCCAGGACAGTTTCCGTCAGCATCAAAGTGAACTTCTGGATTGCTACAAGTTGGACACAAAACAAGCTCGCATTCACTTGCAGGACAAAGATATTCTTCATCATCTGTAGGCTCACCACACTGGCCACGCACTCTAACATGGGTCTTTTTTCATGGCAGTCTCCTTGTTGTTTAACGACTAGACTATTTTTACCTCAAATGCACAGAAAACACAATTAAGAAAAAATACTGACCTCTATCTGAAGTAAAAAAATGGGGCTGTTCTGTTTTGCTCCGCGGACAGGACTCGAACCTGTGACCCAGTGATTAACAGTCACTTGCTCTACCAGCTGAGCTACCGCGGAATATGGCTCACATGACGTCTGTAAGCACGTTGTATTCTATGTAAAAAATGACTTTATTGCAAATGTTATTTGACTTGGGTACAGTCCGGTTCATACTACATATAGATTCAATTTAATGCATGGGAGCACATTGTCATGAACAAAAAAAGCTGGAATGCTTTGACTATTAAATACAAGCGCAGTTTTAAACTTGAGAAGGCTGTTGGCAATAGAATTATTTTTTCTCTCCACGCGACAACTTTTTTGTTTCTTTTTAGTATTGCGTTGTATATTTCTGGTGCAACATTAAATCAGATTGTAATGAATGCAAATGGAGATAAAATGCCTGTATATAGTACAGAATTAAATCTTTCTTTTGTATTGGATGAGAGACACAAAATAATTAATTCTTTAGAAGAAGCAAAAATGCCACTTTTTATTGATAGGCATATTTTTTATGGTAGTGATTTAAAACAACTTCCTGATTTTATAAAAAATATGATTTCGTATAGTATTTTTTATGACCCGATTTCTGAGGATTATATTTATAATCAAAGTGTTGGAGATATTATGATTATTGTCGCTGTTCTTCTTTATATGTTGTCTGCTCTGTTTATTTTTGTGTTATTGCCTTATGTTCTTTTGAAGAGTAGAAATCTATAATAGGTGTGGTTTATATTTCCACCAAAACAATTGTTTTGGTGGAATTTTATTTTTTTGTTTAAGTAATTAAATTAATGAATCTGTGAGATAATAAATGGGTTATTGTTAATGAATGAGAAATAGAACATGCTTACATTGTATGTAAAAACAGGTTGTTCATATTGTGAAATAGTTAAAGATAGTTTATTTAAGTTAAGATTAGATTATAGAGAAAAAAACATATCTGATCTGGAGGTTGCTACAGAGCTTATTGAAAAAGGAGGAAAAAAATTGGTTCCATTTATTGATGACGAAGACCCGTGTACTACAGCTAGGCACCATACACCATGTCTATTGGACGGAGACGTTGAGATGTATGAATCAAATAATATTATTGAATATTTAGAAAAAAATTATGGAACAGTTGTTAGTAAATAGAAGTTTGAGTAAGGTATGTAATAGGTATAAAATGTAGGGAACGCCATAGGTGTTTATCGAATAGTTTAATAGCCATCAATACGATAATAAAATATATGTCATTTCCACGTATAAGTATAAAAACTACACATGTAGAGCTTACCGGTGAAATTGAAGACTTATTAGACCAGAAACTTAAACCTCTTGAGAAATTTATTTCTAATGAAGAGACAGACGTATCTTGTAATGTTGAATTAGAAAAAGTTACTGAACATCAGTCAGGAAAGATATACAGAGTAGAAGTTAATTTTAAAATAGCAGGAAGACTCCATAGAGCAGAATCAACAGAAGACCAGATTGAAAGAGCTGTTGATGTGGTGCGTGATGAACTTAAAAGGGAATTAAGGAGAGCAGAGAACAAACATAGAAGTCTTGTTAGGCGAGGAGGAGCAGCCTTAAAAGAAATGCTTATGTTTGGAAAGGGTGAGTGAGTAATTAAAATATAAAAAAAGCGTCACAGAGTGACGCCTTTTGTATCTAGAAACTAAGATATGAATTTTCAAATTCATTTTTGATTCTAAAATGACCTAAAAATTCAATAAGTATATATATAAAGAATTATTTTACATCAATCGTTGTTTATAAATGTTTTAAAATCTATTTCTTTTTTTCCTTCTGGAATTACTCTGTCTAAGCACAAATTGTCTCCGACAATTTGTGCTTTTACTATCTTTACTCTTTTTCCTTTATGTATAAAAAAGGTTCCAGGAAATCCTTCAAAGGCCATTATTTTTAATAATGTCTCATAAGCGCTTTCACCAGTTGGTAAATTGTGTGGGTCAATGTTTAGTTCTCCCATAGACCTGTTCAATTTGCCACAATGAGTATGTAAATCGTGTTTTTGTTCTTGTGGAATTATGTCTCCAGAAATATATTGCGGTATTGTTTTTGCAAGTAATTTACCGCCAAGTTCTGCAAGTTGCATATCTAGCTGAGTGCCATACATGGGCCAATTCTCATCTTCTATTTCTAATTTTTCCTGAGAGAGAATTGGCCCATGGTCCATTTTTTCATCCATTTGCATAATTGTTACTCCACAATTTTCTTTCATATTGTTTAATATTGTTGAGCGTATTGGGCTCGCTCCTCGTAATAATGGAAGTAGAGAAGGATGAACATTTATTGTTTTGTATGTAGGTAGTTCAATGAGCCAAAGAGGGAGTATTTTGTTATATGCAACAACTACAAACAAATCAAACTCTTGATTTGTTAAAGGTGTGATTTCTTTTTCATCTTTAAAGTCATCTGGTTGAAATACTTTTATATTTTTTTCTATAGCCCATTTTTTTACAGCTGGTGGAGTCAGTATCTGTTTCCGACCCACATACCTATCTGGATTACACACAACTAAGCTAGGTACAATGTCAGCTTTTTCTAATTCATTTAATACAGGAACGCCAATAGGTTCACCACCAAAGTATGCGATTTTTAAATTATTTTCCATATATTATTCAGCTTCGCTATATTCTTTATCTTTAATTTCGTCTTTGTCCCAGACTTTTTCTGCTCTATCCACAAAAAGAATTCCATCCAAATGGTCTACTTCGTGTTGAAATATTTGTGCAAGCAAGCCACTTCCGCCTCTTTCATATTCTTTCCCATTCTCGTCATAAGCTTTTATTGTTGCTTGTTGTGACCTTTCTACAATCCCATAAGATTCTGGTACTGAAAGACACCCTTCACCAACAACCTTTTTCTTTTTAGAAATTTTAGTTATTTTTGGGTTTATAGCCACCATACTTGTAATTCTTTCGTCGTCGTCTTCTTCTTTATTTGTGTCGTGTATAAGAAAGATACGTAGTGATATACCTATTTGTGGTGCAGCTATTGCTACACCACTGAAACCCCTAACACTATATGAGTCTAGTGCGCTACGCATATCTTTTATTACTTTTTGAATTTTAGTTGAAGTTATTTCTTCGATAGGAACTTCTTCAGCAATAGTATGTAGCGCAATATGCGCTTCTTTAACCAATTTTGACATAATGTATTGAAGCAACTATACATTAATAGGGTTGAAAAATCGATAGAAACTACAAAATTATTGCGATATATTGTTGTAATAATTAAGCTATATGATAATTCTACGGTTGAGATGCTGTTTAAATTATTATAGTTTATACAATTCTGTCTGGGTTAATCATTATTCGTATGGAAGGGGGTAGTGATTTTATTTTTTTAATCAGTTTATTATCAGGCCAATCCTTTGATGCGATACGTATTAAGCAATATTTAATATGTGCTCCCTTTGGTGTTGGCGGTGCGTTGTATGTGTTTGTTGTATAATTTTTAAAAAGTTTTTTAAGAAAAGATTCCAGCTCTTCGACTTCTGTTTTATTCCCTCGCCACGTTAAGTGAATAAAAGTAGTAAATGGTGGATAGTTGAACGTCTTTCTAAGCTCTAGTTCCTCATTATAAAAAGCTTCAACACTACCCTTACGAGCAAGATTAATAAGTGTTTTTTCTTCAGACCTTGTTTGTATATAAACAGTTCCAGATGTTTGTTCACGTAGTGATAATAGCAAAGAAAAATTTTCTTCTTGCAATCTCCATGTCGGTGTTGCAGAAAGTGCGTCCATACTTACAACTACACTTGTATTGATTGGTTTTGTTAAATATGGCACAGCCATTTGTGTACCAAGCATAATGGCTCCTTTTGTTTTATAAAATTTGTCTAATAAAAATAATGTTTTTTTGAATGTATTTGCAGTTGTGTAATCAAACAGGATTATGGGGGTGTCTTTTAGTGTGCTTATAAGTTCATCATATACCGCCTGTATTCCAATGCCTCGTTCACGCAATCTCCACGATGTGCATTTTGGACAAGTATCATGTGCGCGTTCTCTTGCTCCAGATGAATTGCATACAAACCAACGTTCTTCCACTCCATTTTTGTTTGTACGAATTAGTGAATATGGCGCACCTGTGTTTGGTGAACGGAATATGTAACCACAATCTATGCAAGCAACGACTGGAGACAGCCCTCTACGTGCCGCAAAAATAAAAGATTTACCTTTCTTTTTCTTTGTATCTTTTATTGCGTTGATAATTTCTTGTGAAAATAGATGAAACACATTTGAAGCATTATGTGTATCTTTCATATTAACCACTCTAAGCTTGCCTGGAAGTTCGAGTCGTTTTGGTGTTTCTCCGAAAGTAATATATGTACCATCTCTCCGCGCAGCTTCTTCTTCACTTTTTGGCAGTATGTCACAGAAGATTATTCTTCTGCCGGTGTTGTGTGCGTAAATTCGTAGAAGGATGCGGTGGTCTATATATGGTCGTGTACGACCGTTAAAGTATGAGGATGACGCGTGTTCTATAATCATTGTGGTTATGTCGTGCCTTTCAATGGTTGAATAAGATGTTGTTGTGATAATCAATTTTGCCTTACTGTAGTCTCCAAGTTTTTCATAAGCATCGCAAATTTTTTTCTTAGTCATTGTGCTAGTAAGAAGAATTATTCTATCTTCTATACCAGATGATAGTGCCTCCATTACGTTTTCTGCTTCAATAGATGAAGGTACAACAATTTGTACTGACCCGCTGTGTGCGAAAGTCTCTCGAACAAGTGAGAGATATGCTAAGTAGCGCTCTTTACGTGTGCCTTGTAATATTTCTGGTTGGAATTTTTCTTCTGCTTTTACATGATGTGTATGTGGTAGTTCCATGTCACCGTTTTTTATTTCAGGGGGCAACATTGCATATAGGACGTTGCTTGTATTGCATGCATATAAATTTGCTACTTCTTCTGCTGTTTTTATGTAAGAACTAGACAGTGATTGGAGGTTTTCTTGAGGCGGCAACTTTTTCAAAGAAAAAGTTGCCGCCTTAATCGCAGTTTTAGTAGCACTAACGGGTTCAGATTTAATAGCAACACCCAAAACGTAACTATTCCTGAGCGGAACCTTAAGTATGCTTCCGTGTTTATATTCTTGTCCGGAAAAATAGGTAAGTGTGTTTATGTGAGTTCCTTTTCGGAGCGGTATTACTTCAATTACATACATTGTGTCTATTCTAACAGATTAGTAATTTTACTTATGTGATATTGAGTGAGGAAATAAAAAACGACACATACGGTGCCGTTAGAAATTGTATTTTTTACAATTTGTTCATTTTATTTAACATGATTGATTCATCTGTTTCTATTTTGAATATTGCGTCCAATAATTCTCTAATCTTATAGACAGGAAAGATTGTATACATATATACAATCTTTCCTATAGACGTAGGACCTTGATAGATTTGTATATCGTGATTGCGCGTTAGTGTCAGGATTCCCTCTTCAAATGTTCTAACACTCAGCTTTGTAGTAAAAGTACCATCTGGTGGTATTGATGTTTCTGCAATCAGACCATCATGTTCCAAGTTAAGCATGTTAACAGTGGCACTATAGAGTACGGGTGTACAGTCATTCATAAGACACCTCCTTAAGATGAGTTATATTTAATTTATCCAAGTCATTTATAGCACTCTTAATTTCTTATGTCTAGAACTCCTCTAAGTATTTAATATTTGCACCAATACTAGATAGCCTTTCAACCATATTTTCATACCCTCTATTTATGCTATAGATATTTCTAAGTATAGAATGTCCTTTAGCACCAAGCATAGCTATAAGTAATATTGTCGCTGGTCTGAGTGCTGGAGGACACACAAGTTCTGCCGATTTTAGCTCTGTTGGTCCTGTTATATAAATACGATGTGGGTCTGCAAGTACAGTGTTTGCTCCAAGTTTATCCAACTCAGTAAAGTACAGTGCGCGTTTTTCGTAAACCCAATCGTGTATTAGAGTTTGTCCATCTGCTTGAGTTGCTATGACTGCAAAAAATGGAAGATTATCTATATTAAGTCCCGGATATGGTCGTGCATATATTTTTTCATGTAGAGATGTGAGTTTTGATGGTTTTGTTTCAATATCAATAAGTTTAGTGAGACCATTTTTTGCAATGTATGGTTTTGATGCGGTGTATTTAAATCCCATTTTTGAAAGCTTTAGAAGTTCAAGTTCTAAAAAATCTATAGGGCACCGTTTGATTGTAATATTTGAATTTGTAACTATAGCTGTTGCGAGGAAGAACATAGTATCTGTAGGGTCTTCTGCAAGTGTATATTCAATATTTGTATTTATTTCTTTCACTCCTGTTACAACAAGTGTAGTTGTTCCAACACCTTCAATTTTGACACCTAAACTTTTAAGAAACGCACACATTTCTTGAACCATATAGTTTGATGAAGCATATTTGATGGTTGTTGTACATTCTGAAAGTGTCGCCGCCATAAGGGTGTTTTCTGTAACTGTGTCTCCTGATTCATATAGAATTATTTCTTTCGGACACTTGCTTGAAGTTTTTATTTTAAAGTTAGTCTCAGTAACCTCTATATCTGCACCAAAATTTTCTAATGCATAAAAATGTGGTTGTATAGTACGACTACCAAGTTTGCACCCACCAGATTGTGGTAGTGAAAAGTTTTTAAGTTGATGTAGTAGTGGACCTATAAACATCACAACACTTCGTGTTTTTTCTGCAGCGATTTTGTTTATTTTATCTATATTTATTTTCTTTGGCGGTGTAATTGTTACGTCATTATTATTCCAATCAACACGAACGCCTATACTTTCAAGTACTTCAATAATTCTGTATACCTCTTCAATCTTTGGCATACATTTAATTGTTGTTTTTCCTTTGTTTAATAAGGAAGCACAAAGAATGCCAACAGCACCATTTTTTGACGTGTTTGTTGTTATAGTTCCATGTAATTTTTTACCACCATTTATTGCAAAGCTGAGTGTGCCAGGAGATAGGGTAATTAGGTTTTTTCCAATAGCCTTGCTTAATTTTTTAAGCATATCTGAACTGATGTTTTGTTTACCACTTTCCATTCGTGCTATTGCACTTTGGGTTGTTCCGATACGTTTGGCTATTTCTTTTTGAGTAAAACCATGAGATTCTCTAATGTCGGTTATTTTTGCTCCTATGTTCATTTAAGCAACATAGCATATATGCTATGTTGCTTCAAATCTTCATTGTGAAATATAAACATTTCAATCTTATAAATATCTGATGTTGGTATTTTTTACTTTTTATATTGCTTATTTTCCAGAGTTAGATACCATGTGATTACTTTATATGCTTAGTAAAATGTCTCCAAAAGTAGGAATTGATTTAGGAACAACAAATGTCCTTGTTTATGTTCCTGGGCAGGGAATCGTAATTAATGAACCGTCGGTTGTTGCGGTGTCTGATTCTAATCAGATTTTAGCTGTTGGTGTTGAAGCAAAGCGCATGGTTGGACGAACTCCAGACGACATTAGGGCGTACAGACCTATGAAAGATGGTGTTATTGCCGATTATCGTGTAACAGAGGCTATGCTTAGATATTTTCTTAAGAAAGCTCTCGGACAATTTAATTTATTTAAGCCTGATGTGATGGTGTCTGTGCCGGCTGGTGTTTCTTCTACCGAAAGACGCGCTGTTATTGAGGCAACAATAAAGGCTGGAGCTAAGAACGCATTTGTAGTTAAAGAACCTATTCTTGCAGCAATTGGTGCTGGTCTTCTTATATATGAACCGCAAGGACATATGATTGTTGATGTTGGGGGCGGAACAATAGATGTAGCTGTGATTTCACTTGGAGGCATTGTTTCGTCCAACTCTGTAAAATGTGCTGGAAACAGGATTGATACTTCTATTATTGATTATGCAAAAAAGACCCACAACCTTACGATTGGTGAGAAAACTGCTGAGGATGTGAAAATTACTATTGGGTCAGCGCTTCCTCTTGAAGAGGAGTTGTCTATGGATATTAAAGGTAGAGATATTCTTTCTGGACTACCTAGAACTGTAAAAATTACTACTAATGAAATTGTTCGAGCAATTTCACGTGAACTCAGAGAAATGGTGAAGGCCATTAAAGATGTTTTTCAAGACACACCTCCAGAGCTTGCGTCAGATATTATTGATTATGGAATTATTATGACAGGAGGCACGTCTCAGCTTCGTAATTTTCCTGAGCTTGTTAAAAGAAGAACTGGTGTGAAAGCTGTGTTGGCTGATCAAGCACTTTTTTGTGTAGCAAAAGGTACTGGTGTTGCGCTAGAACACTTAGATACATATAAACGAACTATTGTAGGTAAACGATAGAGTATACAAATTTAATGGCATGTATTAAGGAGAAACTGGTGCCTACGGCACCAGTCTTTTATGTGAGCAAGTACATATTTGGTGTTTGTTTCACTGTATACTGTATTTATGGAAGGAGTCCCACAAAAAAAATTTTCTTCTTCGGAAGAAGAAATAGCTTTTTTACGTGCGGAAATTGCTAAACGTGAAAAAGAAGCTTTAAGTAGAAATAAAGAGCTTGATTCTGTGGATATTGAAACTATTGGAAAAGGAACTCTTCGTGAATATGGTGAATATGAAAGCGATGTATTGTTGACGAAAAAAAATAAAATTTCGGAGGAGGAAATATCTAATTCTGTAGAATCAATATCAACGACTGTTTTAGATAAGTCTGAAGAAATTTTTAAATTAGCCAAAGAGAAAGGGATTAAGAATGCACTTACTGTTTTGCAAAAAATAGGAGACGCTCATCTTACAGATGAGGTTCACAGAGCTATTGTTACAGATCTTCATTCTGGCAAAAAAATTGCTGATTTAAAAGAAGGGATGCCTGTTTTTAAGATATTAGATATGACACTTTTTGAAGTGTCATTGCCAGAACATGTGAGCGAGGGAGAAGAAATAACACTTACGTCATTGATGTCTGCTATGGAGCAATTTTATGCTGGAATGAGAACGCTTGGTTCTTCCAAAATTCCTTCGCACTATACTCTTGAAATTGCTGTATCAAACAACCAAGACCACATTATTTTTTATACAGCTGTACCAACTAAGTTTATAAATTTGTTTGAAAAACAAATTCTTTCTTTATTTCCAAGCGCTATACTGTATGAACAAAAAAACGACTATAATATTTTTGTAGAAAATGGAGTTTCTTTAGTTTCTGTTGCAAAACAGAAGAAACATCCAATTTATCCAATACGAACTCATGATAAGTTTGAAAACGACCCAATGAACGTGTTGTTAAATTCTTTTTCAAAAATTGAACGTAATGGGGGTGGAGCTTCTATTCAACTTGTTGTTAATGCTGGACATAAAGAATACAAAAACACTTATAATGAAATCATAAAAAAAGTTAAAGACGGTGTTAAGCCAAAAACAGCAATTAAAAGGAGCACTGTTGGTGGAGAAATTTATGAATCTTTTAAAAACATAGCTTTTTCTAATGATAAAAAAGATGATTCTTCATTCAATAATGTTGATAATGAAGCGCTTGAAATTTTTCAACACAAGACTGAATCTCCAGTTATAGCAACAAATCTTCGTATAGCTGTTTCATCTGGTGATGAAAGTAGCGCAGAACAGATACTTTTAGAAATTGAATCTAGCTTTCATCAGTTTGAAGATACAGATGGAAATAAAATTGTTTTTGACAGAGTTTATGGTTCCAGAAAAAAAAGAGAATTAAAAGCTTTTTCATTTCGTGAGTATATTAAACAAGATACAATGCCACTTTCTTTATCTGAAATTTCTACCTTGATTCATTTTCCTGCAGAAGGTGTTGAGTCAGCTCCACAATTTAAACAATCACGAGCAAAGAGTGCGCCAGCACCACTAGATATGCCTAATCATGGAACACTGCTTGGTCAAAATGACTATAGAAACAAAATAACAGATATATATATTACGCCAGAAGATAGGCTTCGTCACTTTTATATTATTGGACAAACAGGTACTGGTAAGACCGTCTTGATGAAGAATATGATTATTCAAGATATTTTTAACGGAGCAGGTGTGTGTATGATTGACCCACATGGCACAGACATAGAAGATGTGCTTTCTATAATTCCTGATGAACGAAAAGATGATGTTATTTATTTTGACCCGTCACGCACCGATATGGTAATGGGATTAAATATGCTTGAGTATGATACAGATTACCCTGAACAAAAAACTTTTGTTATAAATGAATTGTTTTCTATATTTCAGAAGTTGTATGGTGGTAATCCAGAATCAATGGGCCCAATATTTGAACAGTACTTTAGAAATTCTACAGCTTTAGTGCTTGAAGACCCTGCTAGTGGAAGTACTCTTTTAGATGTGTCTAGAGTTATGGTTGATGCAGAATTTAGAAAGAATAAATTAAAAAAATCTAGAAATCAGGTTGTTAATCAATTTTGGAATAAAATCGCGACTAAGGCTGGTGGAGAAGCTTCTCTTGAAAATATAGTTCCATACATCACCTCAAAATTTGATGTATTTACAGCAAATGATTTCATGCGTCCAATTATTGGTCAGCAGAAATCCGCGTTTAATTTTAGAAAAATTATGGATGAAAAGAAGATTTTACTTGTTAATCTTTCAAAAGGACGTCTTGGTGATATAAATGCGAATCTAATTGGAATGATTTTTGTAGGTAAGATACTTATGGCCGCACTTTCACGTGTCGATGATCCTACAAAAAGTTTTCCACCTTTTTATCTTCATATAGATGAGTTTCAGAATGTAACCACAGATTCTATATCATCCATTTTGTCTGAGGCGCGTAAGTATAAACTTGGACTTACAATAGCTCACCAGTATATTGCTCAATTGGATGAAGGAATAAGAGATGCAGTGTTTGGTAACGTTGGTTCTGTTGCATCTTTCCGTGTTGGACCAGAAGATTCAGAGTTTCTTGCACACCAATTTGAACCTGTCTTTAGTTCAAGTGACCTTATGAATATTGAAAATTGGAATGCATATGTACGCGTTCTTTCTGATGGTACACCAACAAGGCCGTTTAATATTCATACTATGGTGCCACCTAAATGGAATCATGCTCGTGTGCAAGAAATAATTGAGCATTCATATAAAAAATACGCAACGCCACGTAGAAGAGTTGAAATGGAGATAAGTGCCAGATATCACAAATAGAGATGTTAATATATATAATATGAATATTATATGAGTGGAGATTTGTCAGAAAAGAATCAAGGAAGTATAAAAGAGGAAACTACAATTGAAGATAATGTGGGTGGTATTGGTGGTGGTGAATTATCTATAGAAGATTTTAATGAAGTTTTAAATAAAAAAGATGGAATAGAAGAATTACGTGAATATATTGAAGAACGTAAAAAAGCTATAGTTGACGCATACAAAAGTAAAGGTCTTACAGAAGAAGATATTGTTAGAGAGTCTAGAACAGGCGGGTCTTTGGTTGGTTTGCAGTGGTTTACATACAAAGCACTTTTGCATGGCATAAACTATCGTCTAGACATGCTCGATTCTAGTATAAAACTTGATGATTCTGTTATCGATTTAGGTCCAGTAAATCTTTATAATTTTTTTGAACATACGAAAAGAATGGTTGAGTTTTTGAATGGCAATAATCATTTGGAAGACATAGATGAAGTGCAAAAAAAGGAGAGTGATAGTGAAAAAGAAGTAACTGATGATGAATCGTCTAAACAAGAAACACAAAGTGTTCAAGAAGAAATTAAAGAACTCCACGAAGCTTTAGACGGTAAAGTATTTAAAGTTGGTGAAAACGGTTCACTAGAAGAAGTTGATGAAACAGAAGAAGATGAAAGCGATGTTTCTTCTGCAGACTTGTTGAAATTAAAGACAAAATATCGTGAGGCAGAGACAGAAATGAATGAAGCGCGCGGAAAGTATTATGCTGGATTGAAAACTAAAAAAGACATAGACGATAACGATTCAGATGAGTTTATGTTGCTTAAGGAAAAAGAAAAAGCTTTTTTGAAAGCACAAGCAGAGCATGGGGCGTTTCTTTCTAAGAAATTATCACAAAGAAAAGAGACAAGGGAAGACGGTTCTGCTAAGTGGGAGTATGAAAATGAAAAAATAAAGTCTGCGTTTGCTAAAAGGTTTGTTGTTAAATATGAAGAAAATCAACGAAAAATTAGAGATGAGTCTCTTGCTGAAAACGATGCGCTTAAAAATAAATATCTTGAAGTAGTTAAAGGATTTTTTGAAAAAGTTAAAAAAAATAAGACATCGTTAAAGGTTGGTTCTCTTATTATTGTTGGTGGTGTAGCGGGCATTACTGGTGGTGTTACACAAATTGGTACCGCAATTACAGCAAGAGTTCTTGGAAGGGTGGTGGGCGGTGCTATTACCGCTGCTGTTGTAGGAAAGGGCGTGTACGCCATATTTGGAGAGGGTGTTGAATGGAAAGAAGAAAGAAACAAATCTTCTGTACGTATAAATGAGTTCAATATAGATAATATAAAAGAAGCTCGACGTAAATACAAAAAGAAGGCAGATAATATTGCCGTGGCAAAGAAGGCACAAGTCGGCACTTCTGTTGCACTCGCTGGTGCCGCCGCCATGGCTGTAGGTGCTAGTGTCACAGAATCTGTTTCTGATACTGTTGATAGTTTTTCAGAAGCGCTTGATACACCAACTCCAGAAAATGTTGTTTTGGAAAGTCCTAGTGTTGATGATAATAGTATTAATTCTTATGGGGATAATGTGGATGACGGTAATGATTCGATTGAAATAATTTCAGATGAACCAGTCGAAACTTCAGTTGATATTAAGGAAGTTTCTGTGGAACCCACCAGTCCATCAGAGACTGTTTCTGTTGCTCCAAATGAAATTACTGATGAACAAATTACGGAACAAAATCTTTCTGATGTGGATGGTGATATTGAGTCTGGTTCATTTGTCCCACACGAAGCAGAGGGTGGGGGTAGTGTTGATGAGGACGGTAATTTTACAATAATTTCAGAGGATCTTGGTCCTGAAGTTGTTGCTCCAAATAGTATGTATGAAGTTAATGGTGGAGATAATCTTTGGGATATTTTAGAAGGCGATGTGGATGGCCGAGAGATGTCAGATGTATTAAATAGTATTCCTGAGGAACATCGTACTGAAGCTCTTATAAAACTTTTTAGTACTATAGACGAGTCTCCAGAGCTACAAAAATCAATCGGGTTAATTTCTCCACCAAATGGAATTAATCCATCTGATTATGTGCAAGCTGGTCAAGAGATTAATATAACTGAGCTTGAAAATGCGTTAACTAAAATAGCTGGAAATGCAGGAGAAGACTGGAATTTTAATAATGAAATAATAATGGATGCACAACCTAATGATGTAATTTCTGATATAGATGGTGCTAGTGTTAATGATGTTAGGGGCATACAAGACACACAAGAGTGGCATGGAGAGGACATTGACATTGAAGATGAAGAAGATAGCGTTGTTCCTCCTGTCGTATCAGAGGAAATAACCATTGATGATATGTATTCAGACGGCGATGAACACCATGCTTTAACTGATGCAGAAGAAAATACTGTTGATAATAAAGAATTGCTTGGTCCAACAATATCTGAAGGGTTTGAAGAGGCTCAGAAAGCCTTTATTGAAGATCATTTGGGTAAAAGTTCTGGTGGTTTTTTTGGTATTATTAAACCTTCAAATACAGCGTTTGATGCTTTTGAAAAGACAGATATGGACACAATTCAAAATATGAGTTCAGATAAAATAAATAGCGCAGATGTTTCTGATAAACAGTGGAATGATTTTAGCGATATGATTGAAGAAATGCAGCAAAAGGTTGAAATTAAAGGTGATGAACAACTCGGTTCTTATGTGAAAAGATATGTGGAAGCAACATGGAAACCTTCTTCTTAATGTAAATAAATAATATGAGTACAGATATTTTAAACAAAGACTTAACATCACTCTTCGGATTAGACGAGATGTCACCTATAGATCAAGATACTTTTTTGGAAGATATAGGTTCTTTGGTAATTGAAAGCGTTATAACTAAACTCGCCGTAGAAATGAATGATTTAGAGATGGAGGAGTTACATAATTTAATAACAAGTACTGTTGGTTCAGACGATATGCTTGAAAAACTTGAAGAGAAATATCCACAAGTAAATGATTTGTTTAAAAAAGAGATTTTAGCTTTCAAAAAAGAAGCTGTTAGTGTTTTGTCTGTACAAAACTAAACGCAGTTATCAACGTTTATCAGAGCATTCTGTAATAGGCTAAATGATATACTATATTAAATATGGGTGATATTAACTCGAGTACTTCAAAAAATGTCGTATCTTCAAATACTGATAATAAACAGTCAGGCGCTTTTGATTTAAACAGTTCAGAAGGTCTCGCAGAAATTCTAAAAAAAGCCAGAGAATCGACATTATCAGATGAGCAATATGCAGGTTTTAGAGATATGGTTTTGCAATATGCTCAAAGTGGCGGTGACCATAAGATTAAAGAAAAGATAAATGACACTGTTTTATCATTTGAAAACGATATTACGGAAACGGAAACAAACATAGAATCTGAAAAAGAAACTACAAAAGTATTATCTGATAAAAAGGATAAATCTGAGAAAGCTGTTCCAATTTCTAAAAAACTGGGTAACGAGAGAGCGGAACCTGTTTTTAAGAATGCAGAGCCTTCAAATGATAATTCGAAGCAAGATTTAGAGGACACACAAAAAGAAACTACTTATGTGTCTAATGACGAAAGAACTGATATAGCACCAATTCCTGATACCACCATTCAATCAAAGCAACCAAAAGAAACAGAGAAAGAATTTATAGAAAAATCAGTACAAAGCCATGAAGTTAAAGAATCTGATGTCAGTAGTGATGTGACTTCAAAAAGTGTAGAGCAACACAAAAGTAGAATTGCTGAAATAAAAAGAATTGTAAATGAAAAAGTAGGCAACCCTATAATGCTTGTAGATGCTGGAAATCCCATTGGAAAAGAGTATATGAGCGCATTGCTAGAGGCTATGAAATCTACAGCTGGAGTAAAAGCAGGAACATTGGGTCATGCAATGGAAGCTCTTGAGTCTGCATTCGATACTCTTGTTGAATATTCTGCAACACAAAATTCTTTAAAGAAAGAGAATGTTTCAGATTCTGGTTCAGAACAAGTTTTAGAAAAGACTAAAGATAATGCTGAGTCAGTACAACAAGAGAGTGTTTCTGAAATAAAAGAGGAAGTACAAGCACAACAACAGGAGGTTCCTGAAACAGAAGAACAACCAAAAGAAAAAGTACATATTTCTCCTCCAGAGCCAGATAATGTTGCATCTAGTGAAGAGAACCAAGAGAACCAAGAGAAACAAGAGAACCAAGAGAAACAAAAGAAGATAGAAAAACAAAAGAAGATTTCTGAAATAAAAAAAGAAGCACAAGCACAACAAGAGAAAGTTATTGAGCATAAAAAGGTGGTTATTAAGCACATTCCTCCTCCAGAGCCAGAGAAAGTTGTTAAACATATTTCTCCTCCAGAGCCAGATAATGTTGCATCTAGTGAAGAGAAACGAGAGAAACAAGAGAAGATAGAAAAAGAAGAGGAGAAAGAAAAACGAAAGAAGATTTCTGAAATAAAAAAAGAAGCACAAGCACAACAAGAGAAAGTTATTGAGCATAAAAAGGAGGTTGTTAAGCATACTCCTCCTCATAAGTCGAAAAAGATTCAAACAAAAGAAGAATCTCCGAAAAAACCAAACCCTAAATTCAATAAATGGCAAAAATCAAGTATTGTATCTAAGAATACTATTAAAGAGTTTGAGGGTAATGAAAAAGAAAAAGGTGAGTATATAAAAAAATTGACAGAAAACCTTGTTCCTCTAGACTCAAAGATTGAAGATTCTGGAGATAAATTAGATAATATTGATATAATACCTGCTAAAAAATGGCAGAAATCAAGTGTTATTTCTAATGAATCTAAGGTGCCTGACCCTCCAGTTATGGGACAAGTCGATTTGATGACTCCAGAGATTACAAAAGCCTTTTTACAACTTCTGGACGAGTGGGTTTTGTTTAAAGGTGGCGGTTTGTTTGGTATGGGGCCAAGCGGTATTGAGCATCCATTATATAAACAGCTTGAGAAATTACCTATGTCTGCAGTGGTCACTGGAAGATGGGAAAAATCTGGTAAGGACGATATAAAAATACTTAAGGATTATATAAATGCTTGGCGTAATGAGCAGGGCGTGGCATACAATCAGACTGAGACATTTGAGAATTATTTGAGACGAGTTGTTAAGAAAATTTTAAAACGCAGAGGTGATTCATCTTAAGGTTCGTATACAAATTTTAAGCTTGCAGATTTTGATGAATGATTTTTGTAGTGCATAATTACTTCAATGCACCATGCTTATTTAATTGTAGATACATTACATAGGGCACTTACTGTTATTGATGAGGCTGACACAAAATGGAGTGTTGATCATGTCTGCACAGAATATGAAAAATTTGGTATTGATGAAGCAAGACAGCTTAAGCATGTATCAAGCCAGCTACCAATTAAGGACTCTCACAGAGTTTTTGTTATTTCAGTAGAAACTATTACTGTAGAGGCACAGAATGCGTTACTTAAGCTCTTTGAAGAACCACCAGAAACAACTAGATTTTATCTTATTGTTCAAAATGAAAATATTCTTATTGATACACTGTTGTCACGTTTGTTTAAGATTGGTAATGAAGAAAAGAGCTCTGAGGTTTCTGCTGTCGCTAAGAAGTTTTTGAAGCTTTCGTTTGCAGAACGTATTGAAATTATTGCATTAAAAACGAAAGAGAAAGATACTGTGTGGGCAGAAAATCTGCTTGCTGGCTTAGAGGTGTATGTAGATGAGAATAAAAATCAAGAAATAATGTCTGCACTTGTTTTTGTTAGGAAATATTATTTTGGAAGAAGTGCATCTAAAAAAATGCTTCTGGAACATCTAGCTTTTTCGCTTCCTGTGGTTTCTTAAATACGTCTAAATACGTTACTATATAATATTCAATCAAAATAAATCTTTTTATATACAATATGACATACGATTTTAAAACATTAGATAAAAGAGGTGCTTCTATTGTGGAATGGTTAGCAAAAGAATTTAGTACCATACGTACAGGTAGTGCCACCCCCACACTTCTTGATGGTATTCAGGTAGAATCTTATGGGTCTAAAGTGCCACTAAACCAAGTTGGTACAGTTGGTGTAGAAGATCCACGCACGCTTCGTATAAGTATTTGGGACAAAGGCTCTATACAAGCAATAGAAAAAGCCATTAATGATGCAGATTTTGGTGTATCTGTGGTTGTTGATGATGCTGGTGTGCGTGTAATGTTTCCTGAACTCACAAGTGATAGGCGGGAACAATTATTAAAGATTGCAAAAGTTAAGCTCGAGGAAGCTAGGGTTTCTTTGCGCGTGGCTAGAGACGATACGGTAAAAGACATTGAAACTTTTGTTAAGTCTGGAAATATGAGTGAAAATGATAAGTTTGGTTCTAAAGAAGAAATGCAAAAAAAAATAGACGCACGGAATGAAGAGTTCAGTAGCATGTATGCTATTAAAGAGACTGAAATTAACCAATAAGATAAAAAACAACACTCATGGCCATACTCATATTTTTAGCTATACTTTTTATACTTGTACTTGTACATGAGTGGGGGCATTTTATTGTTGCAAAGAAAACGGGGATGCGAGTAGATGAATTTGGAATTGGTTTCCCACCAAAACTTTGGAGCATTAAAAAAGGTGAAACAGAATATTCATTTAACTTATTTCCGATTGGAGGGTTTGTGAAAATATATGGAGAGAATGCAGAAGTAAACGAAGAAGGTGTGAACAAAATATCTTCATCAGACACAAGTCGTGCTTTTACATCTAGACCAAAGTTAGCACAAGCCGTTGTTCTTATTGCTGGTGTATCTATGAATGTTATTTTTGCATTTCTTCTGTTTGTTGTGGCATTATCTGTTGGTGTTCAGACATCTGTTACAGAAGAGTCTGCTAGCTCAAATGCTGAGCTTATTATTACGGAAGTTATACCAGATACTCCTGCATACAAAGCTGGTTTACCTGCTGGAATTGTAGTAAAAGATTTAAAATTTGAGGATGAATCTATTGATAGTGTAGTACCTTCAGCATTTAGTGGATTTATTAATTCTTATGGTACTGGAGATGTAACAGTTGTGTATACACAGGGAGGAGTGGAGTATGAAACCATTATTTCTCCAGAACAGGGTTTGATAGAAACAGACACAGATAGATATGCAATAGGTGTAGTACTCGTATTAACAGATGTTGTTGGTCGTCCAATATATACAGCAATCTATGAGAGCGCACTTATTACAGTAAAATCTTTGCGTGATATTACAGTCGGTATCTCAAGTTTGTTGTGGAATGCAGTTCGTCTTAAAGCAGATTTTTCTCAAGTGGCTGGTCCAGTAGGCATTGTAAGTCTTGTTGGCGAGGCCTCATCTTTTGGTATTACATCATTGCTTATGTTTACGGCATTTATCTCACTCAATCTTGCTGTAATAAATCTTTTTCCGTTTCCAGCGTTAGATGGCGGTAGATTATTGTTTGTGGCTATTGAAGCCGTTACAAGAAAACCAATAAATCCAAAATATGTTCAGATATTAAATTCTTTTGGATTCCTTCTACTTATATTACTTATGGTTGCAGTTACATGGAATGATGTTGCAAGGATTTTATAATTTTGACCGAAGTGTAAATTGAAGTTAGAATAAGCACAATTATACCCATAAACATATAGTTTTAGAGGTTGATGTTTTATGAGTATTATTATTTTAAATAAATTATAGAAAAATCTTTTTAAGTACTTCGTCATTAACGATATTTTGTTTATGAAACAATCATTAATTTTTACAAAAACACAAAAAGAAGCACCTGCTGGAGAAGAGGCAAAAAATGCACAGCTTTTAATACGTGCAGGATATGTTCACAAAGAGATGGCAGGTGTATACACACTCTTACCTTTTGGGCTTATGGCTGTTGAAAAAATCAAAAAAATTGTTCGTGAGGAAATGAACACATTGGGTGCAATTGAAATTATTACTACATCACTACAAAAAAAAGAATTATGGGAACGTACTGGGCGCTGGAGTGATGCTGTTGTTGATGTGTGGTTTAAATCTAAGCTCAAATCTGGTGGTGCGGTTGGTTTTGCGTGGAGTCATGAAGAACCAATTACTGATATGCTTAAAAATCATATATCTAGTTACAAAGATTTGCCGATATATGTATATCAATTTCAAAACAAACTTCGTAATGAAAAACGTGTAAAGAGTGGAATTATGCGAGGAAGAGAATTTTTAATGAAAGATATGTATTCATATTCTGCAGATGAAAAATCTCATTTAGATTTTTATGAAAAAACTAAAGTCGCATATATGAAAGCGTTTGAACGTATTGGTATAGGTGATGATACCTTTATTACATATGCGACAGGGGGAGCTTTTACTGCATTTAGTCATGAATTTCAAACAATTTGTGAAACTGGTGAAGATATTACGTTCATAAATAAAGAAAAAGGAATCGCGATTAATGAGGAGGTACTTAATGAAGACACATTAAAAAGCCTTGATGTTGTGCGCGAAGAACTTACTAAGACAAAGACTGCAGAGGTTGGAAATATATTTAACTTTGGACAAGAAAAAGCTCATGATGTTGGTCTCATGTTTAATAATGAGAAAGGAAGTAAGGATACTGTATGGATAGGTTCTTATGGAATAGGTATAACACGTGTGCTCGGTGTAATAGTAGAGAAATTTGCTGACGATAAGGGGATTGTTTTACCAAAAAGTATAGCCCCATATCAGATGCATCTCGTTGGTCTTAATGGTGATGAATCTGAAATTAAAGACTGGACTGATGGTGTTTACACTTCACTACAGAAACGAGGTATTGAGGTTCTTTATGATGACAGAGATGCAAGACCTGGACAGAAGTTTGCAGATAGTGATTTATTAGGAATGCCATATAGGGTGATTGTAAGTAAGAAAACAAAAGAGAAAGGGAAGTTTGAAGTAATAGAACGTAGCACTGGAGATGTTACATATGTAAGTGAAGAGGAGTTGTACCAGAAGTTTGAATGAAACAAGAAATAAATCGACCACATCTTATTGTAAAGGAAAACTTGAACACAACAAAAAGAACACTCATAATATATGGACATAAATATTTAGATGAAAAAGACAACAAAAATAATTGATAAACTTTTGGATTCTGTTTCTACAGATATTGGAATAGATCTCGGCACCGCAAATACTTTGGTTTATGTAAAAGGAAAAGGAGTTGTATTGAACGAACCGACTATTGTTGCAATAAACAAAAAAACAGGACTTCTTGTTGCTGTTGGCGATGATGCGAAGACAATGCTTGGGCGGACTCCTCCACACATTGAAGTAGTTAGACCACTTGTTGACGGCGTGATTTCTGATTTTGAAGTAACAGAGGAAATGCTTGCATATCTTATTTCAAAGGTTCGTGCTGGCACTAGAGCAATAGTTGCTCCGCGTGTACTCATTGGTGTTCCTTCTGGTATCACAAATGTTGAAATGCGAGCAGCGCGTGACGCAGCCAAGAACGCAGGAGCGCGTTATGTATTTCTAATTGAGGAACCAGTAGCTGCTGCAATTGGTGCTAAATTGCCTGTACATAAAGCAGAAGGGAATATGATTATAGACATTGGTGGAGGTACTACAGATATTGCTGTCATTTCTTTAAACGGTATTGTTACATCTACAAATCTACATGTTGCAGGAGATCATCTTAATCAAGCTATTGTAAGCTATATACGAGATCAATTTAAAGTATTGGTTGGAGACCGTACGGCTGAAAATACTAAAGTCGCACTAGCTTCGGTTGAAGAAAAAAATGATTCAAAGGATGTGGTTGTACGTGGACGAGATGTTGTTACAGGATTACCTCGCGAAGTTGTTATTACAGACACTGACATAAGAGAAGCAATTTCTGGTTCGGTTGGTTCGATAGTGGAAGCAGTAAAAAGTGTTATTGAACGCACACCTCCTGAGGTGCTGTCTGACGTTATGCAACGTGGCATCAATTTATCAGGCGGTGGTGCATTAATTCCAGGTATTGCAGACCTTCTTTCGGAGGTATTGAAGGTGCCTGTAGTCGTGGTACCCGATCCATTACGTGCGGTTGTGCGTGGAACTGGTATGGTGTTAGAGAACCTTGAATCATATGAAGAACTTCTCATCGAGAATGAAGGCGAATTATCGCCACAAATCTAATAGAAAAAAAATATTGAAAATAATATTGAGCATTTTACTCAGTCTTATATTACTGTATTTTATTGGAGGTTTTATAGGTAAAATTGTGTCATATGTTTCAGTTCCTATTTATAATATCAAGAATTGGTCTGTTGAGTCTACAGGTTCTGTGCCATCTTATTTTCGTGACAGGGCAATACTTATTGACACTATCGCTTCATTGGAAGCCAAATTATCTGTTCAAAATACTCAAAGTTTAACACTTGCGAGAGTGTTAGATGAAAATGATAATCTTCGTAATTTGCTTGGAGATGTAAAAGAGGACCGTATAGTTGCTGGTGTTATAGCACGTCCTCCTATGATGCCATATGATGCTATTTTAATAGACAGGGGCAGTAATGACGGCATTTTGGAAGGTGCTGTTGTATATCATTCTAATGATAGTGCAATTGGTTTTGTGGCAAAGACCTATCTAGGCAGTTCGTTGGTGACATTGTTTTCTACACCGGGTGTAGAAGAGTCTGTTTATGTAATAGGTCCAGATATTTATACAACCGCGTATGGAGATGGTGGTGGAATAATGCGCGTTAGTATACCTCAAGGAGTTTCTATAAATATTGGAGATATTATAATATTACCGTCACTAGATTCTGGTGTGTTAGGTAGTATACAAACAATAGAATCAGTTATCACAAAGCCAGAACAGATTGGTTATTTTGCTTTTGATGTACCACTACAATCACTCAAGGTCGTAAGTGTTGGACGTAGAGCTCAGAATATAATTAGTTTTGAAGAAGCAGAAAAACATGTTTCTGAATTTAAAGAAGAATTATTTAAAATTGATATACCTGATGAAATTATTGTAACAACAGGCACATCCTCGACATCACCGATTCAGAAAGGGGGTGTTATAGAAGAATATGTAGAATAATATGAGACCCACATTATTTTTATTGATGTTATTTATAAGTCTCTTAACGCCGTTTTGGTTTTTTATATTATCTTGTGTTTTGTATGTATTTGTATTACGCAAGCCATCATATGAGTTAATAGTGATTGGTGTAATCATTGATTCACAATTTGGGGTTGGTGTTGCACAGTTTTCATATTTATATACTATTTCTGCAGGAACTATTGTTCTTATTGCAGAAATGAGTAAGCCTTTTTTATCTTTTTATGATATATGAGTCAAATTAAAAACTACGCAATAAGCAATATATATAAACTAGAGTGCCGACACTTCCTATCTGTAATGATATGAGATTTTTTAATAAAAAAAAGAGAAAAATAAGAAAAGAAATTTCATTTGATGAGATTCTTCTTGATGCTTCAAACCTACCTTCATTTGATGTACAAAGAATGGAGGGACATATGGAGCTACAGCTTGCGCGTAAAAATATATATATGATTGGAATATTTTTTATTATTGTTGCTATAATTTTCTTTGTTCAGATATATAAATTGCAAGTTGTAGAAGGAGTGTCTTTTAGAGATAGAAGTGAAAATAATAGCGTTAACCAAACTCTTATTGTTGCAGAACGTGGCGCTATCTATGACCGTACAGGTGAATTAATTGCTTGGAATGAGATTGATTTAAGTGGCGAGTATGATTTTCCAGTTCGAGCATATACCGACCGTAATGGTTTAGGGCCGTTTATTGGTTATGTAAGTTATCCAAAGAAAGATTCTTCTGGTAATTATTTTCGTACAAAATATTTAGGAATAAGTGGTGTAGAGAAAGAATATAATAATTTATTGAGTGGTGTAAATGGGCGTCAGTTTGTAGAAGTGAATGTGTTGGGAGAGGTTATAGCAGAAAACATTGTTAGTAATTCTTCGTCAGGTGGAGAATTGAAGTTATCTATTGATATTGAACTATCAGAAGCTATGTATAATCTTGTAGCTACAACATCTTTACAAAATGGTTTTAGAAGTGCTGGTGCTGTGATAATGGATATATATACTGGAGAAATATTGGCCCTTACCAGTTTTCCTTCATACGACCCAGAAGTATTAGCGGACGGTGATGATGTTGAAGCTATAAATGCTCTAAATAATGACAATAGATTTCCGTTCTTAAATAAAATTATTGGTGGGCTTTATACTCCAGGGTCTATCGTTAAGCCATTTATGGCATATGCTGCATTGGTAGAAAATATTATTGACCCGATGAAGATTATTTATAGTAATGGTTCACTGATACTGCCAAATCAATACGACCCAAATAATCCTACAATATTTAAAGATTGGAGAGTGCAGGGTGCAATGACCATGCGAGACGCGATAGCGTATTCTTCCAATGTATATTTTTATATTATTGGTGGAGGTTTTGAAGATCAGGAAGGGCTTGGTATAGCACGTATAAATAAATATATGAAAATGTTTGGTCTTGGTGAAAAGACTGGTATATCTTTAGGTGGGGAGATGGCTGGTGTTGTACCTAGTCCTGAATGGAAACAAAAAGTGTTTGGTGATGATTGGAGGCTCGGTGATACATACCACACATCAATTGGACAGTTTGGTTATCAAGTTACGCCTCTGCAAATGGTACGAGCATTTGCATCTCTTGCAAATGGCGGAAAACTTGTTACGCCAACAGTCTTGTTTGAAGAACAAGGTGATGTTGTTGATTTGAATTTGAAACAAGACGCTATTGATGTTGTTACTGAAGGTATGAGACGTGCTGTTGTGCAGGATAGAGGTACCGCACGTCCGTTTGAACGAAGTGATGTGAAAATCGCAGGAAAATCAGGAACTGCCGAGGTTGGAGTAGGAAACGCTTTTGTTAATTCTTGGGCCGCTGGATATTTTCCGTATGAAGAGCCACGATATGCTTTTATTTTATTTATGGAACATGGACCGCGTTCAAATACAGTTGGAGCGACCACTGTTATGGGCAAGGTGTTTGATTGGATGGCTGAAAATAAATCAGAATATTTTGAACAAAAAAAGAATTAACTGATTCACTTTATCGTATATAAAATATAATTATTCTGTTTATTTCAGAAAATGGAAATATGTTTGTGACAAATGATATGGTTTTCATACCTTATTGTATATAAAGTATATTAATTAATTATTAGATATTTTATACTTACTTTAATACATATCTTATTACAAGAATAATCAACAGATTGACTTACGCTCCGCACTACGTATAATTGAGAACGAAATTTAAATATATTGATATGAATGCACCACAAAACTCATTTTTGACCAAAGAAAAGTTCGAAGAACTCAAGGAAGAATTAGAACACCTAAAGACAGTTCGGAGAAAAGAAGTCGCGGAATCTTTGGAATATGCACGTAGTCTTGGAGACCTTTCTGAGAATGCAGAATATCAGGAAGCTCGAGATATGCAGGCCGCAATTGAAGAAAGAATTCAACACCTTGAACGGGTAATCAAAGAAGCTAAAATTGTTGCAAACACAAAAAAAGGTGATGTTGTGGGTCTTGGCTCAGAGGTTACTATTCAGAAAGATAAAGAGTCTGGTAAACTCACTTATACAATTGTTGGTTCCGAAGAAGCAAACATCCACGATCATAAGCTTTCATATCTTTCACCACTTGGTGAAGCCCTTATGGGAAAGATTAAAGGAGAAGAATTTTCTTTCATTACACCAAATGGAAATCAATCATATAAAGTTTTAAAAGTTGTTTAAGAAAAGAAGGGAACAGATTCGGTTTCGTTGTATACAAAATATAATCGTTCTGATAGTACAAATATCTTTTTAGTTCTTTCAATTTTTATTATTTAACGATACTATAATTGGAATGTCATCAATAGAAGAGATTCGCAACGAGCGATTAAAAAAATTATCTATATTAGAAGATAATGGTATTAATCCATATCCAGCAACCACCAATCGTACACATACTATTTCTGAAGCTATTAATAGCTTTGGTGTGTTTACAAAATTTAACAAAAAGATTTTTGTATTGGCAGGCAGAGTGCTTGTGCGTCGTGGGCAAGGCTCAATATTGTTTGTTGATTTTAAAGATGGTTCAGGTAGTTTTCAGGCTGTTTTGAAAGGGGACGAAATGGCTAGTGAGTTGTTCCAATTATTTAAAGACACTGTTGATGGTGGAGATTTTCTAGAATTTACAGGAACATTATTTACAACAAAAAAGGGGCAGAAGTCATTACTTGTTAAAAAATGGAAGATGTTAAGTAAATCATTGCTTCCTCTTCCAGACAAATATCATGGTCTTAAAGATGAAGATGAACGATTCAGGAAACGATATCTTGATATCTTACAAAATGATGATTTGAAGGAGCTGTTTGAAAGAAAAGCAAAATTTTGGCGTGTAACACGCTCATTTATGCAAGAGCATAATTTCAGTGAAGTGGAGACACCAACACTTGAAGTGACTACGGGTGGTGCAGAAGCTAAGCCTTTTCAAACACACCATAACGATTTTGATATGGATGTATATCTTCGTATTTCTGTGGGTGAGTTATGGCAGAAACGACTGATTGCCGCTGGATATGAAAAAATTTTTGAAATAGGAAGAATATATAGAAATGAAGGAACCAGTTCAAATCATCTACAAGAATTTATTAATATGGAATTCTATTGGGCATATGTAGATTATGAAGACGGCATGAAGTTTGTAGAGGGTCTGTATAATAAAATAGCTAATGATGTATATGGTACTACTACATTTACTAGAGGAGAGTATACGTTTGATTTTGGTGCGAAGTGGAAACGTATAGACTATCTAGAAGAAGTAAAATCACAGACTGGCATTGATTTAGAAAATACATCAGAAGACAAGATTAAGATTAAATTACAAGAATTGAATATTAAATATGAAGGAGACAATATGGAACGACTCACAGATACTTTGTGGAAATATTGCAGAAAGAATATTGCAGGACCTGCATTTTTAATTAATCATCCAAGACTTGTATCTCCACTGGCAAAAGCTGTGTCAGGAAGAGAAAGTGTAACAGAGCGTTTTCAACCGATTATTGCAGGGACTGAAGTGGGGAATGGATATTCAGAATTAAATAGTCCTATAGAGCAAAAAGCGAGATTTAATTTACAGAAGAAACTGCTTGCAAAAGGTGACGATGAGGCCATGATGCCTGATGATGAGTTTGTAGAGATGCTTGAACATGGAATGCCACCAACATGTGGCTTTGGTTTTGGAGACAGATTATTTGCAATACTTGAAGATAGACCACTTCGTGAATGTCAGATGTTTCCATTCATGCGACCAAAAACATAACTTTATACAGGGGTCCGACCCCTGTATAAATTTTATATTAAAAAAGCCGATACTCTGTATCGGCTTTTGTGTGATTCCTCTTTCTAATTTATAGATTAGTTACACCTCTTTTATTTATGTTTGCCCAAGTTGGAATATCGTATATACGTCGCAGTTTGTTGGAAATATCTTTGAAACTATTTCCATAAACTGGTTTGTGTTCTATACCATTTCTCGTAACAATTGCTTTTTTCTGTGTATGAGAATTGCGACTTATACCTCTACCACTGCCACCATTACCTTTGCCATTGAGTTTATTTTTACTTTTGGCAATAGATTTTCTTGGTGATGTAATTTTAATTTCCATACCGAGCATTTGTCTATCTCTATACATTTGTACTGCCCCTTTTATCAAATGAATTGCATCTGAAAGAACGATAAGTGTAATATCTTGGCTATTGTGGAGGCAGTGTTTCCATTATGAGAACTCTGTTATTTTCTGGATGTTCAGAAATACGAACCGTTGTTCCCGCCACATTTTCACTGTTTATAAGTACTTCAATTGGCATTGCATTGAAAATTCTGCATAGGCCATCTAGAAGTTCTTGGCGCGCATCTATTTGCCACCATTCTGGTTTTTCCGATACACCAAAGATATCCATTAGCGAGACTGCGTTCGGATAGGACGCCACTATCTGGGAACAACAACCATAGGAGTTTTCTGGAGCGTATACAGCTTGCTCAGCACTCTCCACTGACCGTTTAAAAGAAGTCCAGATATTGCCACTTTCAACAGCCTCAATAATGAGTAGTGGAACAAGCTTTACATCCATATCAATATCCTCTCTTTGAGTTGATAGGACTTGCAATATAGCCTTTTTGTATTTAGTGGTCAAGTATTTAACAAATTCATGCAACGTCACACTTTAGTGTATTTTACTGTAACTGTGTATAAGTGTGGTACATGGTGGGGCATAGTGGTATATAATGCCAACGTGGTGGGAGATAGTGGTATACTACTTTCAAACGACTGAATCGATACTGAAAGGGGGTTCAGCTGAGAAAGAAAGTTTACTAATCATGTTCAACAATTTATTCACATGTTAATTGGAGAGTACACACATAAGATTGATTCCAAAAAACGGCTGTCTTTTCCTTCTAAATGGAGAAAAGAACTTGGAAAAAAATTAGTGGTTACTCGAGGACTAGATAATTGTCTCTTTGTATATCCCTTGAATGAGTGGAAACAGATATCTGCAAAGATAGCAGGGCTTCCACTCGGTCAAGCGGACACACGAGGTTTTAATCGTTTCTTTCTATCTGGAGCGGTTGAAGTAGAAGTAGATAGCGTTGGACGAATTCTCGTTCCTGATTTCTTAAAAGATTTCGCGAAACTTAAAAGTAAAGTTGTACTCGCAGGAATCCATGATCGTGTGGAGATGTGGGATGAGAAGCTGTGGAGTGAATACAAACGCCATATTGAAGGTCAAGCTGATGCACTGGCTGAGAAGCTTGGTGAGATCGGCATTCTATAAAAGTCGCATGGAAAAACATATTACTGTCTTAAGCACAGAAGCAATAGATGCTCTTGCAATCTTCTCTTGCTCAAAAATTGTTGATGCAACACTTGGGTCGGGAGGACATGCGCTTCAAATACTTTCAAAACTTAGTGATAAGGGAACATTAATTGCACTTGATATTGATTCAACAGCAATTGATACACTTCAAGAAAAACTAAAATTAGACAATGTTCAGCTTGTGGTCAGTAATTTTAAAAATATTGATACAGCACTAGAGAACATTGGAATAAACAAAGTAGACGGAATTCTTGCGGATCTTGGTTGGAGAATGGAGCAGTTTAGTGGAAGTGAAAAGGGTTTTTCCTTTCAGATAGACGAACCACTTTTAATGACGTTTGGAGACTCAAAAGAATACTTGTTTACAGCTAAGGACATTGTTAACGACTGGGAAGCCGAAGATATTGCAAATGTCCTAAAAGGGTATGGTGAAGAACGTTTCGCGAAAATGATTGCAGAAGCAATTGTTAAACGAAGGGTTAGCAAGCCAATAGAAAGCTCATTACAACTTGTAGAAGTAATAAAGGGTGCAGTTCCTGGATTTTATAGGAACGGTAGGATTCATCCTGCAACACGCACATTTCAGGCGCTTAGAATTGCTGTGAACGATGAATTAAAGGCTCTTGAACAGTTTATTGAAAAGGCGGTTGGCCTTTTAAACAATAAAGGAAGATTGGTAATTATTACTTTTCACAGTATTGAAGACCGTATTGTAAAACATACATTCAGGTCATTTGCTAACAAAGAATTAGGTACTGTGCTTACTAAAAAGCCAATAATCGCAAGTAGAGATGAAATAAATAAAAACCCAAGAGCGCGTAGTGCAAAACTTAGAATATTTGAAAAAAATGAACAGGCATAAAATAAAACTATATAAAGAAGAAAGGATGTGGTTTTTTGTAGCGTTAACTGTGCTACTTAGTATGTTTGCATTATATATATATTTTGTAAGCGCGTCAGTGGTACATGTTGTTATGCGTAAGGAGATTAATTCTGAGATATCTAGAATAAGTTCATCCGTGGGACAACTTGAGTCACAATACATTGAAACACAATATGCAGTTAGTGCTGGTATAGCTTTATTAGAAGGATATAAAGAAGTTGATAAGAAAATTTTTATAGACAGAACCACGACCAGTTTGGTATTGTCTACAAATAATGATAGTTAATACATTCGTACGAATAATGAATATTTGCATGATGTAATATATAAGAAATACAGGCTCATTTTTATGATTGATTTATTAGAAGATACCTATATGTTGGCGACAGATATTTGCTGTGCAAATACAATTCCAACATATACTACAGGATGAGAAAAAATGCTGTTATACGAATACGTATAATAACTGGTGCAGTTTTAATATTGGCACTTATTTTGTTTGCACGACTTTATCAGTTGCAGATTATGCAGTGGGAAGATTATCGTATTCAGGCAGAAAAACAATATGTGCGTACGGTTAGAGACTCATATTCAAGGGGAAGTATATTTTTGACCACAAAAGATGGAGAGAAGGTTTCTGTAGCTACGATACAGACAGGATTTTTATTATCAATCGACGCCTCTCGCATTGTCGATATAGAAACTACATATGAAAAAATAAATAGTATTGTACCGATAAATAAGGATACTTTTTTCGAGAAAGCTGGACGAAAAGACCGTACATATCAAGAGGTTGCACAAAAAATAACTGAAAAAGATGCTATAGATATTAAATCATTTAATCTTAGTGGTGTTCAGTTGAGCGAGAATAATTGGAGATATTACCCAGGCAAAAATTTATCTGCTCGTACTGTTGGGTTTGTTGGTTATTCTGGAAATGATATAACTGGGCTTTATGGACTTGAACGATATTATAACGATACTCTTACAAGAGATAATAAGCGACTCTCTGTAAACTTTTTTGCTGAAATTTTTAGTAATTTAGGAAATTTGGTATTTGATAAAACTACAGAGCGTGAAGGAGATGTGGTTACTTCTATTGAACCAACTGTTGCTAGAACTTTGGATAGAGTTTTGGAGGAAACACAAAAAAAGTGGGATAGTAAACTTACTGGTGGAATTATAATGAATCCAAAGACTGGTGATATATTCGCACTTGGTGTAACACCTTCGTTTGATTTAAATAATCGTACTGGTGTTGACATAAAAGCCTTCAGAAATCCATTGGTTGAAAATGTTTATGAACTCGGTTCAATCATTAAGCCACTTACTCTTGCTTCAGGACTTGATTCCGGTGTAATTACTCCATATTCTACTTATTATGATGCTGGATTTGTTGAGTTAGATGAATACACTATTAGTAACTATGATGGTAGGGGTAGGGGTACCGTAGATATGCAACAGATATTGAATCAGTCGTTAAATACAGGGGCAGTGTATGTAATGTCTAAGATGGGAAAAGAGAAATTTCGTGAATATTTTGTGAATCTTAAAATTGGTACGGAAACTGGGATAGATTTACCAAATGAAACATACGGTCTTGTTAAGAATTTAAATAGTCCGAGAGATGTTGAATATGCGACCGCATCTTTTGGACAAGGCATAGCTTTAACACCAATAGGAGGAGTAAGAGCATTAGCTACACTTGCAAACGGGGGTAAACTTATCACTCCACATATAGCACAGAGTATTGAATATAAAGACGGTAAAGTACATGAAATAGGTTTTCCTGATGGAGAAAATGTATTTTCAGAAGAAACAGGAGAGCAAATTACACGAATGCTTGTAAATGTTGTAGATGATGCTCTTCGTGGTGGTAAGGTTGCCTTACCAAACTATACTGTTGCAGCTAAAACTGGTACTGCACAAATATCTGACACAGAAAATGGTGGATATTATGATGACCGATTCTTACATTCATTTTTTGGATATTTTCCGGCATATGATCCAGAATTCTTTATTTTCCTGTATACTGTTGAACCTAAGGGTGTGCGATATGCTTCAGAGACGCTAACTGAGCCGTTTATGGAAATGACACATTTTCTTATTAATTATTATAATATTCCACCCGACCGTTAGTTAAACAGAAAAGATAACGCTATATATCTTGTCGTATCTAATGCCGTCTTGTTTGTTGTGGTGCATGAGGTGAAGTATCTATAAATATGAAAACATTGTTTAAAAAAATTGTAGTTACCATCATTACGTTAGAAGCGAAGCTGTTATTAAAACGCACGAAGCCACAAATTATTACTGTAACTGGAAGTGTTGGAAAAACATCAGTAAAAGATGCTATTTATACTGTTGTAAAAGGGCGAGTATATACACGTAAGAGTGAAAAAAGTTATAACTCTGAAATAGGCGTACCACTTTCAGTGCTGGCACTAAAAAATGCGTGGGGCAGTCCAATCGGATGGCTAAAAAATATTATAGATGGAGCAATGATTGTTCTCCACCCTGGTAAATATCCAAAACTTCTTGTTCTTGAGATGGGCGTTGACCGTCCTGGAGATATGAAAAAACTAACAGAATGGATTAAGCCAGATATAGTTGTCCTTACAAGATTGCCAGATGTACCTGTGCACGTAGAATTTTTTGAAACACCTGAAGCTGTTGTAGAAGAAAAGAAGAAATTAATTGATGCGCTACGAACAGGTGGTGTACTGGTTTATAACCAAGACGATGAACAGGCTAAGATAATAGCAGACAGCATACCACAACAATCGATTGGCTATAGCAGTAATTCACTATCTCCATTTACGGCATCAGGAGATAAGGTTGTTTATGAAGACGGTCGTGCGGTTGGTCTTGAATTTACTTTGACACACTTAGATCATGCACAGATAATTCGTATTAATGGTTCTTTGGGTGGACACCATTCATATAATTATGCCGCCGCTGTAGCTGTTGCTTCAATTTTAGATATTGATATAGAAGATGCAGCTAAATCTTTATATTTGCATACACCGCCACCGGGACGAATGAGACTTCTTTCAGGGATAAAAGAAACAACAATTATCGATGATACATACAACGCTTCTCCGGTTGCCATGGAGCGTGCAATAATGACGCTTAAAGAGATAAAGGGTGTAAAGAGACGTGTGGCTGTACTTGGTGACATGATGGAATTAGGACGATTTTCTGTTCGTGAACATGAAAAGGTTGGTGAATTAGTGGCTAAAATATCAGATATTCTTATTACTATTGGAGTACGCTCTCATAAGATTGCGAGCACTGCTATCGAGTATGGTATGAAAAAAGATTCTGTATATAGATGTGATTCATTGGACGAAACAAGAGATGTCTTGGATAAAATATTACAGAATGGTGATGTTGTGTTGGTAAAGGGTTCTCAAAGTATTCGTGCAGAAAAAATCGTTGAGCACATTATGGCAGAGCCAGAAAAAGCAAGAGATTTACTTGTAAGACAAAGTCAAATTTGGAAGAAGATTTAAAAACCAGAGAGTATTACTCTCTGGTTTTGGATTAAAGAACAAAAACTTAATCTATCTTTAATTTATATTTTTATTTTGTTGCCGTTCTCTCATACTTTGTATAAATTCATCAAGATTATAAACCACAATTCTCCATTCACTACATATTTTGATACTTTGACCAAGAACAAATGTATGTGCCGTATGATATTTTATTGATTCAAATAAAATAGTGTGTACGGCACGGCGACATCTTTTCATTTCTATATGCTGATTTTTGCTGTTACGCGTTTCTTGTTTTAAGTCATTAAAAAGATTGTGTAAATGACGTAGATGTTTAGGAACTTTTCCAATAGGTATGTCTTCGTTTGGATTAAATTCTGCCCAAGATTTTTGTACAGGCTCACTTGTGTCAGATATAGCCTTTGTAATTTGCTCCGCAATATCAAGCTCGGTCTTGTCTTCGTTTGGCATGTTTGCCTCCATCTCTGTTTGTAAGGAAACGATATTCTTATTTAATTTTGGCAATTATAATATTGGTAGTCAATGGACGAATCAATAAATCTATTCTCTGAAGATTTTATTTAATCTTGTTAAATTGTATTTAATGTTGTTAGAAAAATGCCATATGTGTGTGCACATTACCAACATGTATTGACAATATATTATTTAATGTGATTATATTGATTAGGTTTATCATTCTAATTAAGAGAGGTTTTTAGTATGAATGACGTTATTTTTGGACATGATTTCGATTGGTGGAAACGACTCATTGAAAATGATCATACTGAATTTTCACGTAGAGTAAAAAACATACAAGTATCTATATCTAGAGATATAGATTCCTGTGCAGGTATGTTAAATCGTATTAAAGACGTTCTTGAGCATAGTGATGTAAATCCTTTGATACAAAGGTCTATCTTTGAATCGAGCATATCTATGTGTAAACAGTCTGAAGATTTAAGAAATTTGGCTATTTTGATGAAAATTGAGTCAGATTATTTAAAGCAATAAATAATTTAAGAGCCTGTATGGATTACAGGCTTTTTATTTTTGCATATATCTGTTATAAATATTGACCCTATCGTCTAACGGCTATGGAATAAAATAGTATGGGTACTATTTTATGGATGAGTAGGTTAGGATTACTAAATGTTCGGTAGTTATTAAAGGCCCTATCGTCTAACGGCTAGGACATATGGTTCTCATCCATAAAACCGGGGTTCGATTCCCCGTAGGGTCACAAATACAATAGCGCCTCACGGCGCTTTTTGTATTTGTGACCCTACGAGTAAGAGTGTGGGACACTCTTACGTGGGAATCGAAAAGGTTGTCGATATTTTGCAGAAATATCATACAACCTAAACCGTTCATGTAATGAAAGATTTCCCCGTAGGGTCACAAAACGGAAAACCCAGAGCTTTCGCTCTGGGTTTTCTACGTTTTGTAGTACCCTACGGGGAATCGAAAGCCGCAGGCCGATATGAATTTCGTAGCGGAGCGAAGAAAGAAACTGGCCGAGGCAGGGCAGGAGCCACTTAGTATTTTGACTTTAGGAAAAATACTTAGTGAGCTGCGCCGATTCCTGCTGGGAGCAGGTTACGTGGGAATCGAAAAGGTTGCCAGATATTTTGAAAAGACGTTTTCTGGAGAATTGTAACTTGTATATTACTTGTCAATTGAATATAGATTAGTCTACAATTAACTTGCTTATGATAAATAAGGAAAAGATAATACAAAAGAAGAAAAATAAAAAAACAATAAACGGATGGCGTATTTTATTTCGGCATCTTTTTAGTTATAAAAAAGAAGTAATCATACTTTCTCTGTTGGGAATGTTGTCTGCTATCGCAAATGGTACGATCCCGTATATTATCGGTAAGTTTTTTGATGGAATTATAGCTCCATCAACAGTAGAGATTTATGGCTACACATTACCACTGTGGCTTGCTTTAATATTGTTATTTATTGTATTGCAATTATTTGCGGACATTGTGGACTGGAAACATGCACAGAAAAATGTTGTTCTTGATAACGCATTATTTGCATCGTATCGTGCAAATAACATATCTCGTCTTTTATATTTACCATTGTCATTCCACAAAAATAGGAAATTGGGGAAAATAACTGAAACAATATTTCGTGCTGGGAGTGGTATAACAAACATAATTAGTCAGATTATCGTACGGCTTTCCCCTCAATTTCTAAGTATTATAATAGGTTTTGCAATAGCTCTTTATATACATGCTGGCTTGGCGATGATACTTGCTGGAGGAGTATTGTTTTATATAGTCACATTAACACAGCTAACTAGTAGTATTGGAGATCTGGTCAAAAAGGGGAACAGGGCTTGGGGAGAAGCACACAGTATTGCATATGAATCTATTGCAAATATTGATGTTGTAAAGAAATTTACAACAGAAAAGAGAGAAGAGAAAAATATAAAAGATGCGTATCTTAAAAAAGCTGCACGCAGATGGTCACAAGTTGAATTAAAGTGGAATCAAATAAATTTTCTCCAACGTATCATAGTGACTGTCACAAGGAGCGCAATATTTATTTTTTCGGTGTATCTTATAAGCGACGGCACAATAACACTGGGAGAGCTTATTGCATTTAACGGCTATGCGATGATGTTTTTTGGCCCCTTTGTTCTACTTGGTCAAAATTGGCAGTCTGTTCAAAATGGCATCGTTGCATTAGAGGAAACGGAACGGTTAATAAAAACTCCACCAGAAGTATATGCTCCAGAAAATGCGCAGAAAATGAATATAAAAGGAAACGTAACGTTTAAAAATGTATATTTTAAATACAAAGACAATGGAGAAGATACATTAAAGGGATTAAATTTTGATGTGAAGTCTGGAGATACGATTGCTCTCGTAGGGGGGTCGGGTGTTGGAAAAAGTACCGTTATAGATTTATTACCAGCGTTTTATTTTGCGCGCAAAGGTAAAGTGCTAATAGATGGCGTTGATATAAAGAATATTAATTTGTATACATTACGCAATGCTATCGCAATTGTTCCGCAAGAAGTATCTCTCTTTAATGAAACAATAATGACAAATATTAAATACGGAAACTTTAAGACAACAGAGAGTGAGGTGAAGGAAGCGGCAAAGAAAGCACACGCAGACGTTTTTATTGATAAGTTTCCAAAGAAGTATAAAACGATAGTAGGGGAACGCGGGGTGAAACTCTCTGTTGGGCAAAAACAACGAGTAGCGATAGCTCGAGCTATATTACGTAATCCCAAGATATTGATATTGGATGAACCAACTTCAGCGCTTGATTCAAAGACAGAACGATTTATTACAGAGTCATTGGGAGAGTTGATGAAAGGACGAACAACATTTATTGCCGCGCATCGTTTGAGTACTGTGCGAAAGGCGGACAAAATATTAGTGTTTGAAAAAGGACGGATTGTAGAAGAAGGGGACCACGAACATCTTATGAAAATTAAAGACGGCACATACAAAAATATGTATGAACACCACATTGGCTTGCAGTAATGGAGTATATAATATTGTGTATTTTGTATCAAAGATATTCAACAAAAAATAAAATAATATGAGTAATTTTAATGATAACGATATAGAAAATGTAGAGGACTTGCAAGAAATACTTATTCGACACGCAACGGGGGGTGATAGCAATGACACGGACGAGTATGATTATAAACGATTAAGAAGATCCTTCTTAACAGATGAGGATACCAAAAACGGTGTTCCAAATTTTATAAGAGAGAGTAGAGATTTAGGTGCATTCTGGGCTTTTATACAACCAAAATTCTCAACATATAAAGAGCGCAGAAGTTTTATTTACACAGAGCTCTCTAAATTATTTGATATAATCGAAGGTATAGATATTTCTCAAACAATTAGTAGTATCCCAGAAATAAATAATAATGAGACAAATAGTATTATTTCTGCTGGTGGTAACATAAACGCGGGTAGGGACATTGTTGTCGGTGATAAGAGTATTTCAAATCGTAGTAATGAAAGATTTAATCATAAATCAGAAGTTATGAAAACCGTATATTGGATTATTGGTTCGATAATAGTTTTTTTGATTGTTTTTCTAATTTATTACTTTACTGGCACGGACATAAGTATATAAACATATTTGTAAATAAAAATATTAACACCATGTACAGACTCTGTAAGAATTGAATTTCCACGATTGATAAATGTCGATTTAATAAAAAAGACCCAACATAATTGTTGGGCCAAAGAGATCTTGTGTAACAGATCTCTGGGAGGATGTAGTAAAAATCTTCTTCACAAGAATTTTAGCATAAATTAATAACATGCTATAGCTGATTTATGTTTTATTTCAGCTATAGTGGCAGACTTTAGCATAGATTTTGTAATTTTTAATCTTTAAATATCCAGCAAGACTTAGGAACCACTCCATCTGAATCTAATACCTCCATTAAACACCTGTTTTTCTTAATAGCACCTATAACATGTTGCTTTTTTGTACTTTGGTCATGGCAGGGAACCTATTCTGTATCTATTATATTTAAAACATTTAAATATTTATGTGTCAATAGATGATTTATAAAATACACGTTTATGCATGATATTGTATACATACTATTAGTAGATTAATTAATCAGTTTATGAATATAAATGAACATACAGCACCAGACAAATTAGAGCGTTATGCTTTCTTATGGTCTATTTTACTGCTTGTAGTTACTGCTCTGTCACTGTTTTTTGGTGTCATGCCTATTGTGTATACAGTAGTTGGATATGGTGGAATTATTACGCCATTTTTAACATTATCTTGGTTGATTTCAGGTATAGCAGGTATTTATCTTCTGTATTTATGGTATAAGGCAGGATATAGAGTTTTTGGAAAAACCGACATGAAGGACATAGTCATGTTTCTAATAATGGCAGTGACTGGTGTTAATGTTGGTCTTGGTGCTTTAGGAAATAATATTTTGATGAACCTTGCATATAATTTCGGGTCATTTGATATTATTTACAAAGCTGTTGCAATTATATATCTTGCTGTTGCATTTTATCTATTCACTAAATGGAAAGGTGGTGGACAGGTGGTTTTCGGTGCAAGTGAGCCAATTTCAGATTCTGTTACTGATACAGATGAAGCTGAAACTACTGTTTCAACTACCGAGGAGACAGAAGATATAGTCTCAGAAGAGTCTTCTTCAGAAAGTCAGAAATAGAAAGAGTATAAGTCTGAAATAACACATCGTAACATAGCAAAAAACTAGAAAAGCATCCATAAAGGATGCTTTTCTAGTTTTTTGAACCGTGAGAAATGAACAGTTTCACAAGACCCATTGAGATATTTTATGATTAAAGTGTGAGATATCATTTTGTATCTATGTGCGTGATCAAATTTTATTTGAGTTTGTTTATAAATAAAATTGAACACTATTTTTTTGATGCGTGCGAAATATTAAGCTCATACGATTTTTTAGGGTATAATAGTGACTTATGACTCAAGAACAAACACTCGAAATTATAAAAACTGGTGCAAATGTATTTTTGACAGGTGAGCCCGGTTCGGGGAAAACCTATGTATTGAATGAGTATATTGCTTGGCTTGAGGCCTCTAATGTTTCTGTTGCTGTTACAGCATCTACTGGAATTGCTGCAACACATATTGGTGGTATGACAATTCATTCTTGGAGTGGAATTGGTGCAAGAGATAGTATTTCTCCATATGACCTTGATGCAATAACAAGTAAACAGAAGATGATTAAAAGAGTTAAGAAAGCAAAAGTTCTTGTAATTGATGAGATATCCATGTTGGACGGAAGAGTACTTGAAATGGTGGAGGTTGTCTGTAGGACAATTCGTAAAAACAACGAATCCTTTGGAGGTCTTCAAATTATTTTAGTTGGTGATTTCTTTCAATTACCGCCAATTGCAGGAATGGGGAATATTGCTAGGTTTGCTTTTGAATCTATAGTATGGGAAAAAGCAAAGTTTTTGACATGCTATATAACAGAACAACACAGACAGGAAGATGAGATGTTGCTTGGACTTCTTTCTTCAATTAGGAAAAATGATGTTACTGATGAACACAGGACACTTCTTTCAGAACAAGTGGATATTAAATTTGAAGATATTGAGCCGACAAAGCTGTTTACTCACAATAAAGATGTGGATGCAATGAATCTTGCAAGATTGAAAGAGTTGGACACTAAAAAAGCATCATTTAAAATGGAGTCACGTGGAAACAAAGGTGTGCTTATGGGCCTCGTTAAAAATTGTTTATCTCCTGAAATGCTCGAGTTAAGACTTGAGGCAATGGTAATGTGTACAAAAAATAATTTTGAACATGGGTATGTAAATGGCACATTAGGTAGAGTAGTTGAATTTGATCGCAACGATGGTTTCCCAATAATAGAAACAAGTCTAGGAAAACGTATTAAAATAGAGTCTACTACATGGAAAGTTGAAGAGGATGGGAAGGTGATGGCAGAAATAACACAAGTACCACTTCGTCTTGCTTGGGCAATTACTATACATAAGAGTCAGGGAATGTCGTTAGACGCTGCTGAAATTGATTTGCGAAATGCATTTACATATGGACAAGGATATGTAGCGTTGTCGCGCGTGCGCACGTTAGATGGAATGAAAATGATAGGTATTAATGCGAGCGCACTTGTTGTTGACCCTAAAATAGTTTTAAGAGATGAAAGATTTAAGATTGAATCAGACGATGCAGAATATGTATTTTCTGAAATGGATACGAGTGAGATTCTTAAAATGCAAAAAGACTTCGTTTCAATGTCTGATGGGCAGTGGTTTGATGGTGTTGTAAAATCAAAGCCAAAAAAACTTGAAGAACGAATTAAAAAAGAAAATACTTTTGAAGCAACAAAGCATCTTTTACTTAAAGGTATGTCTGCGTCAGAAGTTGCGCGTGAGCGTGAAATGGCACTTTCAACTATTTGGGGACATATAGAAAAACTTGCCTATGATGGTGTTTTGGAACGTAAAGACATGAACTCTCTTATTCCTAGTGATATTTCTTGGAAGTCTGCGTATGTAGATATTGCTAGAGCTTACGACAAGCTTGGTACTAAGAAATTGAAACCAATTTATGAGGAGGTTGGAGAAAAATATGACTATGACGCTATCAGACTTGGACGGATTTTATATACAATGAAATAAGTAGATGAGGCTTAAAAAAAGACTGAGATTTGTTAGGAGAAAAAGTCCTACAGTAATAAAACATTATCTTGAACACAAGGAGCTTGCACGCACATTGGTGCATGAGAAGCTTGTTTACTGGAATCAATTTTATAATTTAGATTACAAACGAGTATTTATTAAAAATCAAAAAACATGCTGGGGAAGTTGTTCAGAACATGGAAATTTGAATTTCAATTATAGAATTATTTTTTTACCACAGGTGCTTATGGACTATGTGATAGTGCATGAACTTTGTCATTTGATGGAATTAAATCATTCAAAAGTATTTTGGGCACATGTTGAAAAAACCATACCTAATCATTTGGAAAGAAAAAGTCATCTTATAAAGATGACTCGTATCCCACAAAATGGATTTTCTAGCAGTCTATATGCTTTGAATGTCAGATAGATAAGAAATGGCTTCATATATATATGAAGCCATTGTGTTTCCTAGCCGCGAAGTCTTACTCTTTGTCGAAGTTATCATTCAGTGCGAAACTGAAGAAACGTAGAGTAAGCTTCACGGTCCTAGGTTACTGTGTGACGCATGCCATAGCGTCTATAGTTTGCTACTTTAGCCGGTAGCGGGGCAGGTGTGTAAGTTTTTTGTGAAAGAACATAATAGGTGCTTGTCCATTCACTCTACTCACATCAATAATAACTTTTCCTATTAAACATAATGACATATTAAGATATTTTGTCAAGTTTAGGTGTGTTGTGATGCTTGGTGACATGGAAAAAGAAGGATATGGTGAATTTCTTGTTTTGTTTTAGCAGTTAACGTTGTTATGTGTTTCATGTACAATAGCGTTACATGATTGAAATTGCTGTCTGGTCAATTTTTCTAGTTATTGCTCTTTTTGTATTAGTACGAGGAGCTGATTTATTTGTTGTTGGTGCGAAACAAATGGGTGCATCTCTAGGGATGAGTAAATTTGCTATTGGTGTACTTATTGTAGGTTTTGGTACATCGCTTCCAGAATTAGCATCCTCTATTGCCGCAGTATTGAACGGTGCATCCGAGATTGTTGTAGCTAACGTTGTTGGTTCAAATATTACAAACATATTTTTTGTAGTTGGAATACTCGCTGCATTTAGCGGTAGGATTATTATTAAGAGAGATTTAATTAAAACAGAGTTACCTGTTTTTTTTATTGCAACAGTGCAGTTTGTTGCTGTTGTCTACGATGGTACTGTAGATCGTATTGAAGCACTTTTACTACTTGGTACTTTTTCCGCATACATGTTGTATCTCTTTGGTGAAGCAAAGCGTGAAGATTCTGTAGACCTTACTCATGTAGGTAGACGTCCTCATCTAGAGTTTAGGTCTGTCGTATTTATTATATTAGGTATCGTTGCAGTGTTGCTTGGAGCTAAATTTACTATAGATATGGTTGTTAATATTGCAGATGCACTTAATATCGGTAAAGAGATAGTATCAATTTTTGCAATTGCTATAGGTACATCACTTCCAGAGTTGTTTGTTTCTATTCAAGCATTAAGGACCGGAGAAGCAGAACTTGCTATTGGAAACATTTTTGGATCTAATGCATTTAATATGTTGATGGTTGTTGGTGTTCCTGGAGTTATTGCACCACTTATAGTTGGTGATGTTGTAATGACTGTCGGTCTTCCTATTGTGATTGCCGCTTCATTAATATTCTTTGTTAATGGTCTGGCAAGACAAATTCTGCGGTGGGAGGGAATAATGATGCTTATTTTCTTTGCATTTTTTATGGTAAAACTTATTGCATTCATATAGAATGCACAAATGATTAATATTAAAGATGATATTGTCTTTATTGATAAGCCCGTTGGAATAACATCTTTTGATGTACTTCGTAAGCTTAAGAAAAAATATGACACTCCAAAACTTAAACTTGGGCATGCTGGCACCTTAGACCCAAATGCATCAGGGCTTATGGTTATTGGGGTTGGTTTAGGTACGAAAAAGCTTAAAGAATATGTAGGTCTTTCAAAGGAATATATCGGAGAGATTTTAATAGGCACATCTACCACAACAAGCGATGCAGAAGGTGAGATTCTTGAAGATGTTTATGTGCCAGATATTTCGGAAGAAGAATTGAGAAAGACTGTCGAAAGCATGGTTGGGGTGATACGTCTACGTGTTTCAAAATTTTCTGCTGTTAAAATGAGAGGGGAGCCATTATATAAAAAAGCCCATAGAGGGGAAGATGTTAAGGTGTTACCACTTCGAGATATGCAGGTGAATAGCGCAGAACTAATTTCGTATGAATGTAGAGATAATAAATGTATTTTAAATGTTAAGTTTAACGTAGAGAGTGGCGTTTATATACGATCGCTTGCAGAAGAAGTAGGAAGACGCCTTGGATATCCTGCAACACTAAAAAATCTTCGTAGAACGAAGGTTGGTGAACATCTTGTAGAGTATGTTAATGAGATGATATAAATAATAGTCCGAAAGAAATGTAAATTTCTTTCGGACTAGTTACTTTAGTGCTGTTGTGCTCGCGGGAACGACATGCTCCATATACCTCGATTTCTAATTTCTGCAAACCCGTCTTCATTATATTCGAGTGGTAGAAACACTATTTTTTTTGGGATAATGATTTTACCGCTTTTTATTATGGTGTTAGTACAATCATAATATGTAAGGCTGGTTAATATCCTCAACCTTATTTCTGTACAGTCAGCGTATTCCATTGATGGTTCAACTGCCGAACGTATAAGTTTCTTGCCAAATAATGACCTCATTTGTTTATTTGTAATTCCGTATTTACTTAATAAACAATTATGGCACCGTAATGAAACACGATAACTTTCTGGATTTTTTGGTGTTTCAAAATGAACAAAAAGACTCAAGTGCGCATCTGTATTCATTTTTATCCTCCATTGAATATTGATTTGTTTAAATAACTATTCCTGTATTATTATATAATTAAAAATACAAAAGTCAATGATTCTTTAGTTATTTAAGTATAATTTAATCCCGAATGAACGTAGTTCATCCGGGATTGAATTTTCAAAAAACAGGTTGTGCAACCTGTCCCAAAGCAAACTCTTTTTGTTTTTTTGGTTTAATATCAATAGACTCAATACGAAAATAATCCATTTTTGCTGATACTATTGTTTCAGAACAAAGAATTTTTAAATAATCTTTTATTTTATCTTCTTCCGAAATTTTAATTCGCAATGTATAACAATTTTGATTATTGTTGCATTTTGTGACTCTACAATTATCTTTACCAACCTTTTTAATAAGGTTGTAAAAGTGATAACTGATTGGCATTTTAGATAATATGCCTACCATAGGTAAGTGTATGTATACAACACGTTTTCCACTAACCGTACTTCTTTTGTGTTGTACCAAAATGATTGGTTGCATTTGCATGTCCTCTTTTTGTGTATGTTAAAAAACAGATTCTTTCGAAGCTCTATTAGAAATTCTACACCAAACTATCTCAATTGTAACTATTTTTATTGCGCAAGTTTAATTTTTATTTGTTATTTATTTCTGTAAATTTTTTTTAAGTTCTGTAAGTCTTTCTTGTAGCTCTTTAATATCATCAGGACTGTGTCTTGCTGAGTCTATAATTTGAGCCTCAATATCTTTAATTAGTTTTTGTATTTCCTCTGTATCGTTGTAATTTTTAGATGAATCTACATTTTCCTGTGTATCGTTTTGTAACTGCACAGGTAACTTAGCTTGTTTGTTGGCATCTATCTCTTTAAGCTCGCTACTTTTTCTTAGAAATTTTTTTTCATCAACATTAAGAGGTTCTCCATCGAGGATTTTTCTTTGAATATGTAAATGCATTTCTGCAACAGATTGCAACTTGTTTCCTTCAAAGCTCATAATTAACCAAGCAGTTCTTCAACTACTGTTTTTACATCACCGCCGTCTGCTTTACCGGCAAGCTCTTTCATTACAGCACCTATTAGGATACCCATCTTTGATTTGTCTTCTATACCAAGTTCGACCTTTTTTGCTTCAGCAATTGGTTTAATTTTATCTACTGACATCATTTGTGGTAGGTAACTTTCAAGCACTTCAAGCTCTTCTTTTTCTGGTACAGCAAGCTCGTTTCTACCCGCAGCTGTATATTGAGTTATAGATTCTTTTCTTTGTTTTGCAAGTCGCTTAATAACAGACAGCACGGTGTTATCGTCTAAGGTGTCTTGAGGTGTTTTATTTGTTGCAACTAATTCGTTTGTAAAAGCAGTAAGCATTCCGCGAACTGTTCGGAGCTTAATTCCATCTCTAGCTTTCATCGCTTCTTTAAGTTCTCCCTTTATTTTTGTATGTAATTCCATATGTGTAATAAGTCGTTATTTCAAATTATGTATTGCTATAATAACACTACATGGATGGTTCTAAAAAGAGTTCTTATAATCAAATTGAAAAACATGAATGGCATGCGCTTTCTATAGATAATGTATTTGAGATTTTGTCTACAAATGTTGATGGCTTGTCTGAATTAGATGTTGTTGAACGAACAAGTGAGTATGGACATAATATTTTTACAAAAACAAAATCTGTAACAATTTTTGAACGAATATTTGAACAATTGAAGAGCCCATTAACACTGGTGTTGCTAATTGCTTTTTTCGTTACATTAGCACTGGCAGACTACTTGGACGCCTCTGTGATAATTATTGCAATGCTTATTGCTGTGATTGTTGGTGTACTGCAGGAAGGTAAAGCTTTTAGGGCATTTGAAAAACTCTCTAATTCACAAGTAAAGACGGCAATAGTGATACGTGATGGAAGGAAATATGAAATAGAAGCAAGCATGTTGGTACTCGGTGATGTTGTTGTTATACAAAATGGAATGCAGGTGCCAGCTGACCTCCGAATTATTGAATCAAAGAAACTAGCTATTAATGAGTCTTCTTTAACTGGTGAGTGGGTGGCTGTTTCAAAAGATAATAATCCTGTTGATGTTGGTGTTTCGTTTGCAGAGTATGGAAGTATGGCTCATATGGGAACTTTTGTTGCAGAGGGTCATGGGCGTGGCGTGGTTGTTGCGACAGGAGACAATACATATATTGGAGGTATTGCTTGTGATATAAGTTTAATGGAAGACGAAATTACGCCCATCCAGTGGGAGATGGCAAAAATTTCTAGAATAATGGTAATTATTATCACCGTATTAATAGTCGGTATTTTTTCTATTGGTGTATTTGGTGGTGAAAGTCTTGAAACAATGTTGATTACATCTATAGCTATTGCCGTTGCCGCCATTCCTGAGGGACTTCCTGCAGCTGTAGTAATTGTTCTTGCTGTAGGTATGGAATCTCTACTTAAGCGCGGAGGGTTGGTACGTAATCTACTTGCCGCTGAAACACTTGGCTCTACTACATATATTTTGACAGACAAAACTGGTACATTGACAGAAGCAAAGATGGCCATTACAGGTATTGTATATAGTAATTGCATTCTAGAACTTGATGACGAAAGGTGTGGGTGGAGTGATGACGAAAATGTAAAAAAATTGTTTGATATTGCGCTGTGCGCGTCTGACGGTTTTTTTGATGAACATGATGGTCCTGATTTAGGACGTATTGCTAAGGGTGAACCGATTGAGAGAGCTATATTGGAGTCGGCCGATAGTTTAGGGTTGTCAGTGGACATTGATAGCATGCGTGTAGAACGTATTGAATTACTTACGTTTGAATCAAAGAATAGTTTTGCAGCAGGCCTCGCACCGTTTGAAGACAAATATAAGCTTTGTATTAATGGTGCTCCTGAGTTACTTCTTGGAAATTCTGTGTGTGTATTGACCAAGGATGGTGTTGTTGATATTAATGCAGAATTTAAACAGTATTTTAACAATCAGATTACAGAACACACATCGCTTGGTAAAAGATTAATCGCTGTTGGATATAAAGATGTAGATTATGATGATATTCCTGATGAAGTGGACGGATTACTGAATAACATGGTGTTTGTAGGATTAATTATTATTGATGATCCTGTTCGTAAGGGTGTAGAAAAAGCAATTACAGGAGTTTTGAGTGCTGGTGTACAAATTAGGCTTGTTACTGGAGATAATCCAGATACGGCGCTTTCAATAGCTCGTAATGTTGGTATAGCGCACGAACACGACATAGCACTCACTGGAGATTATTTGGCTAAGTTGAATGACAGCGAGCTTTTGGAAGTGTTGCATGATACATATGTGTTCGCGCGTGTACTTCCACGTCAAAAGATGCGACTTGCTCGTGTTTTGCAGGCAAGTGGTGAGATAGTAGCTATGACTGGTGATGGTATAAATGATGCGCCAGCACTTAGAAAAGCAAATATTGGTGTTGCAATTGGGTCTGGGACTGAAGTTGCAAAAGAGGCATCTGATTTGGTTTTAATTAATGATAGTTTCTCTACTATTTATTCTGCTATTGAAGAGGGAAGAAGGATTATTGGAAATCTTAGGCATATTGTTAGCTACTTGTTGGCCACAAGTCTTTCTGAGACAGTGCTTATTGCCGCCGCATTGCTTACTGGAGCAGCACTCCCAATTCTTCCTGCACAGATTTTGTGGGCAAATATCATTGAGGAAGGTTTGATGAGCGTTGCTTTTGCTTTTGAACTAGGAGACAAGAATGCTATGAAACAAAAGCCAAGAGACATAAACAAAGATGGAGTGTTGTCACATGAGGTAATAATCTTTTCTGGATTTGTTATCTCTGTGCTCAGTATTTTACTTGTGAGCTTATATGTGTATTTGCGCATAACAGATATTTCTATAGAAGGAATTCGCAGTATCATGTTTTTGGCTATTTCAATAGACTCACTTTTTATTGCTTTTTCATTCAGGTCTCTCAGTACGCCGTTATGGAACGTTCCATTACGAACAAATATTTTCTTTATGGTTTCGTTTGCTATAAGTATGATACTTTTGTTGGTTGTTATTTCGATACCATTTTTTCAAGGAGTGTTTTCATATGTACCAGTAACTATTTCAGAGTTTGTTCTTGTGTTTGGTTACGGCGTAGCTTGTCTTGTTGCAATTGAGGTGGGTAAATATTTCTTTTTCTATAATCCTTTGTCTAAATAAAGTCTGATGTATATCAATAGTGATTTTTGTTTACACGGTGGTTTTCAAGGAATATATTTTTTATGTTTTAAGACGGATGAATTAAGCTTTAAATAGGTGTGTTAAAATGTTGGAATGCAAACAATTGAAACATTGGTTCTTGTACTACTCGTGGCAGTTTTGTCGATACTTATTTATGTATTTTTTGTACGAAAGGAAAAAGAAAAAAAGGAAGATAGCCAGGGGATGATTTTGTTGCAACAACAGCTTCAGGAGCTTACACGAACAATGGATCAGAAAATTGGTGAAGGCAATAAAGCTATTCAGCATTCAGTTTCTACCCAACTTTCTGAATCTACAAAAATAGTTAAGGAGGTGACAGAAGGTCTTACTAAGCTTGGTGAAACAAATAAACAGGTTATTTCTTTTGCCGAACAACTTAAGCAGCTTCAGGATGTGCTTAAAAATCCAAAGCAACGTGGAATACTTGGAGAATATTATCTTGAGACGGTTCTTCAAAATGTTTTACCTCCAAATAGTTTCCAGATGCAATATGGTTTTGAAAATGGAGAGATAGTTGATGCTGTTGTTTTTGTAAAAGATAAAATTGTTCCAATAGACTCTAAGTTTTCATTAGAAAATTATAATAGATACATTGAAGCACAAGACCCAATTGAAAAGTTGAAATATGAAAAAGATTTAGAAAAGGACCTTAAGCTAAGAATTAAGGAAACCTCAAAGTATATTCGTCCAAACGAAAAGACAACAGACTTCGCATTTATGTTTATCCCTTCTGAGGGTATTTATTATGAACTTCTTTCAAGGGGGGTTGGTGATGAAAATCTAATTCAACTAGCCGCAGGGAAATACAAGGTTATTATTGTTTCTCCCACATCATTCTTAGCATATTTACAGACAGTTCTTCAGGGACTTAAGGCACTTGAAATAGAAGATAAGGCACTTGATATTATTAAAAATGTAGAAAAACTCGGTACACATATTTCAAAATATGAAAAATATTATCAGAAACTAGGCAGTACACTTGGTACTACTATAAATCACTATAATGCTGGCTATAAAGAGCTTGGTAAAATAGATAAAGACGTAACTCGCATTACAGGAGATTCTGTTGGTATAAATTCTATTGAACTCGATAAACCACATAAAGAAGACGATTAGTTTATATGAAAAAGCCAATAATCATTACTGATTATTGGCTTTTTAAGTCAGACACTAAGCAGTTACCGCTTCTATAAGACGCATATTTTCAATTGATATACGTTTATTTGCAATACCAATTTTATTTTGGTCTGTCTTATAATTTTTTTCAATTCCAATTTTGTGTTTTCTCGCTTTTATTTTTACAGGTACTAATACCGTTTCTTCGCCGATGAGTGCGCTTGCGTCAATTACTGCTTTGAAAAAACAATTTCTTCTAGTCTTACGTCTTTTTAGAAATGATTTGCGAAGTCTTTTTTTACCATTTTTATTCATTGTTGTCTCCAAAATGATTGAGAAAATGTTTATTACGCATTTCAATTCAACCTCCTAAATATACTTTAGCTTGGTTTATAAAAGATTGTCAACTAAAAACTTGCATAATTGGTATATTTCTTGTAGTATTTTCGGACTTAATATAAAAAGTATGACAGAAACAACAACAAAGAAAAAAACAGAAAAACCCGTAAAAAATTCAGTATCATCTGAAGAATTTGCTGTGATTGAAACTGGGGGTAAGCAGTATGTTGTTTTTGTAGGTGATGTTGTGGATGTTGAATTACTCGGAGAACACAAAGAAGGAGATAAAATTGAGTTTAATAAGGTTCTTATGACTGATAATGGAAAGGACACAACAATAGGAATGCCTTATATTGATGGAGCAAAGGTAATAGCTTCTTACATGGGTCTTGAAAAAGGAGAGAAGCTTTCAATAGTACGATTTAAAGCAAAGAGTAATAGACATAGAAAAATAGGTCATAGACAAAAGTATTCTAGAGTTAGGATTGAAACACTTAAATAAAATATAGAACGAAAACGGTAATATTTTATTTGTGTCAGAATTTGTTCTGCCATTGTATAATTTTTGTCCAAATAATAATAAAACCGTGAGCATTGCTCACGGTTTTTATACAGGTTCTTTGATAGTTAGATGTTGTATAGAAATATTTGGGCGATCTTTGACCATTTCAAGCAACCCTTGAGGGTCTGTTGTTTTTCCTACGTCTATAATAAATTTGAGTTGGGTATGTGTGAAGTTTTTAATAAGGTTTAAGAAATAAACTCTTCTGTAAAACCTCTCTACATCATTTTCAAAACTTAAAGTAAGTACGGTCGCCGCCCTGAGTAACAAATGATGTTCAGGCATAGCACCCTCCAAATTATAAAGTGTCTATCATTAAGTGTAGCGTATTGCGTAACAATATTAGCCACGATTGTTCATAGCATTCTTTATTGTTTCTGAGTCAGCATATTCTAACTCAGACCCAGTTGATAGACCTTGTCCAAGTGTTGTAATAGATATATTGTTTTTCTCAATAAGTTCTGAGAGTAATTTTTTAACATATCTTCCCGTATTTTCACCATCTGGATTTATTGAAAAAGCGAGTATGATTTCGTTCAATCCGTTTGCTATTTTTTGTTCAATTATATGTTTCAACGACCCTCCACGAACCTTGTTATTGTCCTTGGAATCAAGTAATGGCACCATACCACCTAAAACGAAATACATGCCGTCATATACGCCAGATTGTTCTATTGTGAGCATGTCTGAGTCGCTTTCTACTACTGCAATCTTTGTATTGTCACGAGCTATACTGTCACAAATTTGACACATATCACCGTTGCCGTTTTTAGGGTAAAAACGATAACACGAATGACAGGTGACTACTGATGTTTGTATATTTGCAATAAGTTTAGATAGCTCATCAATATCTTCTGGTTTTTTTGTGAGTAAATGATTAGTAAAACGCTTTGCTTGTCTTGGACCAATTCCTGGAAATTGCTCAAAGTGTAGAATAAGTTTTTCTAAAGAAGTCATATATTAAAAATCGTCATTGTTGTTATCTTCTTTTGACATTCCACCACCTTTATGTTGTGTATCAAGACTTAAGAACCTTACATGTTTATCGTCGAAATATAATTCTGTGTATCCGACTGGACCATTTCTATGTTTCTCAATCAGTATTTCGGCAATATTTGGTCTATCAGATTCTCTATCTGTTTTGTCTTCTCTGTGAATAAACATAACCACATCAGCGTCTTGCTCAATTGATCCTGAGTCTCTAAGGTCAGATAGTCGTGGCTTACCACCACGTTGCTCAACAGCACGCGATAGTTGAGATAAAGCAACGACAGGAACATCTAATTCACGAGCTAGAATTTTGAGAGACCGTGATATTTCTGTTATTTGTTGAACCATTGAGTCACTTGCTTTTGTGCTTGTTGGACTCATAAGTTGTAAATAATCTACGATTATAAGGTCAAGACCATGTTCATTTTTAAGTCTACGTGCTGCAGAACGCATCTTTAGAATGTTTAGTGCTGGCTCATCGATAATATAGAAAGGCATTTCTGACATCTTACTCATGGCATCTTGGAAAGCTTGATATTCTTCATCATTATTTAAATTACCTGTGCGTAGGTGCCAAGAATTAATGCCAGCTTCTGCAGCAAGCATTCGTTCTACAATTTGGTTGTTTGCCATTTCGAGAGAGAAGAATCCGACTGATTTACCAAATCTTAGTGCTGCATTACGTGCAATATCTAGAGCAAAAGTGGTCTTACCGACACTGGGACGAGCAGCAATTATTATAAGGTCAGATTTTTGTAATCCAGACAGTAGATTGTCCAATGATGTAAAGCCTGTAGGCACACCTCTGTGTGTTTCATCAGACTGACTAAGCTTTTCGTATTGTTCCCATGTTTCTTTTATTGTGTTACTTACATGTGTGAATTTTCGTGTAGATGTTGCGTTTGTAACTTGATAGATTTTTTTCTCTGCGACGTCCATTGCTTCTTCGGTGTTTTCTGGGTCTGAATATGCAAGTTCAGCTATGTCATCTGCTGCGTGTATTAGTCCTCGTAGGATAGACTTATTTTGTACAAGCTCAGCATAATAAATTGCATTGGATGATGCTGGTACTGTTTCTACAAGCTCTGTAATATAACTTGCACCACCCACGCGGTCTAGAACCTTACGGTCTTTTAGTTTTGAACTTACTGAAAGAATGTCAACAGGGTCTCCTTTAGAAAATATATCTAAAATAGCTTTAAATATTTCTCGGTGTTTGTCAGCATAAAATGACTCTGTATAAACCGTTACAAATACGTCGTGCATTACTTCCGGTTTTAGTATTATGGCACCAAGTAATGCTTTTTCAGCATCAACATTTTGTGGAGGGTTGCGTAGTGATTTACTTATGTTTGGCTTGTTGTTGTACGCAGTTTCTGACATATGAATGACATTGTATCATGATATTTAAAATGAGCAGTTTTCTACTTTTTGTGGATTGGTGTGTACAATTTGTGTATAGAAAAATAGGTCATAAGATACACACCCAATTCGTTTTTAATGTCTTTAATTATTGATTTAATATGAAAAATATGGAATAGTTTAGTTTGAATTGTACTTTACGTTTTTTTGAAAATTTGTGATGGGGGACAGTAAGATGGGCGATTTATATAAAGAACCATGTAATGGATTTAGTATAGAAGATGTTGGCGACAAGGATACAGAACCAGACAAGTGGAAAGGGTGCTGTTCTTTTTGTCATCATGAGATTTATATACGTGACGACAACATAAGAACAATTGTTCGTGTAGATGTCAGAGGAGACTCTATACAACATTGTATTGTGACAGATATTTTATCTAGACAAGGTGTCAGTCAGATTCTTTTTAAGTATATGAAAGAAATTGGAGATGATTTATTGTATAAATTGCGCGATTTTGGACATGTAGAATATCCTGTAACACGTTATTTACGCATTACATGCAATGGAGACAGTCTTTTTGATGCTTTCAGAGTTTTAATAATTTTTGAAAAAATTAAAAAAGTGTAAGTACTTTTAGAGTTTGTTGGAAATTAGGAAGCGATTCATTTTGAGAATCGCTTTTTTTTAAATTTTTATTCTTTTGATATTTTTGGACCGTCTGGACCGTCTTCCACCGTATAGCCTTTTATATTCAAAGCTTCTCTAAGTCGGTCTGCTTCTTCCCAGTTTCTCACAAGTCGAGCGATTTCGCGTTCGTCTATAAGTGTTTGTATATCTTCTGGTATATCTTCTGGGGAAATAATTCCAAGTTCACGTATTACTTCGTCACGTTTGTCGTTTAATCCTATACCTAGAACAGAGTCCATGTCTTTCAATGTTATGATTTTGTTTTCAGGTTTTATAGAATCGTCTTTTATAAGTTCCCAGAGTATTGCAATAGCTTTCGGTGTGTCCAAGTCATCATTAATAGCTTTTTGGAATTTATTTTGATATTTTTTGTCAATTGTTCCTTTGGCGCCTTTATTTGCTTTAATGTTGCGCGCAGGTAGGTAATCTTCAAATATATGTCGTTTTATTCTAAATAATGCCTGTTTTGCACCGTTTAGAGCCTCGAAAGAGAAGTTGGCTTGTGAATCATAGTGTGATGTAAGTACCCAGTAACGGAATGCGTCAGCAGGATAACCTCTGTCAGTAAGGTTGTGTAACGTAATACCATTACCAATAGATTTTGATATTTTTGTATCATCGATTGTAATAAATGCATTATGGAACCAATATTTTACATACGGTGATTTATTTGTACATGCTTCGGCTTGAGCTATTTCAGCATTATGGTGTGTATATTTCAAATCTTCTCCTCCTGTGTGTACATCTATTTGTTTTCCAAGCGTTGCAAATGACATTGCAGTACATTCAACATGCCACCCAGGGAAGCCTTTTCCCCAAATACTGTCCCAACCAAGTAGTGCTTTCTTCCATAGTGCAAAGTCTGCAGGATGGTGTTTTTCTTTATTTATCTCAACACGCGCTCCTTTTTTTAATTTATCCAAATTAATATTGTTAATTTCTCCATAAGTGGGAAATTTAGATATGTCAAAATAAATACCGTCACTCGTTTCATATGTATATCCTTTGTCATCAAGTGTTTTGATTAACGCAATTTGTTCTTTTATGTATTCGCTTGCTCTTGTGTATTGGTTTGCATGAACTACGTTTAAATCTTCCATATCATTCATAAAAGCCTCTATGTATTTATCAGCAAAATCATGCATTGCAGATAATGTAATGGCTTTTCCTTCGCGTTTTAATCCTTTCATCATCTTGTCTTCACCTGCATCACCGTCGTCTGAAAGATGTCCAAAATCAGTAAGGTTCATTGTGTGATTAACATCATAATCGTTGTATATAAAAGTTCGCTTAAGTGTGTCAGCAAAAATATAGGAAGAAAGATTTCCAATATGTACGTAGTCATACACTGTTGGGCCACATGTATATATGGTTACTTTGCCTTGTTTTATAGGCTTAAACTCTTCTTTATTTCTAGAAAGAGTATTGTTTATATAAATTGGCATTTTTTTATGAGATACCAGCTTCTTTTTTCCAAACACATTGAACATTGAGAATATTCTAACAAAAAAACTAATATAATGTTTTGTATTATATTGGTTTTTTTGTTAGAGCCAGTTCTTATATTTAAAGAACATAAAGAATATAATTGCGATAGTTGTCATTATGCCCAAAATTATCCAAAAATCTCCGTCTTGTCCCACTATAGGTGTTGTTTTTGTGTTCATTCCAAACATAGATGTAAATAGCGTAAGAGGGAATGTTACAAAAGCAAGAATGGTAAAGATTTTCATAATCTCATTTTGCTTTGTTGTAAGTAACGCAGAGTTTGTGTTTCGGAAATCTTCTAATGTCACAAAAAGAGCTGTCGTTCTTCGTATTAGATGAAAATAGTGCATATGTAAATCATCTAATGCATCGGAATATTTATTTTTGAAGACTGCTTCAAAATGATGTTTAGCATCCCTGAATACATCGTCGTGAGCTTTGAGTGTTTGCGAAAAGGTTATTAATTTTCTACTTAAGTAAGAAATTTGAAATACCATTTCTTTTTCGTTGCCTTCATAGATGTTGTCTTCTACTTCAATTAGCTTTGCCTGTATATAGTCTAATTTTGTTGCGGTTGCTTCATATAGTTCGTTTATTAGTGATATAAAAATATTGGCACCGGTAAGTGAACTTGATGTTTTTCTTAATGTTATAAGTACTTCAAAATCTTTTTTAAAATTATCAACAGCACTAATGTCTTCGTATCGTACAGTTATCAAAAATTCTTTTGAGACAAGGAATTTTATCTCATGAGGCTGTGTAATATCCGTCCGTTTTACAGTCGGAAAATCCATTGTCATTTTTATAACTTTTTCAGCTACTACAGCCTCACTTCTTGGTACTGGACCATGAAAATCCTGAGTAAGCGATGGGCTTATTGAAAATTCAGTTATTACTTGACGTATTTCTTCTGTAGTTGGTTTATATAAATCAACCCAAATTGCACTTTTGTATATAAAACGCTCAATCATATTTCTATGAATAATTTTAGCATGAGTATCTTAAGCAAAAAGTTATTTTTTGTATAAACTGTTATAAGTGTGCGATAATGCACGGTACATATGCAAAACAAAGATGAACAAATTATTCATATAGAAAATGACGAAACAGATGTGGTTCCACAGAAAGTTAGTTTTAAATTATCATTGTTGGGTATTGGTTTAGCAGTATTGTTTGCTACAGCAGCGTTTTTTTCTGGATTGCAGATAGGCTCTATACCAAATATGCAGGCCAGCATTAGTTCTATTTTTGCAGATACTTCTAAAACAGATGATTCTGTAGATTTTACTGAATTTTGGAGAGTGTGGAATATGTTAGATGAAAAGTTTGTATCATCTACAACCACAGACCCGCTTACAAAGGAAGAACGAATGTGGGGGGCTATTAGTGGTCTTGTAGATTCTTATGGCGACCCATACACAGTATTTTTACCACCGGAAGATGCATCCATGTTTGAGGAGGATATATCTGGTAATTTTAGCGGTGTTGGTATGGAGGTCGGTATTAGAGATGGTGTTGTTACTATAATTTCACCGCTTCCAAATACACCAGCAGAAAATGCAGGACTTCTTGCTGGAGATATGATTGTGCGTATTGATGATAAATCTACAGACAGAATGCGTATAGATGAAGCCGTACGACTTATTCGTGGAGAGCGTGGTACTGAAGTTGTTCTTACTATATATAGAGAAGGGTCAGATGAACTTACTGACATTTCTGTTATTAGGGACACAATAAATATTCCTACAAGTAAGACGGAGATACGAGATGGTGTGTTTATAATTTCACTTTATAGTTTTAATGGTGTCGCAGAAAGGGAGGTGCAAATGGCTTTGCGTGAATATGTTGAGAGTGGAAAAACTAAGTTGATATTAGACCTTAGAGGTAATCCGGGGGGTTATCTTCAAGGTGCTGTTTCTATAGCAAGTTATTTCTTACCGACAGGTAAGGTGGTTGTGCGAGAGAGTTTTGGTGACAACGAAGAAGAAGAGGTCTATAGAAGTTTTGGCAAAGAACTTGGGCGTTTTGCACCAGAGAGTATAGTTGTTCTTGTGGATGGTGGGTCAGCGTCAGCATCAGAGATTTTGGCAGGAGCATTAAAAGACCATGGTGTAGCCACAATAATTGGTACTAAAACTTTTGGAAAAGGATCTGTTCAGGAATTAATTAATCTTAGCGATGGGTCGTCTGTCAAAATAACAATTGCAAGATGGCTTACGCCAAACGGAACATCTTTTTCTGGTGGTGGTCTTATGCCAGACATAGAGATTGAGAGGACACCAGAAGATAGAACTAATAATATAGACCCACAATTAGATGAAGCTATAAATTACCTTAATAGAAATAAATAGTTGTGCTATTATAGCGCACATAAATAGTTAATAAACCGAATAAATATGAAAGTTATACTTTTACAGAACGTTGTTCGTGTTGGCCAAAAATATGAAGTTAAAAATGTGCCAGATGGTCACGCTCTTAATTATTTGATACCACGTAAACTTGTTGAACCAGCTACAAAAAATAATCTTAAACGACTTAAAGATTTAGAAGGGAAGCGTGTGCTCAGTATTGAGGAAGAGGTAATTGCGTTCAAGGAAGCTCTTGTAAAATTGCAAAATGATAAGGTTGTGTTAACCGTTTCTGCTAATGAGAAAGGACATTTATTTAAAGGTATGAAGACTGATGATATTGCCAATTGTATTAAGGAAAAAGGGATAAAGCTTTCTGCAGAATATATTGATTTGAAAGTACCTATTAAGGAGGTTGGTACATATGAAATCATCGTACATCTTGGTGAAACTAAGGGAGTGTTTGAATTAGAAATTATTGCATCAGAAAAATAATTATGGGTATGTTAAATAATAAGCCTGTCATTTTTGCATTAGTAGTTTCAACACTACTTATTATATTGATTGGATGGTGGATTGATCGTGGAAATACTCCGCAAGAAGTGTTGCTTGGTGATGTAGAGACGCTCGACGGACCACTTACTTCAGATGAATTAGAAATAGATAATCCGGTTATAACAAATAATATGAACAGAATAGCAACATTTAACACAAACAAAGGTATTATCACTCTTGAATTATTTGAGGATACGATGCCAATTACTACAGGAAATTTTATTAAACTTGCAGAAGAAGGCTTTTATGACGGGTCAAAGTTCCATCGAATAATTGATAATTTTATGATTCAAGGGGGTGACCCTAATTCTAAAAGTGATGATTCTGCTTCATATGGTACAGGTGGTCCTAGTTATACTATTCAGGATGAGTTTATAGAAGGTGAATTTCTTTCAAATGTACGGGGGACCATATCTATGGCTAATACAGGTCAGCCAAATTCTGGTGGAAGTCAGTTTTTTATCAATACTGTAGACAATTTTGCTCTAGATTTTGACAAAGAGCCATTTAGTTCAAAGCACCCTGTGTTTGGGCGCGTTATTAAAGGTATGGATGTTGTAGATATTATTTCAGACGTTGAAACTACAACTGGAAACAACCTTCCGATAGAGCCAGTTATTATTGAGTCAATTGTTATATCTGAAGCTGGATAGTTTAGAGCATTAAAAACCCGCGACCTACGGTAGCGGATTTTTCCTTTTACGTCTTCGTTTATTTATTTACTTAACGTCTACAAATTTCTTTATAATTTTGTTTCCGTTGAAACGTATTTTTTGTTTTTGTCTAAAAGATACAGTTCCTTCTGCTACTGCAAAAAGAGTATGGTCTTTTCCAACTTTTACGTTTTTGCCAGCCTCAATTTTGGTACCGCGCTGTCGCACTATGATTTCTCCAATTTTGACAGTTTCTCCGTCCGCTCGTTTAATACCCAAATATTTCGGATTTGAGTCGCGTAGATTTTTTGCTGATCCTCCAGCTTTTCTATGTGCCATGATTTAAAGTTATCTGTGTAATAAAACGCCCCATGAGTTGTGAGACTTTTGTATAATGACGGGGATGAGTATACAAAAAATATCAGAAAAATTCAAGCATTTTTTTGAAGATTCAGAGTTATTTACAGCATTCTTATTGATTATTGTGGCAATAATAGCTTTTGGTCTTGGACGTATGTCTGTATATAGTAATCTTAAGTCTAGTGAAAATATGGCTACGGTAAGCGTAGAAGAGGTGTCTACATCAATTGGTGTAACATCTACAAAAGATGCGGAAACAGTAGTTGCGTCTAAGAATGGTACAAAATATCATTTGCCGTGGTGTTCAGGGGCTCTGAGAATAAAAGAAGAAAATAAAATAACTTTTAATACAAAAAAGGAAGCAGAAGATGCTGGTTATTCACCAGCAGCTAACTGTAAGGGAATATAAAAAGCCCCCTTGTAAAAAGAGGGCTATCATTGTTTTGTGTGGTTATTCCGTATAAAGTGGATACGGTGTCTTTGAAGAATTTTCTTTTACGACTGTTAACTCGTCCTCTGAGATAAAATCAAATGGAGAAAACCTTCTGAATAATCTATTTGTGTTATCTGTGCGATACATAGTGACCGTATATGAGTATTTTCCACTTCCTTGTTCCAGTTTATGACCTGTTATACGTAGATTTAATCCACGGTAACGTACTTGTGTCATATTAAAAAGAGGTTCTTTTATTTTATGTTTTAGACACTCATTAGTGTTTGTTTCTGTTGTATCGCAAGTATGGACATCATGTTTATGCATTAAAATTCTTCCTATATTTTATTTAAATGAACTCGGATTGGTCCGAACGAACGGTATAATATTTTAAGGATTATGTCAATAGTTAAGCATTTTGTTATCAAATTTAAGTCTTGTGGTATGCTGTACGCATGATATTTGTAGATGTAGAAGCATCCGGAGTAGTTTATTCAAGACATTCTATTGTTTCAATAGGTGCTCTTGATTTTGATAACATAAAAAATAGATTTTATGTTGAGTGTAGACTTTGGGACGGTGCTGAAATAAATGATGAATCACTTGCTATCACCGGTTTTTCGCCCGAAGAAGTTAAGAGTGAGAGTAGAGTCACGGAGGGGGAGGCTGTGCGTATGTTTTTAGAATGGTCTCAACATATGGGTGATCGAACTTTGGCTGGACAGAATGTTTCTTTTGACAGAGATTATCTGAAAGCAGCTTCAGACAGAGAGGGGCTTTCTTGGGACATGGCTTATCGTACTTTAGACACTCATTCTTTTGCGTGGATGCATATGATTAAAAGAGGGATGAAACCACCGATTGATTCTGAACATCGTCGTTCATCTTTAAACTTAGAAGAGATTGCAAAATATGTTGGTATTCCTGAAGAGCCTCAGCCACACAACGCACTAACTGGTGCACTTGTTCATGCTGAAGTTACATCTAGACTTTTAAATGACAAGAAACTTTTACCTGAGTTTGAAAAATTCGACATCCCTTGGTTATAAAACATTCTCTCATTGTCAAAAACTCCCGAGGTCTGACCTCGGGAGTTTTTGGGAGTTTTTCAATCTGCTGGTCGATTATTTTAGTTTAAGTTGTGTACAGAAATATCCTATTATTTGGCTTTTTGCATATGTACCTCGTGATACACTTAATTGAATATTAAGTAATATAGTTACCAAACACATGAGTACATCAAAAAAGAAGGTGAAAAACACAAAAGTTGCAGATCAGCATTGTAGAATAATGACAGACCTTTTTGAAAGTGATGATGCAATTCAGTCGTGGCGTATTTTTAGAATCATGTCTGAGTTTGTGAATGGTTTTGAAATACTCAGAAAATATGGCACAGCAGCGACCTTTTTTGGAAGCGCACGATGTGGTGCAGGTGATTATGTTTATAAAGATGCAGAAAATCTTGCCGCTAAGTTGGCAAAGTCTGGTTTCGCTATAATCACAGGTGGTGGTCCTGGTGTTATGGAGGCCGCAAATGTTGGTGCATTTAAGGTTGGTGGAAAATCTGTGGGATTAAACATTAAGCTACCAATGGAACAAAAACTGAATCCATATGTTACTGAGTCAGAAAGTTTCCATTTCTTTTTTTCAAGAAAAGTAATGCTTTCATTTGCATCAGAAGTATATGTATATTTTCCTGGAGGGTTTGGAACAATGGATGAGTTATTTGAAATTATGACTCTTATACAGACAAAGAAAATTACTAAGATACCAGTGGTTCTTTATGATAAAAGATATTGGAGTCCACTTTTGGAGTTTTTTAAGAAGAGTATGTTAAAGGAATATAAGACTATAAATAAAGAAGATTTAGAAATATTTCATGTAGTTGATTCTGTCGATGAGGCATATGAACATATAATGAAGAACGTTGATATAAGTGGTGAAAGGCAGAAATAGTATTTGTGTTTCAATACATAATTTTATATGTTACTAAAATATTTAGCTTGAAGAAATCGAATATTTTCTCAAGCTTTTATTTTTGGTCAATAGCAATAAAAACAACCTCAATATTTAGAGGCTGTTAATGTGTATCGTTCGACTTTGTTTATAGTTTTTGGTGGTAATTATATACACTAATTGGCCACACAAATAATTCTGATGTGACCAGTATCATTTTTACTGGTAATGTATATACTGATTTCATTTTCCTACTAATCTTAAAGTCATAATTTAGTGTTAATATCCAACCACCAAGCCAGAATATTGACGAAAATATTATTAAAAATAAAATAATTAAATTCATTTTTTTCTCCTAAAAACAATTAATTAAAATTAATTATAGACGGGAACAGATTCAGTAGAGATTATACTTATAATTATTAAGTTTGTCAAGATTTGTTTTTAAATAAAAATTATACCAGACAAATTCAAAATCTGTAGTATTATATTTATTCTAAGTTAGTTATTGGTTTAAACTTGTATTTTATGTATTATATTCTATTTGTATTAATTATTTTAATTTCATTTTTGCGTGAAGTTAAGCAATATGAGCGTGGTGTAGTGCTTACTATGGGTAGATTTACTGGCATACGAAATCCTGGGTGGAGTATTATCGTTCCAATTTTTCAGAGAATGGCGAAGGTAGATCTTCGTGTAAAAGCTGTCGATGTTCCAGACCAAAAGGTGATTACAAAAGACAATGTTTCAGCAAGCATAAATGCTGTTATTTACTATAAAGTATCAGATGCCGCCAAAGCAGTTCTTGAGGTTGAAGATTTTAGATTTGCTGTGTCACAACTTGCGCAAACAACTATGCGTAATGTAGTTGGTGGAGCTGAGCTTGATGAAGTACTTTCACAAAGAGACCAACTTTCAGAAAGGATTCAAATAATTGTAGATAAGGAGACTGATGAGTGGGGCATAGCTGTAGAAAATGTTGAGCTTAAAGATTTCTTTCTTCCAGAAGATATGGAGCGTACTATTGCGAAACAAGCAGAGGCAGAACGTGAACGGCGTTCTGTAATTATTAAAGCAGAAGGGGAAGTAGCCGCCGCTGAAAACATGGCAAAAGCCGCAAGGACGCTTTCTGCATCTCCGGGAGCGCTTCATCTTCGTACGCTACAATCACTTAATGACCTTTCGTCAGACCAGTCAAACACTGTAGTGTTTGCAGTGCCAATTGAGGTACTTAGAGCTGTTGAGAGCACCAAAGAGTGGATGGATGCATCTATTGCAAATAAATAGCAGTAGAATAATAAGGCTTAAAATAAATGTTTTATAACTATTGACATATATAGTTTGTTATTGCATAGCTTGACTTTTGAAACAGACATGTTATAATAGACGCATAGCGGCTTTGGCCGTTTTTTGTATAACAACTTAACTAGTCGTTATACAAAAGGCGCTCGCTCAGTCACAAATAAATAATTAAATTCATTCATTTGTGACTCTCGTTCGTCATTTTGTTGGATAAGACTATTGACTTATTATATCAAGTTTAATCTCAGCATTAATTGCTGTAACGAACATGGGAGCGGTTCCGGTTACGGACACTGCATACGGGTACATTGCAACAAATAAAGATTATGTTACCGAAGAACGGCTGACAGGAGACAACACAGAAGACATTGTTCGATCCTACTTCGATGATATACCAGTGATGATACAAATTGCTCGTTGTGAATCACAGTTTCGACAAAATGCATCTGATGGGTCTACTCTTAAAGGAATAGTTGATCCTGCTGATACTGGAGTAATGCAAATAAACAAGCGTTACCACGGTGCAACAGCAGAAATCAAAAACTTTGATTTAGATACAATTTACGGCAACATGGCTTACGCTAGAGATCTCTATGAGAGACAGGGTACACAGCCTTGGAGCGCATCAGCACCATGTTGGAGTCGAACAATCGCAATGCTTTAACAATAATATAAAATCTCCCTTTTGGGAGATTTTATATTATTTATTTTTCACATATAACGTTCATAATAACGTTATTTTATACAGATTAGTGTAGTACAATGGTTTAGTTTTATGCAACATTGGTTAATCAAGCACCTAATTTTATGCGGTATAATACGTACACGTTAAATGTATATCAAAATGATTATAAGAATGAGCGTAAGTTCACATAATTAGGATGGAAAGATTTGTTATAGTCGCACGAAAATATTTGTTCACAAGAGGCGCTGGTCAAGGTTTTGTTAGGTTGTTTATATCTAAAAGACTTATTAATGGTGCAGCGGTAGCTATTTTAGGTGTTTTTGTTCCTATATTTTTATACGAGACTACTGGAGAAAATTTCTATGTAGTAGGCACTTTTTATGCATTTGCATCACTCGGATATGTGCTGGCCATTGTTCCAGGTGTACAGCTGATGAATATATTCGGATACAAAAAATCACTTGTTGTAGGTGCTATTTTTACGGTTTTAACATATGTGATTTTGTTTTTTATGACAGAAGTAAATATTTATTTACTTTTAGGACCATTGCTCGGTGTAATAGTTTTAAATAGAGTTTTTCATTGGGTTCCATATCATGTAGATTTTGCCGAATTTACAAAAGCGGGGGAGAGGGGTAGGAACGTAAGTCTCACATATGCAACAATAGCTTTTTTAGGAATTATTGGACCTATATTAGCTGGATATATAATAGATAATTCTGGATATAGTGTATTATTTGCTATCGCGATAATCTTAATGGTTATCGCTACTGTGTCTTATTCTTTTGTACCAGAAACATATGAAAAGTTTACATGGAGTTTTAAAGAAACATGGTATAGACTATTTTCTCATGAGTACAGATCAATGGCGTTTGGTAAGTTTGCATCTGGTGTAGAGAAAATTATTACACTAATTGCATGGCCAATATTTCTATATGAAATTTTAAATGGAAATGTGTTTGAGATTGGTGCTGTTGCAACATTTGTTACGGCTGTAACTGTATTGGTACAAATATCACTTGGTGGATTCCTTGATAAATGGGGAAGGTTTGGAAAAGAACATACATTAAAAATAGGAAGCTTATTATACGCTGTTGGTTGGGTCATAAAAATATTTGTACTTAGTATCGTTCAGATATTTTTTGTAGGTCTTTATCATAACGTTACAAAAATTTTTACTAAGACACCTTTTGATGCATTGTTCTACGACATGTCAGCCGATCAGGGTCGTTATGTGGATGAATTTACAGTACTTAGTGAAATGGCAGATCATCTTGGGAGATTTACTGGTTTACTTATCGTTGTCGGTCTTACGATGCTTATTTCAATTAAGTGGACGTTCATAATAGGTGCAATTGCAGCAATTTTTTTCAACCTTATATATAAAGCAGTAAAAAATTAATTTTTATGAAAGCTATAGTAGGAAAGCGATATAAGCATTACAAGAATGGAAAAGAATACACTGTTCTTGGTATAGGGCATCATACAGAGACGCTTGAGTCTTTAGTTATTTATCAGGCAGAATATAATACTGAAGATTTTGGTAAAAAACCAATCTGGGCACGCCCAAAAGAAATGTGGGAGGGAACAGAGAAATGGAAAAGTTCTGTGGTGGATAGATTTACAGCTATTGATTAGATGAATAAAAACCAATAAATTAGCCATTTTTTAAGAGAAAATAGTTATACACATAGAAAAGCTTGCAGGTGAACGATTGTTCACTTATAATAATTTGTAAGAAGTTATCAGGATTAGCTAAATTATTATATGAACAAGAAAACATACCTCCGTACACTAAATGGAGAGATACAAAAATTAAATGGAATGATTGATTATAAAATTATTCATGATTATGACTATAGATCAGAGGCACGCAGACACAAGAAGTTGCTTAGTCAAATAAGAAAAGAAGAGACGTGCAGAATGATTACTCGTTTTCTAGATATTTTTCTTCCTAAGTTCAGGTAATATAAAAATATGTATCAATCATACAAGGAAAAAATACTGTCGTTTTATAAAAGCCATAAACGAATGCCAAGCTATAAAGAAATTATGGATTTGGTTGGTTATAAGTCTAAAAATGCTGTATACAAACTTGTAAATAAATTAGTCGCAGAAGGTGTTGTTGAAAAAGACTCTTCTGGAAAATTAATACCAGCATTTATTTTTGGAGAAATACCAGTGCTTGGACTTATTGAAGCTGGTATTCCATCTGTTGCAGACTCTGATATGTTGGATTCAATAAGTATTGATAACTATCTTATTGAAGACAAAGAAAAGACATTTCTACTTGAAGTCAAAGGTGATTCGATGATTGATGCACACATAGAAGAAGGAGATTTCGTAATTGCAGAACGTACAAACATAGCAAGACCTGGAGATATTGTGGTTGCGGAAGTAGATAAAGAATGGACACTAAAATACTATAGAACAGAAGGGAGAATGTCATGGCTTGAACCGGCAAATAAAAACTATGAACCAATATATCCAGCAGAATCTCTTCGTATAGCAGCTGTTGTAAAAGGGGTAATTAGAAAATACTGATATACTTATTGAGTAATGAAATACAATAAGCTTGTAAGAGATAAAATTCCTGAATTTATAAAAGAAAAAGGAGGTTTTCCGGTATTTCATATTGCCGATTCTGATGAGTATTGGAAAAAACTTAAGGAAAAGCTTTATGAAGAAGCTGGTGAGTTTATAGATGATGAAAGTATAGAAGAGTTTACAGATTTGATTGAGGTTGTTTATGCAATCGCAGATTTTAAAGGTTTTGATTCTGAGGAAATTAATATAACCAGAGAAAAGAAAAACCTTGAGCGTGGTAAGTTTAAAAAGATGATTATTTTAGATGAATCATAATGAAATTAGGATTTTTTGACTCTGGACTTGGTGGTTTAAATATAATGCGGTCTGTACAAAAACTCATACCTCAGTATGAATATATCTATTATGGAGATACTGCAAATATGCCGTATGGAGATAGGAACGAAGAAGAAGTATATAATCTTACAAAAATTGCTGTAGAGCGTCTTTTTAAAGAAGATGCTTCATTGGTTATTATCGCTTGTAATACTTCAAGTTCAGAAACACTTAGAAAGCTTCAAGATGGTTTTCTTGTAAAGAATTATCCAGACAGAAAGATTCTTGGGGTTATAAGGCCCACCATTGAAGAAGTAATTGATTCAGGGAGCAAGAACGTACTACTTATAGGCACAGTTCGTACAATTAGTTCTGAGAAATATCATAAGGAATTAGAAGTGCATAATATTAATGATATTAAATTAACTACATTAGCTACACCAAACCTAGTACCTTTAATAGAAGAAAATAAATTAGAAGAAGCTTATAAGTCTGTATCATCAGATATAGATAAACATATAGACAATGGGGGAGACGGCATCATATTGGGTTGTACACATTATGTATTGATTAAAGATTTAATACGAAATCTATCTAAAATAAAAGTTTTTTCACAAAACGAAATTATTCCAAAAAAATTAAGAAAGTATTTAGATAATCACGAAGAGATAAAATCAAAACTTACTTGTCATGATGATGGAGAGATACATGAAACATTGATAACCACATAGCACATAATAGATTTAATGAAATCTGAGGCTGTTATTTGTAGGGAGCATTCCCGTTTATATATAAAAGGATGTCGCACAATATATCTTTTACGACATATATACTTAAAGTTTTTTAAGCTCAATATTTATTCCGGAAAATGTAAGTGTTGCTGATAGTCCATTATCAGCATTGATTTCTTTTACAATATTTTTTGCTAAGAAATAAACTATTATTATTAGTATAATTGCTATAAATAATTTTTTCATAATTACTTTATTTAGTGTAACTTATATCTATATTAATATACATTTTTTATGTATATTAATATAGAATACATCAAAAATCACTAAAAATGGCTTTATAGAGCCATGTTTTGTGTATTTTAATATAGATTTTACTCTTCCCTGTTAAAAATTATAATTTGGGTAGATAATCAATAGGGTCTAGATAGGCTTCTATAGCTGCAAATGGAGAAAGTGCTGGACCACAACCTGTTGTTGTTTTAAATTGATTGAACCGCAAGACTTCAACACCAGCGGTCACATATAGTGTGTAATGTAGATGTGAACCTGTAGAATAACCTGTATTTCCTACATATCCTACAATATCACCAGTTTTAACTTTTTGTCCAGGACTTACAGCCACTTGACTCATGTGTGCAAACAGAGTTGAGAGTCCATTTGGATGGTCGATTAGTGCCCACTTACCCCATGAGTAACATCCAGCTATTAAGTCTGTGTCTCCTGTGTTACGTACGGTTCCTGTTAGTGGTGCATAAATTTTTGTTCCTGTCGTTGCGCCCAAGTCCATACCGTTATGCTTGCTTCCATTATAGGCACCAGAAAGAGCAAATTTAGTATAACCAAAATATTGTGTTATACGCGGATTGTCCAGTGGCCATTTAAACACCGCAGTTCCTGGTTTAGGTATTGTATTAGGGTCTAAGATAAATTGAATTTGAGATTCAATCTCCTCAACTTCACGAAGTAATTGTTTGCGAGCAGTTTCTTTTTCTCGTAATAATACTTGGTATGCGGACTCATCGTTTTTTGTAATTGTTAATAGGTTATTTTTTTCGTATTTATTGTTCTCTAAAACAATATTTTGATCAGAATATTGTTCTTTTAAACTTACAAGTTCACCACGTTTTTTTGTATTGTTTGTCTTTTTACCTATTAGAAGTATTTTTTGTGATACTAAACTTTTAATTTCATTTCCCATTGCATTTCTTACATTCTCTAATTCAACTATTGAACCCCAAAATTCAGATAGATTGTCATTATTTAAAAGTGTCTCTATCATAGTTGTATCGTCAGATTCACGCAGTCTACGTAAAATTTCCCTTATAGCATCCTCTTTTTCTTTAATTGAAATACTTGTATCTTCTATTTCTATATTTAACTTACTTATTTCAAGATCTGTTGTTCCAATTCTATTTTGTGTATAGCTAATATCGGCACGTACTTTTTTACGTTCTAATTCAAGCTTGTTAATAGCTTTTTGTAGACTGTTTTTTTCTGCTCCAACTTTTTGTAAATCTTTTTTATATCGTTCTATTTCTTGTTCTATGTCTGTCAGTTTGTTATTTTTGTCAGATATTTGGCTACGCAGTTTCTCTATATCAGACTGAGCATTTACATTTTGTAGTTGTGTGACAAAAAAAGGTATGAGTATTATAGAAATACCAAGTATAAAAGAAATTACTTGTCTTACTCTGTTGTTGTTGACAAAACTAAAAAACATAATGCTTAAAAGTGCATAATAAAGCGCAAAACGTTGCTTTTACGCCTTTATTACGCCTTTAGAATTGTATCACACGCACTCTGAACTCTTTTGTAAGCTTCTGCGGTGCCTATAATATAAATTACTGTAAATGGATCTGGGGATTTTTCTTTTGCTGTTAGTGCTACACGAAGTGGCCACAAAACTTCTCCTCGTCCTTCTGTTTCTACATAATCCCATATGCTATTTTTGATTCCTTCGATGGTACTTTCTTCAGGAATTGTAGAAAGAATCTCTGCAATTTTTTGTAACCGTGGAAGAGCATCTCGTACAGATTTGTCCTTTTTCCATTTTAATGTATTAAGATTTTGTGTTGGTGTATTAAATGCAAAATCATACTCCCCTCTTTTAGCTTCATCGGTGATATCTGATAAAACGCTAATTCGTTCAGTTATAGTTGGAGCTAATTTTTGTAATCTATTTTCAGAGTATTGAGACATAGATTTAATAGATTCAGGAAGCCTGTGCTCTATAGTTTTTAACATATCATCGGTATAGTGTTTGTTCATGTGTTCTTTGTTAAACCATCTTAGTTTTTCAATACTAAAGATTGCGCCACCTTTTTGAACTCCAGATAAATCAAAATCATGTATTAACTCTTCCATAGTAAAGATTTCTTGATTTGTGCCTGGGTTCCACCCTAAAAGAGATAAGTAGTTTATGATTGCTTCTGGTAAGAAACCCTGCTTTGTATATTCTTTAAGTTCAACAGTAATGTCACTTCTTTTTGAAAGTTTCGATTTGTTTGGTGCCAAAAGTAATGGTAGGTGTGCATATATTGGACGCTCAAACCCAAGTGCTTCTTGTATAAGGATTTGTCTTGGTGTATTAGAGATGTGGTCTTCACCCCGTATTACATGAGTTACATTCATTTCTTCGTCATCTACAACAACTGCAAAATGATATAGTACATCATCTATAGATCTTGCAATAATAAAATCATCAAGTTCCGTCGTGTCAAATGTTATTTCGCCCCTTATTTCATCTTCAAAAGTTATTTTTTTATTTGGGTTTCTAAGACGAATTATTTCAATTTCTGTACCAGGTTTCTTTCTACTTTCTTCTTTTGATATATAAGCTTTATCAGAATTAATAGCATTTTTAAGATATTTTTTGTATATTTCTGTTCGTTCAGATTGATTATAATATTCATCCCAAGTTATACCCAACCAATGCAACCCATCTTTAATTTCCTTCTCAAATTCTTTTGTACTGCGGGTTTTATCAGTATCTTCACTTCGCATTATAAAAGAACCGCCTTTGTTTTTTGCATATAAAAAGTTATACAAAGCCGTACGTGCTGTTCCAATATGTAAATGACCTGTTGGGCTTGGTGCCATTCTGGTTACTATCTTTCTTTTTTTTCCAAACATAATCTATTAGTGTTCCTTACCTATTTCTATAATTGCAGTACCTAAGACCCTTGCCGCATCTCTTGGTGCAAATGATAATGCTGCTTCTATAATCGCATTGTACATTTGCTGGTCGCTCATGATACGTCTTATTTCCTCTTCAAGCAATCCATCACGAAGGTTGCCTTCTTCCATAACTGTAGCCGCTCCTGTGCGTGCATAAGCATAAGCATTTGTACGTTGATCATGACTTATGTTTTCTGGTATTGGTATTAGTATTGATGGTTTACCATGTATTGAAATATCGTGAATAGTTCCACTTCCTGCTCTACTTACTATTATAGATGCATGGTTTAAAGCTTTGTTATATAGTTCTGCATCTAGAAAAGCTAGCGCATGATAATTTGCAATTAGCGCTTTATCTTTTATTAAAACTTCAGCTGAAGCTTTTGTGTTTTCATATGATTTCTCTCCTGTTTGATGAATTATATTATAATTTGGCAAAAGCTCATCAAGTGATTCAAGAACTAATTTATTAACTCTTTCAGCACCCTGTGACCCCCCGAGTATTAAAATTGTATGAAGATTTGGATTGGTGCCAAATATATTATGAAGGTCCGATGTTACTTCTTGTAATAAGGCTAATCGCATTGGTATTCCTGTCAAAGCAGTTTTTTGACTTGGAAAAAAATCAGCAGTATCGCTATAGGACACAGCAATATACCTAGCAAATTTCGCAGCAATTTTATTTGCTTTTCCAGGTTTTGCATCAGATTCATGTATTACTACAGGTATTCGCAAAAACCAAGCCGCGAGTGTAACAGGAACACTTGTGTAGCCACCTTTACTCATTACTACATCTGGATATATTTTGAATAGCTTAATTATGGCAACAACAATTCCCCACATCGATTTAAAAAAATCAAAAAAATTTAATATAGAGGCATATCTTCTATACTTCCCTGCCGGACAAGATATAAATGTTATATCGTGTTTGCGCAATACTTTCTGGCTGTAAGGTTCTGGACCCATGTAATACATTTCTGGAATATTCTCATTACGTTCTGGTGATGACTTAATAAGCCATTCAGCAATAGCAATAAGTGGGTAAAAATGCCCACCTGTACCCCCTCCTACAAATACAACTCTCATTCCGTTAGAGATAGTACGTGAACTCTACAAGCTCACGGCCTATATTATTTTTTCTTATAAAGTTTAATTTTTTCATATTAATTTAAATATATCATATACACGGGATTTCTAACGGAATTAATAATATATATTCTATCACGCTTGTATTGCTGTTCTTTTTTTATATTTCGATACGTTTAGGATAATTCCTATAGACGCCAGTGTGCTTAATAATGCTGTACCACCGTGACTTATGAATGGAAGAGGTAATCCAGTAAGAGGAGCTATTGCAACCATGGCAGCCATGTTCAAAAACGCCTGTACCACTATAAGTGTTATAAATCCAACCACAAGTAACATTCCGAACAAATCTTTTGAATGAGTTGCAATTCTATATCCTCTAAATGTGAATGCTGCAAATAGTAAAATAAGAATTGTAGTGCCAATAAATCCAAATTCTTCTGCATATACTGCAAAAACAGAATCACCTATTGGTTCTGGTAAGTATTCAAATTTTTGTATACTCTGACCAAAACCTCTGCCAGCAACACCCCCAGAACCAACAGCTATTAATGATTGGTTAATTTGATAACTCAATCCTTGCGGGTCACTTGTCGGGTCAAAAAAAGTTGTTATCCTATCCATAACATATTGACGAGTGAAAGCTAATAATAGTATCAGTCCGACAAAAGCAAAGAACATTAACACAACATCGCGAATTCTACCACCAGCTGTAATAAACATAGCGATTGCAGATACTGTCATTATTATGAATGTCCCAGTATCTGGTTGGTTAAGTAGTATTATGGCTATTAATAATATTATGCCTATAAATGGTAATGTCCCTTTTACAAAGTCATTTATATATTTTTTCATTCCTGATAGCCACGTAGCAACGTATATTATGAATCCTATTTTAAGAAGTTCTGCTGGTTGAAAAGATAAAGAACCTATAGACACCCATCGTCTAGCCCCACCGTAACTTATTCCTAATTGTTGAGTGAATACAAGCAATGTAAGTAATAATGTCACGATAAATATATAAAATGCATATTTTCTCCACACACGATAATGAATTGAGCTTGTTATAAATAGAGCTAGACTACCACCCATGATACCGAATAAAATTTGGTTTATAGCTACAGATGAATAGGATGCTCCACCTCGTGACAAAAGACCCAAGGAAGCAGACGAGAAAATAAAAAAACCAATAGTTATAAGGAGTATAACTATGGTCAACAAGACTCTGTCTATACCTTTATACATATTAAAAAGCTATTGCGAGCAATATACCAATAAGACCAAAAACAAAACCTAGTATCCAGTATCGCATAGTGACTTTTTCTGGAGGCCATCCTATAGCTTCGTAATGATGATGTATTGGTGCAATACGGAAGATTTTTTTACCAAGAAATTTTTTAGAAAATACTTGTATGATATCTGATAGTACTGTTATTACTAAAAGTATTCCAATAACTGGTAAAACAGACACACCTTCACCGCCAGCAATTGCATCTGTCATAAACGCAACAATTGTCAGTGTCATTGTGAGTGCCATAATGCCAGTTTCTGTCATATAGAAACGTGCAGGAGGTACGTTAAACCACAAAAATGCTAATATGCCCCCCACTATGGTTGCAGAATATGCAGCTAAATCTATTTGGTTTTGGTACAAAGCTATACCAGCATAAGCGGTAAAAATAAACATAAATGTTCCTCCAGAAAGCCCATCTATGCCATCTATTACACTGCTTGCATAAATACCCACCGCCACCAATACAAAGAATGGTAAAAACCAAAGCCCTAAATCTATTGGTCCATAACCTATAAGTGTAACTTCACTGACTCCAAGTTTGCTATAAAACCACCAAGCTATTAATAGTGAGGTAACTCCTACAACTAGAAGTCTTTGGGATAATGGTAAGCCACCAGCAAAATGTTTACCTGTCCCACGGACCACAAGTAGATCATCAAAAAAGCCAACCGATGCACCTATAATTAATGCAAATAGAGGTAGCCATGTTTGTGAACGACTCAAGAAATCTAATCTACTGAAAACACTATCTGGGAATATAAACTGTAGTGTCCAGATAAGAAAAACTGTCAGTAAGACACTAAGCCATATCACAATTCCACCCATACGAGGTGTGTTTGTATCTTTTTCTTTATGTAGTTCGTCGAAAATTGGTGTTTCCCCACCTCCATAGCCAGATCCCTTACCAGCCTTTTTCTTCCACATTTTATTTTTATATAAATATCTGGATACAATAGGGGTTATTAAAATACCAATAATAAATGCTATTGCTGTTGGTGCGAATACTTTTATTATTGTAGCCTCCATATTAATTATTGTGACAATATATATTGTCGTGCTTTTTCTGCCAATATAGATACGTCACTAAATCTACCGTTCATTGTTGACCCAAGTACAGACACTATTATTGGTCGGTTCAATCCAGCATCATATACAATTACTAGATTTCCACCAGCTAGGTCTGTATATCCTGTTTTTGAGGCTATTAGTCCATTTATGCTTGTAACAGTGTTGTTTGTATTTTGTGCAGTGTGTGCATTACCTTCCATGTTTGGTATAGCAGTTAGTCCTTCTTTTGTTAGTTCAAGCACTTCTGGATAGTTTGTAATTACATACTCCATAAGAAACGCCATATCACGAGCAGATCCGTATGCTCCGGCTTTAGTTTCTGATATATCAAGTCCGGTAGGGTTGTTAAAATATGTCTGAGATAAACCGATTTCTTCAGCACGTATATTCATTGCATCTATAAATATTCTTGCAGGATTTTCTGTATAACCCAAAGAATTGCCGGCAGCAGATGCAAGTGCGTATGCCCCATCGTTTGAAGATGTTATAAGTGTTAGGTTAGTAAGGTTACGTAAGCTAAATTCTTCACCATCAAGAAAACCACTATCTCCTTCTTGAGAAATTGCGTCCATTGTTATACCTATTGTATCTGTATCATCTATTAATTCATAAGCAACAAGGGCTGTCATAAGTTTTGTTATCGAAGCAAGCGGAAGCCTTTCATCAGCATTTTTGTTATATATTGCCTTCTGCATACGAATATCCCAAATGTATGCTGATTCAGCTTCTATTTTGATGTCTTCAAAAAAATCTTCTTTATTGCTTTCCGTAATTATTTTTGTCACCTTTGTAGAGAGGTCTGCTTGTGTCTTGTCTATTTCTGATGTATCAAAAAAAGATGCAATATTACCAATATAAGTTGTTCCAAAAATAAGCACCAAAATACCTAGTGCAATAGACAGTTGTTGTATTACCGGAATATGTGGTTCTCTATTTTGATCTTCTTCAATCATGTTGTTGCTCTATGTTTGTTGTTCAAACACACCCTTACTTTCATTATTTTCGCCACTTTGTTCTTCATCATATTTATCTAAAGAATCCATTATCTCAGAAAATTGTGGCAAATCTTCTTTTTTTGTTATACCAAGATGATTAAAAAGATTTGGTGTGACATTGTATATGAATGATTGTTTATTTGTTGGGTGATTTCGTCTTTCTACAAGTCCCCGTATTAGAAGACTTCGTATTATAAATGTAGAATTTACACCTCTGACTCTATCTATGTCCGCTCTCGAAAGAGGTCCTCGATATAGAATTATTGCTAATGTTTCTGCACCAGCTCTACCTATGTCTTTTCTAAGCTCATCTTTGCGTATTGTTTCTATCGTCTCACTCAACTCAGGTGCTGTTGTTAATTGTACTTCTTTGTCTGTAATAGTTAATCTCGTAGCCCCATTTGTCAATCTTTCTTGTAAAGACATACAAGATTGTTCAAGAATTTCATCTGATATATCAAAAATTTTTTTAAGAACGGTTTTTTTAACTGGCTCAGCCTTATAAAACAAAACGCCTTCAATATAATGCTCGAGATTCATTTCATTAGAAACAGACCACGAACGTAAGCTCGCATCCAATGATTATTTTTCTTTTAAAAATTTCAACCATATTTATAGCTAAATCACCGTAGTTTTTAACGGGACTCACGTCTATAGCTATAGTATAACAATAAAAGATAGTATAACAATAAAAGATAGTATAATAATAAAAGACCTTTATTTCTGCCTTAAATTATACAGGGGTCGGACCCCTGTATTTCAATAGGTCTATTGTAAGTCGGATATGTTGAAATATAGTCTTGTTTTTATACCCCCTAGGTCTTTCCTTAGGAGATTATATGTAACGTGGCAATTGGTTTGTTTTTACTTCTCGTTCGATTTCTATTTCAGTAAATGAGGACGTTTGCCTAGCCATTACATTTCCTTGTTTTACCATTTCAAGTACAGCCAAAAATCCTACAACAATAATATTTTTTTCTTTCGAGTTTTCGGTAAAATCTGTAAAACCAAATTTAAATTGTTGTTCAACTCTATTTCTTAATTTAGAAATCATCTCTTCAAGTGAGATAATTTTTTGAACGCGCACCTTAGGTTTGCTTGTTTTTTTAGGAAGTCTTGTAAGAACTTCTTTTATAGATTCATTTAGTGATTGTACTTTTGTGTATTTATCAGTAATAAAAAATGGTTCAGTTGCTTGAATGTATTTACGTTCGTAACTTATGTTGTTTCCAAAGATGTTTTCAAGAGACTTCCCTGCATCTTTAAATATTTGATATTCCTTTAATCTGTATTGGAGATCTTCTATACTTTCTGTCTCTTCGTCTGTTAACGAAAATACAGGTAGTAAAGATTTTGATTTTATAAGTAGCAAGGTTGATGCAAGTGTCACAAACTGTGCCGTTTCTTTAAATTGGTTTTGTTCTATCATAGAAACGTATCTAATATAGTCGTCTGTCACAGAAGCTATAGATATGTCATTTATGAGTAATTTTCGTTTTTCTATAAGAGAAAGCAAAAGCTCCAAAGGCCCTGAAAAGACCTCGGTTTTAATAGCAAATTGCCCAATTTGTATTGTAGGATGCTCTACGTCCTGCACTACTTAATAATACCAAAAAATAGCTTAAAATGAGACTGCAGTATGCACAAGTAGGCTTGTTGTTGGTTTCCCCCGTTGTTCCTTTTGCTAGTTTGTCACTTGGTATAGATGTTATTTTAAATGTTGTAATACTTACTACTAGTTTTGGATTATGTTTCTTTAGTACTTTGGAGAGTTTCTGAATTGTTTGTGTCAGTTTTATCAGATTTTTTGTTAGATGACAATAGTGTGTCGATACGATTTATATCTCGTGGGAATACGGACGCCTGTTTAACGTTTTTAACACCACAAAATTTTTGTGTGAGTCGTTCTAGTCCCATCCCCCACCCTCCGTGTGGTGGTAGACCATATTTGAATGCTTGTAAATAAAAAGAAAAAGCTTCTGGATTTAGATTTTTTTCCTTCATTTTTTCCTTCATAATTTTAGGGTCGTGTACACGCTGTCCACCTGTTGATATTTCTACTCCACGAAACAAAAGATCAAAGCTCTTTGTAAATCCAGGGTCGTTCTCGTCTTCCATTGTATAGAATGGACGTTTTGACACAGGGTAGTGTGTAATAAATATAAAATCACTCTTAAATTTTTTGTATGCATATTCACACAAAAAACGCTCGTCTTCTGGCTCTAGATCAGGTTCGTTTGTCTTATCTATACCAGTTTTTTCTTTAATCAAGTTCTGTGCTTCTCTTAATTTCATATAAGGAATAATATCTTCTTCTGATGGAATGAGTGGTGATTCAATCTCAAGCACCTTTAGTTGGTCAGAACATTTTTCAGACACTTCTTTTACTAAGTATCGCATAAGGTTTGTCTTTATACGCATTACGTCAAGATGGTCAGCAATAAAACCAAATTCTGCATCAAGACTTATATATTCGGTTAAATGTCGTGATGTGGCGCTTTTTTCTGCACGAAAAGTAGACCCTATTGCAAATACTCGCTCAAACACACCAACCATTATCTGTTTGTATAGTTGTGGACTGGTAGCAAGTGATACTTCTCGGTCTTTAAAATATTCCACCTTAAACACCTCTGCTCCTCCTTCTGCATCTCCACCAACTAGTTTTGGTGCTTGGAACTCTATAAATCCATTATCTGATAGAAAAGTTCTGTATGCCTGTACTATTGTATGTTGTATGTCAAAAATAGCTCTGTCGTGTTCACGACGCATTGTTATTGGTCTGTAATCAAGAAGTGTTTCAATATTAAAATTAGAATCTAAATCGAATGGCAGAGGTTCAGCTTTTGATAGTATTTTTATATCTGTTATTTCAAGTTCAATGTCTCCGTTTATAATACCTTTTTTACGCATTTTTTCAGGACGTTCGTTAACAACACCAATTACTCTGACAACTGTTTCTGGAGAAAGAGTTTTTGCAATTTCTAATATATCAGGCTTCCCAAAAACAACTCCTTGTACCTTTCCTGTTCTGTCTCTAAAATCAAAAAAAGCCATCTTGCCTTGGTTTCTAGCAACATCAACCGATGCACTAATAGAAACTTTTTTATTTTTATATTCTTTCAAATTCTTAATTAGTATTCTCTCCATATTAAATATTTTTTTAATTTTTTAAAGATTTATTCCTATAATGTTTCGTACATCTTGCATTTTTGCATTTGATATTATTTTTGCTTTTTCTGCACCTGTGGCGAGTATATCTTTAATCTGTTTATCTGTTATAGATTCTCGTTTCTCACGCATTGGAGCAATAAGAATTTCCAAATCTTCAATAAGAATTTTTTTAAGATTACCATATCTCCCTTCATTTTCCTTATAAATAGACTCCAACTTCTCTTCTGTTTTTATAAGTCTATGAATAGCGTAAACATTTTCTGGTCTACCACTGTCTGAGTCAGTAATTATACTCATTACAGCTTTTTCAATTTCTTCTTTAGTTCCAAATAGTGGAATGGTATTTTTGTAGCTCTTACTCATTTTTTGTCCATCTGTTCCTGGCACGATTCCTGTTGTTTTCGTTATCAACTCTTTTGGTTGTTTCAATATGTCACCAAAAGTGTTATTAAATTTTGTAACAGCTTCGCGTGTGTATTCTATGTGTTGTCTCTGGTCTTCTCCAACAGGAACCATGTCAGTGTCATAAAGCACGATATCAGCCGCCATAAGCATTGGATATGTGAAAAGCCCTGCATTCGCCTCAAGTCCTTTTGCAATTTTGTCTTTGTATGAGTGTGCCTGCATCAAGAAAGGTACAGTAACAACACAATCTAGAATCCAAGCCAATTCCACATGGTCTTGATTGTCTGATTGACGAAACAAAATAACTTTTTCTGGATCTACTCCTACGGCCAAATAATCACGAATAACATTATATATATTTTTTCTTAGTGCTTCGGCGTCTCGTACAGAAGTTAGAGCATGATAGTCAGCAATCATTAAAAAGCTATCATATTCTTCGTACATATTTACGAATGATTTCAATACTCCAAAATAATTACCAATATGCAGGTCACCAGACGGTTGAAGTCCTGTGAGTATTCGTTTTTTAGTTTCCATTGGTTAAAATAGTAACAAAATTAAGGTTTTTTTGAAAGTCTATTTTTGTTAATCTCGATATTTACCAGGTAGTAATGGTAATTCGATATGGAAAGAAGAACCTTTTCCTTCCCCATCAGATTCAGACCATACTTTACCACCCATTTCATTTACCATTTTTTTAGCGACAAACAGGCCAAGTCCTGTGCCAGTTACATTCACTTCGTTAGCATTTTTCGCTCTAATGAATTTATCGAATATACCTTCCATGGTTTCTTTGCTCATACCTACACCAGTATCTTTAATTGTTACGTACATTTTTTTCTTCTTAACATTGTCGTGTGCGATTACTGTGATACTTCCTCTTGGGGTGTATTTCATTGAGTTATCAATAAGGTTCATTATTACCTGCCGTGTCTTTCCAATGTCTGCATGTACGCTACAGCTTCCATCGCAATCAGATTTAAACATCATGAGAAGGCCTTTCTTAAGAGCAGCTGGACGCATTTCGTCTACAATCTTTGAAACTGTTTCTTTTAGATTAAAGTCAGCATATTCGTATTTCATATTTCCCGCTTCAATACGTGACACATTTAGATAGTCTTCAACAGAAAGTGCCATAAACCTACTTGAATCTGCAATTCTCTGTATAGCTTTTTTTGATTTGGCGTTGAGTTTTCCATATGATCCTTCAATAAGCATCGATGCGTAACCACGAATTGCAGTAAGAGGGCTTCTTAGTTGGTGTGAAGCAATGGATACAAACTCAGACTTCATTTTGTCTAAAATTTTTAATCGTTCATTGGCTTTCTTCAAACTTTGAGCAAGTTGTTCAATCTCTTCTCTTTGTTTTATTTCTTTCTTTACACTTTTTACAAGTATAAATCCTATAATTCCAGTAAGTATGAATGCTATTGCTGTAAGTATAAAGCTTGTTGGTGTCGTTATATATGTGAATTGTGACCCTACAAGTATCAATAGGGCTAAAACAAGTGCTTTCGATGCAATAGCACCAATACTAAACGTTTTGAATTTGACAATTAAAATTCCTATAATTGTCATAAAGATTGTCATTCCAAATAATCCATAAAATTCAAGTCTAGAATCTGGTAATAATCCTAACCCAGTTAGATATGTTACTAAAAATATAATTGTAAAGAAAGAAAATAAAAAGAATTCTATTCCCACCCCCATTAGTATTATCTGTTTTCTAAAATTAGATGCTGCTATACGATAGTGTTTTATTAATAGCACAAGAATCCATATCATTGCTAGTACACCAAGTAGTGTGTAATAAACTTTAAATGCCAATCCTTCATATTCAAAAGCATCGCATAACGCAAGGTTAAATCCACTCAAACTTAAATTGCTCTGTGCGAATATTAAAACTGGTGCCAATAGTGTTAAAAAAACAAGTTTTATTTTGAATGAGACATCTTTCTTTTCCAAAAATACATAGATAAAATATATACTTAATATTGATATAAGTGCAGAAAGTACTCCGAAGAATGTCCATACAAAAAGTAGGAAATCACTATGAACATTGGTCCAAGATATAAGACTTATAAGTACCCATAGTGAAAAAGATATAGAAATTAAAAAAAGAAGTTTGTTAAGTAAAAGATGTCTTGCATTAAAAAAGACAAAAAATCCAACCAGTAATGCAATAACACTCGCTGGTATATGTGAATAGTAGAGTAACTCAGGCAAATTTGATGCAAAGAATAAATATATTGGTTCTGGATATAGATAACAAATCATATTTCTATATCATTAAAATCTTCAGTAAAGTCTTTTTCAGTCAACACCTCACACTCTTTTCCATCAAATTCAATATCACAATATGTTACAGAACACGTTTCAACATTTTCTTGACATTCGTATGCTTCGTCACACAGTGTTACATCAGTGCCACATAGTGCAAATACTTCTGACGCTTTACGTTCAATGATTGAATAATAAAATGGTTCTGTACATTCATCGTCTTCACAATAAAGAAAGCATGTTTCTGTGTATGGGTCACAATCTCCTTCATATGAAACAAGATAATCTTTTTGTATCACGAAACGATAATAAGAAGCAGCGCTAAGAAGAATAAGTAATGGTACTATTGTGTAAATTAGTATATTTTCTCGAAAATGCATAGAACAAACAGAACAAACGTTAACTTTCTACAAAGTTAGTTTTAGTATAGCAAGAGTACTAAGAGAAAAAAATCAAGTTGTGTACATTATTTAATAAATTAATAGAATATACGTACCTACTCCTGTAATAAATATAGCAATGATTTTTTGAAGCATGTATTTCATTTCCATTTTCTCAGATGAGATATGTGGGAAAAAAATTGTCAAAAATACACCAATTATTAGAACAAAGATTGGTTGAAATGATTCCGCCAAGAGGATAAGTGCGATTGGTGCAAGCATAAAAGCAAAAGCAACTACTGTATTACCAAGTATGTACAGAGCTTCATTTGTAAAATTTAGTGATATTATTGCTTTAGAATTAGTTTTTATAGCTAATAAAAAGTTATTACGATAAGAAGGTATAAAGGCAAAAATACATATTCCTACCAATAAAAGCATAAAATGTTCCCAGAACAATGATCTCCACACATTTTCCTCGAGTGCTACTGCTTTAAATATAACTGACCCAAGTGCCCAAAAGAGCGAAGCTGATAGCATCAGTGCTATAGTTTTTTTTCGAAGTTTAAATTTATTTTCTGCATCCATTTCAAAAGAAACAATCGTTGTTCCAAAGATTATGACTGCCATGGCAATCAATTGTGTTTGTGATAGCGTTTCACCAAGAATGAAATAGCCAAGTATTAAACCGAAAACTGGAACAAGCTGATAAAATACTATCACTATTGAAGCCTCTTCTTCTTTTAGAGCGAGTAGATAGAACCAAAGTACCATTATGTATAATAGGCTTACGATAGCAAGTATGAATATGTTTATTTTGTCTACACTTAGAGCTGTTGGCTCTATAAAAATAATTATTGGAAGTACAAATATAGATACAAGCGAAGAAAACAACATAAGTGTTCCAACACCACCCTCTTTAAAGTATTTTTCCAACAGAACTTTATCTATATGGTTTGTTATCGCGTATAACAATGGGCCTATTAGCGCTATAAAAAACCAACTCATATTTTATTTAGTTTTATAAATAAATTCATGATATTTTAGTAGCTCACTATATCCATCCCCATTTTTTAAGTAATTTCTTATCCTTTTTAATGAATTTGTCTCCTATATCAGTACGGTAAAACATTTTAGGAATGATAATCTTATTTACTACCCCGTATGCCTCTTTCTGTGCTTCTTTGACAGTTTTTCCGTGACCAGTTACGTAAAGAACATAGCCATGTTTGCCTGAAATATAATATTTCTCATTTCCCTTTGATTTTTTTGTGACAGACACCTCTTCGAAATGTATTTGGTCCATTTCTTCTTTTGTCATTTCTTCTTTAAATGAAACACTTACACCTCTGCATGTTTCAATATTTGAATTATTGAAAATTTTTGGTGCATAAGGAAATGGAGGGACCGCAATTGAGATTACTATTCCGTAACCTTTGTGATAGTCAATGTTATATTTCTTACCATCTGCAACTGCTTTCATGAAATCTCCCCACGGTGATTTGTGTAACTCGCACTGTAATTCTGTAGATGGTGTGCCAAAACGCATGGTTGCTTCAAGTGGCCACACTTTGTCTTTATTGATTATGCAGTTTATATCAACGTCTCCTTTATAATTAATATCAATTAAGTAATCTTTTATTTTAGAAAGAGTCTTTTTGAAAAGAGGAAGATTCTCATCTTCTTCATACCACATAAGAGTACCCATTTCTGCTGTTAGAGGACCTATATCATCATTGCAAAGTGCTTTGTGTTCTATGTTAATCTCAATTGGTCCAACCCATTCATTACCATTAAAATATCTAGCTACACCAATTTCAACACCATAAACCCGCTTCTGTAATTGGTCTATAGAAATATTTTTTTGTTTATAGATTTTAAGTATATCTAGGACATCTTTCGCATCTTCTCTTTGACCTACATAATTTAGAGTACTCATATGGCTACCGTGTTTTATTACCCATGTATCTCTATTTTTTTTCACGTACTCCATTGTTTCATCTATTGTTTTAAAGCTATAAGAAGGAATTGTTGTAATTCCATATTTTTCTAAAGTATCTTGAAAAAATTTCCGATTAAGCTCAAGTTTGTCGCTTTTAGAATCCCCACCTACTACACTGTAGCCTGCACTGCGCAGATGTTCTTGTTCGCCATTAAATATGACGTCATCAAATATTATGAGACCATCTTTACCGACCCACTTGAGTTCATTTTTCCACTCATCAACTACATCAACCATTCCACCAAAACAGTTTTTTCTGTCTTCGTGTTCAATATAGAGTTTTACATCGTGACCCTCTTTAATTAATTTGTGTACAATAGCAGACCCGATTAGTTCTCCTGAAATAAATAATACTCGCATTTTAAAAAAATTAAATTAACTCTTTAATAAATGAAGAACAACACTCGTATTTTAATTAAGCTCACTGATATCTTTCTTTTTAATATCTACAAGAAATAGTAGAAAAATTCCAATTAATACAGAGATTATAAAACTTAATATTGGATTATTGGGGAAAAGATATGTGTCCGCAAGACCCCAAATACCCCTCCAGACAAGAACTATACCTAAAACAATTATTATGTAGTTAAAGTTTTTCTTTAATGTTTGCATTGTTATAAAATTTTAAGTGTTAATTTATATAGAATAAATTATATTACCACTCTTCTCTGCTATACACTGCTAGTGCCATTGCACAAATTGGCTTTGTTTTGCATGTACCTACCACAATCTCGTGTTGCAATTCACTCCACGAATAATCGTTTCTATATTGTGTCATGCTAGTAATAGAATCTCGTATTTGTTTGGCAACCTCTTCTTTTGTATGACCGGTGTGTTCAACAAATATCCCCCATTTCGGGTTTTCTTCTGTTGTAACCCAGCCAACACCTGCCGCCACAGACTCACCTCGTGTACGCGTTCTTTTTTGCGCATACACACAATATACTTTATCACCTTGAAATTTGTTATTAAAATCAACAATGCCCAGTTTAACTGTTGCTCCGAGTGGTATAACAGAAGATAAATGTATAAGATTTTGGTCCCTTACACCAAGACGCGACAAAGCACTATCAAAAGCTGATAGTTCAGTAAGTCCGTGCCCTACGGCGGATGATATAAATATTTCCATAAATTACTAAAGAAGCATCGTTAATAAGAATTACTTACCGTATTGTTTAGTAATATAATTATATATCATTTTTATAAAATATATACTTACAGTAGTTGAAATTACTCTTGACATAATGACGTTAATATATTTCTACAAAAAAAACAATCCAATAAGCGGAAGTATTAACCACCAAAAAAAGTTTGCTTCAGGAGCAAATAGAGATTGTATTGGTGATCCGGGTGTTATTAAGTCTGTTACAGGCAGTGCATTATAGCTGTATGCCATAACTAATATTGACCCCATGATAGCAAAGAGAATTTTAATATTGAAACCTTCAAAAGCTGGTTCGTCTGAGCCAAAAGGCATAAGTTTGCCAAACAGTATAGTTCCAAGTATTGTAAATGCTACGAATATTATTATCATAATAACAGCATTACTGGAATTACTTTCAGTTAAGAAAAAGTTATAATAAGGAAAGTTTAGTGAAATCAGTAATGCTAAATATAATCCTAGTATTAGATTTATAAGTGATTGTCTTCCACGCATCATGGAATAGCCCAAGAACGCACCGAAAACAATAATCATAAACAATGATTCTTGGATTAAGCTTATTATCGTCCCTGTATCCATATAAAGATAATATATCTTGAATAGATAATTTAAAACACCATATTTCGAATAACTATTATACAGGGGTCGGACCCCTGTATAAATTAAATTTGTTGTATGGCGTATTTTGTTGCATTTTGAACATGCTTAAATCTATCGCCCATTAATTTTACTCCGCCAAACCATCTTGTTACACATATTACGCAATTTGTAATATTTTCACCCTGCATAACTCGTAGTATAGTCATTCCTGCTCCAACTTCCCCATCATCATTTTTGGTTTCAAATATTGCGCCGTCTTTACTTATTCTGGTAGCCCATGTGTTATGTGTGGCTTTGGCATACTTCTTATTTTTCTTGAGTTTTTTAAGAAATGTTTTTATGTCATCACGATTATGTACAAGCCCAATACTTACTGAATATCTACTGCCTCTGTCTGTAATAATTTTTTCAAATAATAAAAAATTCTCTTTTGGCTCCAAAGAATTTCCAAAATCAAATTGTGTATTTTGTTTTGGCATAGTTATTTATAATAAAGCCTCTCATATTGAGAGGTTTTATTCAATTTAGATTCCTTCATTTTTGAGTTCTTCAACAAGCTTTTTAGCTTTTCGTGAAAGTTTTTGTGGTATGTCTATTGATATTTTTACAAGCATGTCTCCTCGACTAGATCCATGAGGTACGCCCTTTCCTTTTATTCTGAGCATCTCGTTATGTTTTATACCTGCAGGAATTTTTATATTTACATTTCCATCAAGCGTTTCCACTGAGTAAGTATCTCCTAGTAATGCATCTGTTAATTTAACAGGAAGGTGGCTTATTAAATGTATACCATCACGTGTAATTGTTGGATGTCGCGCTACGTGTATTTTTATATATAGGTCACCAGATACGCCACTTTGTATAGCTTCACCTCGTCCAGTCATACGAACCATCTCACCATTTTCAATACCGGCTGGTATATTTATCTCTATTTTGTCATCAGTTTTTCGTACACCGGTGCCACGACAGTCAGGACACTTTTCTTTGGGAATTTTTCCTTGTCCATTACATTCAGCACATTCACGCACTGTTGTGAAGTTGCCCATTATGCTTTGTCTTGCTTCTCGTATTTTTCCATTACCATTACATGCCTTACACACAATCATTTCTGTGTCGTTTTTAGCACCAGAACCAGCACACTTTGTGCAGACGTTGTTTTTTGTAAGTCGAACTGACCTTTTAACTCCAAAAATAGATTCTTTAAATGATAATTCAATATCTATGGAGACATCGTTTCCTCGTTTTTGTCTTACGTTTCCACCACCAAAACCACCACTGAATACATCGCCGAAGTTTTGAAATATATCATTAATATCGAATTCAAAACTTTTACCACTTTGTCCTTGTCTAAAACCACCCCATCTAGCTCCGCCAGCACCCGAGTTCCCTGCATGAGAATAAGATTTTCCATATGTATCGTATTCAGCACGTTTCTTTTCGTCACCCAGTACAGAATAAGCCTCACTAATTTCTTTAAATTTTCCTTCATTACCAGTTTTTTTATCTGGATGATATTTACCAGCAAGCCGTCTAAACGCTTTTTTAACATCTGCTTTTGTGGCAGATTTTTCAACACCTAAAATTTTGTAATAATCTTTCATTCTGTTAAAAATTAATAGTTTTAGTTTGATTGTATAAATCTTTTTTACTTAGAGTCGTCAGTTTTCTTATCTTCTTTCTTCTCTTCATCCTTATCTTCTTCAACTTCTGCATCTCGTACATTTCCTTCTTTATTTTCGCCATCTTCTGATGTTGTACTTCCTCCTTCTGTTGAAGTCTTATCTGCTGCTGCCATTGCTTCACCAATTTTTTGCATTTCAGTAGAAAGTGTAGTTGTTGCTGTTTTTATAGCTTCATTATCGTCTTTATCTTTTACTTCTTTTAGTTTTGTTATTGCTTCCTCAACAGAAGTTTTAATTTCGTTAGAAATTTTATCTTTGTAGTCAGTAAGAGATTTTTCTGCTGTATAAATCATTTGGTCTGCAAGATTTCGCGTTTCAATGAGTTCTTTCTTTTTCCCATCTTCATCAGCATGTTCTTCTGCCTCTTTCTTCATTCGTTCAATATCATCTTCAGAAAGTCCTGAAGTTGCTTCGATGCGGATACTCTGTTCTTTGTTGGTCGATTTATCTTTTGCAGTTACGTTTAGTACACCATTTGAATCAATATCAAAAGCCACTTCAATCTGTGGTACACCACGTGGTGCTGGTGGAATACTATCAAGCACAAAACGTCCCAATGATTTGTTATCTGTTGCCATAGGTCGTTCACCTTGTGTGATATGAATTTCTGTAGATGTTTGATTGTCTGCGGCAGTTGAGAATATTTGTTCTCGTTTTGTGGGTATATGTGTGTTTTTATCAATAAGTTTTGTAGAAACGCCGCCCATTGTCTCAATACCAAGAGATAATGGTATTACGTCTACAAGAGTAATGTCTTGTACATCTCCTTGAAGAATTCCGGCCTGAATTGCCGCACCAAGTGCAACAACTTCGTCTGGGTTAATGGTTTTGTTTGGCTCTTTTCCAAACAGCTCTTTGACAGCTTTGACGACAGATGGCATTCTAGTCTGCCCACCAACAAGAATTATTTCATCAATTTCTTCTTTACTAAAAGAAGAAGCTTCTATTGCTCGTTTTGTTATTTCAATAGATCGGTCAATATATTCTTGTGCAAGTTCTTCAAGTTTTGCTCGAGTAAGTTTTATAAGCAAGTGTTTTGGTCCATCATCTCCTTGTGATACGAATGGAATATTTATTTCAGTTTCTCCTGCTGTAGAAAGCTCAATTTTTGCTTTCTCTGCCTCATCATCAAGTCGTTGTAAAGCAAGTGGGTCTTTTCCAAGGTCGATTGCGTCTGACTTCCTAAATTCATCAATAAGATAACGAACAATTTTTTGATCGATATCACGTCCTCCCATGTGAGCATCTCCGTCCGTAGATTGAACTTCAACCACATCATCTCCAACTTCTAGTACTGTTACGTCGAATGTTCCACCACCAAAATCGAATACGACTATTTTTTCCTCATTTTTTTTATTAAATCCATAAGATAGCGCTGCAGCTGTTGGTTCATTAATGATTCTTTTTACATCAAGACCTGCAATTTTACCAGCATCTTGTGTTGCTTTTCTTTGTGCATCATTAAAGTACGCTGGTACAGTAATAACTGCTTCAGTAATTTTTTCACCAGTTTTAGCCTCAGCATCAGTTTTAAGTTTTGAAAGAATTATTGCTGACACCTCTTCAGGTCGGTGGTCTTTGTCACCCATATGTACTAACACACCATTATTGTCACCTTTTTTTATTTTATAAGGCACGATTTCTTTATCGCTTTGCACGGTCTTTTCATCAAAACTATGTCCTATAAATCGTTTAATGCCATAAATAGTATTTTGTGGGTTTGTCACAGCCTGCCGTTTTGCTATTTGTCCAGCAAGTCTCTCGCCAGTTTTTGATATTGCAACTACAGATGGAGTTGTTCTGTTACCTTCAGCGTTTTCAATAATCACAGGCTCTCCAGCCTCAATAATAGCCATTGCTGAGTTAGTTGTTCCTAAATCTATTCCAAGAATTTTTGACATATATTTATTAATTATTTACTTAAAATTACTTTTGCTGGTCGTATAAGTTCTTTGTTTCTTTTATATCCGCTCTGTAGTACTTTTGTTACGATATCTGTGTCCGCATCACTTTTTTCATCTACTGATAACGCTTCATGTATATTTGGATCAAACTTTTCTCCCTCTTCTCCTACTTTTTCAACATCATATGATTTCAGTATTGAGTTTAGTTGATTATGTATCGCTTCTATTCCACTCTGCCAATTTTCATTAGATGCATTCCAGCTTTCTTCATCACTCATTGCCATATCGAAACTATCACATAGTGGTAAAAGTTTTTTTACAAAAGAACTAGATGCTCGGACTGTTTCTCTTTGTAATTGTTCCTTGTTTCGTTTTTTGCTATTTAAAAAATCTGCTTTAGCTCTTTGCAGCGCATCTAAATGCTTACTTTTTTCACTTTCGCAAATCTTTAGTTTATTTATAAGTTTTTTAACTTTATTATCTTCTTGTGTCTCTAAATCTTCTATTTCAACATCCTCAATTTGTGCATCATTATTGACAAAAATTCTATCTTTTTTCATATTTTCATCTTTTTTATCTACCATGGTGACGGCTATTATACAGGCGATTTAGTTAAATGTCAAAATAATACATATAAGCGCTTTACAGTGTTATGATGACATAAGCCACGCAATAAAATTTTATTTTGTAAAGGTTGCAAAAAATTGAATGGTGTCTATACTGCATAGACCTTTAGCTTTACGTTGAAGGTACGACTGGACAGATTGCTCTTGTAGAAATCTTAAGGTCACAGAAAAAACCGGGCTTGCCCGGTTTTTTCTGTGACCTTATTGTAATATTTTTTTGAATGAAAAATTCATACGAAGAAATCAATTTTTATTGAAATCAAATAAAAAGATATTTTCGTCATTTCAATCTAAAAAAAGCCGCGCTTGAGCTCTTTTTTAACGTTTAGACCAAGCACCTCGCTTTCTCGCTTTTTTGAGTCCGAATTTCTTTCGTTCTACAGAGCGTGGGTCTCTCTTAAGAAATCCAGCTTTTTTAAGTACTCCTCTTCGTTCAGCATTTTCTTTTACAAGAGCCCTAGCAATACCAAGTCGTATAGCTTCTGCTTGAGAAGATGTGCCTCCTCCATGCACTTTTGCACTTATAGAATAAGACTCAGCTCCAAGATTCTCAGTCTCTAGTACAGAGAGTACATTTTTTCGAAGTGATGTTGTTGGAAAATATTCTTCAAGAGATTTTTCATTTATAAGAATAGTAGCAGTCTTTGCAGGAGTAATGCGTACTCTTGCTGAAGATGTTTTTCTCCGTCCAATTCCCTCTATGTATTTAGTGGTAGTCATATAAAATTATTCAGTTATTGTAAGATTTTTCATTCTCGGTTTATGCAGTTTATTTTTTGGTAGCATACCGCTAATAACACGCCTCATTACTTCTGTATATCCACGCCGTTCTGCAAGATGAGCTAGTGTTTCATTTTTCTGACCCCCAGGGTAACCAGAATAGGTTTGAAATATTTCTTGCTTTCGTTTTTCCTTAATATCCATCTTACTTACGTTTGTGATTATTACAGATACTGAAGTCACAACATTTTTTGCAAAATTAGTAGTGTCTTTACCCAGAAGCACTGTAGCAGCCTCAGTTGCAATACGACCAAGTCTTTTTCCTTCTGCGTCAATTGTGTATTCTCTCTTATCCATATTAAAATAATAAAAATTTGGCTAAACAAACTCAATAACAGCCTCTCTTCGTCCTGCTGTTGTATCTCCAGTCTTAATAATTCGTGTATAACCACCTTCTCGTTTTGTGTATTCCTTTGCTATCTCATCAAATAAACGCTTGATTATTTGTGGTTGTGGTTCACCAAGCTTTGTTGCAGCATGTCGTCGTGCAACAACTGTACCTTTTTTCCCGTAAGTAACAAGTCGTTCGATATATGGTCGTAATTCTTTAGCTTTAGCTTCAGTAGTTTTGATTTTTCCATTCTCTATAAGCGATACAGCAAGCGTACGCAAAAGAGCAGTGCGTCCTTTACGTGTTCTTCCCAGTATTCGGTTTTTGTTGTGGTGTCGCATATAATTCTTTTAATAACCTAATCTTTAAGTTCTGCACCGAACCCTTTTAACATTGTTCCAATTTCTTCTAATCCTTTATCTCCAATACCATCAAGAGCAAGAATATCCTCTTTCTTCTTTCTTACTAGACCACCAACTGTTCGGATGTTTGCATCTTCAAGAGCTGTTAGCGTTCTTTGTGAGAGGTCTAAGGTTTCTATTCGTGTTTTTAGTACATCATCATCAATCTTTTTCTCTTTTTCTTCAACGTCCTCCACTTCAGCAACAAGCTCTGTAACTTCTTCAACATCTTCTTGAAAACCAATAATAGCTTTAAGCTGGTGAATCATGATTTCAATAGAGTTTTCAAGAGCTTCTCGTGGGGTAAGTGTTCCATCAGTCTCAATAAATACACGTAGTCGATTATAATCTGTTCTGTCACCTACACGCATGTTTTCAACCTCGTAGTTTACACGTCGGATTGGAGTAAATACTGCATCAAGTGCAATTGTACCGATTTCAACCTTGTCTTTTTGATGAACATCCCGAGGAACATATCCTAGACCATGCTCAACTGTAATTTCAATATCCAGTTTAGTGCTTTTGTTTGTGATTTCACAAATTGGCTGTTGTGGATTTAGTATTTCAATCTGACTTGGGGCTGTTATATCAGCCGCAGTAACAACACCAAGTCCACTTGTTTTTAATGTCATTGTAAGTGATTCGTTATTGTGCATAGAAATACGTACACGCTTTAGGTTTAGAAGTAATGTAATAACGTCTTCTTTAACACCTGCTATGCTATCGAATTCGTGTTGGACACCATCAATTTTAACTTGTGTAATTGCTGCACCAGGTAGAGACGAAAGTATAATTCTTCGTAAAGAGTTGCCAAGTGTATGACCGTATCCTGGGTATAGCCCATCAATCTCAAAAGCACCCTGAAATCCTTCTTCAGTTACGACTCGTGGTTTTGATGGTAATGTGATGTTTGTTTCAAGCATAGTAATATATTTAGTATTATTAATATTTTATCGACTGTAATATTCAAGGACTTGCTGTGGGTCGAATAATGTTTCTGATGGTTCATAAGCTGGTGTATCTTTCATGTCTCCTGAATAATTCTTTAAGTCAAAATTAAGCCAATTCGGTACTGAAGTTGCTTCGTGTGTATCTTTCAGCAACGTATACATTCCTGATTCACGACTTTGCTTTCTTACTGAAATTTTGTCACCAACTCTTACTTTGTGTGAAGGCACTTTAATCCTTTTGTCATTTACATGAATATGACCATGAGACACCATTTGACGTGCAAATTGCCGTGTTTTAGCAAGACCCAGTCTATAAACAACATTGTCTAGACGTGACTCTAGTCGCACAATAAGAGATGTAATTGGCTGACCATTTTTGTTAGAGACAGCTTCATCAACATACTTTCGTAATTGTTTTTCTGAAATTCCGTATGAAAACCGCATTTTTTGTTTTTCTAGAAGTTGTTTTTTATAATCACTCATTTGACCACGTTGACGACGACCTCTATTTTTGCCTGTTCTTGCTTCAGAAAGCGCGAATTTAGCAGTTTGAGTTTTCTCAAATATTGGTGCACCGAGGCGTTTTGCTATTTTAAATTTTGGACCTATTTTCATATATTGACTCTAATAATATTAAACTCGACGAGGCTTAGGTGGTCGAGGACCATTATGCGGGACAGGAGTAAGGTCAGTAATTTTCTTAACAGCTATACCCTTACTGGCGAACGTTCGTAGAGCTGATTCACGCCCTGGACCAACTCCGCGTATAACCACACTTACTTCTTTCATTCCCATTTGAATAGCTTTGTCTCCCAAAACCTCACCAACCTTTGCTGCAGCAAATGGTGTGCTTTTACGTGAACCTTTAAAACCAAGAACACCACTTGATGCTGCTATAAGAGAGTTTCCTTTATTATCACAAAGTGTAACAATAGTATTGTTAAAAGTAGCAAGCACGTTTAAGACGCCCGATTGAGCTTTTTTCTTAGGTATACGAGCAAGCGCACGTGATGTTCCGCTTACATTAGATCCTCCTGATTTTTTTATGATTCGTTTCTTACCCATAGGTCAATTGAAATTGTTAAATAAAATGAAAAGATTAATTTTATGTTTTTTCAAGTTTACGACGTCCAGAACCCATTGTCTTTTTAGGACCTTTAAGTGTACGAGCATTTGTTTTTGTTCGTTGTCCACGTACAGGAAGTCGTTTTGAATGACGTAGTCCTCTGTATGACAGGACATCTTTAAGACGTTTTATATGTGAAGATATAGATCGTTTTAATTCACCTTCTATTTTAAATGATTCTACTTTTTCGCGAATAATATTTTCTTGTTTAGTAGAAAGGTCTGTAGTTTTCATACCATAGTCTATGTCCAATTCTTTTAGAATTGATTGTGCACGCGAAAGACCTATGCCATATATAGCAGTTAATCCGTATTCAATACGTTTATTGTCTGGGATTGTAATGCCTGAAATTCTCATAATTTATCCTTGTCGTTGCTTGTGACGTGGTTTTCTTTTATTAATAACGTAAATACGACCGCGCCTACGAACAATCTTATCGTCTGCACTCATTTTTTTAACTGATGATCGTACTTTCATATTGTATATAAATAAAACTTAAAGTCTTTTTGTAATTCGCCCTTTACCACCGTATGGCTCTGGAATAATAGCGACCCTATCCCCAACTAGAACACGTATTCTAAATCTACGCATTTTACCTGCGAGATATACTATTTGAGTTTCATTTTCACCATCCACCAGAACGCGAAAAAGCGCGTTAGGTAACGCCTCTTCCACAGTTCCATAGACGAAATTTTCTTTGTCTGATTTATTTTCCATCAAACGCCCATGACTTTAACAAAATTGTAAAAAATAGTCAACACCATTATTCCTCATCGTCCTCAATTTGTTTGATAATGTTTATCTTTGATGGATCATCTGGTAATGATTGTTTCCAAAATGGTCGTACTTCAGCATTTGCTTTTTCTATCGCAGGGTATCCTGACAGTACTGTAGGAAGTGCAGTTTTTGGTAAGCCCATAATATCATTTTTTAGTGCTTCTTCATTATATTCCCACACAATTTGAGTTTGTCCACTTAAATCAAATTCAATATAGGACAGTACCGATATATCAGACAATGTAGTTGTCGCTGATGTATATTTAAAAGTAAGACTAAGTGGGTCTGGCAATGTAACGGGACCACCTTCGTATCCAGCTACTGTATTTTGTGCAAGAAATGTTGCTAACTCAGATACTTTAAATATAGGTACATGTAGTAACGCCCGTTCTTTAATTGTTGCAAGTTTGTCTCCATATTCTGTTGCAGGCAATGTTTTAAATGTAAATGTAATAGCATCTTTATACAATATAAATCCTGCTGGTTTTTCTTCGTCAATTCTTTGTAACAATGCATCTCTTAATTCTAGCTGTAACGATTGCTTAGTTGTGGTTAATTCATCGTCATCAATAATGAATTTAGTACCTTCAAACCCTCCAATCATATCTGTGTTTGATTCTGCATACATAGCGTCAAATTGATCTGAACCCTTAAGTCCTGGAATAGTAAATTTGGATGGAGGAATGTTGTATTGTTCACCCGTTCCATCTGCGAACACAGTGGTTGTAATTACACCCGGAGCAATTTCACCATCACTATTTTCAGTATAACCAGGTACTTCTACAGATTCGTTTATTCTGTATATTAATCCATTTGGAGATTCAAAACGTGTATTTTTGATTAGACGTTGTGGTGATTTACTGAAATTATTATATATAAGTATGTCCCCTTTTGCCTGCTTTGAAACCTCTTCCTCACCTGTGGCCGAAACTTGCCTTTCACCATCAGCTTCTATTGTTAATAGTTCATAGCTCAAATTTTCTCCAACAGGGACTTTGAATGCAGTAAATGTGGCTTGAATAGTTGGTGTTTTGTGTCGTGGATGCACCGTAACATCAGCTCCTCCCATTAATATACTTATAATATATCCAAAACCAAGTATAAGAACAGCAACAACTACTGATGTAATCATTCTTTTTTTCTTAGCATTTTGTGTATCAACAATATCAATTGATGAATAATCTTTGCCTGCACGTATTTTTGAAGTTGCACGCAAACGTTTTGGACGCTCTATATCAGATTTTGGTTGATGAGAAAGCACCTCCTTTGGTTTAGCAGAATTTTTTGCTGGTCTTATGTCTTGTAGGTTCCATTTTTGAGTCATAATGTAATATCTATATTATAGCTTTACTAGAGTGTGTCAATCTCACCACATCCGTGCAACTTGTGGAAAAAGCGACTTGCTAGAGTAATAAATGTGTCCGAGTTCTCGTTTGAAGCTATTTCGTTGAGTATATTTTTACGTATTTCAAGAATTGTATAGGAATCACCTGTAACTTTGTGAGCAGTTTCAGGTATTATAGTTCTAAATAATCCTTCAAGTTGTGGAAGTGCTGTGATTACTAATGTTTGAGGAAGTTTTCTATTTTTGTGTAATTCTGTAAGTGTTTCTGTAAGTATTTTGATATAATTTTCAAGAAGTTTAGATATTTTTGTAGCAGAAATATCTACAGAAGTTTGTTCTACGAAAGATCGAAGTTGAGATTCTGCCTCTTCTTGCGTTCCTTTTGTGGAAGAAATAATTTCTCTAATAAGAGTGCTACTTCCGTATGGTATGTGCACAACATTAGTCAATGCACCATCTTCTACTATACCTATTTCAGTAGTTTCTCCTGTTACATCGATAATGCACATTGAGTCTGTTTTTGGGAACAAATCCCGCATTATGCAATAATTTACAAGCATAAACGTATGAACACTGAGTTTTGTATCAACAAGTATTTTTTCTTGAATATCTTCAATAGCGTCAATAATCTCTTCCGGGACTAGTCCTGTTATTTGTAATATTTCTATTTCTTTTCCGACCAAGTTTTCTGGATTTTCTACGGCATATCCGTTTATGCGAGTGTTTACAGTTGCGCGTTCAACAATATGTAGTCCAAGTTTTCCTACTATAGCGGTTTCGTCCAGAGTGTTATATATGTCATCCTCTGCATCTTGTACCAAATTTTTAATAAGAGATGATGAAATTTTAATAGCATTATCATCCTTATAAAACACCTTTCTTGAAATGGTGTGTGCCCATGGCGATGCGCATGTTACAAGTATGCGTTTTATTCTAGCGTTCTTATTGTGCGCCGAAAGCGTTTTTAAACCTTCTGTAGAAAGCGCAAGACTTGCTGAAAACAATGTCTCACGCATCGCCCTAATCCTATCTTCTTTCGTGACTTTATTTGCACTAGGTCTTATTAACTCTCTGTGAGCAAATAATATTTTTGGTAATCTTTTTTTATAATCAGATTCTAAAATACCGACCCCCACACTTCCAGAACCGATATCTATAATAGCGCCATAAGTAGCAGTAAATTTATTACCTCCAATATTAAACATTCTCTATAGTATAAGCTAGTTTGTAAATTAAAAACTCGGCTTATCTACATATATTAGATTATTCTAAAACAGCCTTGATTCGTCTAACTCCAGCAGAAGAGGAGCTTTCTTTTTTGATTTTGAATATTCCTTGTATGTCATTAAGTGTTGACACATGAGGACCTCCGCATAGTTCTTGCGAGAATATATTACCCTCTTCATCCTCTATAGTGTACACATTTACAACATCTGGATATTTTTCCCAGAAACTTCCTTCTACTCCGACTTCTTGAGCCTTATCTTTTTCCATTTCTTCAATAGAAACTTTCGCGCCAGACTTAATTGCATTGTTTACATATTCTTCAACACGATTGAGTGTCTCTCGTTCTACTTTTGAGTTATAAGTAAAATCAAATCTTGTTCGTTCTTCCGTAATGTTTGAGCCTTTTTGGTGCACATGATTGCCAAGCTCTTTTTGAAGTCCTGCAAGCATTAAATGAGTTGCTGTGTGAAGGGCTGTGGTTTTGTCACTATTGTCTGCAAGTCCACCTTTAAATTTTTTATCTGAATTTGATTTGGAAATCTTTTGATGTTCTAACATTTTTGTTTTAAACCCTTCTACATCAACATTAATATGTCGTTCGCTTGCAAGTTCTTCAGTAATTTCTAATGGAAAACCGTGTGTAGTAAATAGTATGAATGCATCTTCAGCAATTATGGTTGAACTTTTTGACACGATTTTTTCAAATTCTCGTAATCCTTTTTTTAAAGTTTTTCTAAACTTTATTTCCTCTGCAACAATGTTTTGTAATATTGTATTCTTATTTTTTTCAAGAGATGGATATTGTTCTTTAAAGATATCTATAACGATAGAAATTAATTTTGCTAGTATCCCTTCTTTACATTCAAGCTTGTCGCTAAATAGTACCGCTCTTCTTATGAGTCGGCGTAACACATATCCTTGGTCTTTATTTGAAGGCACAACTCCATCATCACTCATAAATACTGCACCTCGAACATGGTCAGCTACTATTCTAAATGAATAGATGTCTTTTTTGTCTCCGTCTTTGTATTGTTTTCCTGATGCTTTTTCAAGTTCGTTTATGAGAATTTGCATAGTGTCCAACAAAAATATGTCAGAATTATCGTTTGCAATTGTAGCAATACGTTCCAGTCCACCACCGAAATCTACATTTTGTTGTTTGAGCTTAGAAAATGTTCCATATTTATTTTTTATATACTCCATAAAAACTGAGTTTCCAATCTCCATAAATCGACCACAGTTGCAATTTGGATGACAATGTTTTCCAAATGAAACGTCGTGTTCTGTACCAAAATCGTAGAACAGTTCGCTGTCAGGCCCACCAGGCTCACCTACTGGCATATTTTCAGGTACTCCTGCCCTACTCCACCAGTTTTTTTCTGAATTGTATGCAAAAATTCTTTCACCTTCTTTCATACCACGAGCGTAACCATCTTCTTCAGAGCCAATATGTACAAATTTTGAAGTTACTCCTCTTGAAGACAGAAGATTTTCCCAAATTTCAACAGACTCTACATCTGCAGGCAGTTTGTTTTCTTTGTCACCTGCAAATACTGTCATATAAAGTTTATTTGGGTCAACATTGAGTTCTTCTACTAAAAAATTGAAAAACCATGATAGTTGTTCTTTTTTAAAATAATCACCAAAAGACCAGTTTCCAAGCATCTCAAAAAATGTTGTATGGCGATTGTCTCCAACTTCTTTAATATCTTCTGCCCTAAAACATTTTTGTGAATTAACAAGTCGTGTACCTTTTGGATGTTTCCCGCCTAAAATATAGTTTATAAGAGGTTGCATCCCAGAACTGGTAAAAAGTGTCGTAGGGTCATTTTCTGGAACTACAGCACTAGATGGTATTTCTATATGTTCTCGTTTAACATAATATTCCAAATATTTTTTTCGAATTTCTCCAATAGTCATATGCTACTTTATATCATGAATACATTCACTCTCCCATATTAAAAGGCGGTGAAAAGTAGTTTAAAATTTAAAACTTATATTTATTCACCGCCATTATACTCACTTGGTCTTTGTTGGAATTTCCAGCCTCTGACCAACCTTTATTTTTTTACCATCATCTGGGAGATTGTTTATAAAAACAATCTCCCAGAGATTAGTATCAAATCTTTTAGCGATACTGTAAACAGTATCGCCCTTTTGCACAAGGATTGACAGATTTCCGTTCCGCAATCTTATCGGTGCACTTGCCATATCCTCATCAGTCGGTGGCATTGCAAAATAAGATTCAGCAGCTTTTTCCACTTTGGCATATTGTTGTAATGCCTGAGAGATAAGAAAAGCTGAAAATCCGATTAATAAGATATAGACCATTAAATTTGACCTTGAAAAAACTTTCATAACATCTCCTCCTTACTGTTATGGAATTTTTATAAAACTTAACAGCAAGTACAACGTTACAAATCCTGCTGTTATACCCAAAATAAGATTAGGTACACTAATCTTATTTTTTAGAACTTTCTTGCTAGAAAGTTCTAAGAGCTTAACCTGATTGTCCATCTGTCTCTCCTGCCACACTTGGTGGTCAAAAAGTTAATTTGAAAAAGCTTATATCCACTTCATATAATATCACAAATAATACACACTGTCAATGTTACTGCTTCAATCCGCGTTTGATACTATTTTATTAATTTTTTGAATAATTCAATGTTCTTCTCCTGTGATTTTAAACTATATAAAAATGTTTTTGTTTTATGTGCATTTATATTAATTTCTTTAAAGAGTTCTTCAACCGTATTAGTTCCACCGGAAGTAAGTAATTTGTCTATTTGAAAAATATATTGTGGGTCGCTTTTTAAGTTTTGTAACATAATATTACTCATCAGTATTCCATATGCATATGTATATACGTAGAACATTGCTCGAAAGTGACTAATATGTACATGTATCAGACCGTCTCTTTCTGTAATATTAATAGCTGGACCAAGATAAGACTTAAGGTGTTTGACCATTATTTCATTTAACTCTTTTTTTGTAATAGCACCATTTTCCCTAATGGTAGTATGCATTTCTAATTCAAAATTGAAGAAAGAAATTTGACGTTGAATAGTCGCTATGTCGCGATTAATCCTTCCATGAAGCAGTGTTCTTTTTTGCACATTAGATGCTGTTTCAAGAAATTTGTTAAACACAATTCCTTCAAAAAGAGTGCTGGCAGTTTCTGCAACTGTAGTTGTATAGTGTTCATAAAAAGGTCTTTGTTTTTTACTTCTATTAGAATGTAAAGCATGACCCATTTCATGAGCAATTGTTTCTAAAGATTTAAATGTGTCTGTTTGGTTTAAAAATACAAATATAGGCTGTCCTGTACTGTATGACATGAACGCACCACCACGTTTTCCTTTTTTTGGATAGACATCTATATTTCCATTTTCAACCATTCCGTCAAAAAAAACACCATATTCTTTTTTAGTACTATAAAAAGCATCACGACAAATTTCTACAGCTTGTTTAAAAGGAATATTTTGTTCAGTGCCTATTGAATCATACTTATGGACATAATCAATTTGTTTTTTGCCGAGGTATTTGGCATTTAATTTGTAAAATTTTTTACTTAACTCAAATCCTTTTGTACTTATTGCTTCAACAAGTGCTTCAACACCTTTTTCATCATTTTCGTATGATTGAACAGTTGATGAGTAGGGTTTTTTATATTTACGGAGTTCATCACTTATTTTTTTTCTTGTAACTATTGCATTAAGTTCAGATTCAGATACCTCAGAAATTTGCTCTAATTCATTTAAAATAATGTTCCAGAGCTTATCTTTTTTAGAGCCAGTATAATTATCTATACTCTCTAACGCCTCTGGTACTGCCATTTCTTTGCCTTCAAATGTAATGATTCGATTACTTACAATTCTTTCTGTCATGGACGTCCACATGTCATGCGATGGTCCTGAGTATAAACTTAGTATTTTTTCCTCAGCCTCTGTTAGATTATGTTTTGCCTCAAGAAAAATTCGTTCCAAAAAATATTTATAATACGCAAGCTTTGGGTCAGATAGGTATTTTTTTTGATCTTTTTTAGAAATTTTACCGAGCTTAAGTATAAAGAAAACAACTTGGTTTGTAATTTTATTTAATCTGTTTTCAATTAGGTTTAATCGTTTGTATGCAACTGAATCTTTAGTGTTTAGCACTGTTCTAAAATGAAAATAGTGCACAGCTTTGCTTGCCGACGACCTTGCGGAAAGTTTTTCAAAATCTTTTAATGCACCAAGCAAAGTGTTGGCATTTTTTGTAAAATTTTTATTCTTATATTTTTTTGCAAAAGCAACATAAGCTTTCTCATCTACAGCGATATCTTTTTCTATCTGAGGATTTTTTTCAGATTTGTAGTAATAATTTTTTAAATCCCATTTTGTCTTTATGTTTTTTAATTTCGGTAAATCGTATGTTGGTGTGTAATTAAAAGTATTTTTGTTTTTTTTCGACATATGCTAAATAATTTTTATATTCATTAAATACATTATTAAATTCTTCAAGAATTTCATTTTGAAGTCTTCTGTTTAAGATATTGCTTATGTCTTGATATGCAGTAAGACGGTCTGTAAGAGACCCACCAAAATCAGCCATAAACTCAGATTCACGTTCGAAATACTCCTCGACAATACTTCTCATATTGTGAATTTTGTCTGCAGCAGAAATCATTAGTGATTCCACAGGGGCTGTCTTAAGTCGTTTACTATACGCTTTTTTAGCTTTTTTCCAATTTATTTCTTTTGATTCATCTAGTGTTGGCTGAGTTACACCAAGAACTATCTCCATTACATTGCCACCAAAATCATTTCTTAATTCTTCTGGTGTGTAATCTGTATCTTCTATTGTATCATGTAATAATGCTGCAATAATTGTATCCTCATCATCGGTATAGTCTGCGACAATCATAGATACAGCAAACAAATGTGTTATGTATGGAAACGGTGTGGATCCTTTACGTACTTGGTCACTGTGTAATACTGATGCCGCTCTAATTGCTTGTTCAATGCGGTATGAATAGCTCATATTGTATATATTTAGTGATTAGAGTGTACCACTTCTCTAATAACTTTAAAATCTTTTTCAAGTATTGGTATTAATTTTCTATTATAGATGGTGGCCGCTGGGTGATACTCTGGAATTATTACAATATTTCCGTATGAAGTTTTTGCATCATATACCTTACCATGAGCTTCACTGATTGTTTCTATTTTGTTTTTTAGTCCAAATCTATCCATTATGTAATTCATAGAGTATCTTCCAAGTGTGACTATAACTTTTGGCTGTATTATATTTATCTGTTTATCTAGAAATGGACCGTAAACTGCAATTTCTTCTATGCTTGGGTCTCTGTTCTCTTGTGGTCTGTCTTTTACAATATTTGTTATATAAACAGATTCACGTGGTGTATTGATTGAATCAAGAAGTGAGTCCAGTAAATCGCCAGCCTTACCACAAAAAGGTTTCCCACTCAGCGCCTCGTTTTTACCAGGCGCTTCACCAACAAACATTATTTCAGCATCTGTGTTCCCTTCTCCAATGACAGGAAGAAAACTATTTTCTGTTCTGTATTTATATAACGGAGATTCAGTTAGGTTTAGCACCTGTTCTCCTATTTCACCGAGGACTTTTATTTTATTTATGCTCATTAGATAGACGATTTCATCTCTTCTTCTTTAATTTTTTGCTCTCGTTCAATGTCTCTAGCATTATTTTCTATATCTGTTTGACATGTTTTTATGTCACGTTGTATTTGTTCTGCATTACTTTTAAACTCATCACGCACTCTCTCTATTTCTCTATTTTCTACTGTTCTTCGTTCAGCCTGTCTGTCTAGCAAAGTTTTTGCTTCTCTAGCCTCATCTGTATTGATATTAGTTAATTTTTTCATTAGGTCATTTTGTTTATTGTTTAGCCCCACTTGCTTTCTTTGTAGATTTTCTAAGTTAGACATTATATTTTTTAAATTAAATTATATTGATTTTATATAATTTTCTTTTTTATAATTTCACAATTATACTACTTAATTATATTATTTATCATTCTTATTTATTTTTTATTTTCTTGATATATTTTTAATAATTTTTTACCACACGCTTCGCGATATGGACAAAATTCACAACAATTTCCAATTTTTGGTATTTCATCGCTATCTAAACATTTTTTAATATCTCCCAAAGTTTTCTCAATCCAAGATGTGTCTCCTTCTATTGGTATTAGTGTTGTCTCAAATATTAAGGTGTTATTAAAGCCATGTTCGTCCTTTGATGCGTTTGTATATACGAAATAACCTGTCGATGATACATCGAATCCATTTTTTTCTAAAAGCCACTGATATACTCCAATCTGTCTTTTATATTGCTCTTCCCATGCAGAATCACTTAGCGATTCTATTTTTCCTTTTTTAGATGTAGCTTTGTAATCTACAACACAAAGCTTACCATCTGGTTGTTGCCAAACATCATCAAGTGCGCCTGATACAGTGAATCCTGTTTTTTTATGTGCATATTCCATTCCTTTAAAGTTTTCTCGCCATTTATTTATATCTTTGTGCTGAAACGGTATAGCATCTACTTTGTACTCTTCCATTATTGGATGTTTTGTACCTTTTTTGCGATGTACATCGAATTCTTTTTTGAAGAGTTCGTCAACAGCAATATTTAGGTTAAACGATGGCATTCCTGGTCTTTTTGTACCAAGTCTGTTATCGAGATAGAAACATCTAGGACATTCGATAAAAAAATCTATTTTTGATCTAGAAAGACGCCATTTTGCACCTTTGTAGTTCCATTCTACTGACCTATTTGGATTATATTTTTTTATGTATTCTGCCATATACTCTGATTATATCACTTGTATATATATGCACAAAAAATATCCCGAAAGGGATATTTTTTGTGCATAAGATATAAATTAGTTTGCGGTGAATGTTGATGAGAACCCTTCAATTTCTACATCATCTTCTAAATCAAATACTCGATCACCATTTTCGTTGTAAAACATTACAACATAAGTGTCTCCAGTCTTTGTATCTCGCAAAAGGTTTATTGATTCAGGTAGTAGTCCAACATCTTGACTATATCGCGCTGCTCCAAGAATTTTTCCAGACACACCATCAATATAGTCTCGTACTACAACCCAACCATTGTTAGTAGGGAAAGTCATGTCTCCCAACACTACAACTGCACCAGATGTTTGATTGTCAACAGTAATAACGCCATCTTCAATTACTTCAATAGAAGTTGTTTTTATGTTATCACCATTAGTGTTTATGTCCGTATCACTTGTATCAGCTGTGTCAGTCGTTAGCTCTGCTTCTTCAGTGTTTGAAACAACATCAGTGTTGATATTTTCAGTAGGTGCTGAAAACACCCAAACTAAAAGACCTCCAATGAGTAATCCTGCTATAAACGCTACCACTGTCTTCTGCCCCTCCTGTTTCTCTATTTCTGACATATTATTCAAAAAATCTATACTCGTATAACATGGCAGGATTATAGCATGAAGAATTCAAATTTCTATAAAAACGTTACAAATTATAGGTTTTGTCAATTTTACTATTTATTATTTCCGCAAAGAATTGTTGCTTCTTCTAGAATTGCATCAACCTTGTTCTGTTTTATTCCATTCCGCCTAAGTATTTGTGGTTTTGCTAGAATATCTTTACATAAAATTATCCCAGACTCTAGAAGTGTTGTTTTGTATGAATTAGAGAGCTTAGTTAATGCAGTAATTGGATATACACCAGTTTTTTCAATTTTATTTTGAAGTGTGTCGTCTTCTGGATAATTCCAGCTTAATAATTTTATACCTACACATTTAGCATAATCTATTGCAGCTTTTGTAAATTTTGTATTTGTAATAATATGTAACTCATCAACACCACAAATATCTTTTTTACATATTGGATGTGATTTAAGGTCAAGGAAACGTGCATACGAATACATTGCTACTTGTAAATCTGATTTAATGCCAGGGCGTGAGTGAAACTTGGCCTCAGCGATGAAGCTGTGTTCTGGGGTGTATGCCGCCACATCTATTTCATGCAAAGCACATTTGCCCCTAATCTCAATACGAGTTCTTGTTGTATATCCGTTCATCTCAAATAATTTTGCCAAAAAATCTTCAAATGGGAATCCTGTTGGACCAAGTCCAAATAATGCACGCCTAAGTGAGTATTTGGCAGCTACAGGTTGTTCACTACTCCGTAACATTTCGAATGCTTTTCTGTAAATTGTCTGCGTATGAACACCGTCTGTTAAAGATTCTTCTATAAACGCAACTATTTTCTCCACTTCTCTTTTTTTTGCACCAGCTTTTTTAAGTGATGTTCGTAGTTTATTTGGTTTGAATTCTTCTGTTGTTTTGTCAGCTTTAGTTACTAGCATATTACAGTGAAATAATTCCACCTCCCAAACATTCGTCTCCTGTATAAATCACACAAGATTGTCCAAGAGATGGTGTGTCGATACCTTCTAATACATTAAGCATAGCACGACCATCATCTGTAACTTCATTTATTTCTACACCAAATGGTTTCTGTCTATATCGTATCTGTGCATTTAGATTTTTTGATTTCCAATCTGTGATTATATTTATGTTACTTAGAGAAAGTTTCAAATTTTCTGACACAGGAGCTTTTTCTGAAACGGTGATTGTATTTTTATCTAAATCTCTTGCTATCACATAATGTGCAGTACTTTTATTTCTATAAGTTTTTATCTTAAAACCGTGTCTCTGCCCTGTTGTATAAAAAAGTGCGCCATCATGTTTTCCGACCACTATACCAGCCTCGTTTAGTATATAACCCTCTGATGTTTTTATGTAATGAGAAAGAAATTCTTTTATATTAACTTGTCCTAGAAAACATATTCCCTGGCTATCTGCTTTTTTGAATGTTTTAAGCCCTGCTCTTTCTGCTTCTTTACGTATATCATATTTACTTGTATTTCCTACAGGGAACAATGTGTGTTCAAGTTGTTCTTGATTAAGTGTCCAAAGAAAGTAACTCTGATCTTTTGAAGTGTCTTTTCCACGCATAAGTATGTATTCATCATTTCTTTTCTGAATCTGTGCATAATGCCCTGTTGCTATAGCATCAGCACCTTCTTTTAGTGCAAAATCTAAAAATACTCCAAATTTTACATATTGATTGCACATAACATCAGGATTTGGAGTTCTTCCATCTTTGTATTCACAAATCATGTAATCAGCTACTTCATTTTTATATGCGTCCACAGCATCAAAAGTTTTAAATGGTATATCAAGATGAGCCGCAACACGCATTGCATCTAAACGTTCTTTTTCCCAATTACAAATTAAAAAATCTGGTTGCCATGTTTTTATAAAAACACCAACTACATTATAACCTTGCTGTTTAAGTCTTAGTGCTGTCACAGAAGAGTCTACTCCTCCAGACAGCCCAACGTATATTGTTTTTTTCGTATTCATCAGAGTTAAAATTTATCACAAATTAAACACACGTAAAACTTTGTGACACTATTTCAGATATTTAATTTTATTATTTTTATGTTCTTCAAAGGTTTGTGCGTAATGAAATTTTCCATTATTATCTGTTAGATAGTATAAATAGTCTGTTTTTATAGGATTTAATACTGCACGTATTGCCATAATTCCAGGATTTGAAATTGGTGTTGGTGGTAATCCACGGTTATTATATGTGTTGTATGGGGAGTTTATTTCAAGGTCATCTAAAGTTAATTCATCACTACGTTTTCCAAACAAATATTCAAACGTAGCATCTACTTGCAGAGCCATACCTAGATTCAATCTGTCTATTAAAATTCCAGCAACAATTTTCATAGATTCTTCATCATTTGCTTCACGCTCAAGTATTGATGCTAGTATTACAATTTCTTCAAGTGTAAATGGTGATTGTTCTATTTCTTTTTCTAAATTTTTTATCTTTTCATCAAAAGTATCACGTAACCTAAGTATTATTTCTTCGACAGATGCATTTTCATCAAAGAAATATGTGTCTGGGAATAAATATCCCTCATATTTTTTAAAAACACTTACATCATCTTCACCATATTGTTCTGGTAAGTAATCGTTTAAATTGGTAATCCTAAAGCCTTCAGGAAAGGTTATTTTTGTTGGTGGCGACTGAAATTCTCCAACAGTAATCGCTCGTGCTACTTCTGTGGTAGACAACGCTCGCGGGAAACTATATGAACCAGCTTGAATAAATGAATTATCAAACTTCGTGTATAGTATAAATTTAAAGTACAATGGCGAGCGTATTATGTTATTTTTTCCCAACTGTATGGAAATATTTTTTACAGTTTCCCCTTTTTCTATCAAGATGTCTTTATAAGTAGGAAAATCTGCATTAGATTTATTTAGACTCATCACATAAAATACAGATTGAATAATAAGTACAATTATTGCAAGTTTACCTAATAACGATTTTGTTGATGATTTCGGTTTTTTTGGAGCTCCAAACGAGTCTGTATTTAATTCTTCTTTTGGATTCATATTTTTATCCTATAGGCAAGTTACCTGGAGCCTCGCTTCGTGTAGATGGAATTCTTCCAAGTGCTTGTGTGATTGCCACTTGACCTGGGAAATGAAATACAGTAGCTAGTTCTTCAGTGGTGAAAATAAACTTTGTTTTTTTTCCTTCATATCTTTTTCTAACAAGTCTTCGTATTTTATATTCGTAAAGTTCTTGTTTTTTCATTCTATCAGTGACCTTACCTTTTCTATCTTGCCACCAAGACCAATCTGTATCTGTTCTCCATGTAACACCAATTTGGTTGCTACTAATATCATCATATTGTCTAAAAATACCAGCAAGCATACCCAATCTTTCACCAGGATTCATTTTATCTTTTTCTGCTATGTACATCGTTCTTATGCTTGTATCAAATGCATATTTTGAGACACTGCGTTCCATAGATTTAATAGAATCTTTTTCTCCTTCAGTAAGTTGCAATATTCCCCCTTCTTCATTACGTCCTTTTGCACTTTCTATTATTTTTTCTATTTCTTTTTTAACACTATCTTTCCAATCCGGTTTTGATTTTAGATACCCACCTTTAAAGTTCTTTTTTATATGAGCTGAGATTAATATTTGCAAGAAAAGATTTTCGCCAGGACCTGCACTACTAAGTATTTCCAGAGCCACTGTTATTGGGTCTATTTTCTCTTCTTCTTTAGGCATTGCTTGCAGACCAGTATCAAAATATGTTTTTATTGGATATGAGTCTGGCCGTTTGAGTCCGTAATGAAATGAGAAGTAAAAAAATTTTTTCGGGTTCCACGAAAATTCAGACATATAGTCTATTTCTAATTCTTTTACCTCTATTCCCGCATATTGAGCATATAGTTGAGATTCTGTAAGAAATTTGAATTTCTTACGAGGTATATTTATATAAAATTTAAGATTGCCCCCTCTAGATATAATTTCAAGTCCAAATGTTGGTGGGTGCTTACCATCTATATATGTTTGAATATGATTATCTGGGTTGGCCGTCTGATAAAGCTGAATTAGTATAAGCTCCATGGCTTCTGGAGACTTCAATATTTCTTGCGGAAGAGAAATCTCTAATGTCACTCGTCCAGCATCTAGGTCGTATTCTTTTCTGACATAGTACATCCACCATTCAAAGAATAGTAAAAATGTGATTATCGGAAGCCAAATTGGCATTGTTATGAAAACATAATCAAACGTTTTTGCCACTTCAAGATTGAGAGTCTGAAATACGTAATACATTAAAAAAGGAACAGCAACAATCACAATCCACATTATATCTAGTCCAAAATTTTCAAGCCAATTAAAAGGCGCTTCGAAAAAAGCTTTCATGTATCTTTATTGTACAACAAACGGACGGCAAGACTTAAGTCTTGCCGTCCGTTTGTGAATAACATATTAAATTATTCAGCAACTATATAACTTCCGTCATTAAGTCGTTTAAACAGTGATGCGTCTTGTAAGTTAACAATAATAGTATTGTCTTTTACGTAACGCTCTTTTCGTACTTTGTCGATAATTTCTTCTCGTGTGAGTGGTCCAGAATGTGCGAGAATGTCTCGAAGTACATCTTTCACCACTCCAGCTGAATATCCCCATTCTGTAAGCGCATAAAGTCCTCGTCCAACCAATACAAAACGAGCATCTTTTATGAGTTCGTTATGAGTGGTTGCAACGTGCGCTTTTTTGTTGAATAGTTCCTGAATTGATTCAGCCACTTCTTTAAAGTGCATTGGGGAGCCATGTCGTTTTACGGCTAGATATGCATAATCACGAATTCCCTTGGCCCGTACGTTTGGACTAGTTGCTGGACCCCACTCACCTAAAGGATTTCTTCCAATTTCTTTAGACATTCCAAGCCATCGTACTAGATTTTCTTCATTATGATATCGGTCCTCAAGTCCTGACAGCTCATCTTTAAGTTGTGCAATAATATCAGCCTCAGACACAAGCTCTTCAGCATCCAACGAAGAAAAAATGTTTTTCAATGCTCTTTCTACCTCATCAAAAACTTTTTTTTCTACATACCACCTGTGATGAAATGCACTATTCTCTTTTTGTCTAAAAAAAAGACTTCCAAGCACTAAAAGAAAGTAAATATGATTACGAGTTGACTGGTCTTTTCCAAGTTCTTCAAGAAGTGTATTTTCTCCAATTACACCACCAAGTTTTTCAACAGCAGTTTTCAAATCATCAAAAATCTCTTGACTTTCGTTGTATACATCAGATTTTTGAATCGCTTGTATCCCATAGTTTTCAATCTGTCGGACACGCTCACGAGTTATACCGTAAGTTTGCCCAATTGATTCAAGAGTATGAGTTGCAGGAGACTTTCCGAGTCCGTATCGTTTTTCTAGTACATCTCGTGCTCGGTCAGGAAGAACGGCGAGTAGTTTTTTTGTTTCCTGTTTAGGTTTAAATGTAATCATAGTGTGTTCTAATAAACGTTATTTTTAGCTATTTTTTTTCCAAAAATTGTGTTTCAATACACATTTTTATCACGTATTCTTTATGACGTCAAGTCTTACTCTCTGTGTGTCACACATTATTATTGTAAATGACTGTTATAAGATGATGTTTAAAATTTTACCTGGAACATAAATCACATTTTTAATCTCACCTTTAAGTCTAGTTGATAAAGAATTATCTAATTTTATTGCAGAAAGAGCCTCTTTTTTAGAAGCAACTGGTGAGAGTGATACAGAACCTCTTATCTTTCCATTTATCTGTACCCCAATTGTTATAACATCTTCTTCAATCATTGTTTTGTCTGCAATAGGCCAATTTTCCAGATGTATTGAATTATCGCTTCCATTACAATTTGCCCAAAGTTCCTCTGTTAAATGTGGTGCAAATGGTGCAAGTATTTTTAGATAAGTTTTGTATGATTCAGAACACAAACCTTTTTTTTCAACTAAGTTTAAGAACACCATCATCGCACTGATTGCTGTATTGAATTTATATTTCTCGATATCGTTTGTAACTTTGTTTATAGTTTTATGTAAGAGCTTTGTTACGTCTTTTGGCTCAGTAGTGTCTATAATATGGTCGTTAAGTCCCCATACACGCTCCAAAAAGCGCCTAAGGCCAGTAATACCACCCATATCCCAAGGATAATTTGTTACTTCTCCATACGGACCCATAAAAGCTAAATACATCTTTACAGTATCAGAGCCGAGTATGTCTACTTGCTTATCTGGATCAATAACATTTCCTTTTGATTTACTCATTTTATTTCCATCAGGTCCAAGTACAAGTCCGCGATTTATTCGTCTCTTATATGGTTCTTCTGTGTTTACAATCCCTAAATCAAACAGGGCTTTCTGCCAAAAACGAGAGTAAAGTAAGTGCATAGTTGTGTGTTCTGCACCACCAAAATATAGGTCTACAGGCATCCATTTTTTTTGTAAATCTATTGATGAAAATTCATTATCATTTAATGAATCAATATATCTCAAGAAATACCAAGATGAATCAACGAAAGTGTCTAGTGTTTCAACTTCAGGTTTCCAACCTATTCCAAATATTTTTTCTGTTCGCCTTAAAAGCTCTTTACTTTTCGCTAATGGTGATTCTCCCGTAGGTTTAAAATCTACATCTGTCGGAAGTGTCCACGGAAGATGTTCTTTTGGAATAGAATGTGGTTTCCCATTTGTGTCGTAGACAATTGGAACAGGAACACCCCAATATCGCTGACGTCCAACAGACCAATCTCGAAGACGATATGTATTTGTGAGCTTACCGCCAACTTTCTCTGTAATAGCTTTTTTGGCCTCTTCAGAAGACAATCCATTGAACTCCCCAGAATTAATAAGTTTACCATTACCATCAAAAGGTAGTTCTTCTTCACTAGAAATAACCTGCTTAACAGGAATCTCATATTTGATTGCAAAAGCAAAATCTCTTTCGTCATGTGCTGGCACCGCCATAATCGCTCCTGTTCCGTATCCAGAGAGTACATAATCAGCAATATAAACAGGAATTTCTTTTCCATTTACTGGATTTGTTGCGGTTATGCCACTTAACTTAACACCAGTTTTTTCCTTTGTATCGTCCAACCTATCACGTTCTGTTTTTTTTAAAGATGTATTTATATATTTCTCAACTTCAGACCAATTTGAAATATTATTTTTGTTTTTCTTAACAAAAATATGTTCAGGAGCAAATACCATATATGTTGCACCAAACAATGTATCCGGCCGTGTAGTAAATACAGATATGTCCTCATCAGTAGATAGTCTGAATGTAATTTTCGCACCTTCCGAACGACCAATCCATCTTCTTTGTGATTCTTTTATATGCTCTGGCCACTCTAATTTTTCTAAATCATCAATAAGTCTATCAGCGTATTTTGTAATACGCATCTTCCACTCCTTCATCTCTTTTTTTTCAACTTCTGAATTACACCGTTCACATGTATCATTTGTTAACACCTGCTCATTTGCTAATACAGTGTTACAACTTGAACACCAATTTACTAAACCAACACCTTTGTATGCTATGTCGTTTTCAAATAATTTTGTAAACATCCATTGCGTCCATTTATAATATTCTGGGTCTGATGTTTTTAACGTTTTGTCCCAATCAAAAGAATTGCCCATAGCCTTAAGTTGTGCAGTCATATGTTCAATATTTGAGTACGTCCAGTCTTTTGGGTCTCTACTGTGCTTTATTGCAGCATTTTCTGCAGGAAGACCAAACGAATCAAATCCGATTGGAAAAAACATCTGCTTCCCTTGCATTCTATGTGCTCGTACATATATATCTGTTACACCAAAAGCAAACCAATGTCCTATGTGCAGATTTCCTGAAGGATATGGAAGTTCGACAAGCACATATTCCTTTTCCTTTTTTTCATCACGCTCTCCAGTTTTATAAATACCAGATTCCTCCCAGTTTTTCTGCCACTTCTTCTCTATTTCTTTATGGTCAAATTTTTTATGCATAATAAATTACCAAAAACACTGTATATTTAAAAGTTCATCTATTATGCCGTGGTTTTCCGTTTTGTTCAAATTGTTTGTTACTTAGTATGAATTTGTGATTACTTATTCAAATTTTTTTGTTGTATGTTTCTTTTACATTATTTTATCTGAATTTTTGTTTTAGAAACTACTTTGCTAAAGCACCAATAGCCCGCTTTGTAATCCCAGCTTTGCGGGTTTTTTATGAGCGATGCTTCATCTATATATGGTGGTCGTGCACCATTGTAGAATTCCGAACCTTTCGAATCAAGTCTAAACTCCGCACATAGTTCAAAACCAGTATCTGTAATATTATATGAATATTCCCTTCTGTCTTCAGGTGCTTTTGGAACATCAAATTCACCATAAGCAATTGAAAGCGTCTCAGGCAACGAATCATTAATTCGATAATAGTCCTCAATCTTCCATTGCATATTTTGCAAGTCACGAACTATTGTATTATCTATTTTCTTTTCCCTTACCTCGACTGGTGTTTCTATATAAAAGAATCCAATTATAAGCACACCAAAAACAACAACAGTTGTCACAGCTCCATATTTAATAGATTTCTTTTCGTGTGTCTGCCAATAGTTGCGTGCACCTAGAATATAATAAATAAATGCTGAACCAATCACAACAAATACTGAGAGTGCCTTTAATACAAATCTAGTAACTATTTCTCCATTTAGAAATGCATTAAGTATTGCTACAAGGTCACCAAGGATTACAGCACCAGCTATTAGTAAAGATAAGTATATAAGCCATTTTGTAAGTAAAAGGTATGATTCGGTATCTTTTCTGCGCGTTTTATTTACTACTCGTGTAATTGCTATGTATGTTGGAAAAAATACAATAAGCATTGCTATCGAAAAACGGATACCAGACGAAGCACTGTTTATCTGCCAGTATCCTTCTGTAGCATCAGGAAATGCGACATTTATAATTCCAAATAAAAGAATCAGCAAAGAAACCAACGACACATATAAAGACGCAAGTGAACCTAATTGTAGAGCGAAGTTTTTAGCTGTATTTTCCATAATATTTTTAAATTATCTATTTGATTATGCGCTTATTTTATGTATGTGTAAATATATAATAAGTAAAATGTGGTTTGCATACAATACATAGTTGTAACAATTAGAATATAACCTTAGTTTTATTTGCTATTTGTTAACTGGAGCATATAATTAGTTATTAGTAAATAATATCTATATTATACTTATGAAACCAGAAGATTTACAAAAAGCACCAAAACAGTTTTGTGAAAATATAAAAGTAGGATTTACTCCTGAGTACTTTATTATGGGGCTTTCTTCTGGTAATCAGGCCAATATCTATTCTCTTACTCCCGGTCACATGAAAAGGTTGTATCAGTATTTGGAAAGTCAGATTAAACAGTTTGAAGAAAAACACGGACATATAGATACAGAATGGAATCCGAATGTCCCAAGTCCAATTCAGAAAGATCTTGGACATATGCCAGACGAAAAATCTTAAATATAAATAAAAAGTATCCGTGCTGGATACTTTTTATTTCTAAATTGACGCACATTTACTTAGTAACTAAGCTTTTCTTTTAGATTTTACACGATTAGATTCTTCTAAAATCTGTTTACGTAATCGCACTGATTTTGGAGTTACTTCAAGATATTCGTCATCTGCCATAACTTCAAGACCTATTTCAATAGAAATTTTTTGAAAAGGAATAAGAGTTATTGCTTCATCTGAGCCAGAAGAACGAACGTTTGAAAGCTGTTTTCCTTTAGTTGGATTAACCATCATCTCTTCACCTTTTGCGGTGTTGCCTATTACCATTCCTTCATACACCTCAGTACCAGGACCTATATATAAATTACCTCTGTCTTGTAGGTTCCAAAGTGAAAATCCTAATGTTTTACCTGTTGCCATAGAAACCATTGAACCAACCTTCCGTTTCTTAATTTCTCCAGCATAAGGTTTGAATCCCAAAACTTCTGAACAAAGAATACCTTCACCTTTTGTATCAATAATAAATTGCCCTTTGTATCCAAGAAGACCTCGCGTTGGTCCTTCAAAAATAAGTCTAACCTGTTCTCCTTCTGAAATAACATTTTGAAGCATAAACGCTCGTTTCCCGAGCTTTTCAATTACCGCACCTTGTACTTCCTTTGGTACATCAATAGTTACTTCCTCAAAGGGTTCGCTCTTTACACCATCAATATCATGAATGATAGCTTGCGGCTGAGAGACCTGTAACTCATACCCTTCTCGTCGCATGTTTTCTAAAAGAATAGATATATGCATTTCACCACGTCCATATACTTTTATATTTTTACCAGAATCAAAATCAACTTTTAATCCAACGTTAATTTCCAACTCTTTCGCAAGACGTTCTTGTATTTGCCTCGTAGTAACATATTTTCCTTCTCGTCCTGCAAACGGTGAATTATTTACAACAAAATCTAGTGCGATAGTTGGTTCATCAACAGCAATAGCTGGTAGAGTCTCCACTTCTTCCGTGTCAGCAATAGTCTCACCAATGTAAATATCATTAAGTCCTGAAAGCACAACAATATCTCCAGCATACGCCATTTCTACATCAATCCTTTCGATCCCTTTAAATATAAAAAGCTTTGCAACCTTTCCTTTCCGTTTATTGCCTTTGCTATCTGTAATAACTACAGATTGTCCAGTTTTTACTACTCCTGTGTAAATTCGTGCAACACCAAGTCTTCCCAAGAAGTTATCATACCCGAGATTAAAAGCTTGCATTTGTAATGAATCACCTTCAATGTATCCTTTTGCAGGAGTTACATTTTCTAGAATTGTATCTAGTAGAGGAGTTAAATCTTTACTGTCATCGTCTAGATTTTTCTTCGCTATACCATCACGTCCAACAGAATAAACAACTGAAAAATTAGACTGCGTATCACTAGCACCAAGTTCTAGAAAAAGTTCAAGCACCTGTTCCTCACACCTATCAGGATTAGCCGCTGGTTTATCAATTTTATTTATTACAACAATAGGTTTTAACCCAAGTTCTAAAGACTTCTTTAGAACAAACCTAGTCTGTGGCATTGGTCCTTCTTGAGCATCAACCACAAGAAGAACTGAATCAATTGAACGAAGTACTCGCTCCACCTCAGAACCAAAGTCTGCGTGACCGGGAGTATCTACAATATTAATTTTAGTATTTTTGTATTCTATAGATGCATTTTTTGCATAAATAGTAATACCACGTTCCAGCTCAAGCGCATTTGAGTCCATTGAGGTAGTGTTTGCTTCTGTTGTACCAGTTTGCACCATAAGAGCATCGGTAAGAGTGGTCTTACCATGGTCCACATGTGCAATGATAGCTATATTTCGTATCTCTTTTGTTTTCATAAATAAAATGCGCCAGTTGGCGCTTTAATGCAAATAGATTACAAGCAAGTTAGCATTACGTCAATGCTTTTGTTTGGTAAGTTTTTGTTTTTCTTTTGTCGAAAGTTTTTTAATAGATGCCTCACGTGTCGCAGCTTCACTTCTTGTTTTAAATGATTTGTAGTATACAACCTTAACTGGCCTTCGTGCTCTTGTGTATTTAGCACCCTTGGGTGAGTTATTGTGTTCGTATTCTCGTCTATTTACATCTGTAGTTATACCAGCATAAAGCGACCCATCATCACACCTAAGTATATATACAAACCAATTCATACTAACTATGCATGAATTCAATCACATCTCCATCTTGAACTATATAATTTTTTCCTTCCGTTCTAAGTTTCCCAGCATCTCGTGCTGATGACATTGAGCCGGCCTTAACTAATTCTTCAAAAGTAACTACATTTGCGCGAATATACTTATCTTTGAAATCAGTATGTATCGTAGCCCCAGCTTCTGGTCCAGTACTACCAATAGGTACAGTCCATGCCCTTGTTTCCTTTTCTCCTGTAGTAAAATACGACATAAGTCCGAGTCGTATGTAACATGCTCTTATAAGAGCCTCAACCCCACTATTTTGAGTGCCATATTCTCTACGAAATTCATTTTTTTCGTCATCTTCCAAATCTTTTAGTTCATGTTCTATCCCAGCATCAACAATTACATATTCTGAGTTAGTAGTTTCAAAAAAACTAAGTAACTCTTTCCACCTTTCGTCATTATTTTCATCTAAATTGAATGCACCATTTTTTTTATTACAAACATAAAGAAATGGCTTTGTCGTAAGAAGGTGTAATCCTTTCATTATCTTCTTTTCCTCATCTGTAATATCAAGTTTGTTTGCAAGATGTCCTTTTTCTAAATGTAGAAGCAACCTTTCAAAAACTTCTTGTTCTATTTTCGTGTCTTTATCACCACGTTTTAGGTCTCGCTTTACATTTTCCAGACGTTTACTTACAGTTTCTGCGTCGGCCATTATTAGTTCTAGATTAATCACTTCAATATCTCCTAGTGGATCCACCACACCAGAAACATGATGTACATCTTCATCTTCAAAGATACGAATAACTTCAATAATCATATCTGCTTCACGTATATTGGAAAGAAATTTATTACCCAAACCTTCACCAGACGAAGCTCCTTTTACAAGGCCAGCTATATCTATGTATTCAACAACAGCTGGAAGTGTTTCTTTCGATCCAGAAATATCTGAAAGAGTTTTAAGTCGAGCATCAGGTACAGCAACAACGCCTACAGTTGGGTCGATTGTACAAAATGGATAATTTTCCATTGGCACCGAATTTTTAGTAAGAGCATTAAAAAGCGTTGATTTACCAACGTTTGGAAGACCTACTATTCCTACACTTAAAGACATATGCGGGTTAGCTTATCATAAATTGTAATTGTATTAAATACAAAGTAATGATTTCATGATTATTTACTAATATTTTATTGACAGACACATAATTGAGTTGTACTGTTGTGATAGTTTAATTGGCGCGGAGGCCTTCAAATGAATACATATAATTTTGATGGATACAGATTTGGTAAAATCATAACAGGCCAAGGCAGTACTCAGCACATTTGGGTTAGTTGGGTAAATGAAGTCGGTAAAAAATTCAGAACTCGATTTGATTATCGATACTATTATTATGGAGGTAAATTTGAAATAAGTGGAGCACGAATTCCAAAAAAAGATTTTAAGAGAGTATTAAAAACATTACATCCAATCAAAAGAGATCACAATATTCCTCAAAAAAGTTTAATCTGAATTGTTTTTAGGGGAAAGCCACTCAAACTATGAGTGGCTTTTTATTAATCTAAATTTAGTTATTTGACTATAGAAAATATTTGTATTAATCTCAAAATAGATACTAGGAGGAATTAAAGATGATATTCGATTCATTTATATTGACGTACATTGAAAAACATATAACTCACCCCATCCAAAAGAAATTTGGATGGACAAACTATACGCTTGTTCGATGGATACAGATTTTTGTGTTAATTATGATTATCTTATTGTTGTTTAAAATATTGCCACACGACACTGTGCTTATAACAGCACTTAACAGTGATTATGTATATAGCGTGATTTTGCTATTTTTATTCACTTATTTCCCTACATTCATATATATGATTTTGTATGGTTTTGAAAAAACTGAGAGAATTAGACTTGATGCCGTTCAATCAGGGTACTCAAACCCCTGTAAAAAAATGCTTATATGGCAGTTTATAAGGTTGAATCTTTTTTTGGAATGTATTGTAACGTTGTTTGCTTTGTCTACTTTGATACAGATTGATGATTATAGAATGTCAGTTTTATACACAGCAATTCTTGTGTTCACCTTTTATGCAAGTGCGATTCTTTACTGCTTGGATCCTATTTCAAAAAATGCTATGATTTCTAGGAATGCAGTAGTACAAATGTAGATTAAATAGACCAACCAAAAAGCCATTCATATTGAATGGCTTTTTTATTTAGTAAATCTTTATTTTGAGTATAAATCAAACAAAGCTGTGATACCTGCCAAATTCTTTTCCCATTCAATTACTTCATGAGTACTAAGCTCTACAGTAATTGCAGGCACCCCAACAGACGCGAGCCAGCCTTCTGCATCACCTGTTATTTCATAAGCGTCAAATTTTTCAATAGCTTGATAATTAGCAGCATTGGCGTATGTGTTCATTATGGTGAGTGTTTCTGGAAGCACCCCATCTTCACACTCTGATGCGTACACGGCACTTCCCTGACTGTGCCAAAATATAACTGCGTTTGGATTATTTTCTAATACGAAAGTTTGCAGTGCTGTAGCTTCAGGTTCAGAAAATGCAGAATAACCAGCACTAACTACATTTCCTCTCCATGTACTTTCCGGCTTCCATTTACAATCAAAATTACGATTCAAATCAATTCCGTTTCCGTTAAATCTTCCTAGAGATGTGTCTCCAGCTATGTCTGAAGCCACAAATTCACCTTCTTTTTTAACAACTTTAAATATTCCATCTGGATTTATGGAAGGTATTACTGTAATCGTAAGGTTTTTTGGAATATTTTCTATATTTTCATCAAGATATTGTTTAAATTTTTTTGCAAGTAATACACTGTTCCATTCATATCCACCATGCATTCCGCCAACAAAAAGAAGTTCTGTGTCACCACTTCCATAAGTGTAAGCATTGAGATATCTTCCTTCAACAGAAGTTCCGATTATGGAGCTAACTACATTTGGTGCAATAATTTCTTGCTCCTCAACAATAACCTCCTCATATATTATTGGTTCATTTTTATCTAAAAAAATAAACAACAGTAAAACAGCTACGATAATTACAAATATTATAATTAGTGTTTTTTTATAAGGCAACTCAACCATTATTCGGCATAGTATTTAAGTAGAGCTTCTATGCCCTTTTTATTTTTATTCCATTCAATATCCTCATGGTTTGTAAGCAAAATACTTATAGCAGGAATGCGTTCTTTTGCAAACCAATTTACCATATCTCCTGTGATTTCATAAAAATCAAATTCTTCATATGCTGGATATGAAGAAGCATCAGCGTACACATTTGTAATTTCTTTAGTTTCTGGCAATACCCCATCGTAGCAATTTGATGAATACACTCCACCAGCCGCGCTATACCACACAACGATAGCCACTGGGTCAGTGTTGTCTAAATACCCACGTATAGCCTTACTTTCAGGTTCTGAAAAGGCTTCTGAACCACCACTTACAGTCTTGTCTTTCCAAGTACCAGTAGGTTGCCAGTCACAATCAAAATTTCGGTTAAGGTCTATGCCATTCTCGTTGAATCGTCCTAATATTGTCTCAGTTTCTGACAAAGGAACATCATCTTTATTGAAACGTCCTGTTGAACCTACAACTTTGTTAAGCCCATCTGGATTCATTACTGGAATCACTGTTATAGATATATTTGTAGGTATAGCCTCAGGATTACTTTCTAAATAGTCCATCAATTCATAAGCGACTAAAGAAGTGTTCCAAGAATAGCCACCATGTATACCGCCAATAAATAATAATTCATCCTCGCCCTCTCCATAGTGATATGCGATTATGTCATTACCACCAACAGATGTCCCAATTGTTGTTTTGGTTTTATCCGTTTCCTCTTCTAGCTTTTTGTCAGCATCTTCACCCGTCACCTTATCTGGAATAATATTTTCCTCAACTGTCACTTTGTCATCTGATTCAGCTGTATATTTAACATCTTTATTATCAATAATTAAATAAATTCCACCTGCGACCACTATGACTACTAATACAATTATTAAGATATTTTTCATATAAAACTATTATATGCCCAGTTTTTATTCTTGGCTAATTTTTTGTAAGTATGTGTATAAATATATAAAATGAGTTTTACAAAACTATTTGTCTATTAAGGTTTAAAAAAGTCATAAAAGCGCTTTAATAGTACTTTTATTTAACGTTTTTTCTATTTTTATCAATCTTATTTAGCGTTTTTAGCAAGAAATCTTACTTTTTTGAACCACTTTTCACGTTGATTTTCTGAAGCTCGTGTCGTTGGACCAAAAGCTGTTACTTTGGTTTTTATTCCAGAAAATCCAAGAATTCCATGAGAGATTTCATTTGTAAAATCTCCAAATTTCCACCAAGTCATAAACGGGGTGTGTGTGCCAGCTATGATAAACACACGAGCTGTCTTACCCTTTAATCTGCATATACATTTATGCGTCTCTTTATCAAAATTGAATGCAAAACCGGGAAGCCACATTCTATCAAATAGACCCTTTAAGATAGCGGGCATAGTACACCACCAATTTGGATATACGATGACAATGTGGTCTGCCCAATTAATCTTCTCTTGTAACATTACAAGGTCTGGCTCTAGTTCTTGTATTTCTTTGTAGCCGTTGTGTAATATTGGGTCAAAATTAAGTTCTCCAATATTAACACGCTCTACAGCATGCCCAGCGTCCGTAGCTGTCGCCACATATTCAGAAGCCACACCTCCTGAATATGTTTCTAAATCTGGATTACCTAAAAGAACAAGGATATTTTTCATAAAAAGGTCTAGTTAATAAATCTAACCATTAATTACTTATTTATAGTACCATTTGGATTAAAATGTGCACCGCCACCATGTTTAGTTGTTGATCCAAGCGCTTTTTGTAATTCAGCTTGATATTTCGGCATAACTTTCATAGATGCTTGCATTTCGGAAGAACCATTTTTCACTTCAGCCTTTATTTCTTTAGCAATTTTTGTCATTAAATCAGGATTATTATCCATTAAAGTCATAATCATCTGGCGTTGTTGCGGAGGAGCATTTTTTAGCTGTTTCTCCAATAATTTATTAGTTGCATATTTTTTTACTTTTCCAAACATAGACGAGTATTGTATCAAAAGTCATTCATTACTCAAAGTAACTTATGATAGTTTTTTATAAGAGTATCATTACAGAATTGTCGCTAGTTTCTATTGTTCCTTTTTCTACATCAAATTTCTTATCTGTATTTTCTGTATCTTTGATTGTTATAAAACTCTTTTTTAATGTGTAGACAGCGACTTGTTATTTATCAAAATAGATTGCGGTGTATCAAAAAAAACATCTCTCAATGAAGTGTATTTACGTACATAACCAATATAATTTAAATTCTATACAATCGATACTACATAACCCAATTTTGATATCTCATCAATAATTTGTTCTACTGTAACCTTACTTGAATCGATTTCAAAGATACCTTTTTTACCATCAAGGTCAATAATAGATGTAAAGACCCCCTCCATCTGTTCAGTCACTGTCTGAATATCAATGACACATAGACCAGAACGCATTCCACCTATTACAATTTCTATATTGTCCATATTCTTTTATTTTATCACACCAGCACCTGCAAATAATTTAATGGCGGTATACTTTTTTTATTTTTTATACTTAAAACAACCTATTGTGTGGTCGTTTACCATGCCTATAGATTGCATGTATGCATATATAATTATCGGACCTACAAATTTAAACCCCCTATTCTTTAAATCTTTTGATAATTTTTCTGCCAAATTTGTTACAGCCGGAATTTCATCTACATTTTTCCATTTATTTTTTATTGGCTTATCCTCTATCCATCCCCATAAGTATTTTGAAAATGAACCAAATTCTTTTTGAACTTTCAAAAAACTCTTGGCATTTGTTATTGTAGACTGAATTTTAAGTCTATTACGTACAACTGAAGAATCTTGCATAATTCTTTCTATATCTTCAGATGTCATGTTGGCTACAAGATGTGGCTTGAATGATTTAAATACTTTCCTATATCCTTCTCTTTTATTTAAAATTGTTTCCCATGACAGTCCAGCTTGAGCGCCTTCAAGAACAAGAAATTCAAAAAGTATTTTATCGTCATAGGTTGGTACACCCCACTCTTTATCATGATAATCAATATAATTTTGATTTTTTCCACTTATCCAAGCACATCTTTTTTTGTCCATTAATATTAGTATATCAGCATTGACTCAAAACGATTTAATGCTTATTATGTTCGGGTTCTTGGTGTTAGAATATTGGTCTAAGTGATTAATGATTTTGAAATATAGATTTATCAAGGGCTATATAAGAAACAACAGAGCCCATAAACAAAACACTTTATGGGCCCGTAGCTCATCTGGTGGGGGTAAAATTGTCTGGGAGACAACTTTACCATTTGCACTTGTAAATGAGGTACTAAAGACAAAACAACAGAACAGAGCCCATAAACAAAACACTTTATGGGCCCGTAGCTCATCTGGTAGAGCGCCTCATTTGCACTGAGGAGGTAGCGGGTTCAAGTCCTGTCGGGTCCACAACTGTTAAAATCGACGCTTTCGCGTCGATTTTTTCGTTGTGGAAAGAGAAATTATATTTTTTCTATTCCTAATGAAAAAATAATTTCTCTCGGGCAGGTGCTAGTTATAAGCGTAAGCGAATTACTAGCGGACGCCACAGTCATAAACCACCTTTATGGTGACTTTTTTTGGTTATATTTGTTTCCAACAGCTCAATTTATGATAAAAATATCCATTAAATATAGCGTTAAATTGCTTTTCGACAATATGTTATACTTCTTGAGTTCGTCCTTCACATTTTGATTGATGCATTACAAATTGACATATTGTTTGTTAGTTGTGATGTAATATCGCGATGTAATAATCAAGGTGACTGAAGATGTGGTTGCAATATGTTTGCATGTAAAATCACACAAATAAGGCGAACTATGTAATATATACGGAGAATTAACCTTTTTGTGTCCGCCTCACGTCAAAAAGGGGTTGAAGGCGCCGACAAGTTTTGAAATTTTTTTATCAATGATGTGTAATGAAGATTATTACTTTAACACTTCAGAGAGGCCTCATGTAGTGTTGAAATATCTTGGTTTTAATTTTTATACAAACTTGTTGGTGCCGGATGTTTTATTTCGGAAATTTTTACGCATAATCTAAATAAAAAGCACTCAGTATTGAGTGCTTTAATCTTTAGTAATGAAAATAATTTAATCTAGTTGAGCTTTAGAAACTGTAACCTTAATTGCTCTTTTAAACATCTTGGTATAAATATAACCCAACTTCTTAAGATTACTATAGACACCTGTTAAAAATCATACAATATTTTTATATAAAAGCACTGTAACTATCAGAAAGAAAAATGCTACTCTAATTTTAGAAACTGTACATAGGAGGATTATATGTCATTTCTATTCGAATATTTTGGACCTGCGGGAACATTTCTTATTGATGTCCTTATAATTTTTGTTATAACCAAAGCTTTTATTATTTTCATGGACATGCTTTTATTAAGTGAAGAATATAATGAAAGCCCACCACCAAAATCAACACATCCAGTTTCATCAAGCGAAAATCTCGGCTACGCCGAGATTTTTAATGAATAGATAGTTTGTCTATTCGTTTTGCTAATGCAAAATCTTTAGATGTTAATCCTTTGGCTTCATCCGTAAATAATTTCATTTTTACCTTACCTCCATAAAGCTCGAAACTTGGATGGTGCTTCATAACTTCTGCATGAACCGTTACCTTTGCTACAAAAGCCAAGGCATACACTGCAGACTGAAATTCAAGCGTTTTTGATAGTTGCGTATGTTTTTTATTTAGTACCCACCCAGAAAGAACCTCTAATCTCTTTTTAACTTCTTTTTCTTTAAGAGGAACAATTTTACGCGCCATATATCAAATACAATAACATGTAATACTATTTACGCTCTAACGCTTCTGTGAGCAAGTGATCTATAAAACCGGCATAAGTATCACCTACAGCATCAATAGCTTTCGGCAGTAATGATTGCGACGTGAGTCCTGGGAGTGTATTTACCTCTAAAAAATAAATACCATCATCTCCTATTATAAAATCTGAACGTGAATAACCAGATAACCCAAGTTTTTTGTGTACATATTTTGCAGATTCAGCGATTGTCTTTTTTTCTGAATCTGTAAATCGTCCCGGACAAACACCATTAGTCGTGTTGTCATATTTGACTTTATTATTAAAAAAATCTGCAGATGTAGGTGGAATTATTTCAATGGGCGGTAATACATAATATTTCTCTCCCCTATAATTTTCTATAACACCACAAGTTGCTTCTCTACCAGAGATACGTTTTTCAACAATAATTTCATCATATATAGAAAGTGCCTCTTTGAGTGCTTTTGATAATAACTGTGCATTATCTACCATTATTACTCCAATAGATGACCCAGATGTTGTAGGTTTAATTACATACCGTGGTCCAAACATTTCTGCAATTGAGTTACTAATACCATAAAGATTGTCTAAAGAATTTATAGTTACCGCAAGATGTGGTGCCATTTTGACATTAGAGTCACGTAGATAATCTTTTGTTAGTGCTTTGTGCATAGCAATGCATGACGAATATGCACCACTCCCCGTATACGGGATACTGTGTATATCTAATATCCGTTGCACAGTTCCATCTTCTCCGTAAGCTCCATGAAGTGCAATGAAGACAATATCAGACATGTTTAATATCTGCTCTGGAAATTTCACATATCCATCTACGAGCCATTCGCCATTTTTTGTAATGACAACATCTATAGGTTCATATTTGTTTGTATCAAGCGCATCAAGCACACTTGATCCAGTATTCATTGATACATCAAATTCTTCACTTGACCCACCTCTTAATACCAAAACACGAATATTTTGCATGGATATATTTTAACACGCACAAGCATCGAAGAATTGTACTACTTAGTAAATCTTTTTTTATTTCTAACCTTTCTGTGAAAATTTATAGCAAACCTATGTGACTCTGCATTAGCAAGAAGTATGTTCTGCTCATTATTAAAAATAATCTTCTTACTACCTATAATGTGTTTTGGTTTATGTTTTTCATTTTTAACTACACCAACTACAGGAATCAATACATTATTTTTCTTCAATATTCTTTCCATTACATTTTTTTGAGCAACACTTCCATCAACGACAATGAGTTGCGGCATAGGCCATTCTAAATGAGTCATTCGTCTTTCAAACATTTCTTTTAGCGCACCAGTATCGTTTGAGCTGGCTAGGGTTTGTATCTTAAACTTTCTGTACGAACTCTTATCTGGCTGACCAGACTCTATAACAATCATTACACCCACCATATTTTGTCCGGCAAGATGTGACACGTCGTATGCTTCAATACGCATAGAATTTGCATCTCTATAAATTTTGGATTCATCTTTTATAAGTGCAATATCTTGTATGTGTGTCAGTGCAAATATTTTTTTCTTTACAATATTTGCTTCCTCAAATTTTTCTTTTTTTGCTAAATTTAACATCTCTTTATCTAACTCTTTCAACACCCTATCTTTCTTTCCTTCAAAAAATAATTTGATATGCTTAATAGTTCTTTTGTATTCTTGTTTTGACTGAATATCTGGATACAACCCAATCTGTCGATTGAAATCAATCTTCCCTTTTTCTAACTTAGATGAGTGTAAATTTAAAGATTTTTTTGTATCATAAAATTTAAATAACTTTCTTATTATTTTTAAAGCATCTTTAAAAAGTGATGCATTTGGAAATGGTCCATATATATATTTAAGCTCTTTTTCTTCAAATTTCTCCGTTAAATCTTTCCCTCGTACAACCAAAACACGCGGAAATTCTTCGTTTGTTATCACGAGATGATTATAACTTTTGTCGTCTTTAGATATCGTGTTAAATTTTGGTTTGTGAGTACGTATTAAATTTACCTCAAGTAGCATCGCTTCTAGTACAGAATCAGTAAGTGTCCATTCTATTGTCCTTGCTTCCTCTACCATTTTAGCGATTAAATCACTTCTTTTATCAGCAATGTTTAAAGAAAAATAACTCATTATCCTAGAATGTAATGATGTTGCCTTACCTATATACAGAATTTCTTTGTTTTTACCAAGAAAAAAATAAACGCCTGTCTTTTTTGGTATCTTTTTGTTTATAAGTCTTTCTTTTTTCATATATATTTATAGTATAATTAACTTTTGGAAGTACACTAACAAATAGGAGATACTCAAATGTCTTATATAAAGTCTTTTGATACAGTAGAAAAAATTATTCATGAGGAGTTAAAGAAGGCAAATTATAAATATTACTACAGCTCAAAAGTTTGGCAAAAAATTTTTGAACGTGTGTTTGAAGAAAAACCAAAAGGCAATACTGACAACAGATGGGATATTCTTCTTCATAAAAGTGGCTACGGCGGTCTCACTGTAGCATCAAAATTTTTAAAAAAATAAATATATAAGGAGGTTATCTGACCCCCTTATTTTTCTAGCATTTTTTTTAGATAGGTTGCGGTGTATGAATTTTTATTTTCTGCAACTTCTTCAGGTGTGCCTTTAGCTACAACCCTACCCCCCTTTTCTCCACCTTCAGGTCCTATGTCTATTATGTAATCAGATGATTTAATAATATCAAGATTATGCTCAATAACCATTACTGTATTACCCTTATTCACAAGTTCTTGGAGAATTTCTATAAGTTTTTTTACATCCTCGTAATGCAATCCAATAGTAGGTTCGTCTAATAAATACATGGTCTTTTGTGTGTGTGGTCTATATAACTCAGATGCAATCTTTACTCGTTGAGCCTCACCACCAGAAAGGGTTGTAGCACTTTGTCCAAGTTCAAGATATCCAAGCCCAACATCAAGTAGTGCTCTGAATCTTTCATGAATAGGCGGTACATCTATATAAAAATTATCAGCTTCTTCTACTGTCATATGAAGAACTTCGTGAATATTTTTACCTTTATACAAAACTTCAAGCGTTTCTTTTATAAACCGCTTACCATCACAGACATCACAAGTGACATAAACAGTAGGAAGAAAGTGCATTTCAATCGCCACAAGACCATTTCCTTGACAAGCTTCGCAACGACCACCTTTGACATTAAATGAAAATCTACCAGGTTTCCAACCTCGTGCTCTGGCTTCTGATGTAGCAGCAAACAAATCACGAATATGTGTAAAAGCGCCTGTATATGTAGCAGGATTTGATCGTGGTGTTCTACCAATAGCAGATTGGTCAATTAAAATAGAACGACCAATATACTCAGTTCCTGTGATGCTCGCTAAGTTATATATTTTTGCTGTACGGAATTTTTTATCAAGACGAGCTTTCAGGTTTCTGTGCAATATTTCATACATGAATGTAGACTTTCCAGAACCAGACACACCAGTAACAGAAATGAGTTTACCCAGTGGAATACTTATCTGCATATTTTTTATATTGAAACACTTCCCTCCTTTGATTTTAATAGCACCCTTTTCTGATGTTCTACGTTCTGTTGGTACGTCAATTTTTTTATCGCCCCTAAGATAATCTAACGTTATAGATTTAGAGTCGTTATTTTTTGCTTCAAGCAATTCATTTAAATCGCCGGCAACGACAATTTTACCGCCATGTATACCTGCGCCAGGTCCAATTTCTACAATATAGTCAGATGCATAAATGGTGTCTTCATCATGTTCAACAACAATAATTGTATTGCCCAAATCTCTAAGTTCTGTAAGAGTTTTAATGAGTCTGTCGTTGTCTCGCTGATGTAAACCAATAGTCGGCTCATCGAGCACATACAGAGCACCAACAAGTCCAGAACCAAGCTGTGATGCAAGTCTTATACGTTGTGCTTCACCACCAGAAAGAGTGTTTGCTCTACGGTCTAAAGTCAAATACTCAATACCTACGTTAATCATAAATTGTAATCTTTCAATGATTTCACGCAGTGCTGGCCAAGCAATATCCTGTTCTGTTTTTGATAACTTAAGATTTATTACAAAATCTAACGCTTTTTCAATTGTCATTGAGGTGAAATCTGCAATATTTTTACCTAAATCTTTCTTACCATCTCCGCCTAAATATACCCGTAAAGACTCTTTTTTAAGACGTACACCATTACATGATGGACATATATCAGTATTAAACAGACCAACTACACCCAACCCATTACACTCTTTACACGCACCATACGGAGAATTAAATGAAAAGAGTCGTGGCTCTACTTCAGGAAATGATGAGCCATCTATAGGACAGATAAACCTAGCAGAAAGAGTGCGTTCATTTCCATCTGGACTCACAATCTTCACCATTCCACCAGACTCCTTAAGAGCAAGTTCTACAGCTTCAGAAAGTCGTTCTGTCGAATTTTTTTTATCAGATTCAAATTCACTTATATATATCTCATCAACAACAACATCTATATCATGGCGCTTTGTTTTTGTTAATGTAATTTTTTCACGTAGTTTTTTAGATTTACCATCAACCTTTACAACCTCATATCCTTTTCCAAGTAAATCATAAAGTAGTTGGTAATACTCTCCCTTACGACCAACAACAACAGGGGCTAAAATGGATACCTTTGCAGATGTAAGCTTGACACCCATAACTTTTTGTACAGTTTTTTTTGTAGCAATTTTAATCTCTTTATCCTTTATAGACTTTAATATAATATTCAAAATTTCATCCTGAGAAAGTTTTTGAATTGCAACATCTGTGTTTAAACAATATGGTTGACCAATGCGTGCATATAAAATTCTAAGATAGTCGTATATCTCAGTAATTGTCGCCACGGTAGAACGTGGATTCCTTGAAGCAGATTTTTGATCTATTGAGATTGCTGGTGAAAGACCTGATATTTCATCAACATCAGGTTTTTGCATTTGTTTTAAAAACTGTCTAGCATATGAAGATAAAGACTCAATATACCTTCTTTGTCCTTCAGCAAAAATTGTATCAAAAGCCAGAGAAGACTTACCACTGCCAGAAAGACCTGTAAAGACAATTAATTTATTGCGAGGCATACTTACGTCAATATTTTTCAGATTATGAGTACGAGCACCACGCACGACAATAAAATCATCTTTTGAATTTACACTTTTTATTTGTTTTTTCTTTTTTTCAGCCATACTATGTAAATATCTTACAGACACTGTTCAGGTTGTTAATATTTTTCGTAAACTCAAAACACCAAGCAGTCTCTTGAGTTTGTGCATAACACAAACCCACCCCCGGATGGAGCCGAGGGTGATATTAATTTAACATATTTATCTATATATGAAAAAAGGGACTAATTCTAATATTGATTAGACCCTTCAAATACTTTCATGCACCAGCTTTTTTTATTTTATTAACTGTTTCTAGTATATCAAAAACGGGATCAATAATTTTAAATTCAAGCTTATGAGATACCTTGTCGGTAACTTTACGCGTCCGACAAGCTTCGTCAAATAGATATTCTTTTCTAGCCTGCATTGAAATATTACCTTTTTTTACAAAATAAGTCATTAAATCACATACCGCTTCGCGATTATAATGAACATTCCCCAGTATCATTGTGAATGTTACCCATTCATTATGATTAAAAGACTCTTTAAATTTCTCCAGAAAAAAAATCCTCTCAGCCTTTTTTCTGCTTCGACCAAATACCAAAAAAGGTAATAGTCCAAAAATAAAAATAGTAAAGAACCCAACGATGAGTAGTTGAATAAAAATATGCTCTCTCACACTGTACCTCCAAAAAAATTGAATTTTTTATAAACGAACGAAACCTAAAAATACAATGGCACAAACAGTCAAAAATAACAATCTATTTATACCCTAGGTAACGTTACAACAATATGTGTTCCAACATCCTCAATAGATTCAACACCGATTGATCCACCCATAAGTTCTATCAGTTGCTTGGTAATCCACATTCCGAGACCTGTACCAGTAATAGAACTTACATCATCATTTGCAACACGAAAAAAAGGAGCGAACAGCTTCTTTTGGTCTTTTGCAGAAATGCCCATACCTGTATCCTTGACTCTAATCTCAACCCTATCTTTATTATCTTTCAAACTAACTTCAATAGAGCCTTGTTGTGTATATTTAATAGCGTTACTAAATAGATTTGTAATTACTTGATGAAGCCTCTTTTCATCTGAAAATATTTCAATATTAAATGGTATATGATCGTAATCCAGTTCAATACCCTTTTTTGTGGCTAATGGTGACATAGATTCACCTACTGATTTAACAACATTAGATATGTTTATATTCTCCTTTTTTATAGAAAGCTTTCCAGATTGAATTCGTGCCACATCAAGCAAATCGTTAACAATCAACACAAGGCGTCCTGACGAAGACTCAATGTTTTTTGCTTGGTCTTTAACGGTTTGTTCTACATTTTCATTTTCCATAATCATACTTGCATACCCTCTCATAGCCGTAAGTGGTGCGCGTAGTTCATGCGCAATCATATTTGTGAACAGGTCTTTCATCTCATTGGCCTTTTTTGTTTCCTTATATAAGTAACTATAATCTATTAGTCGTACATGACGTACAAGCAGCCATAATATAATCGCAAGAAGTATAACCAACCAGATATAGGCTTTTTGTATATGTGATTCAAAAAGAGCATCTGTGTTTGCTCTAGACATAACAGTTAAAATTACGAACTCTCGTGAATTATATTTCAATAACCGAACAGACCTCAAAAATCTATCACCATTAACATCAACTGTTTGTATGGAAGAATCATTTGGATTTACATAAGCTAGGTCATACGCTTGTACGTCCTCTTCCTTTGTGCCAACAATATCTCTATTTAAAGCCACAATAGGTACATAATTTGAATCTATTTTTTCTGAAACACGAAAGACTACAATGTCTGGATTTAGACTAACTATGTCATCAATTTCATTTTGTATAATGTCTAAATCTATTTTTGAAACACGTATAATAGACAGAAAAGAGTCGTGCAACAATCCGATACGGTCATATTCAAGTCTGGATTGATTGTCTCTTGATGCATCTAAAAATTGTTGTCCGCTAAATAAAAATGCTACTGGAATAACTACAAGAAGCACTAATGTAAAAAATAGTTGAGGATGATCTTTTACATATTTTAATCCACTTTTTAATGATATTAAAATTGAATGTTTCATTAGTTAATAACAATTTTTGGTTTGGTTGTTTGTATATGCATTCCAATTAATATAAGAATTAATCCTAATGCAACAACAATTAAAGATAATGCTATGAGTAATATATTCTCCGATAAAATATTCGGAGAACCGGGTTCCACTGGAGTCACTGCCGCAACACTCGTGACATCTTTTTGAGTGAACGCCTCTGCAGTTTTAACAAACGTTAATGGATTACTTTTAGCTACAATACGTCCAGCATTATCTGTAACAGCAGCATAAATCTCATGTTCACCATCCTCAAGTTCTTTATCAAATATATAGCTCCAACTACCATCATCTTTTGTTTTAACAGATACAACTACAGTTGTGCTAAAAATATATAAAGTAACAAAACTATTCGGCAGTCCCTTACCGCTAATCATGGCTTGTGCAACATCTATATTATTAGAGGTATCATCAGAATCAGGTTTAATAGTAGTAATAGATTCAACTGTCAAAATATCTTCCCTTACAACACCAAGATTCTTAGGAGATTCGTACTTAACAAACGCTTCAGGTGAATCATCTGTAGGATTATAACCGCCCTGAATTTCTATACCATCAGTAAACCCATCACCATCAGTGTCAGCGCTAAATGGATCTGTTTTATATATATTTATTTCATCATAATCTGATATACCATCACTGTCGGAATCTTCAAAAACAGCATCTCCAGCCCTATCACTTATAATCTCTTCATTTCTTTTAATAACCCTTTCCAAAGAATTAGACACTTCTTCCATGTGTACATTTATCTCAGTCATTAAATCAATTGGGAAATCCAAATCACTAATTTTAGAAAAAACTTGTTGCCTCAATTCTTCTATACGTTTTTTCATTTCTTCTATGCTTTCTATATCATTATTACGTTCTGCAATAGCCATTTCATCTATAATTACACGCAACTTAACTTTAAACTCTTTCAATATCTCTTCTGCTTTAATTTTAGAATCATCATCAATCATTTCTCTATCTTCAAATATTTTTTCTGTAGTTGGAACTATTCTTTCTTCAATTAGCTCAGGAATATGTCTTGCTTCTGGCACAGCATCATCTTCAGCTATACCAAATTCAGTATCATTCAATTCATTAACATAATCATCTGCTTCCTCTGTATATTTAACATACAATTTTTCTTCAAAAGTTCGTTCCATTTTTATTTCATTGAAAATTAGTATATATAATTTATCACTGTCATATACACCGAAATTATTTTTTACTCTCGCGAAAATTTCATAATTTCCGTTTGGTGTTTGCGTTGTATTAAACCTAAAACGCCACTTACCATTACCATTTTCGCGCGCCAACCCAATAAATCGTGACGTTAAAGAAAAATTTGGAATGACGTAGAGTTCAATAGCATCCGCTGAATCTACAGAAATAAATACGTCTACATAACCACCTAAAACACCTGTTTTTTCAATAAATAAATCAATCTCTGGTGCAAGAATTTCTTCATCATTTTCAATATCATCAATCAATATCGAACTATCTTCGGTGTTCACAGGCTCTTCTGTTACCACATCATTACCAGCAGGTTCTGATTCAGTAGTTTGAGAATTATTCTCTATAAAAACATATGAATCATCACTATAATCATATAAACGTCCATTTAAATTCATAACAATAGCTTTGAGTTTATACTTACCATCAGGATATTGAGTTGTGTCCCATACAAACTCCCAAGTATCAGCATCAACATTAGTTGCGCGTCCAAGTTCTATGTATTCTCTAGTGTCATTATAAAAAACCACTGCCTTCAAACGTTCTGCATCATTTACGCTATATTTAATAATTACACGTCCAGACAGAGCCCCTGTACTATCTGTCGAGAAAATAACTGGTGGCTCATAATTCATATCACATACAGTAGAATCATATTCAGGATTTCTTATATCATCACATATACCATCAGTATATCCACATATATCTGCAGAATAATACTCTGGATTATTTGGGTCATCACAAGAATAAGTAAGACCTCCGTTCAACACAGGGGTATTGTCACATGTTTTAGGGTCGTCTGGATTAGTACAAACTATAGTGGCTAACTGTTGTAAACCATCTGTAGCACTAAGTGTTGAGTATGAACTATTTACGATTTGTAAATTGAGTACAGCAAAAATTGCACCAACTATTACAAAAGTAAGGCCTGCAACTCGTGCTGTTTGTGTTGCGATATGATTGTAATTAACAGGAAATTTCAACGGAGATAACATGGCTAGTTGAATACGACTGGTTGAAATGTCTAACGTGTGTTTGTTTGATGTTTTGTCTATTACACGAATTTTCTTTTTAAATGGGACTTTTTTAATAGTTTTTTTAGAAACCTTCTTTTTTACTATATTTTTAGTTCCTTTTTTTGTATCTTTTTTGATTTTTGTACTTTTAGAAACGCGTGACTTAACAGACAATTTCCTAGAAATTTTCTTTTTTACAGGAGCTTTAGTGGTTTTATTTGTAGTTACCATTAAAACTATTATACATTGCGTTATCTATATTTGACGAACCAATATGTCGATAACCTATTTGTATAATTATCTTTTAGAAATTCTTAATTCTTCAAGTGCGCGTATTTCATCACGAATTATGGCCGCTGTCTCAAAGTCTAAAATCTTTACAGCTTCTTCCATTACTTCTCGTTTTTGTTTCAATAATTTCTTTGGATTCTTGGCAAATAGCTCTTTATCAATAACAAGTAAAGTATCAACTGTTTCTTGATGTTCAGTTCTAATATGTTCAGTAATATCGTTTATCTTTTTTACAATAGTTGTAGGCGTAATACCATTTTTCTTATTGTAAGTAAGTTGAATATCGCGTCTTCTGTCTGTCTCCCCAACAGCCAAATTGAGTGAGTTTGTTATATGGTCTGCATACAAAATAACTCTTCCATTTACATTTCTAGCTGCCCTACCAATTGTTTGAATCAGAGCTGTTTCTGAACGCAAAAAACCTTCTTTATCAGCATCCATAATGGCAACTAGTTCTACTTCAGGTAAATCAAGTCCTTCTCGAAGAAGATTTACTCCAACCAAACAATCAAACTCTCCTCGTCTAAAGCTTGTGAGTATTTCAATACGTTCCATTGTGGTTATATCACTGTGAACATATTTAGACACCAAACCACGTTCTGTAAGAAACTCTGACAAATCCTCTGCCATTTTTTTAGTTAAAGTAGTTACAAGTACCCTAGCTCCACCTTTTATTACCTTTTCAGATTCATTTATAAAATCTTGAACCTGACCTTTATATGAGCCTTTCTCTATTATTGGTCGTATATCAATCATAGGGTCAACAAGACCAGTCGGTCGAATAACTTGTTCTACAATCTGAACATCAGATGTTTCTCCATAATCAAGCTCATAGTTTCCCGGTGTAGCTGAAGTATATATAGTCTGACACACTCGTTCTTCAAACTCATCAAAATTGAGTGGCCTGTTATCAATAGCGCTCGGAAGTCTAAAGCCATATTTAACCAATGTTTTTTTACGAGATTTGTCACCAGCAAACATGGCGCGCAATTGGGGTATTGTCACATGAGACTCATCAATAATAGTAAGAAAATCTGGGTTACCATTTTCTTTGTGAGGAAAATAAGACAATAGTGTATGTGGTGGCTCACCCTCTTTTCTCCCGTCAAAATGCCTGGAATAATTTTCAATTCCATTACAATAACCAACCTCTCGTATAAGAGCTAAGTCATATTGTGTCCTGCGTTTTATACGTTCGTGCTCTAATACTTTTTCTTCTTTTTTAAAATATTTTAGCTGTGAATTAAGTTCTTTTTTAATATCTCTATAAGCACGACCCCGTTCATTTTCAGCTGTTACAAAGTGTTTCGCTGGAAATAGAAAGAATATATTAACACTCTCAATAAGAGCTCGTGACACAGCATTTATCTTTATAATATTTGCCACACCATTTTCATCAAACTGTAATCTATATATGACCCTTTCGTTTGTTGGCATTATTTCAATTGTGTTTCCTACTGCCCTAAAATGTCCTGGGTTTAAATCTGCATTTGTTCTTTCAAAATACATATCAACTAAAATCCTCAGCATGTCAGCCCTTGTAGACTTGAAGCCAATCTCAATTTTCTTATGTACAGCCATGTACGCTTTAGGAGAGCCTAACCCATAAATACACGATACAGACGCTACAATAATTACATCTTTTCTTGTAAGAAGAGCTTGAGTGGACGCATGTCTAAGTCTATCTATCTCTTCGTTGATTTGTGCTTCTTTTTCAATATAAGTATCTGAACCCGGCATATACGCCTCAGGCTGGTAATAGTCGTAATATGAAACAAAATAATGTACGGAGTTGTTTGGAAAAAAATCTCTATACTCTTGAGTAAGTTGAGCAGCAAGGGTTTTGTTGTGAGCTATTACCAAGGTCGGCTTCTGAATTTTCTGAATAATATTTGCCACAGTAAAAGTCTTACCAGAGCCTGTAACACCCAAAAGAGTCTGACGTTTTATTCCTTTTTTATAACCTTTCATTAAAGCGCTGATTGCCTTTGGCTGATCACCCGAAGGTGTCATTTTTGTTGTTAATTCAAATTTTTTCATAATGTCATTCTTTTCAAGTTGTCCAGTATAACAAAAAAAATCCGCACATCACCCACTGTTGCCCGAGGTCTTCTTTCCCGAGGTCAGACCTCGGGAAAACTATTTGTAACAATATCTAAACTTATGGTGATTTTTATTATGACATTAAAATATTTTCTCTAAGTCTTTTGGTGAAATTTACTATGTAATACAAATTATGAAGTGAGGCAAGATGAGCACCTAACATTTCATGCGCCCTAAATAAATGTGAAAGATACGCCTTGGTATAGTGTTCACACACATAACAGTCACAGTTTTTGTCTAGTTTTGTAAAATCTCGTTTGTATTTACTGTTCAATAAATTTATACGCACATCCTTTCCATCCATATTTGCATATACAGTTCCTGTACGAGCAAGACGTGTTGGAGCAACACAATCAAAAGTATCACACCCCATGGCAACACCTTGAACAATATCTTCAGTCTCGCCTATACCAAGCAAATGTCTAGGTTTATCTTCGGGTAAAACTTCATTTACAATCTTTATATATTCTCCTAAATCTTCTTTAGTAAACGAACCACCAATAGCAAATCCGTCAAAGCCCATGGATGAAAGTACTTCGGCGCTCTTTTTTCTTAAATCTAAATGTCTTCCACCTTGTACAACTCCATACAAACCTTGTTTCTTAAGAGCATCAAGATTTTGCTTATGAGCAAGAATTGATCTCTTTGCCCACCTATGTGTTCGGTTCATTGCTTCCACTTGATACTCATAACTCGCTGTCGGCGAAGTACATTCATCAAAAGCAATCATAATATCCGCACCAATTTGATGTTGAATTTCTATTGAGCGTTCAGCAGTAAATCGATGCATAGAGCCATCAATATGTGATGTAAAAGTCACTCCATCATCATCAATTACACACAACTTTCCATGATTACTGGCAAGCTTTTTAGAATATACATTTAAACCGTATTTTTCTTTAGATTTCTTTTCAGACACCCCGCTGGTAAACTTCGTTTCACCCTTACCAAAAGCTACGCCAAGAGAGAATACTTGAAAGCCACCTGAATCAGTAATAGTTGGTTTATTCCAATTCATAAACTTGTGTAAACCACCATTTTCTTCAATTAAATCTGATCCGGGTTGAAGAAATAAATGATATGTATTCACGAGAACAACCTGATTACCAACATAAGCTTCCATATCTTCAGGCTTTAAAGATTTTACAGTCCCCTTCGTACCTACAACAACAAAAGCTGGAGTTTCTATATCTCCGTGTGGTGTATGAATAACACCTGCTCTAGCTAATGAGCCGTTAACACGTTTTATAACTTCAAAAGAAATTGGGTTTTTATACATAATTAAACTTGTGTGTTCAGCAAGATTTTTTACTACAACAGAACCTCTAATTTTAAAACCCTAGAAAACCCCGTGCTAGAACATCCTATGCTTTCTCACTCTCTTCTTCATTCAATTATTGTATAGCAACTAGTTCTATCGCAAACACAAGAATCGAATTTGCTGGTATTGGACCAACCTGTCTATTTCCATATGCCATTTCTGAAGGGATAATTAACATTCTCTGACCACCAACCTTCATTCCGATTAATCCCTTTTCCCAACCTTCAATAACTCGTCCTTCACCAATAGTAAACGTAAATGGCTGTTCACGTTCATATGAATTATCAAACTGCACACCCTTTCGTGTTGAACCGATATAATTAACCACAACAACATCTCCTTCTTTTACTGAAGCACCCTTACCAATTCTTACATCATCAACAACTAATGACAGAAGTTTTCCTTCTGGTGAAGACGCGTCTACAATTGCATTTGTAAGTGACACGCCCTGTTCCTCATCAGTTGTAACAACAGTGGTGCGGTTTGTTGTACCCACATTATCTGTGACAATGGTTTCTTCTGTACTACCCTTTAGATACATAAGCACCACAATCATTACAGCAACACTTACTAGAATGCCAACCACTTCATATTTGTTTACTGAAAATTTCATATCATAATTGAATTAAGCATCTATAATAACTACGTTTTATAAAGTTGCAAGCTTATCTTGGTACTACAATCTTTCCTTTAGCAATAGAATAGGTTAGTGCTTCATCACTACGTTCACTCAGTTCCTTTAAAAAAGTTTCTTTAGCATCATCATCCATTAGATTTGGTTGGCTTTTTGTACCGATGCTTGTTACAGGAATAAGTGAATATTCAATTCTTTCGCTATATATATTCTGTGTTACCACCAATCCATTCTGAACATCTTCACTAAAATATTGATCAAAAATAAAATTACCAAGAGAATAAAATATCGGCTTGTTTTTATATATTTCAATATCTTGCACTACATGCGGATGTTGACCTATTATTACATCAATACCATTATCAATAAGTTTATATGCCAGCACTTTTTGCTTGGTCGAATGCAACAAATCATATTCAATGCCCCAATGTATATATACGACTTGAACATCACTACTAGAAGACATTTCATCCAACACAAGCCCAAGCTTAATATCGTCCAAATCTCCAAAAAGTGTATGTAGAGCAAGAATGCTTACTTTTGTATCACCCACTTCTGTATATGTTATAGAATATGAATCTATATTAGTTGGATGTCCAAAACATTCAATGTTGTAAAACACACATGTTTGCTGTGTGTTTGCGTAAGCATTCTCTCCATAATCAAGCGCATGATTATTTGAAAGTGAAATAGCGTTAAATCCCACTTCTTTTAATTTACCAAGATATTCACTACGTACAGAAAAATTCATCTGCATCGGTTCTGTTTTTATATGTTTCTTAGGAACAGTTCCTTCAAAATTTCCAATCACATATGCCGAATTATTTAAAATGGCATCTAAGCCCTCAAAAGGATACCCTGTACCAAAATTAATCATTCGTGACTCAACATTTCTACTTAACATCACATCACCAGTAAATAAAAGCGTTTTATTAGAAACGCCTGAATCAATATATCTAGGTATTCCAGAAGCAAAATCTTCTATTTTAAATATGGGAGCATAAGCCGATTCAACTCCTTTTCCAAACAAAAAAACAGTGGCAACAAAAGCCACCCCAAACAAAGTCGTAAGCTTAATCAACATGATGAGAAGATTACATTAAAAAATATAATTTTCAACAGGAGAATAAAATGGTCCAAGATTGTACATGTACATAATAGACAAAGTTACCAATAGTCCCAACACCACAGAACTGGAAATAATAATAAATACAAATCCAACAGAAACTGTATCAGTGCTTGTATTTTTAATATTTTCAGCTCGCAAACGTGCTCTAGAAATGGATACACTAACACCCAATAATGAAGTTAGTGTTTTTTGTGATATTGGACTATTTGTATGAAATAAATTGCTCGGATCATCAAAATCATGTTTATATGGGTCTTCAGAATCTTGAAGCTTAAGTATTGCAATTTCTACATCGTCGTCACTCCACCCTGCACCATAAAGGGCTTCACGTATATCACTATGAGAGGCCGAGGAAGAAATATCATTGATTCGTAAGAAACTTACTATTTGCTCTTTATCAATCATATTAATTATTTCGAACGTTACTTATATATACTGAATATAATTCAAGTAAAACAATAAATAACGTTAATGCAACTGGACCAAGAATAAAACCGATTGGACCAAAAAGCACTATACCCCCAAGCACAGCCAACAAAATAAGAAAAGGATGCATACTCCCACCTCTACTCATAAGATATGGACCAAGTATATTATCTATGATTCCCACAGCCAACATACCCCAAACAGCAACCCCTACCGCGACTAAATATGAACCAGTAGCAATTAAGTACAAAATGGCTGGCAAAAAAACAATTGTGGTACCAATACCAGGTATAAGAGCACCTATAGCAGCAATACTTCCCCACAACACAGCTCTTTCAAATCCAAATATAGATAAACCAATCGCAGTAAGTGTACCCTGAATAAGAGCTATAAATACAGTACCTAGTGCAACCGCACGAATAGCAGTAGCGAGTCTTTTAATTATTATCTCATCATCTTCATCTGGTAGTGGACTAATCTGAACAAAATATTTGGTAAAATCCTTACCTTCTCTAAAAAAATAAAATGATGCTATGAGCGATATAAAAAAAAGAAATATTGTGGTAGCTGTACTTGCAAATATTGACCCAATGTTTGCAGCAATAAAGTTTGCGATACGACCAACATTATTTGATATATCCAAAGAAAATCCAGGTACTATATTCTGAATTGCTGATTCAAAACTAGACATATAATTTTCTAGCGAGACTTGCGTGCCAGAACTTACTATATCAATAACTGATCTAGCTTCGCTTAAAAGAAACGAGCCTAAAAGAACAAGTGGAATAACGACTATTGTAAAAACAAGAAACACAGATATGAGCGCTGCAATAGATTTGTGTTTGTTGTGTAACTTTCTAAGCACCCATTCGTGCATTGGATAGCAAATTGTTACCACGATAGCAGCAAGAGCTATCGATCCTGCAAATGGAGATATTATTTCCCAAACAAGATAAGCAACCCCAGCAAGTAATCCAAAAAAGAATACATACTCAACTATTTTTTCAGTAAGCATATTACGTACATTATAACAGATAATAACAAAGACCAGATAAATATCTGGTCTTCTTACTGTGGTTATTTGATTTTTTCCATATTTTCTTGAGACAAAATTGCAGCTGTTTCAACTGTATTTAAAGTTGCTGTTGCTGCGTTGTCCAATGCAGAAAATGTGGAACTAAATTGTGTAGATAAAAACCAAATTATCAACACAATTCCAATTGCTCTAAACATAATTATTATTATTGCGAACGTAAGCTATAAGCGACTACTTATAGCTGAAATATATTTCGTGATCGCCTTGAACAATTGGAAAAGAACTATTCCTGTATATTATAACATAATATATAGGAAAAAGATATACTTTTACAAATAATTTAAAATGGCTTCAAAATGCAAAAAATTGAACAACTTATATCCATATTCAACAGTTAAATCAAAATTTCCTAAAAATAAAAGTACTCCTATAAAAATTAAAAATATTCCTCCAACAATTGAAACCAATTTCGTCACAACCACCATACGAGCAATTACTGCAGAAGCTCTAGAATACATAATGGCTGTTAATAAAAATGGTACCGCAAGACCAAGTGAAAAAATTGCCAGAAGTATCCCACCAGACCAAGCTGTTGTTGTTGTGGATGCTAATAAAAGTACAGATGCTAATACTGGACCAACACAAGGTGTCCATCCAACAGCAAATGTAGAACCTATCGTGAATGCACTAACGGGGTTGCCTGGAGTAAGAAATGATGGCATTTTTAACTTTTTTTCCTTTAGTAAGAAGTCAATTTTAATAGCACCAAGCATTATCAACCCGAAAATTATAATAAATACACCACCAATTTTAGAAAAAATATCTCTAAATTGTCCTATTTGAGCACCCAAAAACCCAGCCATAACACCAAATAAAATGAAAACCAGTGAAAAACCTAAAATGAAAGTAATTCCATTTATTAAAATACTTCTTCGTGCAGCTTTTGCTTTTACTAAATCTTGAAAATCTTCGTTTTTTACACCACTTATGAATGCAAGATACGCTGGGACAAGAGGAAGTGTGCATGGTGCCAGAAACATAAATAATCCTGCTACAAAAACAGAAATAGCAAATACTATAGTTATTTCAGCCATATTATTTATTTATTATTATCGGTTGCTAATGCATTATCAATATATAATTTCATTTCTTCAAATTTCATAAATCCTCGTTTATGAAATGATATATTTCCTTTTTTATCATAAAAAACTGTCTCAGGCATACTAAAACCTCCAATTGATGAATAAAAATTATCTTGTTCATCTAAAAGGAATAATATATTTTCAGGATTTCCTATGCTATCTAAAAATGCTTTAATTGTATTTTTTGGCTCTTTTCTATTTATTGCAATAACTACGACATCTTTATCTTTATACTCACCGGCCAGCTTATCTAAATCTGGTAATTCATTTACACAAAATGGACACCAAGATGCCCACGAATTTATAATCAGAACCTTATTTTTATAATCTGACAAATTCACAGAGGTCCCGTCAATACTTACATATTCCGAACCCTCAGATTGTGCAGAACGTTCAAGGTCATTCTTAAATTCTTCAGCATTCTTAGAGTCTCTAATAACACTCACAGTAACAAAACCAACTATGGCGAGAACAACTAAGAGTGTAATCGAATATTTTATCGTAGTGTTATTTATAGTCATAATATATTTATTAATTATCTTGCCATAACTCTGTTTCTGGATGCACTGCTATCCACGAAAACCAAAAGCCAGTCACTATAGGAATATTATTCCCATTAATATCTGTAACAGACACTTCACCAACATTAGTTCTTTCTATCGTAATAGTACTTCCTCCAACAATATCATTTATTACAGTATCGGTAAGTAAACTGTCCGGATAAGCTTTAAAGACTCCGTTAATCTCAATACCGTGAACATACGCAGACGGATCAAGCGGAGAATCTGCCTCATTAAAATTCGGGCCAAAACTTTGCGCCACACTATAATAATTACCATTATATGGGTCGCCAATTTTACCAGTATTTAAGACAAGTGTATCAGAATACTCTTTACGCCAATCTTCATACTTAACAACATTTGAAGGAATAATTTTAAGTTTTACTCCTGTATAATTACCGACAACAGCTTCGCCCAATACTTGTGACCAAAGATTTCTGTCATCTAAACCATCCGCCCTGTTATACATAAGAAGATTTGACTGCCACAGCATGCCAGAAACACCAAACTCATATACCTTACCATCGACATTTCTTTCAAAAACTATTCCTGTCCCACAAAGAGGACAGTATGTGATTAAGACGGGCTCTCCAGCTATTGTATCATTTACAATTTCTCTAGTAACAAGCATACCGAATGGATAAAATCGCTGTTTATTATTATATATAAGACCAATTCCGATAGAATCTTCAGTCAAAATGTCATCTGCTTCATTTGCAGAAATAAAAATGGGTGTATCTACTGATGGTATACAATCTTGTCTAAAGCAACCTCTACGTATCTCCTCTATAGGAATTGAATATTTTACATTTGTCAACGGAGCACTACCTTTCAGTGGAAGAATTATTGACTCTGCAAACATCACTTTTCTATCTGATATTTCAACATAATCTTTCTCTATAACATCAGTATATGAATCAGAAATACTAACAGAATTTACAGGACTATTAGTTGTACTAGAATTTTTGTATATTAAGAACATAACAACAATCACGAAAACAAAAAATATTAACATTACTAATAAATTTTTCATTTTATTAGTATAAACCACACAAAACATATGTCAAGCTGATTTGACATATGTTTTCCACATTTTGTCGTAGTTACACAACAATACATCACAAATATACAAAAAACCTCCAACCTCCTAAATTATGTTCCCGACATATATTCTCCTTACAGGAGCTGTACAGGTTGTCGATGTTTTTCATAAAATCAAAACATCAGGCAACCTCCTAAATTATGTCCCCGACATAATTTAGCCCTTTATGAATAGTTCAAAATCATCAGGTGTTTCCCCTTCTGTAGCAGGAATAAGATTAAGTTCTACACTCTTACCTTCAAGTCTCGCAGATATAATTGCGTTTTCACTAGCATCAAACGACACACTGAATCTTTGATCTGTAATAGCTTCAGTACAAAGCGTATCATTATTGATTACATCAAAGTCAACAGTGACTTGCTCTGGAAATGATTCTGCAATAACGGTATCCCAATTCAAAAGATCACAAGGTGTCGGAAAAGGTATCTCACCAACAATAGTATGTGTACCATCTATAAAAAAATGTTTTGCATCAATACGAGTAATATAATCATAAGGACCTACTTTTTCTTGCACTACTTTAGGAACACTTTGAACATCAACAGCAAGCTCTTTATTTTTTAAATATGCAAAAACAAACATACCTACTATGATAAGAGCCAGAATTACAATAGACGCGACGACTGTTCTTTTGTGCATAAGCTAAATAGTCAATCTTTTAATACGTCAATTATACCACGCATTATTCTAACTGATCACTTCCAAAAAATACCTTAATCTTAGGGCTGACACTGTCTGTTGAAGAAGCTCCAGTTACATTCCCTGATGATGAAAGAAGTGCGTTTCCAAACATTACACTCAAAGCAGAAGCTTCATCAAACATGTTTGTATCATATACAATTACAGTTTTCTCTCTTGAAGTATCTAAGTTTGTTTCAAGAGCAGTAACAACATATCCTGTCTCCTCTAATAAAATAGCTGCGTTAGCTGCAACACCAACCTCGCCACTTTCATTATAAAGAAACAATTCAAAATGTTGATTTGGATTCAATATAGTAGACGCATCTCCTTGCAACTGTTCTTTTATGACCTCTTCAGAATTCACCGTGGTTGAACCATCTACTCTATCAATTGTCACCTCATATCCTTTCTGGTCTGTTGAAACATCTGAAATATATAACACAACCGCAACAAACCCAACCACAAGTATAGTGACCGCACTAAAGAATATTTTGTAATTTCGTATAAATTTAAATATTGTTTTAATAAATTCAAATATTTCACGCACACCAGACAGTCTCATACGTAAATCTAATGCTCCTTTTCGTATTGGTGCTGACACTTTCTTATACGAAGAAAGTCTTATATCATCCTCATCAACAATTGTATGAGCCGTACCTGCATTATTCATTGTGTCTGTATTCACACCTGCAAGAGCAAGCATTCTTCGTATATATAATTTTATTGCCCAAGTTATAAATAATAGAAATCCAATTACAAATGCAAGAGTAACAAGTGTGCCTTTTACTGGAATAACCCAAAAATATGTAACTGCACTGATGTTTTTTATTCCATCTTTTCCATAGGCCAATGTTACTTCAGCTTTATATCTACCAATTTCTGTAATAGACTTTTCTCCTTTCCATGAAAACTTAAAGTCTCTAATACTGTCTGGTAAAACATTACCAAAGAGCGTTTTTTGATTAATTGGTATTACACCCCTTTCTTTCCCCCACATATTTGTAATATTAATGACACCCCTAGGAATCAAATGTACATTACCTTTGTTTTCAAACCTAAGTGAAAAATCTACCTCTGGCTCTTCTACAAATGACTTAACTACAGAAAACTCACGAATGACAGCTTCCTCTATTATGTCTCCCTCTATACGTGCAAAAAATAATGATGTGACTATTTGAGACGTTCTTACAATCAATTTATTATCCGTCTCTGGTGGTTCTGTACCAATCAATGCTGCAGCAAAGTGTCCTCCAGGTGAAGCATTTTCTGGAACCTCAACAAAAAAAGGAATTTCTTTGCTCTGTTCAGGGGGAATTACATATGGTCCTCTGTTTATGTTTATCCAAGAGGCCAACGTTGATTTATCAGTATCACCTGCAATATCTGGTATAAATTTCCCCTGACCCCCTTCACCATTTGGCGCGAAATTCACAATGTCTACATATATAGTCAAATCATATGGATTTCCATTTACAACCTTAATATTACTAGACCAAATATCTCCCGGCTCAATGGACAATTGAAACAGTGGTGGTGTAACACTTAATATCTGCCCCTGTTGCGCCAAAGCAAAAAGCGGAAACATTAAAACGAAAAATAATACGGATAGAACGTATGTGTATGTGAATTTAATTATCATTTTGTTTTAAATCAATATCATGGTCTTGTGAATCTGATACAGAATCCTTTACATGAAAATTAAGTCTGTCAGAGCCATCATGATGTACTTCATGGTCCATAAACTTTTTATGGAAGAAAAATGCACCGAGAATAACCAAAATAATAACAATTATCAAAATTATAAACATAGTTTTTATTGGTAATACATAGAAAAATGCAGTGTCTTGAACAGACGCTACTTGAGATAACCCATAATCTACAGAAAGAAATGCCTTATATTTTCCAAACAAGCCCTCAGACGGAACTGTAACATTAAATTCAGTTTCACCGTTTGCAGGTATAGTGTCACCAGCAGGATTTACTGGTATCGCCGCCACCTCAATGCCCTTTTTATCATAAAAAATTATCTCTCCTCTTGGAACAATTGGTTCATCTCCAGGGTTTACAACAGAATAAGTTGCGCTTTGATTTTTAGAAGATGTGATAAATTTATCAATAAAAAACCTTGATAAACGTAAAAGTTCATTCGTTTCTTTCCCCAAATTAACAGTAACTACAGTACCTGGGGCATTACCTGACTGCACCTGTCTCTCGGCTTGATCTCTATTTCCTCCCCATCCAAAACCAACATATGCATTATATTCACCTGGAATTGGATCTGGATTTATTCTCAAAGTCATTGTCACAATCTTCGACTCCCCTTTCTGCAAATTTATACCAGCACGACTAATTTCAATCCAAGAAGCGAGAGAGGCTGTCCTGTCAGACATTACAGGAGACTTAAACTCTTGTATTTTTCCACCATCGTCTATAGATATATTATTGACCGACGGATACACCGTCACAGGTTGTGTGCCAGTATTAGTAAGAGTAATGTCGTATGTCAAAATATCACGTGCTTCTACATCTTCATTAATTACAAGAGGGTAAGCTGATACAGACGGACCAGCAAGTGCATCTGTTGCTCCAAGTAAGTATATACTTATTGAAATAATGAATGTAAAAATTTTCATATAATCTTTAATCATATTAATCATACCTGAACCTGCTTTTAAATAAACTACACGATTAAATTAGATAACATTTTTTATTCAAAGAATAGTCATTAGAAAATAGGTATTGCAATATAGGTTATTCTTGTTTCATAATTACCGGAAGACTGTAACGCTCCAATTTGAGTTTTAAATACAATATCCGTAGATTCATTAGATATAGGCACAGAACTATAAACAACCTCTTCTGGTGTAGTACTACTAACTCTTGCATATGTATCAACAGCAGAAAAGCGTGTAGAACCTCCTTCAAGCGTATCGTCTCCAGCATGATATCCGAAGCAACCATATGCAGCCGGATCACATGATATGCTCCAAGATATAGGAGATGTATTGTCACTAGTAATAGAGTCTATTTTATCGCCAGAAACATTTAATAAATCACCAGAGCTAAACATTAATATCTGATAACCTTCAGTTGCATTTGTGGATACAGTAAGTTTCTGCGCACTCTCTGTTTCAATATCAATTGGAATTGTGCCAAAAGCTACACCAGTTGGCGTAGATGCTACATCGGTAGTTATTCCTTCTGTAACAATTCCAGAATTTATTCCTGTTATTTCAAAAACCAAAGACGCGCCCTCAGACACCAAACTTGGATAAGACTTTCCCGCCCCTAGTGGTATTAATTCATTATTAGTAACATCGTATAGCCGAAAATAATACACCCTGTTAGGTCTTGCTCCAGCATTTCTTATATTAAATGCAAATTCAGTAGTTGCACCAGCTTTGTGTGTAAACTCACTTGTAGATGTACCAGACTCATTATATGAACCACAACCGTTTCCTACACCAGCCACACAACTATCAGAATTTGTCAGAAGTGCAGTGGTAATTGTAGCGTTGTCTATTCCAGCACCATTACCATAGCACCATAATGACCCTGTGCCACAATCACCAATTTCTGTTACATCTGTTGAAGTAGAAAAATCTGAATATTCAGAAAATTGCACAACAAATTTTGTTGCATTTTCTGTTGCCCCATTTATTTCACTTAGTAAATACCTCAATTGAATAGTGTTATTGAAAGCAATATCAATTGGTGCTATCTCTTCTGCAGCCAAAGATACAGATGGTGTCTCATTTTCAGCATCATCATACCAACGCCACTCCAATGACTCAGGACCATATCCAGCTGTCCGCATTACGGGATAAAAATTATATGCATTAAACAACGTTCCTCCAGTCTCTATCATTCTAAAGCAATAATCTGTTTTCTTAGGAGAGTTATTGTTTTCTATAGCCCAGTCAAACTCTACATCTTCGCTTGGAATAACTTCAAACGGAGTAAGTGCGGAATCATTGTTCTCTTCATAAGTACCAGCGACATCAGATACAGATATATTAAGTGCTCCTACCGCCGGAGGGTCCGTAGAAAGATTTGTTCCATCAACTGGTGTTCCATTAAAACCACGCCAAAGTGCTGTAGTACTACCAACATTACCTATATTACGCCACGCACTTTCTAGAATAGCTGTACAAACAGTATTTCGTTCACCATATTGCAACTTAAACGAGTCAAGACCGGGTGCCATAGTCGCTGAAGAAACTGCCAGAGTCATTCTAAGTCGCATAAATCCTCCGGATGCAATTGGTTTATCTAATCCTGTAACTTCGGTATTTTCACCAAGATCAACAGCACCCACAGGCCAAGGGTCTGTAGGGTCAAGAGCATCATTGTCTACATAAAATCGATAATAGTTTTGTGCAATTTTTCGTGTCGCTGTCGGCCATTCAACAATCTCTGTTCTCCATGACCTAGAATCACTGGTATCAGCAATCCATAATTCATATTGAGTATTAGAAATGATTCGCGCTGACATCATAGGCTCAGGAAAAGAATTCAGTCCACCACCACCCCCTGGTTCATCTCCAGAGTTATTCATAAAGATAGAAGCGTCTTGAGTATCAGAAATAGTCTTACCTATATTTACATTCAATGTAGTAGGAGACGCTCCTCCAGACTGTGTTCCATTCGAGCGTGTAACAACCATACTCGTTCCAATAGTTTGTATATTCTCGACAATCCAAGCAACAGACGTGTGACTACCTGGGGTACCAGCAGTTGAGTCCAAAACATATGACACCTGCCCAACACCTGACATCCAAACCTGATGACCAAAATCTCCATGTGTATTAAGTCCAGTAGCCATACGTTTTTGTGTATGTATAAAGACACGACTCAGACTATTTACTGCAGTTATAGCTTCTGTCTCTGTTGTTCCAACAGATGTATATGTATGCTCACTTCGCTGTACCAACCAATTGCTTCCAATAAATTCAACTACAGAATAACTGACACCAGAGGCATTTCCCGTAGCACCACGAGTGAAAGTCGCAGTGTCTCCTGTAGCATTCCACATTGCGGTAGAGTTTCCATATGGATAATTTGTAGCAGTATCAGGATTAAATTGCCCAGTTATAAATACAACAACATCATTGTCGTCAAAAATACCAACAGAAGCTGATGTAGTGGCTGATGTTAATGCTGTACCATACGTTGCAATCGATTGTTGTCTTACAACAATTTCATTGCTACCGCCTACAACACCAATATATTCAATTATCTCCCACGCAACTCTAGTATTACCTGTAGCGCCAGCAGGTCGAGTCAATGTAACACTGGTTGGTATATTACTCGGGTCGCTTATATAAACCGTTACGTCATTTGAGTTTCCTGTAGCACCACCACCTGCTCCTGTATTAAGTGTATTTGTAATTCGCATAAATGCTGTGGTAGATCCGGCAGGAGCAACATAATCTGTTCCAGCAGTAAGAGTAAGTGATGTACCAGAAATAGTGCTTACTCCTCTCTGTATATAAAAATCAGTAGCAGTCCTAATATCAGTCTCAGGATAACTAGAGTAATTTTTAATTGGAGTACCAGCGTCCGTTACTCTAAAACAATATGTCGCACCTTCTGTTGCAGTCGTACTTGCAACAATTGAGTATTCCAATTCTATAAACTCGTCACCCAAAAGGGCGACACTTGCAACTTGTGAAGACGTATCTTTAACACCAGCATTTGGTGTTAAAAATGTAGGTTCTTCATCAGTAACTCCACCAATAGAACCTGCTATATTTGTGGTGTTGTTGCCATCTGTTATGTTAGTTGAATTAAACATATCAAATGCATCAGCCGTAGCACCAACATCAGTCCAACCAGTTGCAGTGCTACAAACCGAAGTCTTTACCGCATATTCTAATCTGTATTGATATGATGGGGTCGTGGAACTTCCTTCGTTTGAAACTTCTATACGCAATCGTTTCGGCACTCCTGATTTCAAATTTTGTAATACTGTATCTTCTATACCACCTGTTGCAGACGTTGCTCCTGATTCAGTGCCATCATCATTTCTCCATTGATAATGAATTTGTGTTGCGTTATCGATAACCATTTTTGTTGTACTGCTTAAACTAACAAGCGAAGCGGGTGCAACTGTTCCTGTGCTTATAACAACATCAGTAGATGCATTGTCTATCTTTATATCTAAAGTCTCATTGTTTGTCGCACCAGACCCAACATCAAATTCAACATAAAGACAAAGTGCCTGTGTAGGATTAATTATTCTAGAGCCTGTAAAAGTAGAGGTACCAGAAGCATCAAAACCATTTGTGTCTGTGGAACCAAACTGACTTTCTATACCAGAGTACGACTCACTAGCACAGTCGTATGGTGCGGTTGTATCCAAGTCATAAAGCAACTGTATATTATTGATATCATTTTGATAATCAACAGTACCACTTGCCGAAATTGTTATTGAAGTAATTGTCGTGTCTCCTGCAATATTGTCTACAATTTTAAAATCAGCACCTATGTAAACATTACTTGTAGGAATATCAATAGTTGGTACCTGCGTACCATTGGAAGAAACTGTAATATCAGCAAGTACTGTAGCTTCAGGATATACATTATAATTTCTAAGAGCAGTACCAGCATCAGTCAATCTAAAACAGTATGTATATCCTTCAGTAGAAGCTGAAGTTGCAAGAATGGAATACTCAAGTTCAACAAACTCAGAAGATGTCAGTGTTATATTTCCAGTCTGAGAAGATGTGTCTTTTATGCCACCATTTGGAGTCAAGAAAGTTGTATTTTCGTTTAACACACCACCAATACCACTTGCAATGTCTGTCGTGTCATTTCCGTCTGTTAGATTTGCTGAATCATACATATCCCAATCTCCGAGTGCCGCACCAACATCTGTCCACCCTGTCGCTGTGCCACATGTTGTGACTTTTTGCGCATACTCAAGCCTGTACTTGGTTACGGATGATGTTTTGTTTCCTTCGTTCGAGACCTCTAGACGAAGTCTTATTGGAGTAAGTTTTCCTAATGTGTCATAAGTTGTATCAGATACTCCACCCGTTGCAGAAGTGGCGCCACCAGGGTCAGCCTCGCTACCGTCATCGTTTCGAAAATGGTAATGAATTTGATTCAATTCTGATGATTGAAGAACAGTAGTACCAGAAAGCAAAACTGCAATAGCGGGCTGAACATCAACATTAACACCACTTGCAATAACATTTACTGAAGGTTCACTTATTTGAATTTCAATAGTTTCTGTAGCAGAAGATGTTGTTGCTACATCCAATACCGTATAAACACACATGGTTGTTGTGGTCGATATCCCTACAGTACCTGTGAATGTGGACGTGCCGTTCACTGCATCAAAACCACTGGTGTCAGTCACGCCAAACTGACTCTCAGTTGTAGTACCAGAAAATGATTCACTTACACAATCATATGGAGCAGTTATATCTAAATCATAATAAAGTTCAATATTATCAAGATTATTAAGTGCGTCTACAGTACCGGTTTCGTTTATAGAAATAGATGTTATGTTTCTGCTTGAAACAAGTTCAGTAATTACAAAAGTACCGCCAATGTTCGCAGACGTTGTCCCTACATCCAGATTTTGTTGCGCACCACTTGTACCAACATCAACTTCAACAAGCGGAGTATAAGTAACGTCACCATATAGGGCGTAACCTGTACATGTATTAGCCGTTCCACCACCAGTTTTTGTACACTGTATATTTATCTTAAGAGAATCAAGCTGTGTCTGTGTTAGAGAAAGCCCAGAAAAAGTAACAGTATCCCATTGTGCTGAAGTACTTGTGGCAACATTTTGTGTTGTTCCATATTGCGTTGTCTCGTTTGCCGCAAAAAGTCCTACGGTCTGCTGTGCATTTGTGCCTCCTTCAATATGATAATACTGCACCGTTATTGAAGATACTGTATTTATATCAGCTATGGTTTCCATCAAATAAAATGTTGAATCAGTATTAACCCATGTCATATAATCACTGCCTGTAGATGGTGCTGTTGGTGCTGTTATAATTTCATCAAGGCAATCATAATCTCCTCCAGCTCCACAACCAGTTGGTGTTCCAGCTAAGGTTGTTCCATCACCATTTGGACGTATTACAGCAAGATTAGCCATTGTATCTAAAGCAAAAAGAAGCAACGTCACGAAAATACCAACAAAAGCTAAAGCTAATCCAACTTTAAGTAATTGTGTTTTTAACACACCCAAAACACCTGTTTTCTCGGACAGATTCATCCTATATATTATGGCTTATTTATGTACTCGTTGCGACACCCTCCTGTGAGTCTGTTGATGTTGCTATTTCTTCTACAAATGGCGTAATTATAACGTCTTCTATGTGCACAGTTTCCTTATTTTCTGCAATTTCTTCTGTTGTTACATCTAAATCTTCTATATGTTGTACAGTAGTTGTTCCTGTGCCTGCATTAGTTGTACTAGCAACTTCTGTTTCATCTACATATTGAGCTATTACAACATCATCTGTGGTTGTAGAATTTCCAGAAAAAGAATTGCCTGACAAATCTCCTGTATCAATACCATCTAGGTCTAATTCATCACCTTCAGTCTTGGTTTTAATTTGAACCAATGGCTGTACCAAAGCCCTTTCTTCTTTTGTGGGTTCTGGATTAGGAATATTTTTTGGTAGTGGTGCTGGAGTAGATGATAGTGGTACAACCTCTCCGCTATCTAAATCATAACCTTTTGTTTCTACATCACCGTTTTCAAACTTTGTATCATATACAAGTACGAATCTAGGATTCTCAACAGCACCACCATTATCATCAGAAATTGTATCTGTATTTCCAGTAGTTGTATCATAAATCTTCACCTGCCACACATCATTTTCTAACGATTGCCAGATAATATAATTCCCGTTTATTCTTGGCGCTATATCTTGAACTTGATTATCCGTAATCATTTTTAATACACCATTTTCTTCAAGCATAATCTCCCAATCATTCCCAACCCAACCTTGCCACACTAAAATATCGCCATAGCGAGACGGTTGCATGTTGTTATATCGTTCAAATGTAAGCTGACGTTCTTCTCCCGTATCAAAACTATATTCCATAATCTGATACCTACCTTCAATTAATCTATGCCACACTACAGTATTAGAAAGTTCATCATAAAATGGAGCATCGTCATCCACAATGTTGTCAGTAATCTGTATGGTTTCACCACCTCTTTCTATATAAATTTCCCTATCACCATCTACATCAATTTCTGAATAAACTCCATCAGCACCATAATTTGTATCAGTAACAGATGTTTCAGTACAATAAAATGAACCACCACCCACACTTATACACTCACTTTTTGAAAATAAATATTTATTTTCATCATTAAACACAATATTTTGCGGTTCAGCTTCATAAACTGTAGAAGATGCGTTTGTATTATCTGTATTTTCATCATCAACACCATCAGATTCATCTATAACCGCATCATTATTTTCACTGTCTTCTGTAGTGTTTAATATCACCTCATTATCAGTATCAACAATAACATCATCTGTACTGGTTGCTGTGTCTACAACTTCTACATTTCCACCAGTTGTTGTAGATATATCACCTGTTTCGTATTCAGTACCATCTTGACCAACATCACTAGAACCGTCAGATGAATCAGTATCATCAGTATCATTATTTAAAATTTCATCTGTTGTTGTGCTTGTATCAGGAGTCTCTGAAGTTGTGGTTGAAAACTCTATATTATTCACCTCACCGTCCAAAACTGTATCATCGTCAACCTCATCAATTACTAAAACATCATCTGTACTGGTTGCTGTGTCTACAACTTCTACATTCTCATCTGTTGTTGTAGACATGTTTGTAGCATCTTCTGTTTCAGATGTATCACTATTTTCATCTTCTATTACAAGCTCTAAATCATTGTTATCATTAACGACTGTCGTGTAAACAGCATCGTCAACCACAACATTCTCATCTAAATCAGCCTCTTCGTCTGTATTTAAAACATCTTCATTTGCAATTTCTGGTTCTAACGAAATCTCTTCATTTGATAAATCTTCTTCAACAACAATGTCTGATTCTATTGTAGATTCTTCTACTCCATCTTCATTTGCAAACACTGGATCTATTGGCAATAAAACGATACTGAGCAGTAACACAAAAACCGCAAGTTTACCTGTAACCGCTCCTAAATTTATCATTAATCTGTATGTCTTTGTGTGGTGGAAAGACATGAAATTGCTCTACTTACATAAAACGCCCAGCTGGCTGAAGCTAGAATGCGCCTATGCTCTTATAATAATAGCAATTTAGAAGTAGATTCTCTCGAATCTTATCCACCTTTTTGAATGGTTGCTTATCGCATAGTGATTTAGCACTTACTTATGCAGGCAAACTTAAAAAACTGAGGTAAAAAAATAATGGGATTACTTTTTACAAATGAACATAGTTTTCTAGTTTGATTGTAAAGGAATATTATTAAGTAATATATTATATAATTTCTAATTAAAAAATGAATCTGCTAGAAGTATTGAAAAGTCTCTAAAATTCATTTTACCGTCACCATTAAAATCAAAAAACGTGTCTCTATTAAACCAAGAAGCCATAAATGATGAAATGTCTGTAATGTCCACATCACCATCACCATCTACATCAGTTACAATTTTTACTGAAGCAGTACCAACTAATGAGCCATCAGTATTTGTTATATAAATTTTTGTTTTTTCAGTATTCTTATCACCAACAGCCACCTCTGTCCCTTCTCCATCACCAGCAATAAATTTTACTGAATTTGTTATTACATATGCTGTTCCAGATTCAATTGCTACGGCACGGATTCGTGCTATGTCGTGTTCACCAATAAATCCTTGTCCAAATGTGCCCCCTCTAAGATAAATTTTTCCTGCTTCAAAATATGGGTCTTCAGTCCACAACGTAATAACAGACGTGCCAGTATCAATACTTGTGATTTCAATTTGTGTATCTGGATATTCAATAACAACATCTATAGCATTTACTGCAACATTAGCCGTTGCAGTAACCGTCATAAAAAATGTTTGTCCTTCTTTAACTGTGGTTGGTGTTTCAATAGTTATATATGACTGCTCTTGTGTAATTACTGCTGCCGCACTAAGCAAAAGCACAGCAAAAAACATGAGTGGAAATGCCTTGCGTACAGTTTTACTTCTATTCTTTGGATATAAAGAATAGAATATTTGTGAAAAAATTTTAAACATATTTATCTTTCAATAATTTCTTCGCGTAATACATCAATCTTACTGTCTAAAACAATAAGTAATTCGGTTACATCTTGTGCTCTAGCGACTTCTACAGATACTGCAGTAGAAAGAACACTCTCTCCTGCAATCAGTTCTGTTATTATATTTCGTTGAATAATAACCTGCTCGCTAAGTAATGCGCTCCGTTCATTCTCCATTTCAACAATAGAGCTCCAATCTATACTTAATCTATCGTAGAAAGAATCATTATTAGTATCTAATGTATTTAATAGTTTAATATTGTCTACAAGTACCTCATATTCACGTTCCATTCTAGATACCATTACTGCTTTTCGTTCTGCATAAAAGCTACCACAACTTTCAAAAAGTTGTTGTGCTGTAATAAGGTTTTTATATTTTAATGTTGCAAGTTTACTGAGGATGTTTTCAAATTGTGGTCTATTTGGACAATCTGTAATTATTTCAGAGACTACCTCATCAGCCCCATTCCTGTCAGTTATAATCGCTAGCTTATCAAGTAAAACTAACTGTCTATCTATATTACTTTGTAATTCAGTACGTAGTTCAGCTTTTGAATTACTAATTGCCCACGAACCAATCACTACAACAATCACTACAACCAAAAGGTGGAAACTTAACATTATCTGTATATTCAAAAGTGATTTCATACAATTATCTTACTATATCTTCAATATCTTTAATCTCCTTTCTTATTCTAATCCTTGCAGCGTTTACATCTTCTGAAAGCTGACCTATAAGCTCCGTTTCAGCTTTTGTAAGTTTGCCTCTTCTAGATTTTTTAAGTTTAGTTATACCACTGTGCATGTTTCTAATAATGGCATCAAATTCATATACCAATGTATCCTCTGCCTCCACAGCTTCTTTCTTAACCTTTTGTCTCCAAACAACAAGTTTGTGCCACAAATACCAAATACCAAATAAAAGCAATACTAGCAACCCAGCAACTGGCACAATGATTGATAATATACTAACTACTACAGAACCAATTTTTATATATCCTGGCACTTCAACAATAATCCTTATTGTGTCTGACGGGTCACTTTTTGCTCCTTGTTTATCTGTTGCAATTGCAAAAAAATCATACACACCAACATCAAACGCTGTATCTGGAATAAATGTAAATACACCATCAACATCACTTGTTACTCTATACTTTGCAATCTCTCCACCGAGTCGTGCGACAATAATCTCTACTCCAGATTCTGGTCTAGTCTTTCCACGCAAAACAGGTATCACTTCATCATTTATACGTGTAGGATATTCTGTAAATTCAGGTTTATCAAAAGAAGCTATGTTAAACGTATATGTACCAACAATACTGTTGCCAGCACTATCAAATGCTTCAACAACCACAGTATGATTTCCGGGGTCTAATGGCGGAAGTGTATATAACCCAGACTCTTCTTCATCAATAAATTCAACCGGCTCTCCACCATCAATTTGTATAAAATATCTTATAACTGGCGAACTTGCATCTTCCACTTCAAATAAAAGTACCTGTGTCGGATCTGTTGGATATGAATCCTCAGATTGTGAAATTACAATATTAGATGGATTAATAGTATCTACGCCCAATCTATAATGAGTCACTCTTCCCCACCCTTCATTATTTTTAAACTGAATATGAAAATATGAAACACCCTCATCTAAATCATCTATAGAAATGCTTGATATAGGTGTGTCATAAACCTTAGTAGGGATTGTTCCTGCATTTTCATCCAAAATAGTTCGTATTGACACAACATCAGGCGGTAAACTCCATGATAGCTCAGCGGTAGACTCTTTATACCAAAGAGAAGAATCAGGATGTGTAGACGATATAACCTTAGGTGCGGATGGTGTGTTTGCTGGTGCAATATACTCTGGTACTGGCACTGCAATATTTGCACCAATTGTGTAGGAGCCACCAGTCATGTTTGTAAGTACATTTGTACCAAGACCATCTGCCGCAAGCACAGAACCTTGTGAAAAAATAACCTTTGGTGTGCCTGCGCCTTTTGCTCTAAACGTGATGGACATTACGTTTCCAGAGCTACCTGTATAACCATTTGGTGAGCCTCCTCCAAAACTAATTACACCTGAACTATTTGAAAAAGAAGGCTCCTGCGTCCACAGACCAAAAATTGAGCCGTTGCGAGAAACACTAACAACAGACAATTCAAGCGGATTGAAAGTAAGCTTGCCTTCAGCTGCATTTACAGGTTTACCTGTTGTGTTGATTAATACACGCGCAATAAATGTTCCACCAGATGTATATACACCAGTGTCTGGCGAGAGACGTAATGTAGCAGCATTCGTTATACTAAGGTTAAAAATGAATACTACACAAACAACAAATATCGCTATTACTATTCTGTGATTAAGAGTTATTTTCATTTTCATCATATTGTTTAATGAGCTCCTTACGTCTTCGTGCCAAACCATAAATTACGCCTGCAACCAAAATAATTCCTATGCTAACAACAAAAATTATAGTTAATATTTTCCCTTTAGACATAGACCGTATTGCCGTCTCTGGCACAAGTGTAACTATCGTCTCATTAGATGCTTTATCAATGGCTTTAACACGAATTGTGCTGTTTAGTGTTTGGTCTTTCAATACATATGGACTTTCTGAACGTACCCATGGTGCGTCCAGTCTACCCCATTTAAATAGATAGAATTCATCAAATGGCTCTTCCATTACCTCATAATGATCAATCCCAGACTGTTTGTCCTGTGAATTAAACACAATAAAATATTTTCCACTAAAAACACTTTCTTCTTTAGTTAATGTAATAACAAAGTCTGAAGGTGGTACATCATCATCATTTACACGGTCACTCCAATTGTCTTCTCTACTAGAACCAGCAAAATCAAGTAGATTTATAGTAGCTCCTTTCAATCTAAGCGGAGCCTTGGTTCCTTTGCCGTCATTCAATAATACTTGTGATACATCGTTTATTTTTATTTCAGCGACAGGATTATTTCCGCTACCAACACTAAATCCTGGAGAACGAAACACAAACTCCGCAACTATATTTGTAAGTCGTGGGTCACCTGGAATTCTTCCACAATAACCACCAGGAATCCCACCTGCAAATGAAATTGTATTATTATCTTCATCAATACGAGGGTCTTCTACCCAAACATTAAAAATTGAATTACCGCGTGATACATCAACTGCACGCACCGAGCTATCATACTCAACCACAATATCAGCTACGTTTATACATTCGCCCTCATCAGTGTCTAATCTAAGAGAAAGTGTTATGGAGTCGCCACGATACACAGAAGCATTTTCTGGGTCCATATACAAAAGTGCAGCATTGGCTCCGTATGGAACTACAAATAAAACTGCAACAAAAAATGCAATCGTTAATACATTAGTATTCATACTTAGTAACATAAATATAATCTCATTATATCAAGTTAAATTATAAAATGTGGCGTAAGTATCCACGGTGTTCTAAATACTTGTACAAACAAGTATTTAGACAATCATAGATGATGAACCTATATAAACCCATCTCGTGCAAAGGTGTTGAACACCTTTGCAAGAGGTTGTCGATACCTTTCATAAGAAAGTATCATACAACCTGAACAGCGTCTGTTAAGACGGCCCACCACGTTAGACGGTTTTCTTTTATATTAAATTAATTTAATATAAAAGAAAAAACCCGTCTCGTGGTGGGAGATAGGTTTTTTCTGTACTCTATGCTGTTGTTAGAACGTAGGCGTTACAATGTAACGGAGTGTCGTATTGTAATCGTCACCCGCTTCTTGTAATGCTGAGATTTCTATCTGGTAACCAATTCGTGCAGCTCCAATTCCCGCTGTTGTACCGTCTGATGGACCAGTATGACCCATGACAATAGTTGGCGTAGAAGTTGCTAAGCCTACCCATTGATCAGCTCCAAATTCAGGATCTGATCTCTGTGCATCAGTGTCATCCGAGGTTACACCCCAGTGACCATATGATTTGGCGTTAGCAATTGCAGCTGATGGTGAAACCCACGACTGTGGTATGACTGTATCCAGTCCATCAACAAACGAATCAATCTCTGCTCCAGTCGAAGACTGAAGAGTTCCCGATAGTGCAACTGTTACTGAATAACCATTTGCAGAGTTCGTTGTAACAGTTAAATCGTGCGCAAGTGTATCTGATGAATTTGCAGTCAACTTCCCAAATGGAAGTGTCGTATTTGTAGTAGAAGCTACAGTTGTTGTAGGACTACTATTTACAGTGGCTCCCAACCCAACACCTGATACCGAAAAGGTAAGAGATGTATCGATTGCAGCAGTAACTGTAACTTCATCAATGATAGCTATACGTATCTGACCTGAGTCCTGCATAGTGGTTGTGGCTGTATCTTTACCAATATCAATCGCGTATGACGTCGTTGCCGACGGATTCGTGATCATGGTACCCGCTCCACTTCCTATTGTAAGGACGAGTGCGGTACTTGAGGCTACTACGCCAGGCGCATCAGTTGGTGTTTCAAATGAGATAAACGACGTTCCAGTCGCTACACCCCATGTTCCAACACCCGCTGTAGCACCTGTTGTTGTTGCGCTACCTCCTACAGTCATTGATATATCACCAATATTGAGTCCTGCTAGACTAAAGCCTGCAGGAAACTCAACTGTGAAAATCTGACCAACCGACATACCATTTGGTGTTGTAAACCCAATAGTATGAACTGAACTTTGTGAAGGACCCGAGTTAGTTAGTGTATCACTTGCACTTGTAATCGATGCCGCTTCCGCAAAATGGAAGAGAGTTGGAAGTCCTGTACTCCAAAGAAATACAGCAAGTCCAACCGACATCGCAACAGCCTTAAGAGTTAGCACGGCTTTTTCCGTGTTAATCATAGACTATACGTTGAATTATTTTGTGTTTGTCTCTAATAATGAGTAGCGCGTGATGTCGTGCTCTTCCAACATCAAAATGCGCTTATTGGTTTCGAAAGTCTCCACAACCCTTTATAAACCAAGGTCAAACACAATATATTTCTTACACAATACTCGGCTGCAAGCACCGACAACTTTGAGTTAATGCCCTCCGTTGCAAACGTTATTCTCTCACATGTATGAGAATAATCGCCTGTAAGAAACATGATTACATTGTAACTCTTAAGAAAAATTAAAACGTTTAGTTATGCACAAAAGTACAATTATTTTTGCTTTATATTTAATTACTTTTTACAGAAAATGCCCCAACCTTATTAACCTGTCCAATTAAACAAAAGTATAGAAAAATCCTCTAACCCAACATTACCATTTAAATTTATATCAGCAGGCGGACTTGAATTTCCACCAGTTGTACCCCACCAAAATATTAAAATAGAAAAATCTATAAGGTCTACTCTACCATCTCTATTTAAATCAGAATTACTCACAGCAACTCCTTCAACACCAACAAAAAGTGAAACCGCTGTACCAAATGTACTTTCAATTTTTAATCTATTTGAACCTTCTATAAATCTTGCCTTTATTGTATGTGTATCAATAGTTACTTGTGATGTATCAAAACTGACAGTCCAATTACCAGAAGAATCGGAAGTTGTATTAAGTACCACACCACCATCATCTATATATACCTCCACATCGACAGATGGAACAGTTTGTCCGCTTAATATAACCACATCACCAGGATTAACTGTTGTATTGTCTACACGCAAAGTTGGTGGTATTAAAACACTGCTCACATTCGTCACTGCACCTTGAGTTACATCAAATGTAGTACTGAACGTAGATGACCGCGTACCAGCACTATCTGTTGCCCAAAACCCAAAGGATGTTGTACCGGGGTCCGCGGTGGTTGTATACTTAAATTCTGCACTTGAATTTGCACGCACAGTACCAACAGCATCACCATCTATTAATATATTTATAGTTCTACTAGGATATGCTTTACCTTCCACAATAACTTGAGTATCACCAAGTTTAGTATCCCTACCTCCAATTGATGAATTACCTCCGCCACCACTCGAACCACCTCCTGCGTCAGCTTCTTCTTCTTTGCAATTGGCTGCACAGAAATCATTATCAATATTATTACCATCATCACACTCCTCACCTTGTATCGTTTGTAAAATACCATCCCCACAGTATGGTGCCCATTGACACAAAGTTGTACATTGTCTACCAGTTATTGTTGTACTATACAAACCTGTCGGGCTTAAAACATCACAATCTTCTACCGGACTCACAAGAAGGTCTCCACATATATTCAAAAAGAGAGACGTTGTGGCAACGCTTGTCTGAGCATTAGCAGTGCTGAAATTTAAAAATATAAATAGAAACACTACCAGAAAAACAATTTTGGGATACCAAACTCTGGTTATCATTTTTTACGTTTTACTCTTTTAGTCCTAGGTCGTCTATTTTGATTAGTATTAAAAACCAATAATCCAATAATACTTAAGACGAATAATATCGGTGTTATTACAGACAATTTGTGTGGTAGTGACAAACCGCTAAAACCAAAACCGGCCGTTTGAAGCGTACCATATGGCAAAATACTTAAGTTCAATTCACCCTCACGTTTAACCTCACCACCATCATTTATAATCTCAAACCGTACCAAATAACTACCTGATGGTAGATTAGTTGGAATATTAACAAACACAGTATCTATATTAAATGGAGCTACTTTTGTTATCTTGCCTTTATTTTTTGTTTCTTCTAACAATACACTTCCTGAATTATTATAGATCCTAAACACAACTTCAGACGGAGCTACAGGTACATTACCTATATTCTCTAACAGCATTTCAAACTTAATTTTTCCAGGAAAATAAAGCCACCCAATCTTATGTCCTTCATTCAAGTCTGAAATACCAATTTTTCTTATTTTAAAATCTTTAATCTCCTTATCAATAACAGTTATATCTACATCAACTTGGGCTCCAAGTGAAATACTAACCGCGCCAGCAATAATCTGATCATCTGTAGCACCTGTCTTGATACGAATATTACCTGGATATTGTTTGAAATCTGCTTTATTTGGCACCGTAACACGAACGGTCATTGGTACTTTTTGTTCACCCCTAGGAAGAAGAAACTCATTGCCTTCCAGTATTTCAAACCAACTATTAATTCCTGGTACATCAATACTTATTGTTGCTTTCAAATCTGTTGTTGGGTCACTTCTTACAAGTAAAATTGTTTGTTCATATACTGAGTTACGAGTAAGGCTGGCATTATTTACGTATGGTGGAGTTATACCAAACCCAGCATCAGCACTTTGTGACACAAAGAAAAAGAACGAAATTATTGTAAGAAAGATGCTCGCGAATTTCATTATATAAAAACATGTGCTTTTAGCACGTGTGCCCTAATTATCCAGTAAATAAACCATAAATGCAAGAGCCTCTGATGAATAACAGAGGCTCTTATTATTAAATTTAATTGAAAGCAGTACTATTTACCAATCAATAATTTCTCCAAGTATAGCTGTAAATGTGTTTTCACCACTATAATTACCAGAAAATGTGATTGCTGATGGAACTCGAATTCCCCAAAAAGCATTTGCAGTAGCTTGTGAAGATGTTGCTGTTGATTTTGGTACATTGATTTCTATTTCCTGTGGCGTTGTTGAAGAAAGTGCTGTTCCTGAAGCGTAAGTTACAGTACTTGTGGCAAATACTTGTTCACTTGCACTAATGGTTGATGACGAAGAGTTGTTACATGGTGTTGCTCCAGAATATGTAGTACACATAGATGTGCCTTGAACATCCTTGTCCAGTCCAGCATTTCCTCTAGCAGAAATTGTTGTAGTTGCAACTATAGGGTCCATCTGCTGTCCAGGTTCTAGTGAACCATATGGAATCGTAAGTGTATTAAGTCCAAATGCCAACAGAATGTTCATATCCACACCAGTTTCAACTTCAGAGGCTGTGCCGGTAGCACTATTATCGTCAATTGCACTGACCTGCGCTAACCAGTTTTCTGTTGGATATTGTGTATTAACTACAGTTGGGTCAGCTACATACCATAAAGGGAAAGTACAGTCCCAAACCTGTGTAGTATCATTACCGCCAGCACATGATGTAGATGATGCTGTACACGATAGATTCCATGTGGTAGTTGCCAAATTACTCTGATAACAGTTATTTGGATTATAATCTGTTGTTGTAGTAGCACTACAACCAGTAGAACCAATACCGGAACGATACAAACTAAGTTCATATCCGACTATTTCATCTCCAAGTGTTGAATTTTGACAGGTGTTGTTATCAGAAGCTACAAATTGTAGTGCAAACCCTGTTGTTTCACCACCGTCTACAGTCAATGTCATAGCTGTTCCACCATCAAGAGTTATTGTTGAACTAGCAACTGTCGGTGCAACATTACTTACTGTAAGAATAGAGTCTACTCCTTGCTGACCACCAGTAGCTTCAAAACCATGATTGTCTATTATATATCCATACGCTCCATACACATCATCTTGAGTAGGAACCGAAATCTGATATGAAGTTGTAGCATTAGATGCTGGAGCCTCTGCAACAGAAGTGCTTGCTAATGTTGTGCCGGTACAAGTGTCATTTGTTGCATCAAAACCTGCTGTAGCACATACAAACAATCTTACTGTATCTTGCGTGCCTGAAACATCAGTGTCAGCAGATGTAGATGTGAAAATTACTGTCGCACCAGGGTCTGCAGGAGAATCATCACTGTATGCTGTAAATGTTGGTCTGTGATTCACTTCAAATGGTGAAGATGTTGTTCCAGAACCCTGCTTCGCACTATTATTACATCGTGGGGTACCCGCGTTTCCATCACATATCCAAGCCCACCAAGTGTTTGCTTCAGACCAACCACTTGCTGTAGTTGTTGACACAGTGGCTTCAACACCACTTGTAGTTGATGCAGACACTCCCCATTGTACCTCACCTCCAGGACATACTGGTGCTGCACTTGAATTAGGTGTCGCTACAGTTGGTGTAGCTGAACCATCACATATAAGAAGATAGTAGTCTTCACTGTTTGAGTCTGTTCCAATAGCAGTCCATGTAACTGTGTCACCTGCATTTGTAGGAGTTGACGTAGATGATCCAACCTGCTCCTCTGCATCCACCGTCCATAAAGGAGGTGTGTTCAATACTGTAACCGATGTGGTTGCGTTGCTTTGTGCATCAACTTGATGTATTTCTGTTGTACCTAAGTTAAATATGAATACAACCGCAAATACTAGGACACCTACCAATGAAGTGTATACAGTAATCTTACCCGCCGTACGTAAATTATCTGTGTTATATGACATGCTAAAAAATATGAACTTATTTATATACAATTGTAACGAATTTTCAGATTAAAACAGTGTAGTTATACACATGTATAAATAAATCTTATTATCCACATTTTATTCATATCGAATTGCATCAAGAGGGTTGAGTTGAGACGCTCTTCTAGCTGGGAAAATACCGGTCAAATAACCAACTATAGCTGAAAATACCGCAATGAAAGATAAAAATGGTATAGGAAAAGAAAATAGCTTAACGGCCTGCCCACCAAACTGACTAGCCAAGACATTCAACATGATATTCACAACTATTCCAAAGGTTACCCCCATCAATATCCCCGTTAATCCACCCAAGAATCCTACAATAATTGATTCGGACACAAAGAGTTGCTTAATATCTTTTGGAGCCGCCCCTAGTGTACGCATAATACCAATCTCTTTTGTTCGCTCAAGAAGCGTTACTGTCATCGTGTTGAACATACCGATAGCAGACACAACGAGCGCAATACCACCAAATGTGGCCAAAACAATCTGAATACCTTTAAAAATCTTAGATGCCTGTTCTACAGTTTTACTAAGTGCCGTAACTCTATACCCTGCCTCAATCAGTGTCTCTTCTGTAGATTGAAGGAACTCATTCGAAACAACCTTCACCTGTACTCGGTCATACTCTTCAACCCCAACATAATTTCTAAGTTCAGGAAGCATCATAATTGCATTAAGTACACCCTCTTCTTTTGTAATGCCACGCACTCTAAATGATTTTTCTATAAAAATTTCTGTAATATCATCAGAGTTATCATCAGAAGAAATTAAAAGTCGAAAAGTTACTTCTTCACCAACAAAAGTAGATGGGTCTTCAATTCCAAAAAGCTTAAGCACAGCTGGTGAAAGCATTATTGAACTCCCATCAAATAAATCTTCTTCTTCAAAAGTGTCTCCTACAGATGCAATGATTCCTGCATATCGAAGATACGCAGGTTCAGTGCCTTGCAAAAATATATTTCCTGTAAGACCTTTATATGTTATAAGCGCAGGAAACCTAGCAAGAGGGGCAGCATTTTCTACATTCTCATTTTCTTCAAACTTCTCTATCACATCATCTGTAATAACAAGATTTCTAGCACCTGTTGCAGAAACACCCAAAGAAAGTAGACTGTCTCCAAACACAATTTGTTCCAAAATAATTTGTTGTAATCCAAAACCAAGCCCCACAAGCACAACAACAGCTGCTGTACCAACTCCCATGCCAAGAATAGTAAGCCATGTACGAAGTGGATTTGTCTTAAATGCTCTTGTCGAAAGTTGTGCTAAATCAGAAAGTCTCATAATTACCCTTTATAACTTACATCAATACCTTGTGCTATAAGCTTTTCCATATATCTTGTAGCATCTTCTGCTTGCTTATGAGATAAGCCCACACCACCATCTTTTATTGTAGTGCTTAATTTTTGAAAAAATGCATCGTTATTATTAACGCCAGAAACACGGTCGGTTAAAGCGTCTGCTAAAGCGGTCGTGCGCGATTCAGAAAAAGAGACATCCAAAACATCACTTAAATATTCTGTTAACCTTTCAGCATATTTATGTTGCTGAAAGAATGCATCATCACTACCTTGTATATTTCTGAACCTTTTTACATCAGTAGATTGAGAAATTATACCGAGCGATGTTGCAACCATTTTTCGTGCAACCTTTATATCAATACCAGCACCACCATCTTCATATTTTCTAACAACCATATCTATAAAATGCTTCTTGTGTATTTTGCCTTGTATTAAAAGCTTTACCGCCTTTTCAAGCCGAATTAATTGATTAAATGTATAGGGCTGAGTAAGATAATTTGTGAGACTCTTAACTCGAAGAAATTCAATTGAATCATATGGATAAAGACGAGCCAATTGTTCAAGTTCTGTCACAATAGTCTCACCTTCTTTTACTGGTTTAATCTGTTTTCGCTGAGGATTAATAACCTCACGAACAATAAAACCATCTTTCAAATAATACACTCTATGTGCATATTGAAGGTGGGCAGCGTTATGTGAAACCATAATAATTGTTCTACGGTCAAATGTATTAATCTCATCAATCTTATCCATAACTTGTTGTGTAGATATACTGTCTAAGTTTCCTGTAGGTTCATCAGCCAGAAGAATTTCCGGATCGTTAACCATAGACCTAGACACAGATACACGCTGTTGCTGACCACCGGAAAGCATGGCTGGGATTTTGTTAGAAACCATTCCAACACCAAATCTTTCCAACAACGACTGAGCTTTCCTGTTTCTTGAGGCCTTATCTGCATCACAAAAAATTCTAGGTAATGCCACATTATCAAGCACAGTAAGTGATGGAATGAGATTAAACTGCTGAAATATAATACCCATAACATATCTTTGAAAATAAACACGTTCACTTGGAGGATATGCATACACATCATCTCCGCGTATCAAAAGAGACCCTTCTGCTGGAGGTAATGAACCCTGAATTGCATACATCAAAGTTGATTTTCCACACCCAGAAGGACCAAAAAGAATAATGTATTCTCCTTCATATATATTCGTGGTCACACCTTGAAGAGCTTTAAATTCATTAGACTTACCTTGATTATAGGTAATTGCTAAATCTTTTGCTGTTATAAGTGGTCTTGCCATAATATTATCCTCTAATATTCTTAAATGAGAAAAGGAACGAAGTGACTATTTCGAATTTATGTCCCGATTTATTCTGCCCCAGGGCAAATCGCTGGACTGAGCCAGTATAATTTAATATTTCTTTATTTACTTTATTTAATAAATACATAAATATATTATCCTCTAATATTCTTGAATGAGACACAGAACGTAGCGACAATGTCGAATTTATGTCCCAATCTTCTCCTCGCCTAGAGGAGATTGCTGGACGATTGTATTCTGTTTTTCTAAAAAACTTCATCATATTGTTAGCCTCTAATATTCTTAAGCCACCCAAACGTAGACTCAAAGTTCTCTATAATAATATCAATAATATTTTTTTCTTGTATCGGAGTAAACAGTACAAAGTTTTCTGAGTCAATACTGTTTCCAGCCTCATCTGCACAATTAAGCCAAAACTGATAAACAGTAGCAGGTGCAAAATCAGTAATTACCTTAACATGACGTTGTGTGTAACTTTGGTCTTCAGGCTCTAAAATAGTTGGTTCAATACCTCCAGAAAGACCTTCTCTGTACGTTAATGTGCACAATGCAGCCTCATCTGTATTCCATTCAATAATAGTCTGAATCCTAGCCTCACTACCGGGGAAAAGTGTAGATTCATTTGTTACATTAGATATAATTGGCGGAGCAAGATCTTTTACTGTAATAAATGTAATCGGGTTACTTTTTACTCTATCTCCTCCGCCATTTTCAGCAATCACAAATGCAACATACCGTGTTCCTAAAGTAAGATCACTAAGTCGCATTTGGTGTGTTGATGCAAGCGTCGGTCTACCCACAGAGTTTTGATTTCCAGTAGTAAGGTCTTGATACTCAATAAGAGCTTTTGCTGGCACTGTTGTGTCCCATGCAAGAGTTGCAGAGTTTTCCTCAACTTTCACAATCCTCAAATTCCTGATTTCAGGCAAAGATGCTTTTGTCTTAAATGTATAATCACGACTCTCTCCTGTAATACCAAAATCATCAGTAGATTGAACTTTAAAATTATATTCAGTAAACGATTCAAGTCCTATTATCTCAACCTCATGTTCTTTGGTCTTGCCACCAGTGCTCGCTTGAGAAAACTGATACTGATTGGGAGTAAACGAATTAGATTGTGAGAAAAGCACCACAGAATCAGCCTCTCTATCTGTGGTCCATTTTATAGTAGCTTTTGTTGTATTAGTAATTACCGTAGGTGGACCAACTATAGTAAGCTCCTCTGTAATACCTTTAATTGCCTTTACTGTCTCATTTAAAATTTTCTGTAATGTTTCTGAAGATTGTATCTCTTGTATCTGTTCAATAATTTCCTGTGTTGTTTGAGACTGTGATTTAGTTTGTACAGTTTGACTAGTTTCGGTCTGAGACTCTTTTCCTTTACCCGATTCTGCTCCAATTTGTGGCGTGCCTTCAGTCCGAACCTTATAGTCGGCAGAAATACTCTGATTACCATCAGAATCAGAAGATACAACACGAAAATAATATGTTCTACCAGGGTCCAAATCATCTAATGTAATAGAATGTTTAGTTTTATCTGCTATTGGAACACGAACTATTCCGTAATCTTCTTGTAAACCGTAGTTAATTAATGAGTCAGCATTTTCATCTGTTTCCCATGTAATTGTTATAGATGTATCATCAACTGAGGAAACCTCTACGTTCGTAATGTCTGGTGGAATTACATCGGCTGCGAATACAGCAGGAATAATTTGCATATAATATGCAATTACCAAAAAAGAACACGCAACTGTAAAAAGCGAACGATTCATACGTTTAAACAAATTGTATCACTAGAAGTAATAAATAATTATGTCAGTTGTTAATAGGCACAAGCCAGAAAGACCAATCTATATATACACAACAAAATATCACTGCGCTCAATAAACTGGTCAAACAAAATGCAACAAACATACCCGCGCTGTAGCGTGCTAACTAGTTAAACCTCTGCACAAAAAAAGCGCAGTCGACTTATCGGCCTACTTGTTTTCCTAATCGCCAATAGCATAGAAAGTATTATTCCCCTGATGAGGTGTGCCGGATACTCCAAATGGAACATTAATGCCCCAGAACACCTGATCTGTTACAGTAGGAGATGTTGTTGTAGGTTTGTTCAAATCAACCTCATAGTTTGTAGCTGTACTACCCAATGTTGTACATATAGTACATGCACTATAATTAAATGTTGATGTTGCAAATATTTGCTCACCTACGGGGATAACGGAGACACCAGAGTCGGTTAGGTCTGTGCCCTCTACCGATATATCAATATAATCATTACCTATATTTTCTATAGTCGTGGTTGCATTATATCCACCCGTATCAGTCTGAACAGAAAGTGTCCCATAATCAATAGAATTATTTATAGCTATAGCCCTTAGAGTAAGTAAGTCAATAGAAGGTGCTGTCGCTGTTGCAACAGCTCCACTCTGGTCATTAACTGACAAAAGTGCACGCCATGTCTGTCCACCAAAGATACCTATATCTGTTGGATCAGCATAATAATATATATCAGCTGTACACGAAACATCGCATGTATTTCCACTACAACTACTAAATGAACATTCTGGTGAAGTAGATATATAACAATCGTTTGCATCAGAAGAACAATTTTCACCAATACCAGATCTAAATATTGTAGAAGTGGCAATATTTAGATCCGCGTATCCGTTTAGGTCAGACACAGTTCCCGTTGCATATACAGTAGTAGTTGTACCTGCTGTTAGAGTGATATCTAAACCACCATTAAGAGAAAGTGCGCTTATTGTTGGATCGAAACGTAATACCATTTCAGCAACACTTGTATATGAATCTAATACAGTGCCTTGTTCTGTAACTCTTAAACAGTAATTTGATTCTGATACATTCACCGTTGGTGTTATTGTATATTCAATTTCAATGTATTCTCCTGACAGAACGTCTATATCTCCAGTATTATTGCTTCCATCCTCTACAAACTGTCCGTATGTATATTTTCCACTGATACCAGTAAGTAAGTCTGTAGTTGAAGCAAGGTTTGTAACATTTGGTGATGTTATCATACATATTTCAGAACTACCGCATGCAGCTTGGTTTGGTACAGAACTATAATTTACAGAAGGGACAGATTCGCAAGATGGTGCAGACGCTTTCGGTGCAAACTCAATTTGGAATTTCTGCTTATTAATATCAAGCCCACTATTCTCAATCACAAACCTAAGGCGCGCTATATCATCTATAGAAACATTTGCTGAAGAATTAAGTGCCGAAGCAAAAGTAGCTCCACCTCGTACAGATTCCTTACCAAAATATACTGTTGGGTCACTATCTGTACGTGGTCTAGATGTGTATGAGTCCCATCCGCCATTTTGGAACCAATATCCAAAACCAATACCACCAGAAGTATAAGAACTGTCACTTGTGGTTGCGTTAGCAACTTGGCTACCACTCCTATTTACTGTCACATTTATTGTATTATCGGTCTTCCAATCAATCTCAACCTCATGCCAACCAGTTGTATATATAATTGTTGTACTAGCAAGAACAGTTCCTGCAGCAGAATCATTATATAAAGCATCTTTCATAATAGATATCCTATCTATACCAAATAATTCTAAACAGACAGCATAGTTTGACCCAGAACCTTGCACACCGAAATATGTACAAGTCTCATCACCAGAACCAGCGCTCGTATCCACATACTGCATATAACGAATAATTTCACCCTGACTAACAGTTATATCAGTACGATACATTCCATTATCGCTTCTTCCATTAACATTTGGTGCTTCTAGTCCATATGTTCCATCGTTGTTAAATGTTGTACCTGTTTGAAAATCTACAGTATCTCCACTATATTCTGATATATTATTATCTTCAAAATCATCAATTACATTAAATACTCCAGTGCTTGTTGCAGAAGAGGTTGCAAGAACATTTCCATAATACATATATATGCTATTAACACCGTTTGATGTAGTAGTAGGTACCTGCACCCAAATATTCGCGTCAGTTGCAAGAGTATATTTCTCAACCCAATACGGTATAAGTGTTCCTGCATTATCTGTAAATCTCAGGTCATCAAAATCAGACTGCATATCACTATCATATGTAATGACCATTTCTACAGGTAGATTTGTATATGTTGTAACATCATTGTTTTCTACACGAATCTGTTTTCTTTTTGACCAATTTGTATCAAACCATTCGTTATCTGGTACCCCAATACCACCATCATCATTTCTCCATCTATAATTAGTTTGTTGTACAAGTAAACATGAGCTATCATCCCAACGCATAGAACCACAGTCGCTCGCACCGTCGCTATCAAATGATTCACCCGATATATTTCCTGTATGGTTAATAAACGTCCATTCATTTGAAGTTGTACCAGTAAGAGTTACGTTCGTACTTTCTATTGGAGTAGTCGTTGCAAACCTTACTAATGAAATAACTTTAGAAGCATTTGCATTTAGTGTTGTAGAGCTTAATGTTATAAGTGATCCAAAATCTACAGAAGCCTCAAAATCCCCATTTGAAAGAGAGGTAATTGTTGGTGTGTTACTAAAAGTTAATCCACCACTATCCAAATCACGAAATGCATAATATTGTGCATTAAATGTTCCTCCTGTTACATCAAATGGATACTTTACAGAACCGTCGCTTTGGATTGTTGTTGTTGCTCCACTAACTCCTATTATTTCAATAGTTCCTGAATCAGAGACAGTCATTGTAGATGTTGCCGTACCAACCAAATATACATTTACTGCCCTACGACTTCCTCCAGATAATATGGCTCCATCAAAATCAGTTGCATAGCTCCAATACTCTGTACTTGTTGATATGCTGTATTCTCCATATATATACAGGTCTCCATCTATAGCACTATTGTCTTGAGAATATAATGAAGAAGTAGATGACGCGAGACTTGTTGTTGCAGAAGAATTCCACATTTGTAAATCAGTGCCAACACCTATTTCTAATATATTATATTCATCACCACCACCAGATTTTGTATTAATTGCATACTCTGTCCCTGAATTAATATTTAAAGTGCTATTGCTCCAGTTTGTAGCAGAACCCCCAACAGTATTAGTAAATACATTATCAACAACAATGGTATTAGAACCTGCTACAAAGACTGACGCTCCCGTTATGCTGAAATTATTGGTTGCTGTTGCTGAAGCAAGCATTGTCCAGCCTCCTGCAGAACTTCCAAAGACAACATTGTAAAAATCAGAATTACCAACATCAACTGTTTCGCCTGTATCAGCTGAGTTGAATAATATTGAACCAGAAGAATGTTTAAAATAAGAATTATTCTGCAAAGAACCTCCTATAGATAACGTGCCAGTAGCTAGTGTTGTGGTGCCTTGGTTAATTGTCATGTTTCCAAGTAATGCCAAATTTGTATCATTCATTACAAACTGACTATTTCCGTCAAACGTCAAAGAATACAAGTCTGATCCATTAAGTAACATTGTTGTTGTGGCAGAATTTGACACAAGACGAACCAACCCATTGTTATGTACTAATGTGCTTGAGGCTGTAAAATTACCACCTACAGAAAGCACTCCTGAAGGTATGGTTACTGAACCGTCTTTAATAAAGAAAGTGGATGTAGTTGTTGCATATGTGTCATTCATAGACCAAGAACCTGCGCCATTAAATGTAAGTGTGTTAAAGTCAGAACCTCCAGCAAGCACAGCTTCTCCAGAATCTACAGAGTTAAATACCATATCGCCACCATTATTATTAAATGCTCCTCCTGAAACATTCATTGAACCAGAAATTGTAGTTGTGCCAGAAGGTAGGGTTACTGTTCCTGCTGAAATTGTGAAATCACTTGATACATCAAGATTTGTATTTGAAACATTCCAGCTACCAGAACCATTAAAGGTTAGGTTATAGAAATTTTGCTCATTAGTATCTACCGTGCGTGCAGACCCCGAAGTTGTGAATGTTGTTGTAGATTGAGCGGCATCAAACGTGGCACTTGATCCTGTAATTAAACTTCCACCTATAGAATGACTTTCTCCATTAACCGCAGTAAATATAGAGTTATAATACAATTCAAGTGTTCCATCATATGTAGCACCTCCGCCACCGCCGGTAAGAGTCACATTTCCTGCAGGAGCAAATTCTTTGTGATGCCAAACAATAATTTTTGTATCAGAAGGAATATTCAACGTATCAGGAGTACCTGTAAGAGCTGTAAATGGAATATCAACATCATCAGATGAATCCCAAATTGACATGTCTGAAATAGATATTGGATTAGTACTTTCATGTCGCACTATTACTCTATTTTCATAAAGATCCATATTACCTATTGATGAAATAGGGTCAATAGTTACATTTGCAGCACGTACAACCTCACCATCTATATATAATGTAAGAGTATCATTTGGACTATACGAAACACCAGAAATTGAATATGCACCAGTTCCAGCATTACAACTCACTGTATAGCTCGTAAGCCCAGCAACACGTAAATGTATATTCGATGTAGACCCATCACAAACACTAGAAACGGTAGAGCCTTCATCACTATATACATTACCTGAAATAGAAATTGAAGCGGAACTATCGTCCCAAACAACATACCCAGGGTCACCGCCAGGGTCACTGTCAAATGCTTCACCAGATATATTTCCTGTATGATTTGTAAACCTCCACGAACTTACAGAAGTACCAGTAGCCGTAACATTTACTGCAGATATTGCAGAAGATGTAGCAAAAATATTATTAGTGAAAGTCTTTGCAGGATTCTGGTCTATAACTGTTCCACCAACCGTCATACCTGATCCAGTATCAATATCAACCAAAAGATCTCCATACGACAAAGTGTCTATTATAGATGAACCACTAAACGTGAGCCCGTTACTATCAATATCTCGTATTTTATAATACGACATTGAAGTAGACGCAACACCCCCTACTCTTAAACTATAATTACCAAAACCCTGATTCTGTACTGTAGTTGTTGCAAATGTCGTACCAAGAACTTCTATAGAACCACCCGTCCAAACAGCACCTCCGCCACTACCAATATATACATTCACTTTACGCTCACCACTGCCAGATAAATCAGTGCCGTCAAAATCTGTTGCGTAGCTCCAGTAATCATTTCTAGACAATTCTACAAAATTACCAAAAATATACAAATCTCCATCTACCTGATTGTGGTCTTGTGAGTAAAGAGAACCAGTATTGTCTACTGATGTTGTGGTTGCAATAGAGTTCCACATACGGATATCTGTATTTGCACCAACAACAAATTTATCATATGAATCATTCGTTGTAGATGCGTTTATTTCATAGTTTCCACCCCCATATAGATAAAGTGTTGAACCATTCCAAATCGTATCAACACCACCAACACTATTTGTAAATATACCGCCAACCGCCAACGCTTGACTGCTTGCTAGAGTAAAATTATTTGCAGATGTAATTGTAAACGCTGTTGTAGCAGTTGCATTTTCACTTACAGTAAAATCTCCTGAACCATCTACAATTACTGTACCAAAAGATGAATTACCTCCAGCAATAGTATGTACAGCAGACCCATCAAAAGTTATAGTTCCGTTAGAGGATGTAAATACTCCATTATTGTCATAACTTCCAGCAAGTGTGAACGAACCACTGTTACTTGCAATAAATGTACCTAGAGTACCTATTGTAATATCCCCTTCTATATTTAACGCAGAATCATTTGTATCAAAATTTACGGTTGTAGTTGCATTTTCACCAATCTTTAAATATCCGAGGACATCAACTCCAAGACCGATTACTGTGTATGTCGGAGAACCAGAGCCAGCTTCAAACAATAAATTGTAATACGTCTCACTGACAATATTTTGTGCATTACTTGCAGAATAAAGAACCGTACTTGTTGCTGTATCTAAAACACCGTTAATAATAATAGGTGTACCTGCTCCACTAAGGAGCCAACCAGAACCACCCAACTTCAAGGTGTGTCCCGCTGAAACAGTGAGAGCTCCACCAACAGTAGTTGTTGCAAGGCCTGCGCGTGTTGTTGTACCATTTACAGAACCATTTCCAAATTTAAGATTATTAAATACCCAACTCGCACTACCACCTAGAATACTAGAAGTTTCTATTGTTGTGGTACCACCACCAAATGAAACCAATCCTTCACCAAAAAATGTACCAGAAGGTATTATTACAGAGCCAGTACCGGTAAGAGTTCCTGTAGCGACTTCAATATTCTCAAGTACTGTGATATCTACATTAAGATTCCAACCTCCACCTACACCAGTAAAATCAATACCATTAAATGTAATTGGGGATGAACCTGTTATTGTCTTACCAGAAGTTGTTGCAGTAAATATAAATGTACTAGACGCACTATTGAATGTTGAACCAACGTCTGTAAATAAACTACCTCCTACAGAATGAACCTCTGTACTAGTCGCCGTAAATACGGCGTTATCATCTATGTGTAGAGACCCGTCATATGTTTGACCACTTCCACCAGACTGAAGTGTGACATTACCATCAGGAACAAATGTTGTACTTGAAGCAACAACAAGCTCTGTATCACTACGAACTATAAGAGTATTTGGTGTTCCTGTTGCAGCAACAAATCTTATATCACTATCATCATCTTCGTCATACTGAACCATGTCAGAAATAGTTAATGCTTGTATGTCTTCATGACGTACTATTACTCTGTTTGTATATATATTAAAGTTTGTTATATCTGCAGTGGGTGTTTTTGTCACGGTACTACCTACCTCGCCACCATTTGTATCAAGATATACAATAATATCTGGGTCACCGATATAAGACACATTTGTAAAACTATAAGAACCATCTACACCACTACAAGATGTTGATGACGCGAATGTGCCACCATCAACCACTACTCGAACATTATTTGTTATACCATCACAAGTTGGTCCACCGAGTGGTGTAATGCCATCATCTACATAAATAACACCAGATAATACAATTCCATATGAACTATCGTCCCACCGTATAGACCCAGGATCACCGTCTGCATTATCAAATGCTTCACCGTACCTGTTACCCACACCATCACGGAACCACCAATATGACGTTGGGGAACCGCTAAGTGTTACGTTTACAGAACCACCGACAGTTACAAAATTTGTATTAAAGAATTGTGCAGCTGGTTTAATATCTATTGTAGAAGCGTCTACAGTAACAGCAGATGTTCCTGCACCTATAGTAAATAAAGCATTATCAAACAGTGTGACCGTTGAAGACCCTGTAAGATTAAATCCGTCCACATCCGTACCTGTTGTCTCAAAATATTGAGCAGTTACTGTAGCTTTTCTTGAAGTGAGTGAAAAAGTTCCACTTTGTGAATTTATCGTAGTTGAAGCATTAATAGAGCCAATAATTTCAAGAGTTGAACTACTTGCTGTAATAAATGAACCACTTGAGGCGCGTACATTCACTTGTCTCTCACTGCCCCCACTTAAATCTGTACCATCAAAATCAGTCGCATAGCTCCAATACTCTGTACCACTTTCTCTTGAATAATCACCAAAAATATACAAATCTCCATTTACACCGTTATGGTCTTGAGAATATATAGATGAAGATGCTAGTGTCGTATATACAGAAGATGTTGAGTTCCACATAGATATATTTGTATCTCCTATCGTAAGCAAGGTTGAGTATATATCTCCTGTATCATATTTTGTGTTTAGTGAATAATCGGTACCAGAAGAGAGTCTTAATGTGGAACCATTCCATGTTGTACTTGCCCCACCAACAGTATTTTTAAATATTCCTGTTGATTCTAACGTAAGCCCAGAATTAAGTGTAAATGCACTTGCATTAGTAAGATTAATAGCATTTGTCGCCGTTGCATTTTCAATAATAGTAAAGTCACCAGAAGCTCCATCGAAAATCAACGTAGAGAAATTTGATACTCCAGATGCAATCGTTTTAGAACCTACAGATGAATCAAATTTCACTGTACCTCCATTTGCGTTAAAGATTCCATTATTATCAAACGAACCCCCAACAGAAAGTATTCCTGTAGGAAATACTGCCTCTCCACTTTCAACAACAATGTTTCCTAATACAGTTGTGTTTGTATCACTAAATGTACGAACAAATGATGATTCTGCGGTGCTTACACTATAGAAATCTGAGGTCGTAGCAACGTTGATAGATGTAGAATTAAGCCATGCTGCACTTCTTGCCACTGAAGACATACGAACTTCATCGATTTCACCCGTAAAAAATGAAGAAGGACTAGTGTTGCCTCGTGCGCCAATCAATAGTTTAGATGTATTAGATCCTATATTTCCAGTTTGTACACGGGAGAATACTTGAGCGCCATCCTTATACAACCGTTGGTTACTATGATCAAATGTAACGGTATGTAGATACCAGTTGTTAATAGATGTTACAAATGCGCCCGCACCATACCATGCCCATGATGGCTGCCATGCATATTGACTATCATTTCCACCTGCAGAGCCTTCATAGAGAGTTTCTTTGTTATATAAAATTCCTGCCTGACTAGATCCAACAACTGTTGGCATATACCACACATCTACTGTCCATGCATTCGTACCTGGATTGAGCACATCTCCAAAATCAATATAATCATTCCCATCAAAACTTTGTGCTTTACCTATTGGACTTGTTACCTCAGTTGTGGCAGCAGTTCCACCACCTTTGGTTCCTGTATAACCATTTGCAGTACTATCTGTCACAGTTGAACCAACGTCATTCATGTGCCATACACCCGCATAGCCATTTGTCCATACGTTTTGGGCACCATAGGTATCGGTAGTAAGATAGGCCGTAGCTTCTGTATTGCCATAATATACATAAAATGTAGTATTTGTGGTACTTGAAATGTTTGGTGCCTTTAAATACATTTCCCCAGTTTGCAGAGTTGTACCAATAGCGGTTAATTCATAAGGAATTTCTGTGGTACCATCGCTTGTTGTAATTCTAATGTCTGAACCATCTGCTTGTACGTTTGTGAAAAATGTTGCATCAAAATCAGACAAATCTATATATACCGGATAATCAGAAAGTGTCTCATCAATCGCTGAAGCAGAAATATTAACTGCTTTTCTATACCCCCAGTTGTTATCATACCAAACCCCAGAACCTGCACCTGTTTTTACACGAATATTATTAAAACTTGATCCATTAGTTAAGATAGTATTTCCATCTTTAATAAGAAGTACTACTTCCCCGCCATTGTGTACAAATGTACCTGTTCCAACAGTACTAAAGAGTCCACCAACAGTAAGTTGTCCACTTGGGAATGTGACAGTTCCGCTTTGTATATCGAAATCATTTGAAGTTGTAGCATTGGTATCATTAAAGCCCCAGGCACCAGAGCCAGTGAATGTAATGTCGTAAAATGCATTAAAAAATGCTGTACCATTTTGCTGAATAGTATTAACACCAGAGCCAGTGAAAATAACTTTTGCATTGTTATGTGCAAATGTTCCTCCAATATTTGCAAAACTCCCTCCAACAGAGAGACTTACTGTTGGCATCGTCACTGTACCAGTTGCAATAGTGAAATCACCAAGCACTGTGACGCTTGACTGATTAAATGAAACTGAACCATTATTAGTGGTTGAGGCTATAAAGTTATATAAGGAAGATGCTCCTGCATTTACAACCGCATTGGTAGCCAAACCATCGATAATCACAGATCCAGTTTGTGCAGTAAATACATTATTGTTGGTGAAATCTCCAGACAAATATAGACCGTTTGCCCCTCCTGCATTTAGTGTATTACCTAAAGCAATCACAAGACTTTGTGCCCGAACATCAGAAGTCATATTCACAGTAAGTACACTACCGTCGACAGTAACATTTCCAATATTCTGTAGTGTACTGTTTGCATCTGACCATAACTGCGTACCTGACCCATCAAAGGTAGTACTCGCAATACCCAACCAAAAACCTCCAGCACCGGTATTGACGCCGCCTGCAACAGTGACGCTTGATGAGGCACGGTCAAACGTACCATAGGAAACTGCCAAATCACTGTTTATATCGTATGAACTGTTAGTTTTCCATGTTGCATTACCAGATGTTTCTCCGAACGTAAGTTTGTAGAAAGAAAGTAGATTGGATGTGTCTGTTAACCACTCTGTAGTACTTGTGGCTGTAAATACTACTGTCGAAGTGTCCGTTAAAAGTGTTGCGTTGTTTGTCCATGAACCACTTACTTTTATAGTATTTGCATCGAACTGTATTGTTCCATCATTAATTAAATCATGTGTAATTATATTTTCTGCAGTTGATGTCGCGGGAACATATACATTTCCAGTTCCTATATATAAATTAGCTATACCACATCCAGTAAGAGCTGAATCACATACCTCTAAATCATTTGCTGGTGTAACATCAAAGAAGATATCCTCGTCTCCTGAGACACTATTATCATATGCCGCCAACAGTGCGTTGGTTGTGGTAGCTTTTTCATCAGAAGACACTGTTAAATGTTGTTCATACAGCTCAACGCCGGTCATGTCTCCTATTCCATCATATACAAATACGTTTACTGCCTCATTCGGATCATTTGCTCCATCTACCCATACAGTAACCACATCACCATCAAATGCAGTTACGTTATTGATTGACCAAGTACCATCCACAGCAATAGTCCCAGTGTTTATACCTAATACACCATTTACTGCAAAACGAACAGTGCCTGAAGTGACATTTGTGGTGCGGTCATACGCCTTTGCAGTACCAAACATAGATACTCCCTCCGACCACTCAACTGCCCAGTCATGCAACTCTGGACAGTTAGCACCATCACAGGTAAGTGTGCCATAGAGTCGTATGCTGGTGTATACGCCAGTATCTACACTAGTCAAATCAATTGGTGATGTGGTTGTTCCAACACTATTACCAGGTATAGTAGAGTCAGGAATCAGTGCCCATGAACTTGTTGAGGTAAGATATTGCACTTGTATACTAGTAGTGCTATTTCCTAAACTTGTTTCAGTAAATAATGCTCTCTCAAACTTAGGACCTAAACCATCACTAAATAATATCTCCTCACCTGCAATAGTTCCTGATAGACTCACTGTAGTATTATCTCGCAACAATGTACCAGATTCGTTTTCAAAGGCCACTGCTGAGATGATTTCTTGTGTGTGACCATTTGCACCAACTCCACCTTCACCAATCTCTGGATAAAATTGAGTAGCAGTCCCTGGTGTTGCAGTTTCAATAAATGCGAACCCTCCATCCCCTCCATCTTCTCCTATGTTATTGAGGACAATTACTCCCGGCGGATTTGTGAAAGTTGTATTACTATAATTCATCGCAATAGCGGTTGAATCCACATTATCAGGAGTCCTAAGAAAATCATACTTCACACCATTATTTGTTCCTGAAGCAACATCCATTGCAATATAATCAATATCTTCTGGATCATGCACAGCGCTTTCAAATCCACGAGCAAGGGCAAAACCGGCCTGTGAGGTGGTTGGTTCGTTTGCTCTGTTTACTGCATCATCTGTATGCGTAAATACCCACGTTGTGTCATTATCTGTTGAAACAGTCGCAATCACTACTGGTGGTACTGAAAATACTGGAACAAATGAAACCGGTATACTTCCTGTTGTTGCATATGTCCGCGCTTTAACTGTCGAAACATCAGAAAGTGTACCAGCAACAATTCTTGTACCAGTACCACCGTCTAAAATAGTCCAATCTCCAGCTTCTACTATCATGTAATCAACCACTGTATTTCCGCCGACAAAAGCCCCAGTATAATCATCTACTTTAATTTCAAATGAATTGGATGTTTTATTTCTGACTCGCACAGTACGTTCAGGTTGTGGATTCCCTGTATATCGAGCCGACCCAGTCACCACCATATTACTATAAGTATTTTGAGTAGTTATTTTCAGCCATGTATTATCTGTTGTTGTGGCACGTCCATATTCACCAATAACATCATTTACTACAACTGAATTAGAGATAGATGCTTTCAGACCATTAAATGTACCTTGTTCAAATTGTTCTTTGGTTGTCTGTAACCATGTAGACACTATGGTTGTAGAACTTGCGGTAAATGAATCAGGGTCAGACCACGGTGACCATGAATTTGCTCCAGAAGGATCCTTTGCTCGTACTTTCCACCAATAGGTTGTATTATCAGTTAAAGCAGAGCCTACTGGTACTGTATAAGAAATATTATCACCTGAATTATATGGATTAGTATCAGCTGGTGTACTCACATTTGCAAAATCTACTGGCGTAGTACTTGAATTAACAGTAGTGCTACTGACAAATGTGTAATCAGTACCATACGATATTTCATACTCCAAACTATCACCTTGGGGGTCGGTGGTAGTGAATGTAAATGTTGGTGTTAAATCACTTGTTTTTTCATTATCAAAAGGATCACCGAGCGTTGGTATATTAACCCGTTGTCCCCATATTAAGGTAATATCTTGTATAGAAAGTGTAGTTCCAGTAAGTGTTGCAACGATTCTTAATTGATTATATGTGTTAGTATCTAATCCTAAAATATTTATTGGTGAAGTAGAAATACCAACACCATTACCAAGAATTTCAGAATCAGGCACTAATGACCATGATGAACCATTGAGATACTCAACCTGATATACGATAGAACCAGAAGTTTCTGTGTCATTCCAGGAAATCTCACCCCAGGCGTTACCTACTGTTGCATCATCAAAATCAACTGCAGCAGTTGCAAGTGTTGCAGGGCTTGTAACAAGTGCCACTGCACCAGTAGAGGTCGAAAGACCAGACAGAGTATCTGTATCAAATTGATTTCCTGTTGTCTGGAACCATTCTGATACCAACACTGACCCATCTATAGTAAAACTTCGTAGTGAAGACCATTCTCCATCTGTATTAGAACCATTCGGGTCCCGTCCTCGTACACGCCACCAGTATGTTGTACTTGCAGTAAGAGCCGTTGGTGATGTAAAGCGGATGCGTGAATTACTGTCAAATGGCGCCTTGTCAGAAGGTGTGTTTAGGTTTTCAAAATCAAGATAGCTAGATAATGAATTTATATCAATCTCAGGTGATGAAAAATTAAAGTTATTATCAATTTGAACCTGATAATTAATTTCATCACCCGCTGAATCAGTTGCAACAAATTCAAGTATCGGAGACATATCTGCCGTACGTTCATTATCAAAATACACTAATAAATTAGGAGATAGTGGTGGCCCAGCAGTATATAGTTCTGGATAATTTGTATACGTAACAAGCTCTTGATTACTTGAACGCACCATTCTGAAACAGAAATTAGTATTTACCGTTGCATTTTTTGATTGAATTACCCAGTCCCATTCTGCGAAATCTCCTGGATTGACTGTGTTTGGATTTCTACTGGAAAGGTTTTCCTCTTCATAAGTAGCAAATACCGTACTTGACGCAAGAGTTGTTGATGCAACGGCTGAACCATCTGAAACACTAGAATTATCGTAACCTGTAAATGCAGAGGTTGTACTACCGATTGCACCAACATCATACCAGCTATTAGAAGTCGCGGAGCAAGTATCGCTCGCAGTATATTGGAGCTTAAACGCTGAAGTTGATGCAGTCCCAGTTGCAACAGTGGCTAGTAAATTCATACGCAGTCGTAAGACGTCCTGATCATTTACAGCACCCTGACCAACAACAGGATCTCCTTCAGTTGTATACACACCCTCACCAAGAGGCCATGTACTTGTTGGTGTTTGTGTATCGATATTTTGATACCACCAAAATGAACGCTGGTCATACTGAGCATCAATAGTGAGTTCCTGTACACCAAATGAAGTAGCAACAGGGTACCGTAAGAATTTTCGAGCCTGTACAGCCCCCCATAAGTTTGTTTCATCACCATCTACTTGATCTTCATAAATTATGTAAAAAGGAACACCGTTTGTAGATACAATTTTATGCCCTGCTGAGAATGCCAAAGTATCTCCATTTCCACCATTTGCGAAGTAAGCTTTACCAGGGAGATTGCCTGACGGTGTACATGTCGCAGACTCCACAACAGTACCGCTATTGGTCCTTACCTCAATGGTGCTTGTACCAAAACGAGGTGAGCATACAACAGCTACGTATGCAGCACTTGTTGGTATATAAAATTCTGTCGAAAATTCTTTTTGAGGAAGGAATATGGTCGATTCATTTCCATCGCTGTCTGCCTGTTGTATTGCAGTAATTGGATACAGTGCTCCAGTGAACATAACAGCATCTCCAGTACCTTCTGAACCTTGCGTACAATTATCAACTCCTTGTTCTTCACCACGAGTAATACCAGTAACTGTCGCTGTCACACCACCAGAACAGCGAACCACCGGATCTGGGTTACTGGTAAGGGTTGTAATTTGTGTATTATTTGAGTCTATACCAAATATATTTTCTGTTGTTGGTGGATATAATACATATGCATCGTTACCACCATCTCTATGATACGAAAGAACAGGTTCTGTAGACTCAATAATAACCGCCTGATTATTTCCAGAATCAGTATTAGAAAGATATGCTGTTCCTGTTGCGACGGTAACATTCTCATCAGGAGTAGTACTTGCTGCTATATATGTTTGCAATGAAGCGTTTCCAAAAGGAGAGAAAATTGCGTATTGAGAGATTCCTCTATTTGTCGGAGACGCAAAAGTTGTAGACGCAAAAGAAATAGGTAGGATTGTATCAGATCCTGCTCCATCAATAGTCAATGAAACAGGACCCAAGACACTTATTACAGAAGTGCTTGCATAGGTTGTGATTGATGTGGTCTCGCCTTTATTCAAAAGAATTTCTGTACCTCCATCAACTTGAATGATGTTGTTGTCAATCAGACTGTAAACGGTAATAGGTGACGTTACAAAACTCTGTACCACATAATAGGTATCAGTTGTTGTGCTATAGGTAAATGTTTCCAGCTCATCACTAGCTGTAATCGCACTGTTGTTACCATAGTACATATAAATAGTAGTGGTAGTCGCTGCGGCCAAACTATCCACTTGTACCCAAATATCCGCTTCACTTGTCGTTGTATTGAAGTATTGTAACCAGAAATCAAGCTCTATATAGGTGGTGGTGGTCAATGTTTCCACAGATGATGTTGCGTAAAAATCGGTGGATGTTGCTAGGTTTTTATATTGTGAGGAAAGCCAACTTGCGGAACGTGCTACATTAGACATACGTATTTCATCAATATCTCCTGTAAAGAATGAGTAGGGATTAGTATCACCTCGCGCACCAAATAAGAGCTTAGAGGTATTTGATCCTATGTTACCAGTTTGAGATGCATTAAACACAGAAGTACCATTTCTGAACATCTCCTGAGTTATCTTATCGTATACCACAGTAGCCTGATACCAGTTACCTACTGCAGTAGCAAATGTGCTACCACCAACCCATGCCCAGTTCGGTTGCCATGCGAATGTGTGCACATTCCCACCAGCCGCAGCTTCATACAATGTTTCTTTGTTATAGAGAATTCCATTATTTGTAGAACCGATTGCTGTTGGACGATACAACACATCTACGGTCCAGTTACTAGTTCCAGGGTTTAGCATATCACCAAGATCTATATAATCACCTCCGTCAAAACTCTGGGCATTACCAAGTGTTCCTGTTATCTCTGTTGAATTTGAAGTCCCCCCACCTTTGGTTCCTGTATATCCGTTACTAGTACTATCGATAATAGTTGCACCAACATCATTCATGTGCCAAACACCAGCATAACCATTAGTCCATACATTTTGTGATCCATATGTATCAGTAGTACCATAACCTAACGACCCTGGATTATTATAATAAATGTAAAATTTTGTATTTGCAGAATTTGAAATCGTTGGTGCTTTAAAATACAACTCTCCAATCTTCGTGGCTGTATCAATAGACACCAATTCATATGGCACCTCAGTTACACCATCACTAGTAGTGATACGAATATCCGCTCCAGAAGACTGTACATCGGCAAAAAATGACGCGCCTAAAGTCGACAGATCTACGTACACTGGAAAGTTAGTTAATGTGGCATTTACTTGTGAAAATTGTATATCTAGAGGCAATCGCTTGTTCCATGAAGTGTCATACCACGTATCATTTTCATTGCCGACTGTTTCTGCGACAAACCGCACATCACTTCCGTCACTATTTACATTTAACCAAAAATCAGAAAGGCCAGTGCTGGTAAGATTTAATAACACTTGTTGCTCAGTTAAATCTTGTGTTCCTGTGTTGTTATCAATCGTAATAGGCACTCTATACTTCCATTCACTAGACCAATATGGATCAAGTAGACCATATAATTTGTTTTCACCTACAGCTTCAATATAAAATTCACCATTAGATAGTGGAGGAAAATTTATTTTCATCTTAAAATATTTTGTCTCTCCAGGCTTAATATCATATGTGTCTGCACTATGTTCTCTTACTTCAAAAGACTCTGGCACGTCTTTGGTTTTAAGTCCAAAACCAAAGAAATCTTTTGCTTTTTTAAACAAACTGCGTTTAATTTTTAATTCACCGTCATTAGTATTTCTTTTTTCCCACCCACCACCATAAGTAGTAAAAACATATTCTCTAACTTTTACATCCTCGACCATACAAGAAGTGTTGTCACCATCTATAGAATCACAGCCACGCACAACACTTGTATCTCTACAAACATACTGATTCAATAAACTATCGTCTGTGTATTCATTATCTGTGTAAGCTTCGTCTTGAAGTAAATTTACGTCTACAGGTAAAGTTCCAAGATCTTCAGACAAAGTGTTTTTATCAATAGCAACAAGAGGTGGTACGTCTTCCGAAAGCTCCAACACGGAATCTTTGTCTGGAATAACATTTTCAGTAGAACTACTTACTTCAAGATTATCTTCAAACAATAGTGTATCTTTTACATTATCAGTCTTAATAATTTCTTTGGTGGCTTTTGTTTCTTGTACAAGAATTTTAGATACACTCTCCAAACTCTCTGAAGTATAATCTTTCACAGATTCCCAACCAGCTGCACACTGATATAGGTATGGCTTATATTCTGGTACGACTCTATCGTGTGGTTTGTTAGGGTTCCATTCTTCTAATGATGTGACTTCACCAACACCTTCTGGGAAATACATTTTTATAGAAAATTTATCAGTTGTGTTGCTTGTATTTGTTACATTGAAAAACATAGAGGTTTCTGTCAGACCCTCATATGTTTCAGTATTTGATTTTATTATAAGAGTCTCCCCTTTGTTCTCGTCTGTGTTCGTAAATCTAATCTCATTACCATCTGACAACTCAAGTATATCGCCAGAAGGTATTTTTGAGTCATACCCATCATCTTCTTGCAAAGCAAAAGCAAGGTTCTCTTCTGGTGTAAGCTGTCTTACAACAAAAAGCTCTAACCAAGCACTGTCTATAAATAATCCGTCAAGCGAACTGGGGTCTCCTGTGTACTCAAACTGAACAACTAGTGAATTTAACGCATCATAATCATCTATAACAGGAAGCGCAGATAAATAATAACCGCCATTTATACTATTGGAAGACTCATCATTAAACAGTAAGTTAGCACCATCATCCCAATTCTCTCCACCATCTATAGAATATCGTACTACAAAACTATCATTAATATCCGTATGATTTTTACCAAACTTAGAAGCAAATGAAAATCTCATTTGTGCTCCATTTATATCATCAGAACCATTAAATATTGGTACTCCAAAACCAGAAAGTGTTATGGTGTAACTCTTACAATCTTCCACACACTCTGTCTTATCAGTATATTTTGATTGCTCAGAAGAAATATCTACAGCTTCTAAAATATCTTCTTCATTATATAAATCTTCAACAATAGTTGTTGTGCCACTCGGTTCATACTCATTTTCTTCAATCAAATTAATATCATTGACTGTATCATCTTCTAAAATAACGGGATTAGAATCTTTATTAAGTAATAGATTATCTTCAATTATAATTTCCTCAACAAGAGTTTCAGATAAATTATTATCAGTATCTGCATAAGCTTCAGTATTTTCTACATTGTCAACACCGCCTGAAGATGATTCAACCGTAATATCCTCTGATGCTAAAGGAAATAATCCAAAAACAGATTTGAAGACCAAACCAACTACTTTTTCAAGTTTTTTAAAACCAACAACTTCTTCTGTATTTTTAATTACTTCATCTGGTACAGATTCTGTAGGTTCTTGTTGTGGTAAACCAACATCTTCTGGTTGTACGTCTTGTATAACTTCTTCTGTATTTTTAATTACTTCATCTGGTACAGATTCTGTAGGTTCTTGTTGTGGTAAACCAACATCTTCTGGCTGTACGTCTTGTATAGTGCCTTCTAAATCAATAACTTTTGTATATTCTTCAACAACATCACTATCTGATATCTCTTTACCAAAAGAATCTTCTTGATTAGAAATAGGTATTTTTACCTCCGTTGTACTAGTGCTGTAAATAATGTCCGAAATACCAACAACTTCTTCAGGTGTACTCTCTGCTGTTTTACTTTTATCTTGATTAATATTTAAATCAATATATGCAGAATTACTATTATTAAACTCTTGATAAAGGGCGTCCTCTGAAAGATTCTGATCATAGAGTGTCTCTATGTTAACCCAACCATCGGAAGAAATAGAATCAGGGAACACATTAAGTGTTTCAATAGTAAATTCTCTTGGTGATGCTGATTGACCACTAACGTAAACAACAGAAATTAAGAAAAATACAAAAGTAATATAAGCAACTTTTTTCTTTGTAATAAAACCAAGAAAATTAATAGCGTTAATCAAATACTTCCTAGAAAAGGTGGTGAAAACAACAAAAAGCCTCGTTTTAAATAATAGCGCTGTAAATAAGGTTTTATTTCTTTCTCTTGTCTTTTTTTGAGAGAAAAATCTCATTGCGTCAACAAGCAGACCATACATTTAAATTAAAATGGAGGCCTATTATAAATTATAGCGTGTTATACATTTGTATAACACGCTATAGTGTGGATTAAAATAAACTTTTTATAGATATTATTTGTCCATAAATTATTTCAAAATCTTCTTTACGTCCCCTATTTCTTTTTCTATTAATGTCTCTGAGACTTCAAGTGCTTGATTGAGATTTTCCACCTTCTCTTTTTCTTTCTTAGACAGTCTAGGTCTCTTAGTAATTGTGTTTATCTGCTCATAAATTTCATCTCGTAATGCCGAGAATATTTTTTCCATTTGGTCTTGAATTTCTCTAGTTTCCTTACGCAGTTTTTCTTCCTTCATTTTAGTACGTTTGTGCTCATAGTAGGAATAAATAAGCTGTATAAGTATTGTCAATATCAAAAGTATAATTACAAGATTCTTACCTGTGAAGAAATCCCAAATTGATGTTTCTTCCACAAGTTCGATAGGTGGTATCCAGCCTGCAGTAATTAAAACGGGTACAGATGATTCTGTTCCGTTTCCAGCATAGTCAAACGCTGTAACTCTTATTGTATAGGTGCCATCCTTTAATTCACCAAGAAGATACCCGAGCTTAGATTCGTCTGGCGTAACATCTATTACTTCACCTCCAGCAATAGTCATCTCATACCTTTCTACGCCAGAAGTCTTATCGTTTGCTTCAAATGTAAGAAGTGGAAATGCACTGTTGGAATTACCAGCACGTACATCAATAACAAATGGCTCTGGCGATATTGTATCAATTTTCAATTGTCTATGAAGAATTGCACCCCATCCTACTTGATTTTTGAACTGCATTGTTAGGTACTGAATACCTTCACTTAAATTATCTGCATTAGTAACAAACTCCTCAATAGGTGGATCATATTCTGTGCTCGGTTCGGCTTCAGATGATGTTGATATATCAAGAGCCATAGAATCTACATCAAATGGTAACTCCCATATAAAGACTCCATCCTTAGTCGCATACCACAACTCAGGGTCCAAAAAAGTTGCAGAACCTGCCTCAGGTGCGCGTGGAGGGTCACCAAAAGTTATTGCAGCATCATTTGTGTCTTCTTTATTTAACGTGTCTTTCGCAGTTGTTGGAGTTGGTGTTGGTGTGACTGTTTCAGAACTAACAGTATAAGTTGCATCAACACTTCCGGTATATACGTCTGTTCCAAGTCCATCTGCGGCAAGTACAGATGCACTCGACACACCAACATTTGCACTTCCAGCATCCAGCGTCCTAAACGTAACAGAAATTATGGTGGACATCACAGTAAATGGTGACGGACTACCTCCACCAAAACTAATGGTGCCAGCTGAATTTGAAAAAGTAGGCTCCGTCGTCCACAAAGAAAATGCGGAGCCGGTTTTTGAAATACTTATAACAGCAAGTTTTGTATTATCAAAAAAAAGTTGTGCCTCAACAGCATTTATACTTTTGCCTTGAGGGTTAGCTTGTATAACAGCTGTAAAAGACTGACCTTTAGAATAAGTGCCAGTAGAAGGAGAGACTGCCAACTCTGAAGCTGTTGCTATATTAGAAAACAACACCAACACAAAGATAAAAACAGATATAAAAATTATACGTTTTAATACTTTTTGTAAATTTAGCGAAAGAACAATCATACTATTCAAATCTACTTGGATTTTTTACTACCCTTAGCTCTCCTAATTTTCAAATTTACTTTCTCCTTCTCTCCAGGTTTTAACAATGGCAACACAAGCACTAAAACACCATTTTTAACCTTTGCTTCTGCTTTCGTAATGTCAACACTTTCTGGCAAGATAATTCTTCTATAAAAATCACCCCAGACACACTCTTCTGTAAAAAATGCTCCAGCAGGTTTCTTTCTTGGAAAAGCTAAATGTTCTGGACGTAGTCGCTTACCTTCAATTAATACAATATCAGCATCACCCTCAATAGATACATGAATATCATTAAGTTCAGCACCACCAGTTTGTGCATAAATAACTATAAGATTATTCGTCTGAAAAACATCCACTTCAAGCTGTACAATCTTATCAAGTGCGGTTTCTTCCTCACTCGATTGCAAGCGTTTTTCTGTACGAACACCTCTCCCCTTTAATCTTTGTAAAAAGGACATACCACTATATTTTACTTTAAAAACATCAATAATTCGCACGACTTATACACAAATTATGTGTGTGAAGATTTGTTTTGAAAGTGGAAATACTTACAATATAAAACTTAGTAGCATAATGTTGTCAACAACACAACTTTGGTACATACCTATTTCCTCGTCTAGATTACTTTTTAATCAACTTACCTTGTGAGAACACTACTACTACAAAGTCATCTTCTACTTCTTACATAAACTATACACCTTGTCTATATTTTATTTCGCAAACTCATAAAATCCTAGACAATATCGTCAAAAAACATCCCATGTTTTTTAACCAGTCCAATTAAATATCATGATTGAAAAATCTGTAAGCGAAACCCTACCGTCTCCATTTATATCAGCTGGAGGGTCTGAGGCTCCACCAGCACTATTCCACCAATATAACAAAATAGAGAAGTCTATAAGATTCACCGAACCATCTCTGTTTAAATCAGATGTTTGCGGTAATGTCGCCTGTTCACCAACACCGTAATATGTAAAATCAGAATAATTAGTGGAAACACCTCCATCTTGTTTAGATTTTGCACGAACTTTATATGTACCAATATTAAATCCTGTTGTATCTACATCAAACGACCACTCTCCAGTACTGTCAGAAGTTGTAGTGAAGTTTTTTAATGTCACACCAGACTTATCACTTTGATTTTCAATATTAATAGTAGCGTTAGGTATAGAATATCCAGTAAAATTTACTATAGTTCCAGGATCTACTGGGTCTGGAGAAACAAGTATAGAAGGCATTATATTTATATTTGACAAAGTTGAACCTCTAGAGCCAGTAACTGTAAAAGTAGTAGAAAATGTAGTAGACTTTACATTATTATCATCTACAGCATATACTCCAAACGTATACGCACCACTAGCTATAGAATCAACTGTTACAGAAAACTTACCGGTACTGTTTGCTGTACTTCCTTTTACTTTAGCACCGTCTACAATAACAATCACAGTACTATTTGGAAAAGCGTATCCATTTATAATCACGCGCCCATCACCACTTTGATATGGTCTTGCAACACCTTCAAATCCACCACTACCACCACTACCACCACTACTTGAACCAACACCTGTGCCTCCTCCTCCACCACTTCCTCCTCCGCTAGTTCCGCCAGAAGTATTGTTCGTACCATTAGGAGCTCCACCGCCAGGATTTGCTGATCCAGAACCTTCTCCTGTGCCAGAACCTACACCCTCATCAGTACCAGAAGCACCAGGTGTACCTACTGGGTACGCTGGCACACTAAAACTAATTACATAATCATCAATATTAAAGTTGCCTTCATCATCAATACACCTTACAAAAAACGAATAGGATGTACTTGTTGCAACAGTAATCTCTATAGAATGAATAGTGGAAAAAGTCTGATTAAACTGGTTCCCCATAGAGAAATAAGGTGTGCCAGATGCAGTTTCATATCTACAGGAAGCAAATTCGTCTGTTTCTACTGAAATTTCAACAAACAAAGAAGTACCACTTATTGTTCCTGAAGGTGCACCATTAAATCGTAATGGTGGGATTGTTTCTGTTGTGTCCACGGGTCCAACACTAATATTGTCAACAATAACCACAAAACCTCTAACACTTTCACTGTTGCCACCACCAATTTCTATATTATATGTAAAAGTAGATGTAGCAGAAGGGTTGAGTATTCCAACATCAGTTGTGGTGGAATTTGTGGTATCTGTACCTATAAGCATTCTAATTTGCGCGCCAGTTGGTATTCCAGCAGTAGAATTTAAATTTACCTGAATATTACCTGAAGTTCCTGTAGTAATAACAACACCATCATAAGTTGCATCTGCAGTAGATGATGCAACTCTAAGTACATAACCACTTCCAGTATTTACAAACAACTCAACATTATCAATATCAAAATTTGTTGCAGGAATAGTAAAATCTCCAGGGTCAAGTACAAAACGTATATATCCGCCAGCTGGAATTGGTGTTGTTATTATAAAATCTAATTTGTGATTTGAGTATTCTGCTGGAGCAGAATCTGTAATAGTGTCACTATATGTATTAATATACGCAGCATCAGCTGTATCACTAATTAAAAAGAAACCTAACGCAATAAAAATACCTATAAAGAGTATTCGCGTTGTTCTTAAGTACAAAAAATCACTCCACTTACTCATGGTATAAGCTTATTGTACCGTAATATATGTACTCAAAAAGACACGTAATAGGATAAACTTGCATAAGTAAATTCTAAACCACTACCGTGGTAAGAAACTACTTAACGATCAAGCTAGGAAATTATGGTCGTTAGGGCTCCCTAATTTTCTAAGCTCGCCTGCATAAG